>SMEN01000015.1_pt1 | contig 61888 bp, 56 predicted proteins | sample 2456271 | NCBI WGS metagenome assembly SMEN01 (sample SAMN10132593, study PRJNA489261) | soil metagenome | isolation source: day1 control-loamy sand soil ammended with raw manure from dairy cow... | place: USA | collected 2015-04-01 | reverse complement strand
AGGTCGAGCAAGCGTATTGATATTCAGCATCGCTTGCCTCGCTTAAAGTTGTGCGGCCAATTGTTCGACCAGTTGATTATGAGCGCTTGCATCCACAGACGAACCGAGGATTTGTTCTGCGCCCGCAACCGCTAATACCGAAACTTGTGCACGAAGATCTTCTTTTACGCGATTCACTTCAAGATCAATCTCTGTTTTAGCGTTAGCTATCAAACGTTCGCCTTCGGCACGCGCTTGTTGCTTAGCTTCTTCAACGATTTCACTGGCAGTTTTATTCGCTTTATCAAGAATTTCTAAAGCAGTTTTTTTCGTGTCACGCAACATTTCTGTCGCTTTTTCTTGAGCAAGCTTTAGGTCGCGCTCGGCGCGTCCAGCTGCATCTAAACCTTCAGCAATTTTCTTCTGGCGTGCATCCATTGCATTCGTAATTGGAGGCCATACGAACTTCATGCAAAACCATACAAAAATAGCGAAGGAAATCAATTGACCAATAAGCGTCAAATTAATATTCACTGATCTACCTCATGCTATTTCGTTGTTTATCTTAAAGATAACTTCGCGCAGTAATTTTTACTGCGCGATGAAATCGCTAGATCAGCCTGCCATACCAGGAGCTACAACGAAGATCAGGTACATAGCCATACCAACACCAATCATTGGAACAGCGTCAAGTAGACCAGCCATGATAAAGGTTTTAGTTTGTAATTGTGGTGCCAACTCAGGCTGACGCGCGGTTGATTCGAGCAATTTGCCACCTAAGATTGCAAAGCCTAAACCAGTTGCTAATGCGCCCATACCGAGGATGATGGCAGCAGCGATAATTACAATTTCCATAGTTACTCCTAGAGTTTTAAGTTTTCAAGTTTACAGTTAAAGTTTTAAGTTAACGCCCGCTTTCGCGTCAATGGCTCTCTTCGTGGGCTGAACTCAGGTAAACGATGGTCAGCACCATAAAGATAAAGGCCTGTAACGGGATCACCAGAATATGGAAGATTGCCCATGGCCCATAAAGCGCCCACTGTACGTAAAACGGCAGTAGCGCAATGAGGATAAACACCACTTCACCGGCGTACATGTTACCAAACAGACGCAAAGCAAGGCTTAATGGTTTGGTAAACAGACCTAATAACTCAAGAAACAAGTTAAACGGGATCAGCGACCAGTGTTTAAAAGGGGTAAACGACAGCTCTTTAGTGTAACCACCGATGCCTTTAATCTTAATGCTATAGAACACAATTAAGAAGAACACACCAATAGAAATACCGAACGTAGCGTTTGGATCAGCAGTAGGTACATATTTAAAATAGGGTAAGCCCGCAGCAGCAGCTAAACTTGGAATCACATCAATTGGAATCCATTTTAAGCTGTTCATTAGCAAGATCCACATGAAAACGGTCAGTGCTAATGGAGCAATCAGTGCGCTACGACCGTAAAAGGTGTCGCGAACCATATTTTGTACAAATTCAACAATCACTTCAACGAAGTTTTGTAGTCCTGTCGGTACACCTTCGTTGGCTTTAACGGCCACGCGACGGAATAAAAACAAGAAAATAAAGCCCATCAGTAATGACATCGCCATGGTATCCACGTGGATTGCCATAAAGCCCATATCACTGGCTTGCTCTGCAGTTTGTGCAAACTGCCAAGTGCCATCTAACTTACCATAGGTCAGATTTTGTAAGTGATGCTGAATATATCCAACAGAGTCTTGTGCCATAAATGCCTCAACCGCTCAACGCTTTAGAAAGCTTTTCGTCAAAAGAAGTGATGTTGCAGACGTCATCTGCACCAAAATATAACCAATGAACACAGCAAGTACGTTCAATGGCTTCACCCCCAAGAACAACACTGCAAAAAGCAATGCTGTAAGAATTAATTTTCCCATTTCGCCAGCCCAAAAAGACTGAACAATGACAGCTATGGAACGCGCACCAAAGTACTGAAATGCTTTGTACGTAAAGTAAGCATTCGGTAGTAATGCAGTCAGCCCACCCAGCCAAGCCGAGTATGCGGCGACCCATCCTTGTGTGAAACCAAATAACAATCCGATCAGTGCGCCCATCGCAGCCTGTAGCACGATGACGCGAAACATTGGCTGACGATGAAAAGGAACTTTATTTCGATACGCCACTGTTGATCTGATTCCTTCGCTATTTTTTCACTTTGAAACGAATAGCAACAAAATTGCGCGCAGAGTATAAGATGCTAACGCCGCTCATTCAACTGTCATGTCGTATATTTACGACCAACAGCTATAAAAATTAGCGTATATGCGCTAAAACACCTTGCAACTCTTCTAATGTGGCATAACTGATAACCAGTTGTCCTTTGCCCTTTTGGCCGTGTTTAATCTGTACTTGAGTACCTAAACGCTCGGCCAGTTTTTGTTCCAAACGCTTCACGTCCGGATCAATAACGGGTTTCTCTACAACAGCCTTGTCAACCAACATATTACGAACCAAGGCTTCGGTTTGTCTAACAGTAAAGCCCTTAGCGACAACATGTCGCGCCGCCTCAACTTGCTGATCGAGCGGTAACCCCAACAACGCACGGGCATGGCCCATTTCTAGATCACCATGGCTAAGCAAGGTTTTAATCTCGTCAGGCAAACCAATTAAGCGCAATAAGTTGGCGATAGTAGCACGTGACTTACCTACCGCATTAGCCACTTCTTGCTGGGTCAACTCAAATTCTTTTTGCAAACGTTGTAAAGCAACCGCTTCTTCGATCGGACTTAAATCTTCGCGTTGGATATTTTCAATCAACGCCATGGCAATCGCCGCTTCATCGGTGACATCACGCACCAATACTGGAATGGTAGCTAAACCTGCCAGTTTAGAAGCGCGCCAACGGCGTTCACCGGCAATAATTTCATAGCTGTTTTCAGCAATCAGACGCACAACAATAGGTTGCATAACGCCTTGTGCCTTGATCGATTGCGCCAGCTCTTCCAAGCTGGTTTGATCCATATCACCGCGCGGCTGATACTTACCGCGCTGAATGCACTCTACACTCAGATGTTGCAATTCACTGGTATTGACTTGCGCTGCTTGCTCTTGCCGAGTATTGGCTGTTGCACCACCCAGCAATGCATCCAGTCCACGTCCGAGGCCACGTTTTTTAACCGCCATAATGATTCCTTATGCGCGTGTTGCAGCGCGCTGACTGACGCGCTGGCGACGTGATAATTCACCAGCAAGCGCTAAATAAGCTTGAGCACCACGGGACTGTTTATCATACACCAAGGCTGGCAATCCATGGCTGGGCGCTTCAGCTAAGCGCACATTGCGTGGAATAACGGTGTCATACAGTTTTTCACCAAAATGCTCTTTTAACTGATTCGACACATCATTGGTTAAACTTAAGCGCGGATCATACATGGTTCGCAAGATACCTTCTATTTCCAGCGCAGGATTCAGTTCCGCAGCAATGCGCTGGATACTGCCAATCAAGTCGGTTAATCCTTCCAAGGCAAAGTACTCACATTGCATCGGGATCATCACCGAATCCGCAGCCACTAAGGCGTTGATCGTAAGCATGCTTAAAGCGGGCGGACAATCGATCAAAATATAATCATAGTTACCACGTACCGGCTTTAAAGCCTCCAATAAACGACGTTCTTTATTGGGTAAATCCAGCAGTACCACTTCCGCTGCGGTTAAATCGCGATTGGACGGTAGCAATTGATAGCCACCATGCTCAGAAAACTGCATCACATCGATTAAATTCGCTTGCCCAGTTAAAACATCCAGTACCGAATGTTGCAAGCTGTGTTTATCAATACCGCTGCCCATGGTCGCATTGCCTTGTGGATCAAGGTCAATCAACAGTACATGACGGCGCGTAGCCACTAAGGAGGCGGCTAAGTTAATACAGGTTGTGGTTTTACCGACACCGCCTTTCTGATTGGCAATTGCCAAGACCTTGCCCATATTATCTCCTAAATTATAATTGACGCTGCAAGATCAATAAATGTCGTTGCCCTTGGCAGCCGGGTACTTTCAGAACCTGACAGCTATCGAGACGAAAATCCTCTGGCAATGCTTGCAACTCATCATCAGGATGCACGCCTTTCATAGCTAACCAATGGGTTGTTAGATCGCCTAAATGACGTGTCCAGTTGCTAAAATCTGCTAACGAACTAAATGCTCGCGAGATAATGCCAGAAAAAGCCCGCTCAGGGGTAAAGGCTTCGACGCGATTGTGGATAACTTCAAGGTTATCCAATTTTAACTCCAGTTTCACCTGAGTTAAAAAGCGCGTTTTTTTGCCATTAGAATCCAGCAAGGTGAATTTGCGCTCTGGAAACATAATGGCTAAGGGCACGCCAGGCATCCCTCCGCCACTGCCGACATCCAGCCAATCGTTACCGTACTGTTCAACATAGGTAAGCACACTGAGGCTATCGAGCAAATGCCGCGAGACCATTTCATCTGGATTACGCACGGCGGTTAAATTGTAAGCTTTATTCCACTTAATCAATAAACCCAAATACTGTAATAACAACTGTTGCTGCTGTTCGCTTAACGCAATATTGAGCTGCTGAGCGCCCTCAATTAATTCCTGCGCATGCTGTGTAGTAACACTCATGAATCTGGCTGCTCCAAAACTTGCGTCGCTTTACGTTTTTTCAAATGCACCATCAACAAAGATACCGCTGCTTGGGTCACCCCAGGAATACGCGAGGCCTGCCCCAAGGTTTCTGGACGACTGGCCGATAGTTTTTGCTGAATTTCTTTAGATAAGCCAGAAATAACGGCGTAATCAATATCACTCGGTAATTTCACCGCTTCACTGGCACGCAGTTTGGCAATGTCATCTAATTGACGATCAAGGTAACCCGCATATTTGGTTTTAATTTCTAACTGTTCAGCAACCAGTTCATCGGTAATACCACCGCCAGTGACCGAGATCAAATCTAGATAATTCACTTCTGGACGGGCTAATAAATTCAATAAATTGTATTCATGCGTCAATGGCGTATTAAATTTCGCCATCACCGCTTCACCTAAAGGCGTGCCGGGGCGTACCCAAGTGTCTTTTAAACGTTGTTCTTCTAAGATGATGGCTTCGCGTTTGGCTTCAAATACTGACCAGCGATAGTCATCAACTAAACCAATTTCACGGCCTTTTTCAGTCAAACGCATATCGGCATTGTCTTCACGCAAAATCAAGCGGTATTCCGCGCGTGAGGTAAACATACGGTAGGGTTCTTGCGCACCTAAAGTAATCAAATCGTCAATCAATACACCCAAATAGGCTTCATCACGGCGCGGATGCCAGCTGTCCTTACCTTGTGAGCGTAAAGCAGCATTACTGCCAGCCAATAAGCCTTGCACACCGGCTTCTTCATAACCCGTGGTGCCGTTAATTTGTCCAGCAAAAAACAAACCTGCAATCACTTTGGTTTCTAAACTGTATTTCAAATCGCGAGGATCAAAGTAATCGTATTCAATCGCATAACCCGGGCGAATAATATGCGCATTTTCCATACCAAGAATCGAGTGCACCAGATCCAACTGCACATCAAAGGGCAAGGAAGTGGAAATTCCATTGGGATACAGCTCTGGGGTTTTTAAACCTTCAGGCTCTAAAAAAATCTGATGGCTGTCTTTATCGGCAAAGCGGTGAATTTTATCTTCGATCGATGGGCAATAACGTGGCCCCACCCCTTCAATCACACCGGCATACATCGGTGAGCGATCAAGATTTCTAGCAATGATGTCGTGGGTTTTACTGTTGGTATGAGTAATCCAGCAACTGACTTGCTCTGGGTGTTGTTCGCGATTACCCAAAAATGACATAACAGGCAATGGTGTATCACCGGGTTGCTCAGTCATTACCGAAAAATTAACCGAGCGCGCATCAATGCGCGGTGGCGTTCCGGTTTTTAAGCGATTAACCCGTAAAGATAATTCACGCATGCGTTGCGCTAACGCATTGGCGGGTGGATCACCGGCACGTCCACCTGAATAGTTTTGTAAACCAATATGGATTAGACCACCCAAGAAGGTGCCTGTGGTTAATACCACGTTGTCAGCAAAAAAGCGTAAACCCATTTGCGTCACAGCACCACGCACTTGATCGTTTTCTACAATCAAATCTTCAACCGCCTGTTGGAAAATCCACAGATTAGGTTGGTGCTCTAAAATTTCACGAATCGCCGCTTTGTAAAGAACACGGTCAGCTTGTGCACGAGTGGCTCGAACCGCTGGACCTTTACGGCTGTTGAGAATTCTAAACTGAATACCGCTTAAATCAGCGGCGGTTGCCATAGCACCGCCCAGCGCATCAATTTCTCTGACTAAGTGACTTTTACCAATTCCACCAATGGCTGGATTACAGCTCATCTGCCCGAGGGTTTCGATGTTGTGAGTCAGTAATAAGGTTTTTACTCCCATGCGAGCAGAGGCTAACGCAGCTTCAGTACCTGCGTGGCCACCACCAATTACTATCACGTCAAAACGGGAAGGATAATCCACCATACACCTCAGGATTGTATCTAAAAACGGATGAACTGATCTATGCAGTCGTTGTGTTTGACACAGTGCATTGATCTACAAGGCTATTGGGTTTGCCGCTAGCGAGTTCCAGGACAGCAATAGTATAGATTTTTACGCAGCTTTGCAGAAGGTTTCATCACTAAGCTTTTGCTTTGCACTGGACGGCAAGGTAAATAGATATAAGTTAAGTATAAAGATATAAAGCTTATTATTACTGCTATTACTAGTCAGCTCACTTTTTGTTGATAACCTTATAAATTCTTTTAAAATCAATAACTTGTATCTGTCAAAAGGGTGTTGAGAAGCGCCCTTAAGGCAGAGGGATAAGCGTCCTAAGCTTGTGGACAAAGCAGTGAGTTATCCACAGGTGAAGTTATCCACAGACTTAACCACCGTTTATCAACCGTGCTCAGCAGCGGTTCTCCACAGAGCTTAGGGGGGAAAATAGTTTTAAAAAAGATCAATACAGAGTGTTTTGTGGCAGCAATAGATAGGAATCAAACGGATATTTTTAGAGTAGGCTGCTGGACTGACAGAAAATAGCTGATAAGTATTGAGATAACAGAGGCTTAATAGCCTGCGTGAAGCGAGGACGAGAAGCAGATAGATGTGTAAAATAATGGTATTGGCTTAATAAAACCGCGGCAGCTGCCCAGTCGAGTCGATGAATCGTTCGAGGCAGATACTGCGATTATGGGTTAACCGCGGCGAATAATGGTGCCACGATCGCCAACGGCGTAAACAGCCCCAGTTTGAGTGGCGCAGACTGAGCGCAGTCCTACATCGGTACTGCTTTGCTCTGCCAGCCACTGATCGTCTTGTAGGCGCAGTACACAGCCGTGGGTGCCCACAATAAAAACGCCTGCCTTTTTTGAGCCGGAGATAGCCAATAGGTCTGCCCGTAAACGGGTCGCCATTTGGTGCCAACGCTGGCCATCAAAGTGAGCCAAGGTGCCAGATAAGCCTACGGCATAGATGTTACTGAGACTGTCACCCCACACACCGTAAAGGAAGTTTTCGCTCCCCACATTGAACTCTGTCCACTCTTTGCCCTGTTCGGCCAAGCAAAAGTAGACACTTTGTTTTTACATTTTTCATACTCAACTGGACTCATGTCGCCATTCGCCGTATGAAGCCTTTCTAAGTTGTAGTTGCGCATAGAGGCTGCCACATCGTTAGCCATTTCCTCACGCGTTTTGTGGTGTACTTTTAGTATCCAGTCGTGCTTTAAGCTGCCAAAGAAACGCTCAACAACAGCGTTATCCCAGCAGGCTCCCACATCACCCATTGACGGTTTGATGTTCATTTTAACTAACTCTTTTCTCAGCGTTTTGCTGGTGTATTGAGAGCCGCGGTCACTGTGGAATATCACGCCCTTAGGCCGCTTACGCAGCCAGTAGGCTTGCCGTAGCGACTGCAGGATTAAATCCGTTGTCATCCGCGAGCTGATGGTCTAGCCGATGATTCGGCGCGAGTTCAGGTCCATAACAATGCTTAAATACATCCAACCTTCACCCGTTTTTAAGTAGGTTACATCGCCTGCCCAAACTTAATTTGGCTGAGTCGGTAACCAAGTTCGGTGTCACATCGTGCGTTAACTCACGTTTGGTGGTCACTCTGTCAGCCACACGCTGCTTAACAATCAGGTTCAGCTTACGCATGTGCTACGTGTTTTAGCACGCCCCACGTTAAAGTGTTTTTTACGCAATACCTTCATTAATTCACGACTACCAAAGCTCTCTCGGCTCTTACGAAACAGATCCCGTGCGGTATGGTATAGCTTTAATTCTTGCGCACTGATGAGCTTAGCTGGCTGCTTTTTCCATGCATAAAAATCTAAGCGGCTTAGCCCTAATAGGGCGCAGCAGAGTTGTGCTGGATAGCCTTCTTGCGTCACAGAATGAACAAATTCAAAACCTAGTTCATCTCTCTGGCAAAGAAGGTATAAAACAGATTTAACCCTGATGCTTGGGGTCGTAACGGCAAAGTTTTCAGTGTTCTGCTTCGATGTCAGCTTTACAGTTTAATCTGTGGATAAGTTTTATATAAAAAGGCCGCACTGAATGCCAGTACGGCCTTTTTTATAATCTACATATACTTATCCACAGGTCACTTCTGCAACACAAACACTATCAGTTATTTACCGATACAAAAACTGGAAAAAATCCGTCCTAATAAATCATCTGCAGTGAATTCGCCAGTGATTTCACCCAGTGCCTGTTGCGCCATACGTAAATCTTCAGCTAAGAGTTCGCCGGCGCTGGCCACCGTCAGCTGTTGGTAACCATTGGCTAAATACTGCTCAGCTTGTTTCAGCGCATCAAGATGACGGCGACGGGCGCTGAAGCTGCTTTCTATCGTTTGGCTGTAGCCCATGCAGCTTTTTAAATGCTCGCGCAGCAGCTCTACCCCATCACCGCTGCGGGCACAGAGGTTTATGGTGACATGACCATCAGTATTACTCTGCATCGCCACTGGCTCGCCGGACAGATCGACCTTGTTACGAATTAAGGTAACTTTTTCTGGGTGTGGTGTGCTGTCTAAAAATTCAGGCCACAAAGCGAAAGGATCATTGGCTTCGCTGGAATTGGCATCCACCACCAATAAAATTCGGTCCGCTGCATGAATGGCTTTTAAAGCGCGCTCAACCCCGATTTTTTCTACTTGATCGGCAGTGTTACGCAAACCTGCGGTATCAGTGACATGCAAAGGCATGCCATCAATATGAATATGCTCGCGTAAAATATCCCGCGTGGTGCCTGCAATATCAGTCACAATCGCTGCTTCATAACCGGCCAAACTATTGAGTAAACTGGACTTACCCGCATTGGGTCGACCGGCAATCACCACACTCATGCCATCGCGCAATAAAGCGCCTTGGCCGGCTTCGCGTACCACCTCTTTAAGCTCACTTTGCACATCTGTGAGTAACTTTAGAATATGCCCATCGGCTAAGAAATCGATTTCCTCTTCTGGAAAATCAATCGCAGCTTCCACATAAATACGCAAAGCAATCAACTGCTCGGTCAGCGCATTGACCCGCTTAGAAAATACCCCTTGTAAAGAACGCAAGGCATTGCGTGCCGCCTGCGTGGAACTGGCTTCAATCAAGTCAGCAATGGCTTCGGCTTGGGCTAAATCAAGTTTATCGTTGAGAAAAGCGCGCTCACTGAACTCGCCTGGGCGAGCTAAACGCGCACCGAGTTCAACGCAGCGCTGCAACAGCATATCCAATACCACAGGACCACCATGGCCTTGTAGCTCAAAAATATCTTCGCCGGTAAAGGAATTAGGACCGGCAAAATAAATGGCTAAACCTTGATCAATGGCTTGTTGATTGTCGGTATAAAAAGGGCCGTAATGAGCGTAACGCGGTTTTAATTCACGGTCTGTCATCTGCTGGGCTATCTGCTGGGCCAGCGGACCTGAAACTCGAACAATCCCTACTCCGCCGCGCCCTTGTGCAGTGGCAATAGCGGCAATGGTGTCACGCGACATCGGCATAACGATTTTCCTCAACAGTATTCACAAAGCACAACGCCCCTAAAAAGGGGCGTTGTGAACTCGATAGGTTCGACTAACTCGCGTTAGCAGCCGCCATTGATTTTTCAATCTTACGAGTAATGTACCACTGTTGACCAATGGATAGGAGGTTGTTAACCACCCAGTACAATACCAATCCTGCAGGGAACCAGAGGAAGAAGAAGGTAAAGATAATTGGCAACAACTTCATTACTTTAGCTTGCATTGGATCCGGTGGTGTTGGGTTGAGTTGTTGTTGTACAAACATACTCAAGCCCATGATGATTGGCAGAATAAAGAACGGGTCTTTACTGGACAAGTCGGTTAACCAGAACATAAAGGGAGCCTGACGCATTTCCACGCTTTCCAGCAATACCCAGTACAAGGATAAGAACACTGGCATCTGTACCAAAATAGGTAAGCAGCCGCCCAGCGGGTTGATCTTCTCTTTTTTGTACAGTTCCATCATACCTTGTGACAGCTTTTGGCGATCACCCGCATGTTCTTCTTTTAGCGCAGCCATTCTTGGCGCAACGGCACGCATACGCGCCATTGATTTATAGCTGGCGGCGGACAAGGGGAAGAAGGCTAGCTTAATTAGGATGGTGAGGACAATAATTGACCAACCCCAGTTACCTAAAATACTGTGGATAACGCCCAGTAACCAGAAAATAGGCTGAGCAATAAACCACAAAAATCCGTAATCAACTGTCAGTTCTAAACCTGGTGACAAGTTTTTTAGGTGACTTTGAATTTTAGGACCGGCATATAAAGTTGCGCTAGCCTGTGCATGTTCACCTGCAGCAACAGTCATCGCAGGGCTGGTATAACCAATGATGTAATTGCCTTTACTGTCTTTACGGGTAGTGACCTGATTGGTTTGCTCAGGATTTGCCACCCATGCCGTTACAAAGTAATGCTGTAGCCAAGCAACCCAACCACCTTCGACAGCCTGATTAAACTTTTTATCATCCATATTGCTCATGGATAATTTTTTGTACGGCTCATCAGCTGTCCACAGCGCAGCACCTAAATAGGTCGCTGTACCGGTCGCAGTGGTTGAGGATGGATCGCCTTGACCATCACGCTTGAGTTGGGCAAATAAATTACCTTTCCACTCGCGCTCGCTTTGGTTATCCACCAGGTAGGTTAAATCAATTTGATACGCCTGCTGGTTGATACATTCCAGTTTACGCTGACTGATTTCACGCGCAGAACATTCAACACTTAAACCACGGTGCAGGGTAAAGCGCTTGGTATAGTTGACGCCATTTTCTTGGAAAGAAAGGTCAACATTGAGTTGTTCTTGGCCGTCTTGCAAAGTGAAATTTTGTTGAATAGCGCTGTACAACGGACGACCGCTGGCGCGTGCATCAGGGCCATTGGCACCGACTAAACCACTTTGTGCGACATAGACACGCTCATTGCTGTTTTCAAATAACTGCAATGGAATATCAGGATTGGAGGCATGACGCGGATACTGACTGAGTTTTAACTCAACGATATCACCACCATTGGGATCAATCGCCAATTGCAATACATCAGTCTGTACATAAATCAAATCATTGCTAACAACATTGCTGACCAAGGTAGGATCTTGAGCACGCTCATTGATCGCAACGGGCACGTCATCATTATCGGCTGTGCTAGCAGTGTTATTAATCGCTTGATTATTTGACGATGCGTTTTGATTAACTGTACTTGATTGGGTTATTGCTGCTGTTACTGGTGCCTGGCCGTAGTCTTGATTCCACTGAAGAACCATCATATAAGACACAACAGCTAAGGCAACGAGCAGGATCGTACGTTGGATATCCATGATTACTCGGCCGTAGAAGATGAACAGGAAGGAGGCGGTACGGGATCAAAACCTCCCGCATTCCAAGGGTGACAACGCCCAAGTCGTCGCATGGCTAACCAGCCACCACGAATTGCACCATGCTGTTCAATTGCTTCAATGGCATAACATGAACAACTTGGGTAAAAGCGACAATGACTTGCCATCATGGGACTGATTGCATAACGATAAAACTTAATTGGCAAAATCACCAATTTACGCATGGGTCGACCCTGCTGAATCAGCTGGGGCTGTTTGCAATGCAGCTGTACGCTGGCGGGCCAAGCGTTTCCACATTTTATCGAACTGTTGTCGAAGCTCAATATTAGACAAATCAGCAATACCCCTGCGGGCAACAATAACGATATCTACACCAGTCAAAATATCTTGATTATGGCGAAAGGATTCTCGTATTTGACGTTTTATTCTATTGCGCTCAACAGCAAGTTTTACGCTTTTCTTACCAATAACCAACCCGAGACGTGGATGTTCGAGTTGGTTTTCACGAGCAAGTAACAAGACATTTTTGCCAGGTACTTTATTCGATGCAGAATCAAAGACAGCTTTAAACTGCTGAGGAGTCAGCAGACGCTTATCTCGGCCAAAGGCCAAATTCATGCTGTGCTCGACTGGATTATGCGCTCAGACGCTTACGGCCTTTGGCACGACGACGCTGAATAACAGCGCGACCGCCGACAGTTGCCATGCGTGCACGGAAACCGTGGTTACGAGCGCGTTTTAGTGTACTGGGTTGGAATGTGCGTTTCATGATTCGGTACCTGGTGACTTCTTGGGCTGAATGGGTCCCGAAGTGGTCCCCGTTAAATAGACCGACAATTCTATTGAAAGCTGAGGCTTAGGTCAATTATCTGTAGCAATTGTTTATCAAATATCCATTAACCGCTCTTGAAAAGTTCTGCTTACCGTGCGTATAGAGAGATAGAATAAATTAGAAATGAATATATAAAGCTTATATTTATTGTTATTACTACTGAGCCAGTATTCTGTTGATAACCTTTAAAAGTTGTTATTAATCAGTAGCTTATGACGTTTTAAAGGTTGTGTTGAAGGGGTAACTTAGGTGTGTGCTTGCAGCACATAAGCTGTGGATAAAGGGGCTAGTTATCCACAGGTCGATTATTCACAGAGTTATCCACAGCTTATTGCACCGAGCCTATGCGGGGTTCTCCACAGGGTTTAAACGGCTTAAAACAGTGCATTTGACTAAAAAAATAATGTCCAAACCGCCGTGCTGGCATACCAAAGTACCGCTGAACGGACTAAAAGAAGCCAAATATTGTCTAAAATAACGGTGCCTTCTTCGCCTAAGGCATGATTTTTTGCTTCAACTGCTGCGCGACCGGTTTTACTTAGTAGGCTATTAGCCGGCTCAGTGATACAGAGTAAATCATGCATAAGTGCTCGGTTAACCGTGATGAAGTTGCCGATTAAAGCAAAACTTAGGCTGAGTAAACGTACCGGTAGCCAGTCTAAAATATGCAATAGACGTGTGGCCAAACCTGCTGCTTGCGGCCATTGCACCTGCTCTGCCGTTAAAACTAATAAACGATAGGTCAGTGCCGCTAATGGACCACCAAGCAGGTAATAGAAAATAATTGCAAAAAAGCCTTGATAACCTTGCCAGAGTAAATAGCCCTGCACCGCTTGTAAAAGACCATCCGGTTCTTCTGATTGAACCAGTAGATCGCGCTGAGCAGCGAGACTGGCAGCATGCGTATCTTGCCTACGCCAAGCGTCTCTAAATGGCCCTAGTGCTGCGCGCACGTCAGCACGGCTTAAGCTGTAGAGTACGATCAGAAGGTGTAGTGGAATCAATAATAAGCCGTATAGCACTGATTTTAATGCGAGCAGTAGTAATGCCAAACCTAGAACAGGTAGGCTCAAGGCTAAGAGAAAAGCTAATGTGTGTTGCTTGGGCAGCAGCTTTGAGCTGCGTTTAAGTTGCGCATGCCACCATTGATCTTTTTGTAATGCTGTACGCCAGTGCGATAGTTTTTCAATCAAGATGGTGAGCATTAAAACTAGAAAACTCATGATATTTCTCCATGTTGTTTTGCCTGTAAATATTGCCAGATAAAGGCTGGGCCTGGATCGGTTTTACGTTCTGGGGCGATATCACTGTGCCCGCAAATACGTTGTGCGGTGATCATCGGGTAGTGTTGAATCAATTCGTTGACCAGGAGGTTGAGGCTTTGATACTGAGCATCGCTATAGGCTTGATCATCGACACCTTCCAGCTCAATCCCCAGTGAGAAATCGTTGCAGTTATCACGGCCCTCAAACTCAGATAGGCCCGCGTGCCATGCGCGGTCTAGGCAGCTAACAAATTGAGTGATAGCACCTGTGCGGTGGATAAAAAAATGCGCGGATACTTTTAAATGCGCTATGCCTGCAAAGTAGGGGTGTGCAGCAACAGGTAACTGATTGGTAAATAGCGCCTCTACCATACCGGTAGCAAATTCACCGGGCGGTAAACTGATATTGTGGATAACTAATAAGGAGATCTCAGCGTTGGGCCGCGCGTTATGATTGCCTGAGGGCAGATGCTGTGCGCCGCTTAACCAGCCGGTGACGGGGTCTAGGATTAAAGATTGAGCTGGGTGCATAAAATATCCTGTAAAACGGTGGCCAAGGCTGTGAGCTAGACAAGAGGCATTAAACACTATGCCATTGGTGTTGTGCAGAGTTTAGACAGTAATAGCAGGATTTTGCTTTTAGACAAACCTATTGCATAGGTTATAGGAGTGGTAGATAAAATTAAGCATGTTACTTGACTGAGCTGTTTGCTTGGGTTGTTGTTTGTCGGCGTTGTGTTGTAGAAATAATTAAGGCCGCAAAAGCGGCCATAATTGAGTCAAGATTAGTGATTAACCTTGGTGATATTTAGCAGATAAATCATGTACAGCATTGATAAAAGCACCAGCATTTTCTGGTTTTACTTCTGGGGTAATACCGTGGCCAAGGTTAAAGATATGACCTGGGCCATTACCGTAGCTTTCTAAAATACGCCCAACTTCTTTCTCAATTGCTGCAGGGTTGGCGTACAGTACGGTTGGATCCATGTTGCCCTGTAACGCAACTTTATCGCCCACACGCTGGCGTGCAGTACCAATATCGCAAGTCCAGTCTAGGCCCAGTGCTTCAACACCAGTATCTGCCATGGACTCGAGCCATAGACCGCCACCCTTAGTGAATAAAATCACGGGTACGCGACGACCTTCATGTTCACGAATTAAACCGTTAACAATTTTCTGCATATAGGCCAGTGAAAACTCTTGGTACGCCGCTGAGGATAAGCTACCGCCCCAGCTATCAAAGATCTGCACCGCTTGTGCGCCAGCTAGAATTTGCGCATTGAGGTAGCTGGTGACTGACTGCGCCAGTTTATCCAGCAGCATATGCATGGCTTGTGGGTCATCGTATAGCAGCGCCTTGCTTTTGCGGAAGTCTTTGGAAGAGCCACCTTCAACCATATAAGTGGCCAAGGTCCAGGGGCTACCGGAAAAACCAATCAAAGGTACGCGACCATTGAGTTCTTTGCGGATGGTACGCACGGCATTCATCACATAACCAAGATCTTTTTCTGGATCAGGAATGGGCAGTGCTGCAATGGCTTCTGCTGTATCAACAACTTTTCTGAAACGTGGGCCTTCACCGGTCTCAAAATATAAGCCTAAACCCATGGCGTCAGGGATGGTCAAAATATCTGAAAAAAGAATCGCAGCATCCAATGGGTAACGTTCCAAGGGTTGCAAAGTCACTTCGCAAGCCAACTCAGCATTCATGCATAAATCCATAAATCCACCTGCACGAGCTCGGCTGGCTCTATACTCAGGCAGGTAGCGGCCTGCTTGACGCATCATCCATACAGGTGTCACATCAACCGGCTGTTTAAGCAGGGCGCGGAGAAAACGATCATTTTTCAGAGCAGTCATATTAGCGTCCATTAGAAATTAATAGGCTATTGTCGCAAAATTGCGAGCAAAAGGCACGGAGCAGCAAATAAGCCGTGCAGTTGCCTTGATTGGTGTCAACTGCACAGAGGTGTTGCTTAAAGTGTTAGTTTAGCGCATGGCGCATTTTAAGCATATTACCGAGGATCTAAGCATGTATAAACCATTGATAGATAGCAGTCAGTTTATCGCCGCAGACGAGCACGCTGGTGCATCTGAAACTGCTGTGCATACGTTATTGCAGCACAGCATTTACCCACCCTTCCCTGAGCATTGCCAGTATGTGTTATTGGCTATGGGGTGCTTTTGGGGCGCTGAGCGGCGTTTCTGGCAGCAGCCTGGCGTTTGGACGAGCGCAGTGGGTTATGCTGGAGGACATCTAGCTAAGCCAAGTTATCCACAGGTATGCACTGGCTTAACCGGCCATACTGAAGCGGTGTTGGTGGTGTTTGATCCGGCACAGATAAGTTTTGCGGAATTATTGCAGGTGTTTTGGCAATCGCATGATCCGACTCAAGGTATGCGTCAAGGCAATGATGTGGGGAGTCAGTATCGTTCAGCGATTTATTGTATGGATCAGCAGCAGCTCGAACAAGCACAGGCCAGTTGCGCACACTACCAAGCGCGTTTAACTGCGGCAGGTGGTGCAGTGATTACCACTGAAATAGGTTTGGCCCCAGTGTTCTATTATGCTGAAGCCATGCATCAGCAGTATTTAGTGCAGAACCCTAATGGTTATTGTGGTTTACGCGGTACAGGTGTGATGTATTAATTTTTATTGGTTAGCAATTAAAAAACCCCGCGTAAGCGGGGTTTGCAGACTGTCTCCTAACATCCTTGCTAGTCGCCACCTTGGCTGTAATCATTTATCCATAATGATTACACACGTTCCTTCGTAAATCCTTGTGGCCTATTCTACTGATCTAGCTCGAGTTGCACAGTGGGCGAATAACCACATAGTTTGTAAGTAAATGCTTACACGCTCTGAGTAAGCTTAAAATTGGCCGGCATCAAGCAAGTACAAGGATTCACTACCAGCCTTGACTGAACTGGTCAGTGATTGGGTACGTGGCAGTAAGCGAGCAAAGAAGAAACGTGCTGTGCCCATTTTACTGGCATAGAAATCATCTTCTTGTTCTTTACCTTGTGCTGCACGCGCCATCAGTGCCCACATATAAGCATAAGCGGTATAACCAAACAGCTGTAAGTATTCGACCGATGCAGCACCAATCTCATTTGGATTATTCTTTGCTTCTGTCAATAACCATGCAGTTACATCATCCAAATTCTCAATCGCAGCTTGTAGCGGTGCAGTAAACTCAGCCAAACGGCTGTCTGCTGCTGCGATAAAGTCTTTTACTTCATGGGAGAAGTGTTGGTAAAACGCGCCGCCATTGGCGACAATTTTACGACCGGCTAAGTCCAATGATTGAATACCATTGGTGCCTTCGTAAATTTGCGTAATACGGCAGTCGCGAATCAGTTGTTCTTGGCCCCACTCTCGAATATAACCATGCCCACCCAAGATCTGTTGGCCATGAATGGTCGACTCCAGCCCCATATCGGTTAGGAAGGCTTTGGCAATGGGGGTGAGTAAGGCTACCAGTTCTTCAGCGCGCTGCCTTGCATCAGCTTCCGCACTGTATTTAGCAATATCCAGTTGCATGGCTACGTAGCTAGAAAATGCACGGCCCCCTTCATTTAATGCCTTCATGCTCAGTAGCATACGGCGCACATCGGGATGCACAATAATTGGGTCAGCTTGTTTGTCAGGTGCAACGACGCCTGTTGGTGCACGGCTTTGGATACGGTCTTTAGCGTATTCAACGGCACTCTGATAGGAGCGCTCACCTAAGGATAAACCTTGAATACCTACGCCTAAACGCTCGTAGTTCATCATGGTGAACATGGCCGCTAAGCCTTTATTGGGTGCGTCAATAATATAGCCTGTGGCGTTATCAAAGTTCATTACGCAAGTGGCTGAACCTTGGATACCCATTTTGTGTTCAATGGAGCCGCATGACAGGCTGTTACGTTGGCCAAGTGAGCCATCAGTATTAACCAGTACTTTAGGTACCAGAAACAGTGAAATACCTTTAGCACCGGCTGGCGCATCAGGTAGTTTGGCCAGTACCAGGTGGATGATATTTTCAGTTAAATCATGCTCGCCACCGGTAATAAAAATTTTTGTCCCGCTGACCTTGTAGCTGCCGTCGGCCTGGGGTTCTGCTTTAGTGCGAATCATACCTAAATCAGTTCCAGCGTGCGGTTCGGTGAGGCACATTGAGCCTGCCCAAGTGCCGCCATACATATTGGGCAGGTATTTTTCTTTGAGTTCGTCACTGGCGTGCGCATGAATAGATAAGCAGGCGCCTGCGGTTAACATGGGGTATAAGCCAAAGGATAAGTTGGCTGAGTTGATCATTTCTTCGATTTGCGCTGTGATCATTTTCGGCATGCCCATGCCGCCAAATTGTGGATCACCACCGACGCCAACCCAACCGCCTTCGGCATAGGTCTGGTAAGCCTCAATAAAGCCTTGCGGGGTGGTTACTGCACCATCGGTCCAGGTGCAGCCTTCTTCATCGCCACTGCGGTTGATTGGAGCGATTGAACCTGCAGCTACTTTCCCTGCTTCAGTTAAAACCGCATGGGCTGTTTCATCATCAACAGTATCTGCTAAGGCGGGTAGCTGTGCCCAAAGCTTGCTTGCTTCAAACACTTCGTTGAGGACAAAACTCATATCGCGTAAAGGTGCTTGGTAGTCGGCCATGTGGCATTCCTCTTTATTATTAGCGCCAGTTCAGCTGTGTTGTGACACCAGCCAAGGCAATCAATAGGTAAAAAATGTTAGATTTTTAGTCTACATTAATAGACGTTTAAAACTAATAGGCTGTTTTTATGACTAGTAGGTTCTGTTTTCCAGAGTAAAAAACCCGCTGATGCAGTGAGACTATTAAATAGGTCACGGCACACAGCGGGTTTTTATGCAGCGTTAAGCACTGATACGACTTAGTAGCCTAGAGAGAAATCTTCTTCAGCCATGTCCATCAGGTTATCAGCGCCTGATAACATGGTTGCCACGTAGGTACGGGTGCGTGGCAAGAGGCGTGCAAAGTAGAAACGTGCTGTTTGTAGCTTAGCGCGGTAGAAGGCTTCTTCATCGGTACCTGCGGCTAATTTCTCAGCTGCTACGCGGGCAATATCTGCCCAGAAGTAGGCTAAGCAGGCATAGCCACAGTACATCAGGTAATCAACCGAGGCTGCACCCACTTCTTCGCGGTTTTTGATCGCCGCCATCCCCACTTTCATGGTGATCTCGCCCCATTCTTTGTTCAGTGCCGCTAATGGGGTAATGAACTCTTGCAGAGTCTCGTTGCTTTCATTGGTTTTGCAGAAGGTGTGCACGATTTTGGTAAAACCTTTTAGGCTTTCACCTTGGGTCATTAGTACTTTACGGCCTAAAAGATCAAGGGCTTGGATGCCTGTGGTGCCTTCATAAAGCATAGAAATACGGCTATCACGAACGTTTTGCTCCATGCCCCACTCAGAGATATAACCGTGGCCACCGTAAATTTGTACACCGTGGTTGGCTGCTTCAAAGCCTACTTCAGTCATAAAGGCTTTAGCGATTGGGGTTAGGAAAGCCAACATACTGTCAGCTGCTTCACGCTCTTTTTCATCAGTGCTGCGTTGCATAATGTCAACTTGCTTGGCTGCGTAATACAGCATGGCACGGTTGCCTTCAGCCAGAGCTTTCATGGTCAGCAGCATACGGCGTACATCAGGGTGTACGATAATTGGGTCAGCGGCTTTTTCAGGTGCTTTTGCACCGGTTAGTGAGCGCATCTGTAAACGATCACGGGCATATTCAATACCACCTTGGAAGGCAACTTCTGCGTGGGCCAAGCCTTGCAGTGCCGTACCAATACGAGCGGTATTCATAAAGGTGAACATGCAGTTCAGGCCTTTATTTTCTGGACCAACCAAGAAACCTTTGGCGTTATCAAAGTTCATCACGCAGGTTGAGTTACCGTGAATACCCATTTTGTGTTCGATGGAACCGCACTGCACACCATTGCGTTCACCTACGCCGCCTTCAGCATTGGGCAGAAACTTAGGTACGATAAATAGTGAGATACCTTTGGTGCCTTCTGGTGCGCCAGCAATGCGAGCAATGACGATATGCACGATGTTGTCGGCTAAATCGTGCTCACCGGCAGAAATAAAGATTTTAGTTCCGCTGATGCTATAGCTACCATCGGCTTGAGGCTCTGCTTTAGTGCGCAGCATGCCTAAGTCAGTACCGCAATGCGGCTCAGTTAAGCACATGGTGCCGGTCCACTCACCTGATACCAGCTTGGTCATATAAGTGGCTTGCTGTTCTTCAGTACCGTGTGCGTGCAGGGTGTTCATTGCACCGTGTGATAGGCCTGGGTACATGCCCCATGACCAGTTGGCTTGGCCAACCATTTCACTGATGGTGATGCCCAGTGATTCAGGCAAGCCTTGACCGCCATGTTCAGCATCATGCGCTAAGCTTGGCCAGCCGCCTTCAACATACTGTTGGTAAGCTTCTTTAAAGCCTGTAGGTGTTTTAACGCCTTCAGCCGACCAAGTACAACCTTCTGTGTCGCCCACGCGATTGAGTGGAGCAATCACGTTTTCACAGAATTTTGCGCCTTCTTCAAGGATCGCGCTGACCATGTCTGGAGTGGCGTCTTCGCAGCCAGGCAGATTGGCATAGTGTTCTGGGTAACCTAGAAGCTCGTCACGAACAAAACGGATATCACGCAAGGGGGCTTTGTATTCAGCCATGGCTATAAACCTCTACAGTGGAAACTTTATTATTAAGTGTGCCTATACAGCATTGCGTAGGCCTGTTTCTAGCAGCGCAGTAAAAATGATTGCGCATACGAAATATGAATCAAACAAGTGTTTGAAAGTTACGGCTCTATCCTATTCTTGTCAAGCACTGCTCGCTGTCTTTATTTGTTTTTTTGTATCGGCTTTGAATATAAGTCTGTGAGAGAAGGACGGGCTGAGCTTAAGAGTGGATGCTATCAGTGCTGTATTACAAGCTTGCGCACCCTATCTGGAGTCAATGCATACTTTGCTTATGCAGTACGGCGTGTGCACATGATGCTTTTTTGTTGGCTGTGGATAAGTATTGTGCAGGGCGTATTTCTGGGTCGCTATTTATCTGACGATGAGTCCGTCAGAGGTTCAATTCCGGCGCGCATCTGTGGCTTGTCACGCTGATCTCGAACTACTGCTTGATCATATGTATGGCCTGCACTAATGCAATAGTGCACATGAGTATATTGATATTTACGTACGGAAATAGAAACATTTAAAGATGATCAATCAACCACTGCGCCAATTGTTGCGCGCGTTGTTGAGGTTGGCTTTTGCGCGTCAGTAGTACTAATTTCGCTGAGGTTTGCACAAAGCCCCAAGGTGCAATTAAACGGCCACTGGCAATATCACTGCGCACTAAATGTTCTGGGGCAATCGCGACACCCAGCCCTGCCACCGCTGCCTCTAATAAGTAATACAGATGCTCAAAGCCCTGTGCATAACGTAAATCAGTAATGGCTAACTGTTGTGCTTGCGCCCACTGGGGCCATGCTTGTGGTCGTGAGCGAGTAAAGAGTAATGGCTCATTCAGCAGTTGCGCGGCAGTTTCGGTACGCAGCGTGGTGGCATGCTGATAAAGCGGACTTAACACCGGGCCAATGCGCTCATTGTCCAGTGTGTAGGCCTGCATTGAGTCGGGACAGGCCTGGTCTAAAAATATCAAACTGGCGTCCGCATCAGGGTGTTGCAGATTGTTGTTATCGGCGGCGCTGGTGATCACTTGCAGGCGTAGATTAGGTAAGTCATCTTGTAATTGTTCAAGACGCGGTATCAGCCAGCGTGCCAGCAAGCTGCCTGGACAAGCTAGAACAAAGGGCGCTTGCTGCGTTTGTTGACGAATATCGACGCAAGATCTATGAATCTGTGTCAATGCCTCATTGCTGGCTTGATACAGACGCGCGCCTGCATCGGTGAGTTTAATGCCACGTCCTTGCTTGCTCAGTAACACCACACCTAAGTGCTCTTCTAGTTGCTTTACTTGGCGGCTCACTGCCCCATGCGTTACGTGTAGCTCTTTAGCAGCCAAGGTGATGCTGTGTAAGCGGGCACTGGCTTCAAAGGCTTTTAGGGCGTTGAGTGGTGGTAAGTCAAAATGATTAGACATGTGAGTTTTCCTAACCTATTGCTGCAATCATATCGCTTTTCCTTATGAAGGCTATCAGGTAGTTTAGACAGTATAGAAATATTTCTACTTAGATTAGGGAGTGGGTCATGAGTTCTTTTTGTAATAGCCCTGATGAGCGTGGTTTGTTTGGTGAGTTCGGCGGCCAATATGTTGCCGAAACCTTGATGCCATTGATTCTTGAGTTAGGCCGTGAATATGAAAAGGCCAAAGATGATCCAGCCTTTAAAAAAGAGCTGGCTTATTTTCAACGCGATTATGTCGGCCGCCCTAGCCCGTTGTATTTTGCTGAGCGCTTAACTGAGTACTGTGGCGGTGCAAAAATTTATTTAAAGCGTGAAGAGCTGAACCATACGGGCGCGCATAAAATTAATAACTGCATTGGTCAGATTCTGCTAGCGCGGCGTATGGGTAAAAAACGCATTATTGCTGAAACGGGTGCCGGTATGCACGGTGTGGCGACAGCCACTGTTGCTGCGCGTTTTGGTTTGCAGTGTGTGATTTATATGGGTACGACCGATATTCATCGTCAACAAGCTAACGTGTTCCGGATGAAGCTATTAGGTGCGGAAGTGCGCCCTGTAGTCGCCGGTACCGGTACTTTAAAAGATGCGATGAATGAAGCATTACGTGACTGGGTGACCAATGTTAACGACACCTACTATTTGATTGGTACTGTGGCAGGCCCACATCCCTACCCAGCAATGGTGCGTGATTTCCAAGCCGTGATTGGTAAAGAAACCCGAGAGCAGCTACAAGCACAAGAAGGTCGCTTACCGGATAGCTTGGTGGCTTGTATTGGTGGCGGTTCCAATGCGTTAGGCTTATTTCATCCCTTCTTAGATGATGCCAGTGTCAAAATTATTGGTGTGGAAGCAGCTGGACATGGCATTCAAAGCGGCGAACATGCAGCCAGTTTACAAGGCGGTAGCCCAGGCGTGCTGCACGGTAACCGTACTTATTTGCTGCAAGATGATGATGGGCAAATTGTGGATGCACATTCGATTTCTGCAGGATTGGATTACCCAGGTATTGGTCCTGAGCATTCATGGTTGCATGATATGGGTCGGGTTGAGTACACCTCGGCTAAAGATGATGAAGCCTTGGCCGCCTTCCATTTGTGCTGCAAATTGGAAGGTATTATTCCAGCGTTGGAATCAGCTCATGCTTTAGCTGAAGTGTTTAAGCGTGCGCCACAATTACCTAAAGAGCATTTAATGGTGGTGAATTTATCGGGCCGCGGCGATAAAGATATGCAAACGGTGATGCATCACTTTGAGCAACAGGAGCAGTCAGTATGAGTCGTATTGAGGCGTGCTTTGCCAAACTTAAGCAACAAAATCGTGCCGCTTTGGTGACCTTTGTCACCGCGGGTGATCCAGATTACGCCACCGCCATGCGTATTTTTAAAGGTTTACCTGATGCTGGCGCAGATGTGATTGAATTGGGCATGCCCTTTACTGATCCAATGGCCGATGGCCCAGCGATTCAGTTAGCCAATATTCGCTCGTTAAAAAACGGTCAAACCTTAGCCAAAACGTTGCAGATGGTTAGCGAGTTTCGTCAAGATAATCAGCATACCCCTGTGGTGTTAATGGGCTACTTTAATCCCATCCATCACTATGGCGTGCCCCGCTTTATTGTGGATGCTAAAGCTGCGGGTGTTGATGGCTTGATTATTGTCGACTTGCCGCCAGAGCATAACGATATGTTCTGTGATCCTGCACAAGCGGCAGGTCTGGATTTTATCCGCTTAACTACGCCAACCACTGATGATGTGCGTTTACCTAAGGTGCTGAACAATAGCTCAGGCTTTGTTTATTACGTCTCGGTTGCTGGCGTGACAGGTGGCAGTTCAGCGACCCTGGAGCATATTGAAGAGGCCGTGGCACGTTTAGGTCGCCATACTCAATTGCCAGTGTGCATTGGTTTTGGCATTCGTACCCCAGAGCATGCGGCGAATATTGCCCGCTTAGCTGATGGTGCTGTGGTTGGCTCTGCCTTTGTTGACTTGATTGAACACGCCAGCAGTCCAGACCAGGCTGTGGATGCTGTGTTAGCACGCTGCCGCGCGTTAGCGGATGGTGTTCACCATGCACGCGAGTAGAGTGTGCATAGTGAACCTTTAACCGCGTGATATAGGTTTAAGGCCGCGGGCCGAACAGTTCAATCAGCTGCTCGCCCTGCGGTGAACCTGGGTGCATTTGCAGCATATCCCTTTCATCAAGGTATAGAATGGATGGTGTTCCGCTGGCACCGAGCTTGGCCATTAACTGCTGATTAGTTTCCAGTTGTTGGCGCTGTTCTGTTTGAACGGTTTTTGCTTCTTGGGCGGGTGTTTTACCGCTTTCATTACCCAGTAGCACAGTTTTTGGATCTTTGGCTGCGAGCATATAAGCGGCTTTCTTTTGGCTGCTCTCACCCAGTGTACCGACCATGACATGGCGTAATTGTAGTTTGCCGGCATCAACCCATGGGCGAGCGTCTTTCCATAAACGTTTGCAGTAAGGGCAGTTTGGATCGGTGAAGACATAGACCACTTTTTCTGCTTGATCAGAGCCATCAGCAATCCAAGCGCTGTCTTTTAATTTCCCCCACATCACTTTACTTTGTGGACGGCTGACTTTTTCTTCTAGTATCGCACCGGTTAAATCTTCGCCTTGTGCATTGAGTAAGCTCCCCATAAGTGCGTGCTGTTTATCCGCAGTCACATACAGTGCTAAAGGGCGGCCATTATAAAGAGCGGTGTAACCGGTTAAACCGCCAGGCGCATCAAAACGCTCTAACACTTCAACACCGCGCTCACGCATGGCTTCTACCGGTGCTGGGTAATTTTCAGCTTGAACAATAACAGGTAGAGTCAGTAGCGCTAGAGTGGGTAAAATTTTCTTTAAGGTCATGGTTGTTCCTCTGGTTCGGTTACTTGATCTTCTGGGCTAATGTGGCGTAACGCATGCTTTAAGCTGGCATGCGATAGCTCACCTAAATGGTTATTTTTTAACAGTCCATCGGTACTGTAAAACAATGTGGTAGGTAAAGATAATGACCCTACAGCTTGGCCAAGACGTCCACCGGTATCGAGCAAGTTGTTGCGTAAACTGAGTTGCTGCTGGGTTAAAAACTTATCAACCAGTGCCTGCCCTTCGCCTTGATTGACAAAGACAAAGCGAATATCAGGATTGGCCTGTTGTGCGGCGGCCAATACCGGCATTTCTCGGCGGCACGGTGGGCACCAAGTGGCCCATAAGTTAATCACCAGTGGTTTACCGGCTAAATCTTGCAGAGCTATTGGGTTACCGTCAATATCCCGCACGGATATATCTGGTATTTGCTGACTGCTTTGCAGTGCGCTGAGTACTGAGACGCTGGCGCCCCAAACAATCAGTCCAATACAAACACCGATGGCTAAGGGGAGGCGTAAGGGGGCTTGACGCCAGGCTTTGTAGATACCGACCGCTATGGCGGCGATCAGCCCAGGCAGTAATAAAAAACCACCATCGCGAATATCGATGATCTGCCACGGATGATCGGCGTACTGCTGAACGTATTGCATCACAAAGGCGGCGCGGGCCACTAGAGCACCAAAAAATAGCATGCTAAATAAAGCCGCTTCAGGATTGGTGCCGCGTTTGCGACCAATCAGCCAGCCGCTAAGCCACGCAATAAAAAATGCAGCGTAGAGCAGTGCCAAATCCATTGGGATAGCCAATGGGCCTAAATTAAAACTCAACATTAATGATCCTTTTGCGCACTGGCTAAATGCAGTAAAAATTCACTGGCTGACACTTCACCGGTGATGCGTTGCGTGCGCTGTTCTGTACCTTGTGGGTCGATAAACAAAATAGTTGGCGGACCCATAATTTGTAAGTCGTGCATCAACTGTTGTTGCTGGGCTGTATTTAAGGTGACATCCGCTTGCAGTAAGCGCATATCAGCGAGAGCCTGTTGTACCGCCGTCTTCGCGAATACGCTTTTCTCCATGACTTTGCATGAGACACACCAGTCAGCATAAAAGTCCAATAATACCCACTTTCCGTCCTGTTGGGCTTGTTTGAGTTGTGCTTGCAGTTGTTCTACATCAGCAAAACGTTGCATGCTGTGCTGACCAGTTGCGGCGGTGCCAGTTTGTAGGTTGAGGTTGGCTAGCGGCTGTAAAGGATCATCGCCACCTGTGGCAGACCCTAACAACATAATACCGCCCCAGATGCTGAGAAGTAAGGCGAGGTAACGACTGACAAAGCGCCAGCTGGGCTGTTGATTGATACTGAACTGTACCGCCACCGCCAATACCCACGCGGCCCATAGGCCTAGAAGCAGCGAACCCTGTAGAATCGGACGCAACACAATAATAGCTGTAGCTAATAATGCATAGCCAAAGATACGGTTAACACTTTGCATCCAGTTGCCAGGTTTAGGTAACCAACGCATACCAATGGTAATCGCTAGTAATAACGGCAAGCCGCTGCCCAAGCCCAGTGCAAAGAGTGCTAGACCGCCGTTGATACTATCACCGCTTTGCGCGATATAGAGTAAGGCGCCGGCCAGTGGTGCGGTCATACAAGGACCCACTAGTAAGGCGGATAATGCACCTAAGCTGGCGGCACCCAGTAAGCTGCCACCTTTTAGTTTTTGGTCTGTACCTTGTAAGCGTTCACGGATAAAGGCCGGCAGTTGCAAGGTAAAGACACCGAACTGAGCTAGCGCTAAGAGAATAAAAATCCCAGCAAAGGGGAGTAATAACCAAGGCTGTTGTAAGGCTGCTGAGAGGTTACTGCCAAGGCTTGCCGCCACCACGCCCAGCGCCGCATAGACTAACGCCATGGGTAGAATAAAGGCCAAGCCTAAGCGCGCTCCCTGCCAACCCGCACTTTTTGCACCACCAATTACGCTGGTTAAAATAGGCAGCATGGGCAGCATGCAGGGGGTAAAGGCCAGTAACACACCCATCATAAAGAAGGCTGCCATATTCAGCAGCAGTCCAGACCCTGCCAAACGTTCAGCAATAGATTGATCTTGCGCTAGTCCAGTGTTGACTTGCGCAGATGGGTTTACTGTGGGGTTGGTAAGGGTATCGCCACCTATATATGCTGTTTGCGGTGGATAGCATAAGCCGGCATCGGCGCAGCCTTGCCAGGTGATTTGTAAGGGGCGCTGCGCTTGTGCGGCTAAAGGCAGTTGTAGCAGTTGGCGATAGATTTGTGTCTGACCAAAAAACTCATCGGAATGCTCAATACCCTGTGGGTAGTCAATACTAACCACCTGACCGTTAGCATCGGTGATAGCCAGCTTATCTCGGTATAGATAATGATCAGGTGCAATCTGCCAAACTAAAAGGTTGGGCTCAATATCCGCCATAACCTCAAAACGAAATGCTTCTTCTACAGCTAAGAAATCGTTCTGATTGCTGGTAAACGCTTGGGTTAAGCTGCTGAACAATAGCAATAACGCAATACACATAGAGCGCATAGATGTCCTCCTCTTAGGTGCTGCACACTATGCGCCGGCTCCATTAAGACAGCATTAACAGTTAAGTTTGGCTTGAAGTACTGTAGGCTGTTTGTGTGGCTTGTGCGCTATTGGGGTATTGTTGTGCTTATCGTGAAGGTTGACTGATTTATGCATATTTTGTTGGTCGAAGATGATCTGTTAATTGCTCAGGGCGTCTTGGCCGGTTTGCAGTTACAAGGGTTTACTCTAGATCATATGGCGCATGCTGCCGCTGCTGAACAAGCGCTGCAGTTGGGGCATTTTGATGCGATGATTCTTGATCTTGGCTTGCCTGATGAAGATGGCTTGCAGTTATTAACCCGCCTGCGCAGTCAAGGTAAAGACCTGCCCGTATTAATTTTAAGTGCACGCGATTCGGTGCTACAGCGGGTGGCGGGCTTGCAAGCCGGTGCGGATGATTATGTGCTGAAGCCCTTTGACTTGCGTGAGTTAGCCGCCCGTTTGCACAGTTTGTTACGCCGCAGCAGTGGCCGCAGTACTCATCTGATTGAGCATCATGGGTTGACCTTTGATCCGAGTACACGTGAAGTGACCTTGCATGGACAGCGGATGAATCTATCCCGTCGTGAGCAGGCGTTACTGGGGGCTTTATTACAAAACCCTGGGCATATTTTAAGTGCTGAACAATTACAAGACAGTCTCTATGGGCTGGGCGATGGTGTGGAAAGTAATGCGATCAATGTGCATATTTATAATTTGCGCCGTAAGTTAGGCAGTGATGTGGTGAAAACTATACGTGGCTTAGGTTATCGAATTGGAATGCCGTATGAGCCTGCGTAATCGCCTACTGTTGATTCTTGGTGGCACTTTTATTTTATTATGGAGTTTGGCCGCGGTATGGCTATTGGGTGACTTACGTCGTGAAGTCACTGTGGCTTTGGATGAGCGCCTAGCCTCTTCGGCGCGGATGGTCGCCGGCCTCTTAGAGCAGTTACCGCAGCCACTGCCGAGCCAACATGCCAGCCCGCTAAATGCCATAGAGTTAGGACTGCAAAGCGGCTTGGTCTGTCAGGTGCGCTCGTTACGCGGAGAGGTGTTAGTGCGTACTCCTAATACACCACAGGCAACCTTAGCTGAATATGGCGTTGGTTTTCATGAGGTGAGTATTGGTGATGAGCGCTGGCGCAGTTTTACCCTGAAGCGCCAAGATTTATGGGTGACCACCGCAGACCGTATTGATGAACGCGAAACCCTAGAGTCAGCTATTTTAATTGCCGCCGCCCTGCCCGTCGCCTTAGCCTTACTCGGCAGTTTAGTATTGATTTGGTTTGGTATCGGTCGCGGACTCTCACCGCTGCAGAGCTTGCGTACGCAATTGGCGCAGCGTGATGCTGAGGATCTGCAGCCGGTGCCTACGCAACGCTTAGCAAAAGATTTACAGCCTTTGGTCGCGACCCTTAATCAATTATTTGCCCGTATTGCGGCCGCCTTAGAACGTGAAAGACGTTTTACGAATGATGCCGCACATGAACTGCGTACGCCTTTGACTGCAGTCAAAACTCACCTGCAAGTGGCACAAATGAGCTCTGGCGATATGGCCAAGCATGCGTTACGGCAAGCTGAAACGGCTGTGGATAGAATGCAAAGTGGTCTTGAGCAGCTGCTCTTATTGGCTCGTGTAGAAAGTGCACAAGACTTTGATAAGGACGGCCAAGTTACTGCACAAAGCTTAGCTCGGTATGCTTTAGCGGATTTAATTGCGCTGCCAGGTTATCAACGTATTGAAGTGGTTAATGAGTTAACTGATGACGTCTATGTGGCCGTACCTGAATCCTTGGCGGTGGCATCGCTGCGTAATTTACTGGATAACGCCTTGCGTTATAGCCCGCCTGATAGCCGGATTGAATTGTATATGGCGGTGCAGCAACAGCGCTTGTTGTTGCGGGTTAGAGACACTGGTGCGGGCTTATCAGCTGCGCAGTTTGAACAAGCCAAGCAGCGCTTTTGGCGCACGGCCAGTAGTACACAGAGTGGCAGCGGTTTAGGTTTAGCTATTGTGCAGGCGGTGACTGAGCGCTACGGCGGGGCGCTGCACTTACAAGCTGCCCCGACCGGTGGTTTGGATGCGTTACTGTATTTACCGTTAAGCCAAGGTTGATTTTTTATTGGCTGGCTAAGATTTGTTGGCGCTCTTGCTGCTTGGCTTTTTTATAGCTTAGGGCGGCAGCTGGTACCGGTGTGATAGCACCGGTTTCTAGCCATTTTTTCAGACGGTTAGCGTCGGCCATATGGGTGTATTTACCAAAGGCATCCAACACCACAAAAGCGACTGGGCGCTTATCCATTTCGGTGCTCATCACTAAGCAATGCCCTGCACTGTTAGTAAAGCCGGTTTTACTCAGCTGGATATTCCAGTTGTCTTTGCGCACCAAGGCATTGGTGTTGCGAAAGCCTAAGGTGTAATTGGGTTTGCTAAAGGCTACGGTTTTTTCGCCGAGAGTGCTGAATTGGCGAATCAGTGGATAGTTTTGCGCCGCTTTAATCATCAGCACTAAATCATGAGCGCTGGAAACGTTCTTTTCTGATAGCCCTGTTGGCTCAACAAAAACTGTGTTATGCATGCCCAGTGCTTTAGCTTTAGCATTCATGGCTTGAATAAAGGCTGTGTGACCGCCTGTGTAATGATGAGCAAGACTCGCCGCGGCACGGTTTTCTGAGGACATTAAGGTGATCAGCAAGACATCATGGCGGCTCAACTCGCTGCCCAAGCGTACTCGTGAAAACACGCCCTGCATTTCCTTGGTGTCTTTAATGACGATCGATAGTTTTTCATCGAGCGGCTGTTTGGCATCAAGAGCGACCATCGCGGTCATTAGCTTAGTCACTGAGGCAATCGGGGCAACAAAATTAGGATTGCTTGAGTAAAGAACTTCATTGGTTTTTAAGTCCATTAACAATGCACTGCCGGCAGCTAGGTCTTGCTGTTGTGCGCTAGTTTTAATTGGTGCTGTGGCTGCATAGGTTTGGCCAACAACAACACAGGTGGCCAATAATCCTGCTTTAATCAGATTAGAAATATTCACAGATGATACTCAACTAAAATAGTTTTACGCTGTGATGCGTAGAATGCGTTCTACGCCGTTAACAAATGTTGGACAACATCATGGCACAGTAAATCCGCAGGGTTGTAAATAAGGGTGCTTTTTTTATTACAGAATATGAATAGATACTGGCTGTTTGTGCGCGACTCTTAAGATTTATCGCAGTATATAGCTGCGCTCAATGCTATCGATCAAACCACCGAACCCATTGCAGGCTCGATGGTTTAGCTAAGCTTAAAAGTCTAAGTTAGAGACCGCTAACGCATTTTCTTCAATAAAGGCACGGCGCGGCTCAACATGATCACCCATCAAGGTATTGAAAATCTGATCTGCAGCAATGGCATCGTCAATCGTGACTTGCAGCATACGGCGCTGACTTGGGTCCATGGTGGTTTCCCAGAGTTGCTCTGGGTTCATTTCACCAAGACCTTTATAGCGCTGCACGCCTAAGCGACGACTGCCTTCGGCCAGTAACCAATCCAAGGCTTCCTTAAAGGTGCTGACCGCTTGTTTGCGCTCACCGCGCAAGACATAGGCATCATCGTCCAGTAAGTTATTGAGCTTGTTGCCTAAAGCTGTCACTGTGCGGTAGTCATTACTGGAATAAAAATCATGATTAAACAGAATATGGTTGCTTAAACCATGGGCTTTAATTTGGATTTCTGGCAGCCAGTAGTTTCTTTCGCTGTCGTGACGCAGACTGACGGTATACACCTCACCGGATTTTTCTACGGATGACATGCGTGCTTGTAACGCCTCTAGCCACTCTTGCATTGCCGCTTTATCACTTAACTGTTCAGGCTCAACGCGAGGCAGGTAAATAAAGTGCTCAGTGATTTCTTTTGGATACAGGCGTGATAGACGGTCTAGAGTTTTCAGTACGGAGCGGTACTCATTGACCAACTCTTCTAGCGCCGAACCGGATAAACCCGGTGCGCTGGCATTCACATGCAAGCTCGCATCTTCCAATGCGGCATTGGTCAGATACTCTTCCATCGCCTCATCATCTTTAAGGTACTGCTCTTGTTTGCCGCGTTTTACTTTGTACAACGGTGGCTGGGCAATATAGATGTAGCCGCGCTCAATCAACTCGGGCAGTTGACGGAAGAAGAAGGTTAGTAACAAGGTACGAATGTGCGAACCATCGACGTCAGCATCGGTCATGATGATGATATTGTGATAACGCAGTTTATCGATATTGTATTCATCGCGACCAATACCACAGCCGAGCGCGGTAATTAAGGTGCCGACTTCTTGCGATGAAATCATCTTATCGAAACGCGCTTTTTCAACGTTTAGAATCTTACCTTTCAAAGGTAGGATTGCTTGGGTTTTACGGTTACGTCCCTGCTTGGCTGAACCGCCAGCAGAGTCCCCTTCCACAATATACAGCTCAGACAACGCTGGATCTTTTTCCTGGCAGTCGGCTAACTTACCTGGCAAACCTGCAATATCCAGTGCACCTTTACGGCGTGTCATCTCGCGGGCTTTACGTGCCGCTTCACGCGCGCGCGCGGCATCAATCATTTTGCCAACAATGGCTTTAGCTTCAGCTGGGTTTTCTAACAAGTAATCGGCGATATGTTTGCCCATTTCTTGTTCAACGGCAGTTTTAACTTCTGATGAAACCAGCTTGTCTTTGGTTTGTGAGCTGAATTTAGGATCAGGTACTTTCACCGAAATAATCGCGGTTAAGCCTTCACGTGCATCATCACCAGTGGTGCTTACTTTGTCTTTCTTACCTAAGCCTTCGGCCTCGATATAGTTATTCAGGTGGCGAGTCAGCGCGGTACGGAAACCCACTAAGTGGGCGCCGCCATCACGTTGAGGAATATTATTAGTAAAGCACTGCAGGTTTTCATTAAAACCATCGTTCCACTGCATGGCGACTTCAACGCCAATGCCATCTTCTTCACGTTGAGTGGAAAAATGGAAAATCTTATTAACCGTGGTTTTATTGGTGTTTAAGTATTCAACAAAGGCTTTTAAGCCGCCTTCATATTTGAATAACTCTTCCTTGCCAGAGCGTTCATCTTTTAAATAAATGCCCACGCCTGAGTTCAAGAAGGATAATTCACGCAAGCGTTTGGCTAGGATTTCCCAGCTGAACTGGATATTGGCAAAGGTTTCAGGTGACGGCTTGAAGTGAATACGCGTACCTGTTGCGGTTGTGTCGCCAATCGCTGTCATCGGTGCCTGTGGCACGCCGTGGTGATAGGTTTGCTCCCAGACTTTACCTTGGCGGCGAATGGTCATCACCAGTATGCGAGACAGCGCGTTAACCACAGAGATACCTACGCCGTGTAATCCGCCAGATACTTTATAGCTGTTATCGTCAAACTTACCGCCTGCGTGCAGGATTGTCATAATCACTTCAGCGGCAGATACCCCTTCTTCTTTATGGATATCGACAGGAATGCCGCGACCATTGTCCTGCACTGTGATGGATTCGTCAGGATGAATGGTAATAGTGATCTCATCGCAATGGCCGGCTAAGGCTTCGTCGATGGAGTTGTCCACGGCTTCAAAAACCATGTGGTGTAGCCCTGTGCCGTCATCAGTATCTCCGATATACATGCCAGGACGTTTGCGTACTGCATCCAGGCCCTTAAGGACTTTAATACTACTGGAATCGTACGATTGTTCTTCGCTCATGCGGTCACTCCCGATGCTGTAATTTGGCCTTGTTCCACGTGGAACAAAGAGACTGGCGTATCCGTTCGCCAACCCGAATTCATTAATTGTTTATCGACGCAGGTAATAAATACCTGGCAATCTAGTTCATCTAACAACTGGCATAGCGCTAAACGATGCTGCTCATCTAACTCAGAAGGCAAGTCATCAACAAGATAGATGCATTCATTGCGTCTAGCTTGAGAGAGCAAATAGCCTTGAGCAATTCTTAGCGCGCAAATAACCAGTTTTTGCTGCCCTCTTGAAAGAATATCAACAGCGTTATTTTTTCCTACACGGACTCTAAGGTCTGCACGTTGTGGGCCTGCTTGTGTATAACCTAGAACACGATCGCGCTCGATGTTTTTATCGAGGATATCTTGCAGTGCACTGGTCTTATCCCAGCCACGAAAGTAACTGAGGGTCAGATCCGGCAGATCGAGTAGTTTAGCTAAGGTCTCTTCAAAGACAGGCTTTAACTTAACGATATAATTGCGCCGCAACTGATCTATTTCATCGCTGGCAATACACAATTCGTGATCCCAAGCAGCCATCACAGAACGATCTATTATACCACGGCGCAGGCATGAATTTCTTTGCTTAAGGCTGGTCTGCAAACGCTGCCAAGCAGAAATAAACTGATGTTCCACGTGGAACACCCCCCAGTCTAAGAATTGTCGGCGCATTTTCGGAGAGCCTTCCAGTAAGCGAAAACTGTCGGGGTTAATCAGCTGCAAAGGTAGCAGCTGAGCCAGCTGAGCGGCGCTACGCGCGTTTTGTCCGTCAATACGAATACGTAGCTCAGATTGGCGGTCGCGACTGATACCTAGGTTACTGTGGCTACCATCACTGTGTTTGATCTGAGCAAAGACCGTGCAGCTGTTTTGCTCATATTGAATCATCGGTTGCAGGCGTGTGCTGCGAAAAGAGCGCGCCATGGCCAGCAGATGAATGGCTTCGAGGACGCTGGTTTTTCCGCTGCCATTGTCGCCATAGAGAATATTAATGCGCGGCGAGGTGATCAATGTCACCGGCAACAGATTACGGATGCCGGTGATTTGCAGTTGGCTAATCGCCATGCTGAACCTGTGTTACAGGCGCATCGGCATAACAACGTAAGATGCACCGTCGTTGTCAGCCTCTTGAATCAGTGCGCTGCTATTGGAATCGGACAGCACAATGCTGATTTGCTCCGATGAGGTGGCGCTCAGTACATCGAGTAAGTAGGTGACATTAAAACCGATCTCTAAGGCTTCACCAGTGTAGTCGACTGTTACTTCATCTTCTGCCACTTCTTGCTCAGGATTGTTGGCTTGGATTTTTAATAAGCCCGACTCCAGCTGCCAGCGAATACCTCGGTATTTTTCATTGGATAAAATTGAGGCACGGTTTAATGCTTCGCGTAAATTTTGACGATCGGCTAACACTGTTTTATCGCCGCCGCGCGGTAAAACGCGTTCGTAATCTGGGAATTTGCCATCGACCAGTTTAGAAATAAAGGTGAACTCAGCGGTGGTGGCACGGATATAGTTGCTGCCAAATACCACTGTGACGTCTGCCGACTCTTCAGTCATTAAGCGCGCCAGCTCTAGGACACCTTTACGCGGCACTATCACTTGGTGCTGAATACTGTCCATGATTTGTGCAGGCACTGAGCATAAAGCCAAACGGTGACCGTCTGTGGCAACCGCACGCAACTGACCTTGCTTTGCTTCCAGCATTAAGCCATTTAAATAATAACGTACATCTTGCTGCGCCATGGCGAAGCTGGTGCGCTCGATTAAACGACGCACATGACCCTGCTCTAAGGTGAAGGTTAATGAACCTGCTGACTCTTCTGAGGAGGGGAAGTCTGAGGCGGGCAATGTGGTTAAAGTAAAGCGACTGCGGCCGGCTTTAATTAACACTTTTTGCTCGTCTACTTTAAAGTCAATTAAAGCATCAGCCGGTAAATTCTTACAGATATCCATAAGCTTTCGCGCGGGCACCGTGATTTCCCCTGCTTGCGCCGGTTCTTCTAGGGTGATGCGTGCGACCAGTTCGACTTCAGTGTCGGTACCGGTCATGGATAGATTTTGGCCTTCGATGACCAGCAGGACGTTGGATAACACAGGCATAGTTTGCTTGCGCTCAACAACACCGGCCACCAGTTGCAGCGGTTTTAACAAAGCTTCGCGTTGAATGGTGAAGTGCATGGGTTAGATCCTTGCTTAAAATTGCTGGCACTGCTTATGTGGTTAACGTGCGCAGTAGGTTTTTATAGTCTTCGCGGATATCTGCATCGGTTTCGCTCAGCTCGGCAATTTTTCGGCAGGCGTGCAAAACTGTCGTATGGTCTCGACCACCAAAGGCATCGCCAATTTCTGGCAAGCTGTGGTTGGTGATTTCTTTAGCGAGAGCCATTGCCACTTGGCGCGGGCGTGCAACCGAACGCGAACGGCGCTTGGATAAAATATCGGAAATTTTAATTTTATAATACTCAGCTACAGTGCGCTGGATATTATCAATACTGACCAGCTTGTCTTGCAGTGCTAACAAATCCTTCAGTGACTCACGGATCAGTTCAACGGTAATCGGCTCGTTAGTAAAGTGCGAGTGCGCGATCACACGCTTTAAGGCACCTTCTAATTCACGCACGTTAGAGCGAATCCGCTGCGCAATAAAGAATGCGCAATCATGCGACAGCTGCACCCTACTCTGCTCGGCCTTCTTCATTAAGATGGCAACACGGGTTTCCAACTCCGGCGGTTCAACACCCACGGTTAAACCCCAGCCAAAGCGCGACTTTAAGCGCTCTTCAAGGCCGTCAATTTCTTTTGGGTAGCGGTCGCTGGTGAGAATAACTTGCTGGTTACCTTCAAGGAGTGCGTTAAAGGTATGGAAAAATTCTTCTTGCGAGCGCTCTTTTTTGGCAAAAAACTGAATATCATCAATCAGCAGTGCATCCACTGAGCGGTAATAGTTTTTAAACTCATTGATCGCATTGTTTTGTAAGGCACGCACCATATCTGCAACAAAGCGCTCAGAGTGTAAATAAATCACTTTGGCGTTAGGGTTTTTTTGCAGTAAATGATTACCCACCGCATGCATTAAGTGCGTTTTACCTAAACCGACGCCACCGTATAAAAACAGAGGGTTATAGCCATGCTTAGGGTTATCTGCTACTTGCCAAGCGGCGGCACGGGCCAGTTGGTTGGACTTACCTTCCACGAAGCTGTCAAAGGTAAATGAGCGGTTTAAGGCGCTGACGTGCTTAATCGCCCCTTTTGCCGCTGTTACAGGTTCTAGATTGACCCTTGCTACTGGTTGCACAGTGCTGCTGGGTGCTGGCACGGCAGGCGCTTCATAGGCCACTGGCTGTATGGGTAAATGTCTTTGAAAGGGTTCCGGTGTGCTGAGCGGAGTGCTTGCCACGGGCGCTGCATTGGCCGTGGCTGGGCTGTTGATGCTGGTACGCGTCTTCGCCTTACTACCGATCAGCAGAGAAATAGCGGGTGCATTGCCGTTATTACGCTCGGCCATCAGTTCGAGCAAACGGTTGATATATTTATCGTTGACCCAATCTAATACAAAGCGGTTCGGCGCAAAAATATGCAGCTCATCACCGACTGCTTCAACTTGTAATGGACGGATCCAGGTGTTGAAATGCTGAGCAGGCAGTTCATCGCGTAAAAAATCGACAGACTGTAGCCAAAGTTCGACAGACACAGAGATCCCTCAAGTAAAACATAGAAATTACGATCTGCTATTGTAGCCGTCAGAGGGAAAGTTATCCACAGGGCTTATAAAAATAGCTGGCTGTTAATCTGCGAGAGACACCTTAGCTCTAGCCCTCTGATCAATATTAAAAAGACATAATCACGGTGATGTAGATGATAACACTGCAAGAACTATCTGCTTGGCTATTGGTGGCTTTAGCCATTGCTTGGCTCTGGCGTGGGCATGGTGTGCGTGAGCGCGCTTTGCTTTTGGTCCGTCAGCATTGCAGCCAGCAACAGGTGCAGCTACTGGATGGTAATGTTGCTTTAAAAGGCTGGCGGATTATTCCAGATGGCAACGGTCGCAAGCGTTTAGCACGCGTCTATGGCTTTGAGTTTACCGTGACCAGTCAGGAGCGCCTGAGCGGCACTGTCGCAATGTTTGGTCAGCATCCGGCATATATTGACTTGCAAGCCTACCCTGTCGCCAGCAGTCGTGCTGAGGCGCAGGACTCCTTTGTAGTTGAGCAGCCCCGTACTGATACATCACAGCATAATGTGGTGGAGCTACGTGATTGGAGAAAGAACAACCCGCACGAGTGACTGGCGTTAAACTCTACGCTGCAGTCACTGCGCAGTGAATTATTCAGCAACTAATTTGAAATTAATGCGCTGCAACCAATCGGCTTCTTTTTCAAAGTCAGCGGCAGTTAAGGGGTTATTAGCCAGCCAATGCTCTGGGAAGCGGATTTTTAGGCTGTTTTCTTCAGCGATCAGTTGTAACTCAGGAACGTCTTGCGAGCCACGAATATGGTGTAAAAGAATTGAAAAACGCAGCAAAATACATAAACGCAAGAGTTGCTGGCTTTCTTCGGTAAACTCGCTAAAACGCTCTTTAGGAATATTACGGCGATGGCCGCGTACTAACAGCGCAAGCATTTGCTGATCTTGACGTGAAAAACCAGACAAATCAGAGTGCTCAACCAAATAGGCGCCGTGTTTGTGGTAGTGGTAATGGGCAATATCTAGGCCCACTTCGTGTATTCGTGCTGCCCAGCTGAGCATATCGCTGTGCCACTCTTCTTTTAGCTGCCAAGCATCGGACACTTGCTCAAGCGCTAACAAGGCTTTGCACTCGACTTTTTTGGCATGCTCAAGATCAACATGGCTGCGTTCCATCAGCGCTTGAATCGAGCGCTCACGCACATCCTCATGCTGATGGCGACCCAGTAAGTCGTAGAGTACGCCCTCGCGCAAGGCACCCTCACAAGGCATCATTTGCTCAAGACTTAAAGCATCAAAAATGGCTTCCATAATGGCTAAGCCAGCAGGCAAAATAGCGCTACGTTCAGGCTTAACTCCAGCAATATCAATCTTGTTGGTATCGCCGATTTTAAGCACTTTTTGCTTGAGCCAGGTCAAGCCTTGACTGGTGATTTCACCGCTGGTGAGACCCGCTGCCGCTAAAGCTTGGCCAATCGAGCGAATGGTGCCTGAGGCGCCTACGCTGTCTTGCCAACCCATGCGCCGTAGGCTTTGCTCCAACTCCATCAATTCTAGGCGGGCTGCTGTATAGGCCTGTGCATAGCGTTCTGCGGTGACTTTACCGTCCTTAAAAAAGCGTTGGGTAAAGCTGACACACCCCATCTGCAAACTGCCGCGTAATTGTGATTCAAACTGTTGCCCGATAATAAATTCCGTACTGCCGCCACCAATATCAATCACCAAACGTTTGCCTGGTGCATCAGCTAAGGAGTGGGATACGCCAAGATAAATCAGACGGGCTTCTTCTCGGCCGGAAATAACATCAATATCGTGGCCTAAGATTTCCTCTGCACGTTGAATAAATGCTTGGCGGTTGTGTGCGACTCGCAGCGAGCTGGTGCCCACAATACGTACTGCACCTTGGGGTAAACCATTGATCAACTGAGCAAAACGGCGCAGACAGTCAAGACCACGCTCGATGGCATCATCTTGTAACTCCAGCTCGTCACTGATGCCCGCGGCTAACTGGACTTTTTCACCAATACGTTCAAGAATTCGGATTTCTCGTTGATCGGTTTTGGCCAGCACCATGTGGAAACTATTGGACCCCAGGTCAATGGCGGCAATCAGCGGAAAGTGTTTCGGGGCGTTGGGCATGCCACTATTTCCATAAAAATAATACTACTATCGTGCCATGCCGTGACTGATTCGCCAATTTAAATAACCACCGCGGCGTACAAAGGGGAGATAAAAGAAAAAATACCGCAGCGTTGTACGTGGTTACTTTCGTTAAAGGCTAACTCAGGCTATTATTGTCGGTACTTTATTTTGTATCCGCGTTACGGAGAGGTTTCATGAGCGAGCACATTACCAATATTAGCGATTCAAGTTTTGATCAAGATGTATTGCAAGCTGACGGCCCTGTGCTGGTTGATTACTGGGCGGAGTGGTGCGGTCCTTGCAAAATGATTGCTCCTGTCTTAGAAGATATTGCGGCTGAGTTTTCTGGCAAAATCAAAGTTTGTAAATTGAATATTGATGATAACCAAGCCACCCCGCCCAAATATGGCGTACGTGGCATTCCTACTTTAATGTTATTTAAAAATGGTAACGTTGAAGCAACCAAAGTTGGCGCATTATCAAAAAGCCAATTAGTGGCATTTTTAGAAAGCCACATCTAATTGCAGTAGCCATCGCTCAAATAGGCTGATGTCTAGTGTGCATTTTGTTGATCTGCATACTAGACGTAGGCCTTTGCAAGTGATAGATTCCATCCATGTAACGTATCTATCGTTACCTAGTTTGCGTGCCGTCGCCGAAATCTTTACGGTTCTGAACAAACAATCGAATGTTCTCCTCGCGGTACGCTTCCCAAGCTAAGTGCTTGCTCACTCCTTCTAAATTATATCATCGTCATTCCCTATGAATCTGACCGAACTCAAACAAAAACCTGTTGCTGAATTGCTAGAACTCGCTGAACAAATGGGCCTCGATAATATGGCTCGTTCACGTAAGCAAGATATTATTTTCTCATTGCTTAAGCGTCATGCACGCAGTGGTGAAGAGATTTCTGGCGATGGCGTACTTGAAATTCTGCAAGACGGCTTTGGCTTTCTGCGCTCAGCAGACTCGTCTTACTTGGCCGGACCGGATGATATTTATGTATCACCCAGTCAAATTCGTCGTTTTAACTTAAGAACCGGCGATACCATTATTGGTAAAATCCGTCCGCCGAAAGAAGGCGAACGTTATTTTGCCTTGCTGAAAGTAGACTCGATCAACTTTGATCGTCCAGAAAACGCACGTAATAAAATTCTCTTTGAAAACCTGACCCCGTTATTTCCGACTAAGCGTTTAATGATGGAAATCGGTAATGGTTCGACTGAAGATTTGACCGGCCGTGTGATTGACTTGGCTGCGCCCATTGGTAAAGGCCAACGGGGCTTGATTGTGGCACCGCCAAAAGCCGGTAAAACCATCATGCTGCAAAACATTGCCTCGAACATTACGCGTAACAATCCAGAGTGCCATCTGATCGTTTTACTGATCGATGAGCGTCCTGAAGAAGTGACCGAAATGCAGCGTACTGTGCGCGGTGAAGTGGTTGCTTCAACCTTTGATGAGCCGCCAACCCGTCACGTACAAGTGGCTGAAATGGTCATCGAAAAAGCCAAGCGCTTGGTAGAGCACAAAAAAGACGTAGTGATTTTGCTCGACTCCATCACCCGTTTAGCGCGTGCTTACAACACCGTGATTCCAAGCTCTGGCAAGGTGCTCACTGGTGGTGTGGATGCGCATGCGCTGGAAAAACCAAAGCGTTTCTTCGGTGCAGCACGTAACATCGAAGAAGGTGGCTCACTGACCATTATCGCGACCGCTCTAGTTGAGACCGGTTCGAAAATGGATGAAGTGATTTACGAAGAGTTTAAAGGTACCGGTAATATGGAGCTGCAACTTGAGCGCCGTATTGCTGAAAAGCGCGTGTTTCCTGCGATCAATATCAACCGCTCGGGCACCCGTCGTGAAGAACTATTAACCAGCGAAGATGAATTGCAGCGCATGTGGATTTTGCGCAAATTATTGCATCCTATGGATGAAACCGCAGCCATCGAGTTTTTGCTCGATAAGCTCAAAGACACAAAAACTAATGAAGAGTTTTTCATGTCGATGAAGCGCAGCAAATAGCTCTCGTTTTAGTATCTAAAGCCATGCAGGGGTGTGTGATAGAAATATCCACATCCGTGCAGCGCTTAATCTGCTACGGACAACCTTATGCAATATACTGATCTGCGCGACTTTATTCGCGGCCTTGAGCAGCGTGGTGAACTTAAGCGCATTCAAGTCCCCGTCTCTCCTGTTTTAGAAATGACAGAAATCTGCGACCGCACCTTACGTAAAGGCGGGCCTGCTTTGTTATTTGAAAATCCCACAGGATTTAGCATGCCTGTACTCGGCAACCTGTTTGGTACGCCGCAGCGTGTTGCCTTAGGTATGGGGGCTGAGAGTACGACTGAGTTGCGTGAGATTGGTAAATTGCTCGCGGCCTTGAAAGAACCTGAGCCACCCAAAGGTTTTAAGGACGCGTGGAGTAAGCTGCCGATGTTTAAGAAAGTCTTGGCCATGGCGCCCAAAGTACGTAAAGACGGGGCCTGCCAAGAAGTGATTATTGAAGGTGAGGATGTCGATTTGACTGCCTTACCGATTCAGACCTGTTGGCCTGGCGATGTCGCACCCCTGATTACCTGGGGTTTAACCATTACCAAAGGGCCGAATAAAGAACGACAGAACTTAGGCATTTATCGCCAGCAAGTGCTGGGCCGCAATAAAGTGATTATGCGCTGGCTGAGCCACCGCGGTGGTGCGCTAGATTTTCGCGAGTGGTGCCAAAAATACCCGGGTCGTCCCTACCCTGTGGCGGTTGCGTTAGGCGCCGATCCAGCAACGATTTTAGGCGCTGTTACGCCAGTCCCTGACACCCTCTCTGAATATGCCTTTGCCGGCTTACTGCGCGGTTCGCGCACTGAGTTAGTCAAAGCCATTGGCAGTGATTTACAGGTGCCGGCAAATGCTGAAATTGTTCTAGAGGGGCATATTTACCCCGGCGAAATGGCCGATGAAGGCCCGTACGGCGATCACACCGGTTATTACAACGAAGTGGATAGCTTCCCGGTGTTTACTGTGGAGCGCATCACCCAGCGTAAAAATGCGATTTATCACAGCACCTACACCGGTCGTCCGCCGGATGAACCCGCCATTTTAGGTGTGGCACTCAATGAAGTCTTTGTGCCTATTTTGCAAAAGCAATTCCCGGAAATTATCGATTTTTACCTGCCACCAGAAGGATGTTCCTATCGCATGGCAGTGGTGAGTATTAAGAAACAATATCCAGGGCATGCCAAGCGTGTGATGCTGGGTGTATGGAGCTTCTTACGCCAGTTTATGTACACCAAGTTTGTGATTGTGGTGGATGACGATATTAATACACGGGATTGGAATGATGTGATTTGGGCGATTACCACGCGTATGGACCCCAGTCGCGATACCGTATTAATTGATAATACACCCATTGATTATCTCGATTTTGCTTCGCCAGTGTCTGGCTTGGGCAGCAAAATGGGCTTGGATGCAACCAATAAATGGCCCGGTGAAACCACGCGTGAGTGGGGTCGTGTCATTGAGCAAGATCCTGCGGTAACAGAACGTATTGATGCGCTGTGGTCTGAGCTGGGCATTGACTGATGCACTTAAGTGATAACGATGCAGTGCCGACAAAGGAAGCAGATTACGCATGAAAATCATGTTACAACCATCAGGGCATGTTATTGAGTTACTGCCTGGCGAAAGGATTATTGATGCGGCGCGTCGTTTGGGTTTTGATGCTCCGCAAAGTTGCCGAAATGGTAACTGTCATATCTGTGCAGCACAGCTGATCAGCGGTAAGGTGCGCCAAGGTGACGATATTTTCCAGTCAGGTGAGTTATTTACCTGTCTGGCCGAGCCGTTAAGTGACTGCGAGTTACAGTGGGACGGGGTGCTGGCGGCCAATGAGTTACCTTTATGCAAAGTAGCTTGTCAGTTAGTCAGTGTGACGCCCTTGGGCGCTGATGTGTTTTCTGTACACTTACGTCTGCCTGCTGGCAAAGTCGTGCGTTATCATGCCGGTCAGTATTTACTGGTTGAGCGTGAAGATGGTGAGTCCAGCGCCTTCTCTATCGCCTCGGCGCCCCAGCAAGGGCGTGAGTTGGAACTGCATATTCTAGCCCGTGATCATGCGGCAATAGCGTTACTTAAACAGTTGCAAAAAGATGGCATGGCCCGTGTGCAAATGCCTTTTGGTGATGTGCATTTAGCCGCTGCTGAGCAACGACCTTTACTCTTGATTGCCGCCGGTACAGGTATGGCGCAAGTGCACAGTTTAGTTGAGCATTGCCGCGCCACTGGATTCAGCCAGCCGATCCATGTGTATTGGGGCGCGCGGGCCGCAGAAGATTTCTATACTCTGCACGATTTACCTGCTTGGCACCGTATGAGTAATCTGCACTTTCATCAAATTGTCAGTGACGATACCGGCTGGACTGGACGGGTGGGTTTGCTCTATCAAGCCGTGTGCAGTGATATCCAGGACTTAAGCGCGTATCAGGTGATTGTTAGCGGCTCGCCAGCGATGGTTTACGGCACCCTTGATGCCTTGGTGGCCGCAGGTATGCAACCTGAGCAAATGTTGGCGGATGCATTAACTTACGCACCGCGTGCAGAAAAGCTATAAATCTTTATGCACAATATGATCTGCAGGCTGATTGATGATGCGGTTCTGGCGTGCCTGTTGTTCTTTAGCCAGTAAGGCCCGTTTCCGTTCGACCCCCCAGCGATAGCCAGAAATCCCGCCATCGGCACGTAAAATGCGGTGGCATGGGATCGCTAACGCTAATGGGTTGGCAGCACAAGCGTTGGCTACTGCGCGCACGGCTTTAGGTTTATGCAACAGCTCGGCAACGTCGCTATAGCTGAGCGTGCCGCCCACTGGAATACTGCGCAAAATCGCCCAAACACTTTTCTGAAAGTCACTGCCGTGGATATCCAGAGGAAAGTGTAAAGGTGTCAGGGGTGCTGCTAAAAATTCCGTGACGTTTTCTAGCCAAGCTGCGAGTGCCTGTTTGTTTTCCAGCAAGTGCGCTTTGGGGAAGCGTGTTTGTAAATCTGCGTAGAGTTCAGAGACTGTGTCGCCCAATAAGATTGCACAAACGCCCTGCTCTGTACGCGCGAGTAAAATGCTGGCAAAGGCTGTTTCAGTGCTAGAGAACTCGATAACAGTGGGCGATACGTTTGGCATAGATACTCCGTCGGTAAATGCGGTTAAACAAAACAGTTCGATTCAGTGAGTCGGTTAAACACTACCGCAAAAGTGGCTAACGTGGGTTGAATAATCAGCGCCGTATTGGAATATTCTGCCAAGTTAGACTGTAGGCCAGTCGTGCCGTTAAGGTGCAGCTTATGTTGGTTATGGTGTGGCGTCTGCTGATGTTTAATCAGTCAAGCATCCCCTAGCGCTTGAGTACTGCCAAGTCGTTAGTGATTGCGTTAAAATAAGCATCACCCTTAAACAGATTTGTTTAGGCGCTTTGTTTTATTTTGATGGAGGCACAGAACAGCCATGCGTGAAAAACCAACACCACCAGCAGATTATGAGTGCTGCGAAAGTGCCTGCTCGCCTTGCGTATGGGATACCTATTACGACGAGATGGAGCAGTGGCGCGCTGAGCAAGCCGCTTTAAAAAGCAGTGCTGAGCAGGCACAAAAGGATGCAGACAGCGCTGAGTAATATCGCGCCTAAGTGATTAAAAGAGGATTCTGCTAAGCGGGCGTGCAGCTCTGCATCGCCTGTCAAAAACTAAAAGTCTAAGATCGGCTCGCCTTAGCGGTGACATCTGCTGGGCGACGTGATGATCGTCAGTTGTATTACGTTATAAGTTTCCCTGGCCGCCTAGTTGAGCGCTGCGGTGCTAGCAGATGAACTGGAATAGACGTTGGCGACGCTGATTAAGTCGAACCGCTCTATCGGCGTGCACACTTGATGTTATCTATAGTTTTTATCTAGAAAAAAGGACTACACTTTCGCACCTTTTTCATCTGCTCGCTGGGGACTAACATGACAACCGTTTTACTGGTTTTATCGTTCTTGGGCTTTATATCAATTGTTGTTGAAGACTTTACAAAAATTGATAAAGCCAAAACGACACTGTTTTTTGGCACGCTGGTCTGGGTTTTGTACTTTATTGCACCGCCCAATGGTCTTGACACCCCGCAAGTGATGGAGTCGCTCAATGAAAATCTGCTAGAAATTGCCACCTTGTGGTTATTTTTAATGGCGGCGATGACCTTTGTTGCTTATGTATCGCACAAGGGTGTGATTGATGGCATCGTCAATAAAGTGATGCCAACACATATGAGTGAACGCCGCTTGATGCTGCTTACAGGTCTGTTTGCTTTTGTTTTTTCATCGATGGCCGATAATATTACCGCCACCTTGGTCTGTATTACGGTGTTAGTCAGTCTGAATTTAAACGCCGAAAAATTGCTGCGCTATATTATTTTGGTAGTATTTGCAGTGAACTCCGGTGGTGCTGCGTTGATCACTGGTGATGTGACGACCTTGATGATCTTCTTAGCCGGTAAAGTCAAAATTGCTGATTTGGTTTTATTAAGTATTCCAGCTTTATCCGCGGTGCTGTTCTTATCCTTTTTGTTGTCTCGTTCGTTGACCGGTGAGGTGGTTTTAGTTAAGCGTGAGATTGAGATTGCTAAAGGTGATCGAATTATCGCAGGACTATTCTTAGCCACCATTATTGGTACGATTGGCGCTAACGTGGCGTTTGGCATTCCGCCGGTCTTATCCTTTTTGTTTGGTCTAGCAGTCATGTTTATGGCGGTACACTTCCTCAATAAAGATGAGGCGGTGCTGGAGTATATTCGCAAAATTGAGTTTGACACCTTGTTGTTTTTCTTAGGTGTATTACTCTTAGTCGGTATGTTAAAAGAGCTGCATGTGTTGGAGCACTTCCCTACCCTGTACGAGAAACTGCCGGTTGTTGTAGCCAATTATTCGGTCGGTTTATTCTCGGCATTAATTGATAACGTGCCCTTGACTGCAGCGCTGCTTAAATCAGGCATTGAGATGACTGAGGGGCAATGGTTGACCTTGACTTACTCAGTTGGTGTTGGTGGTTCTTTACTGGCAATTGGTTCTGCGGCAGGTGTGGTTGCTATGAGTAAAATCCCTGCGCTGACCTTTATGGCCTACTTGCGTTATTTCGGTTATTTACTTGTGGCCTACACTGTGGGTTTTCTGGGTGTATTTGTGATCAGTTATTTGCTGTAAAGTGTTCGCTTAGTAAAAACCAGCACCTAGGTGCTGGTTTTTTTTGCACGACAATCGGCGTTTGTGAAGAATTGTTAAGCAGCGATTAAACACTGGGATTTTCCCAGCTTAATTAATAAACTCTTGGGTATAAAAATACAGCAGTGCCAACAGGTTCTGGCTGAATAATATGACTAGGAGACGGTATGAGCTATTCTGCAAAAACTGTGCAAGCACTGACTTTGCCAGCGGCTGATGGCTATCCCATCGCCGCCCATCTGTATCCTGCACACAATAGCGTTAAGGGTCAGTTAATTGTTGCCGGCGCGACGGGGGTGGGCCAGCAGTTTTATCGGCGTTTTGCTGAGTACGCTAGTGCGCAAGGTTTTAATGTGTTGACCTTTGATTATCGTGGGGTTGGCCAGTCTGCACCTAAACAGTTAAAAGGCTTTCAAATGGCCTTTGAGGATTGGGCGCAACTGGACTTGGCGGCAGCGGTTGAGTATCTGCATAGCGATCATACACCACTCTTTTTAGTGGGCCATTCCTATGGTGGTCATGCGTTAGGCATGCTGCCCAATCATGAGAAAATCAGTCGTTGCTATACCTTGGGCAGCGGCTCCGGTTGGCATGGTTGGATGCCGTTAACCGAGCGCTTAAAAGTACAGTTTATGTGGAATGTTATGTTTCCGGTGTTGGTGGCGTGGAAAGGCTATTTGCCTTGGCAAATGCTCAAAATGGGCGAAGACATGCCGCTGGATGTATATCGCAAGTGGAAGCGCTGGTGTGGTATGCCGCATTATTTCTTTGACGATCCCCTCGTGCGCGAGACGAAAAAGTTACAGTTTGCGCAAATTCGTACCCCTATTACTGCTGCGGTGGCACTGGATGACTTATGGGCATTACCTGCATCGCGCGATGTCTTTATGGATTATTACTGCAATGCACAAGTGATTCGCCGCGATATTGATCCGCACGAATTTAATCTGAAGTTTGGTGCGATTGGTCATATGAACTACTTTCGCCCTGTGGCTCAGCCATTATGGGATGAAGTTTTGACCTGGTTTACGGCACCTTCTGTGGATGACTAGCGCGCTTTAGTACGCCACTTAAAACCTTAACTTCAGGCCACGTTTAAGGCTGTCTCAGCGCGACAATCAGCGGTGTAGATGACTGGATTCCATCTAAATATGTGAAAAGGTTCACACCAGAGGCATTGCCCTTTAAGCTGTGCAACGTTTTGCTGTGCGTCGTTTGCGGGCACCTTGTGGTTTAAGAGGCTTTTCAAGTTGTCGATCGACTATGCACAGCAGTTGAATGTATTGGTGCGGAGTGTTTATGAGTGATGGTTTTGTGGTGGTGTTAAACAGTTATTACACCTTGATTGCGGCAACAGTTGTACTCTTGGTTGGGCGTATTCTGGTTCAACGTATTGCTGTTTTAACCAAGTTTAATATTCCTGAGCCTGTGGTGGGTGGCTTAATTGCTGCTGTATTGGTGCTGGCTCTGCATCAATTTAATGGTTTTTCAATCCAGATCGAAAAAGGCCTGCAAGACGGCTTTATGCTGATGTTTTTTGCATCGATCGGCTTGAGTGCTGATTTCAAACGCTTGCGGGCTGGTGGAGTGCCCTTAGTTTTATTTACATCAATTGTTGCCGGTTTTATTGTGGTGCAAAACCTAGTCGGCATCAGTTTAGCCTCGCTGCTGGGCTTGAAGCCCTTAACGGGTTTGATTACTGGCTCAATGACCTTGGTGGGTGGCCATGGTACCGCTGCAGGTTGGGGGCAGATTTTTGAAACCGACTTTGGCATTGAAGGTGCAGTGGCCTTAGGTATGGCCTGTGCCACTTTTGGTTTGGTCTGTGGCGGTTTAATTGGTGGGCCCGTAGCACGTCGACTTATGAAGAAAGTAAAGGTGCCTGCCGGCACTGAAAATGCCGTCCATGCGGCTGAGGCGGGGCCACGTATTACCTTTGAACAGCCGCAACATAAGCGTTTGATTACCGCAGATTCCGCCATTGAAACCTTAGCCCTCTTTGCCGTGTGCTTGGCCAGTGCCTCTTACTTATCCAGCTTTATGGCTGAGCACTTTAGTGATTCAAATTTTGTTATCCCCACCTTTGTTTGGGCCTTAGCCTCAGGTGTGGTGGTGCGTAATCTGCTTTCTGCCGTTTTTAAAGTGAGTATCTTTGATCGCTGTGTGGATGTGTTTGGTAATGTGTCTTTATCACTGTTTTTAGCCATGGCGCTGCTGAGTTTAGAATTGTGGATGATTAAAGACTTGGCCGTGCCTTTGCTTGTTATTTTAAGTGTGCAGGCCGTGCTTCTGGTGTTATTTGCTATCTTTGTGGTTTTCCGGGTCATGGGCAAAGACTACGATGCAGCGGTCTTGGCCGGTGGCTTTTGTGGTTTTGGTATGGGCGCTACACCGACTGCGGTGGCCAATATGCAGGCGGTGACTGACCGTTATGGGCCTTCGCATAAAGCCTTTTTAATTGTGCCAATGGTGGGTGCGTTTTTTGTCGATATTATCAACGCCACGGTGTTGTCGGCTATTACTTCGCTACCCTTTTGGAATTAAATACAAACGGATCAAAATATCGACTTACAAGCGCGCTCTACACAGTGATCTGTTATAAAGACGTGCAGGTCGATCGTGGTTTTCGGCTGAGATAGAGCTCGCAGGCTCTCAGCATCCTTGGCCGATTAAACCTTAAAAAACTCGCCTGGGGTGCTGCCAAAATGCTGGCCAAAGGCTGCAATAAAAGCGGATATGGATTCGTAGCCGCAAGCCAATGCGACGTCGGTTACAGACTGCTTTTGCTCAAGTAAGGGCAGCGCATTCAGTAAGCGCAGACGTTGACGCCATAGGCGAAAAGTCAGGCCAGTTTGCTGAATAAAAAGCCGACTTAAGGTTTTTTCCGAGACCTGTAAACGCTGCGCCCATTGGTGAAGTGTATTGCTGGCATCGGGATGCTTTTGCAAGTGTGTGGCAATTTTTTGCAAACGCTGATCTGCAGGCCAAGGTAGCATCAGTCCCCGGTCTGGGGCACGGGTCAGTTGATCCAGCAGCACAGTGGCTAAACGCCCTTCGGCGCTGTGCTCTGCATACTCTACTGGCAACTCACCAAAAGCGCAGATTAACTCTTTTAGCAGTGGGCTGACTTCCACTACACGGCAACTGTTGAGCGTATCAGCGAGTACGCGAGTGTCGATATAGAGGCTGCGAATTTGCGTTTGGGCGGAACATTGCACGCTGTGCTTGATCCCCGCAGGAATCCAGACTGCACGCTGCGGAGGTGCAATAAAGCGACCTTGCGCCGTTTGCACCTCTAACACGCCGCTAATGGCATAAGAAAACTGCACCCAAGGGTGGCTGTGACGAAAGCCAATCACCGTATTGGGCAGTGCTTCAGTTTGCCCATAGAGGGGCCGCGGTAAGCGTTTTAAATCTCTGAGACGTTGCTTAAGGGAAGCTGACATTGTCCGTTGATCGATACTCTTTGACTGATTGGCGTTAGCCGGATTATTGCATATCCAGTAGAGTCGCTGCATATCGATTTGATGGTGTCATCTATTATGTTTCGCTTACGTATCTTGTTTGATAATTTCACCTTGATTTTGATTGCGGTGGTGCTGGCGGCGACCTTTATGCCTGCGTATGGCATAGGTGCAACGATTTTTCAGTGGCTGACCAACTTTGCCATCGCTTTATTGTTCTTTTTGCACGGTGCCAAGCTGTCACGCCATGCGATTATTGCTGGGGTGATGCATTGGCGTTTGCATCTGTTGGTGTTTGCTTGCACTTTTATTTTATTTCCCATCTTGATGCTGTCTTTACAACCCTTGATCCGACCTGTGTTAGGCGATGAGTTGTGGATTGGCATGCTGTATTTAGCGGCATTGCCGGGCACTGTGCAGTCGGCGATTGCCTTTACCTCGATCGCCCGCGGCAATATTCCAGCTGCGGTATGCGCGGCGTCGGCCTCCAGCCTAGTGGGGATTTTGGTTACACCATTGCTGGTTAAGCTGATGCTGGATGCCGATGCAGGTACCACAGGCATGCTGGAGGCGGTGATTAAAATCAGTCTGCAATTATTGCTGCCCTTTCTTTTGGGCCACTATATGCGCCGCTGGATTGGCCATTGGATTGATCGTAATGCCCGTTGGTTAAAAAACATTGATCAAAGTTCGATTTTATTGGTGGTCTACACGGCCTTTAGTGCCGCGGTCATCGGCGGCTTATGGCATGCGGTGCCCCCCTCTTCGCTGATCATGCTCAGTGTGATTTGTAGCGTCATTTTGGCCGTGGTGTTGTTCAGTACCACTTGGCTGGCGCGGCGGTTTAAATTCAATAAAGAAGATGAAATTACTATTGTTTTCTGTGGTTCAAAAAAGAGTATGGCCACCGGTATTCCTATGGCTTCAGTGCTCTTTGCTGGCGGTGCTGTGGGTCCGGCGATTTTACCCCTCATGGTTTTTCACCAAATCCAGTTGATGGTTTGCGCTGTACTGGCGCAGCAATATGCGCAGCGCTGTGAAGACGACACTGCTGAGTGAGCGCAGAGGTAGCGCTGAGCCGTTGCTGCTTATGCTCGGCTAGAGCGATACTGTGAGGGGTTTAGCTGTGCGGGCTAAGCAGTACACCTCAACCCGTGCAGCGCCCTGCTCAAGTAATAGCCCACTGATGGTGGAACAGGTGCTTCCGGTGGTGAGCACATCATCGACCAAGGCAATGTGTTTATTTTTAATCTGTGCCGGCTCGCTCAGGGCAAAAGCATTGTGCAGATTATCGCGTCGTGCTTTGGCATTTAGGCCTTGCTGGCTAATGGTTTCGCGGGTGCGCAGCAGTAAGTGCTTAGGGTTATCCAAGGCCAATGCCTTACTGAGCCAGTCACAGACCATTTGTGCTTGATTATAACCGCGTTGACGCTGGCGCCGCTTGGCTAAGGGCACGGCTAAAATTAAATCAGGACGCTGCCCACCCTGATCAAAATAGTGGTTTAAATACTGTGCCAGTAGGTTGCTTAACAGCTGCCCATAGGGCCAATTTTGTTGGTATTTAAAGCGGCTGATCAAAGTATCCAGCGGGAAAGTAAATTCGAATGGGCTGATTACTTTGCTAAATAAAGGCGGGTTATGCGTGCAGTCTGCGCAGAGTGCGTGAGGGTCAGGGATGGGTAAAGCGCATTGGATGCAGTGACTCTTAAGCCAAGGCAGTTCAGTTTCACAGTCCTCACAGAGTGCAAGTAAGCGCTGACTGGGCGCATCACAGAGCAAACAGGATTGTTTGCTTTTTAACCAATGGTAAACCTTTGTAAATATATCTGGTTGACAACTCATGGCGTCTCCTTGAATATTATCGCTATGCATCCTGCATGCCTGAAGTTTAGCAGCCCGCTACTTAAGCGTGAATAAAAAGATCAGCGACCGATAAGAAGGATAATCCATGAACGCCAGCCTTAACCCTGTCACCCGTCACGACTGGACACTTACCGAAGTGACTGCACTCTTACAGCAACCTTTTAATGATCTGCTTTTTCAAGCGCAGACGCTGCACCGCCAGCATTTCAATGCTAATCGCGTGCAAGTTTCGACTTTGCTGTCGATTAAAACCGGTGCTTGCCCAGAAGACTGTAAATACTGTCCACAGTCGGGGCATTACAATACAGGGCTGGATAAAGAAAAATTGATGGAAGTGCAGAAGGTTTTAGACGAAGCCCAGCGCGCCAAAGAGATAGGTTCCACACGCTTTTGCATGGGCGCGGCGTGGAAACATCCATCGGCCAAAGACCTGCCCTATGTGTTGGAAATGGTCAAAGGTGTGAAGGCCATGGGCATGGAAACCTGTATGACCTTGGGCAAGCTCGATCAAGAGCAAACGCAAGCCTTAGCCGATGCAGGTTTGGATTATTACAACCATAACCTGGATACCTCGCCTGAGTTCTACGGCAGTATTATTACCACCCGTACCTATGCGGAGCGCTTACAAACCCTGAGTTATGTGCGTGATGCAGGGATGAAAATCTGCTCGGGCGGTATTTTAGGCATGGGCGAATCCATTGCTGACCGTGCTGGCCTCTTGATCCAGTTGGCTAACTTGCCTGAGCATCCAGAAAGTGTACCAATTAATATGTTGGTTAAAGTTGAAGGCACGCCACTGGCCAATGTCGACGATATTGATCCTTTTGATTTTATCCGCATGTTGGCGGTGGCGCGGATTATGATGCCGCAGTCGCATGTGCGTTTATCCGCGGGTCGTGAGCAAATGAATGAGCAAATGCAGGCACTGGCTTTTTTAGCTGGGGCCAACTCGATTTTTTATGGCGAAAAATTGCTCACTACGGGCAATCCACAAGCCGATAAAGATATGCAGTTGTTTGCCCGCCTCGGGATTAAGCCAGAAGCCCGCGAAGAGTATGCCGATGAAGTCCATCAAGCAGCCATTGAGCAGGCCATTATTGAGCAGCGCGATGCGTCCTTATTTTACGATGCAGCGACGCACTAGAGCCGCGCCTGGGCGAGCAGACCGCAATGCGTGCTCGCCTTGATTCCCCTTCATTTTTAACCTTTATTTTGGATTGCCATGAGCTTTGATCTTGCCGCACCTTTGGCCGCCCGTCATGCTGATAATCTCTACCGTCAGCGCCCGCTCCTGCAAAGCCCACAGGGGCCGATGGTGCAGGTGGATGGCAGAGCCTATTTGGCGTTTTCCTCTAATGACTATTTAGGCTTAGCCAATCATCCAAAGGTTGTGCAAGCGCTACAGCAAGGTGCCAGTCAGTGGGGCGTGGGCGGTGGAGCCTCGCATTTAGTCATAGGGCATAGCGAACCCCATCATCAACTGGAACAGGCCCTCGCGGAGTTTACTGGCCGTGAGCGAGTGTTGTTGATGAGCAGCGGTTATATGGCTAATTTAGCGGTGATCACCGCTTTGGTGGGGCGTGGCGATAGGGTGCTGCATGATCGCCTTAACCATGCCTCGCTGCTGGATGCTGGGCTGTTATCTGGGGCGCGCTTTAGCCGTTATTTGCACAATGATATGGCCAGCCTCAGCCAGCGTTTGCAGGGCGGTCAAGGCAAGACCTTATTGGTCAGCGATGGCGTCTTTAGTATGGATGGCAACCTTGCCCAGTTGCCAGAGTTGGCCGCGCAAGCCAAAGCCCATCAGGCCTGGTTAATGGTGGATGATGCTCATGGTTTTGGCGTGTTAGGACAAACCGGTGCCGGCTTGGTTGAGCACTACGGCCTGAGTAGCGACGATGTGCCGGTGCTGGTGGGTACCTTGGGTAAAGCCTTTGGCACCTCAGGTGCTTTTGTCGCCGGCAGTGCAGAGTTGATTGAAACCCTGATTCAATTTGCTCGTCCGTATATTTACACCACCAGTTCGTCGCCAGCGCTGGCCTGCGCAACATTGGCCAGTTTGCAGTTAGTCAAAACAGAACACTGGCGGCGTGAGCATTTGCAGCAGCGTATTCAAGAATTTCGCCAAGGCGCTCAGGCGTTGGGTTTAAATTTAATGGACAGCCCCACGCCGATTCAGCCGATTATTATTGGCGACAGTGCTCAAGCCATGGCCATTTCAGCTCAGTTGCGTGCGCAGGGCATTTTAGTCGGTGCGATTCGTCCACCCACAGTGGCGGTCGGCAGCGCGCGCTTACGCATTACCTTAAGTGCAGCACACAGCAGCGCGCAGGTGCAGCAATTGCTTGATGCTTTGGCTCAGTGTCAGTGGGAGACGCCTGATGCCTAAGCACCTTGTCTTACTGGCGGGCTGGGGCTTGGGTATTGCGCCATTAGAGGCCTTAGCTGCAGCCTTGGGCAAGGCCTTGCCCGACTTTAGCCTGCAACTTCAGCCATTGCCTGATCTGACGGCTCAAGATGGTGCCGCAGTGATTGCGCAGCTGGACCAGCAACTGCCCAAGGGCTGCTGGTTAATCGGCTGGTCATTGGGCGGCATGTTAGCCACAGCTTTAGCCGCGCAGCGCCAAACGGCCTGTGCGGGGCTGATCACCTATGCCAGTAACCCTTGCTTTGTGGCCCGCGAAAGCTGGCCGCACGCCATGCCGCAGGCGACTTTTAATGCCTTTCGTCAGCTGTGCCATCAGGATCTGGCCGCAGGTGTAAAGCGTTTTGCCCTCTTATGCAGTCAAGGTGCGCTGCAGCCGCGGCAACTGTCTCGGCAATTGCAGGGCATGGCGGTGTTAACTGACGCTGGCAGCGCTTTAGCCGGTTTAGACCTGCTGGCCGAATTGGATAATCGAGCAGCCATTCGCCACTTTGCTGGACGACAATTGCATGTACTGGCTGAGGCCGATGCTTTGTTAGCACCTGAGGCGGCTGCGCTGCTGCAAGGGTTAAACCCACAAGCTCAGGTTGAGTTGTTGGGGCAGAGCCATGCCAGTGTGTTGGCTGAGCCGCAATTGCTGGCGCAACGCCTCAGTGCTTTTATTCAAGGGGGCGCAGATGCTTGAACGCCCTGCTCCACAACCCTGTAAACAACAGGTGGCCGCTGCTTTTTCGCGGGCGGCAGACACCTATGACAGCGTGGCTGATTTTCAGCGCGCAGTGGGCAGGCGACTTTTAAGTTTACTGGCTGAACCACAACTGGATTGCTTGACGCATCAGGCAGCGCTGCAGCAATGGCTGGATATGGGCTGCGGCACGGGTTACTTCTGCGAGCAATTACAACAGCGTTGGCCTCAAGCTCAGGGCATTGGCCTTGATTTGGCCGAAGGCATGTTAAAGGTTGCGCGCCGGCGTTGCCCTGAGCTGGTTTATCTCTGCGCCGATGCTGAGCAATTGCCATTGGTAGATAACAGCCAAGATTTAGTCTTTAGTAGCCTAGCACTGCAATGGTGCAGCGACTTTGGCCAAGTGCTGCAGGAGATTAAACGGGTGCTTAAGCCCGGTGGGCTCTTGTTATTTAGCAGCTTAGCCGATGGCTCCTTATTGGAGCTGCGCCACAGCTGGCAGGCTGTGGATAACTTAGCCCATGTGAATCAGTTTCGGCCATTGAGCCGCTATCAAGATCTGGCTGAGGCCAGTGGTTTGCAGGTGCAACAGCTGCATTGCCATACCCATACTTACCATTACACCAAGGTGCGTGAGCTGACCCATGAGCTTAAGCATTTAGGTGCGGATCATGTGCAAGCAGGACGTGCGCCAGGTTTAGTCAGCCGCCAAGGTTTTCAGCGCTTATTGGATGCCTATGAAAGCTATCGCCAGCCACAAGGTCTGCCCGCCACTTGGCAGGTGGTGTACGGCCTATTAAGTAAAAAGGATGAGGTATGACGCACGCCTATTTTATTACTGGCACTGATACCGATGCCGGTAAAACCACGATTAGCGCCGGCTTATTGTGTGCGGCCAAACAAAATAAACGCAGCACTTTAGCAATGAAACCCGTGGCCTCAGGCTGTGAGATGACAGCCCAAGGGTTACGCAATAGTGATGCGCTCGCCTTAATCGCGCAAAGCACTGTGCAACTGCCCTACTCCCAGGTAAATCCTTATGCCTTTGCTCCGGCAATTGCGCCGCATATTGCCGCGCAGGAAGCCGCTGTTGCATTGCGGGTGACTGATTTATACAGTGCTGCGCAACTTATTTTACGCGAGCAAGCGGATCTAACCTTGATTGAAGGGGCCGGTGGCTGGCGCGTGCCGATTTCGAGTACTGAATTTTTATCCGATTTTGCTATTGCGCTCAATTTGCCAGTGATCTTAGTGGTTGGGGTGAAGCTGGGTTGTATTAATCATGCGTTATTGACGGCACAAGCGATTCGCAATGATGGCCTTGAGTTAGCCGGCTGGGTGGCCAATGTGGTGGACCCTCAGTGTGCTCGCCTTGCGGAAAATTTGGCAACCTTGCAACTGCAGATGCCTGCACCTTGCTTAGCCGAAGTGCCGCATTTAGTCACAGCCAGTGCTGAGCAGGTTGCTGAGTATATGCAGCGGGCTTATCAGCGCATGTTTGGAAAATAATTCATAAAGCATGAACTCTGTCGCAAAACTATATTTAAAGTATGTTTTTTAAACTCTTTTGATAATTATTGCTAGATATTAAATATTTTTTTATTAAAATATTTAGCCTATGTAAGGGTGTTTATTCAGGGAGATACAGGATGTTGAAGAAAACATTACTAGCTGCAGTAGTATTCAGCGTTACAGCCACAGCAGTTCAAGCCAATGAATTGTCAGGCTATGTGACAGCCAGCTTTGGAAAGGCAAAAGCTGAAGTACCAAAAATAGTTAAAGATGAGCTCAAGGATTGGGAGTTTTGGGGTGGCAACACCTCTTCTGATCGTAAAGATACTGCTTATAAAATTAATTTTGGACTTAAGCTTAATCCTTATCTTGCTGTTGAATTACAGTACATCGATTTAGGTAGTGCTAACTATAAAGGCAGAGATTCAGGCTCTTTTATAGGTGGATCTTGGGTTGATTCTGAAAAGTTTAGCTTCAAAAGTAGTGGTTTTGGTGCTAATTTAGTTGGTGTCTATCCAGTGAATAACTTTAGTGTATTTGCTAAAGTTGGCTACCATCTACTGCAAACCAAAAGTGCATACAAATATGATTATTCTTCCACTTCTTTTTCTGCTTATGAATCAAGTAGTAAAACCCTTAATCAGTGGACACCTTCGTTTGGTATAGGTGTGTCCTATGCCATGATTAAAGATATTTCTTTAGTGGCCGAGTATGAGCGTTATCAAGGTGTGGCGGATAAAAAAGTTAATTTATATAGTCAGAAGTTAAGCTTCAAGCATGACATTGATTTTGCTTCAATTGGCTTACGTTACACTTTCTAAAATTGATACAATCCTGCGGTTATGCTGACGGCAGGATTTTAACTGGTTTAGGGTTTGACCTTGAATTACTGATTAGTTGTTTCTGATTAATATTCTGCTCTGTTTTTTGTTTGTTTCGCTATAATAGTTTCCTTTTGTGAGCCCTATCACATTTTTCTGTCTGGGTTTTACAGTGTTGAGCTCTGGTATAGATGCAAGTTTTGTTAAAATCGGATCGCTCTGTTTTTACAGCTTAGGTGCAGTTTACAATTGGATATTGTGTACGCTTTACGTAAACTGAGCTGCTTTTACAAACAACATCATTTATTCAGGGGTTTTTACTATGTTGAAGAAAACGCTATTGGCTGCAGTGGTCTTGGGTTTAGCCACAACAGCGGTACAAGCGAATGAAGTATCAGGTTATGCGACCTATAGCTTAGGTCAGACAGACTCAAGAAGTTTTGATACCAATAAAAAAATTGGACACAAAGTTGCGGTAGGTTTGCAAGCTAACCAGTTTGTTGGACTCGAAGCGCAATATACTGATTTGGGTAATCCTAATATCAAAGGTTCTGTTGCTGGTCATCCTGCAAAGCTTTCAGCGCAGACAAGAGGTCTTGGTGCGAACTTAGTAGGTACTTTGCCATTAAACGATTTTAAGCTGTTTGCAAAAGTTGGTTACCATAAAATGGAAACCAAGGGATCACTCAAAATTGATGGATTTGGTTCTGAAAGTGATAAAGTGCGTGAGTGGGTGCCTTCATTGGGTGTGGGTGGTGCTTACACTCTGACTCCAGTGTTTGATGTTGTTGCTGAGTATGAACGTTACCAAGATGTTGCGGATGATTACAATGTTGATTTCGCATCAGTTGGTATTCGCTACAATTTCTAATATTTGATACAAGCCTGCCGTTGCAATGACGGTAGGTCTGTTACACCGTTAAAGTTGCGCCAGAAAAACACCCAACAATACAGCCACCATTAGTATCTGCCCTTCTGTTTGGTTAAGAACGCTCTGTCGCTGAAGTACCGCAGTTTTTCTTACTGCCTCTTTGCCTATCCGCGCTCATATACCCATTTATACTGCAAACAGTTGAGCTCAACTGCTCACCGGTGAGTGAGTTTTATTTTTTAGGCCTGTGTAGCCGGATTGCTGCTTTAGTACGGGCCATAAAGAAGCCTGCTTTGTCTGCGATTTTCATCGTATAGTAGGTGAAAATATTTTTTGACTTATAGGCTGAACAACATGTTACATCGCATCGTTGTGGTGGGTGGTGGTGCCGGCGGGCTGGAGTTAGCGACGCGCTTAGGGCGTACTTTAGGTAAACGCCAGCAGGCTAAAATAACCTTAGTTGATGCCAATCTCACACACATCTGGAAACCGCTACTGCATGAAGTGGCGACTGGTTCGCTGAACAGTACGGATAATGAATTAAATTATGTCGCACAAGCCAAATGGAATCACTTTGAGTTTCAGATTGGTAAGTTTTCTGGCATAAATCGTCAGGCTAAAACTATCGATTTAAGTGCTACTCTGGATGAGAAAGGCCATCAGTTGGTGCCCGCACGTAGTCTTAACTATGACACCTTAGTCATTGCTGTAGGCAGTTTAACCAATGATTTTGGCACTAAGGGTGCTGCTGAACACTGTATTTTCCTAGATAGTCCGCAGCATGCTCTAAACTTTCACCGACGTTTACTGGGTGAATATTTAAGTGCACATGCCAACGGTGATGATAACAATACGGTTAATATTGCGATCGTTGGGGCTGGCGCTACTGGGGTTGAGTTGGCCGCTGAGTTGCGTCATGCATCGCAGCAATTATCTGCTTATGGTTTGGATAATATTCAGCCCGAAAATATGTGTATTACCATTATTGAAGCAGGACCTCGTGTTTTGCCTGCATTATCGGCGAAAGTTGCTGGTGAAGTGCATCAGCAACTGCTTAAGTTGGGTGTGCACATTAAGCTCTCTGCCGCGGTGGAAAAAATCACTGCTGAAGGCATGTATACCAAGGATGGTGGATTTATTCCGGCATCTTTAAAAGTCTGGGCTGCCGGTGTACGTGGGCCTAGGTTTTTAACCGAACTGGATGGTTTAGAAACCAACCGCATCAATCAGTTGGTCGTGCGTACCACATTACAAACGACTGCTGATGATGATATTTTTGCTCTAGGTGACTGTGCCGCCTGTCCGATCAGTGAAGGTAGTGATAAAAATGTGCCGCCACGCGCGCAATCAGCCCACCAACAAGCCAGTTTTTTAAGCAAAACACTGGCGTTAAAATTACAAGGTAAAGCATTGCCACGTTATCAGTACCGCGATTACGGTTCACTGGTTTCACTGTCGCAATACAGTGCTGTAGGTAATATTATGGGCGGCTTTATGCGTACCGTTAACGTGGAGGGCTGGATGGCTCGCATGTTCTATATTTCCTTGTATCGCATGCACCAAGTCGTGCTCTATGGTGTATTTCGTACTGGGTTAATTATGTTGAGTGATCGTATTGGCAAACGCACTCATCCGCGGATGAAGTTGCATTAAATGACTTGTGAGTGCTGTGTTGACTTGTCTTGCTGCTTAAGTGGGTTAAGTCAGCCGTATCAGAATTGTTGAGTGTCAGGCTTTAGTGCATATTAATTGATAGATTAAATATATTAATGATTTGTGAATTTAATATGTGTTTGTTCTTTAAAGTTAAATGTATAGTTTTATTATACTTATAAAGAATTAGTGTGAATATGTTTTGTTTAAGCGGCAGGTCTATAAAACAGGTTATGGCTGTTTACAGTTGTCTAAGTAACCTTTTGTTTTATAAGGTTTTTAAATGTTCTACAGACGTTGTTTTAATACTTTAATGCTTCGCTGTATTTTTAGAGTGATCGAGGCTATGTACTAATTGTTTTTTGAAAATACAAAGCTATGGGCTGGTTGTCGTGTTTTCAGTATTTTTTATATGTTTATCAGTGTCAATCCACTTTGACATCGATAGGGCGTCAGAGTTTAAGATTTCAGTTACAGTTTTACTTATATTTTGTATACTAGTGATCGCTTAAAGAATCGAGTGCTAGCACCTATTATCAGCCAGTAATTGCTGGCCCTATTGTGCTAGGTTTTTTTGGTCCTGAGCTAAGCTTAGTGATTTCGTTAGGTTATTCACTTGAGCGTGATTTTTACAAGAAAAATCCGCTTAAATTTGCTATTGTTGCATCGGATCAATACTTTTTAAGGTGTTTTCAGTTACTATACGATTCATTATTTTTAGCTAATTAGAGTCTTGGCGTAGCAGAGCGATCAAAAAATGTTCAGGCATTATATTGAATCACATTGGGTTTTATAAGTATTTTATAGTTTTAATTATTTATAAAAATTATTCTTTGTTTTGATTGGTTTAATACGCTTATTGTCTATTAAAGGGTATTGTTTGGATATGGATAAGATATTAATTGTAGACGACGAACCTCTTATTGTTGAGGAGCTTGTTGAATTCTTCGAGAATACTGGGCTGTCCTGTATTGGCTGTACAAGCTCAAGCGAAGCAATAAGGTTTTTTCATGAAGACGAAAATATAAGTATCGTACTCAGTGATTATAGGATGCCAGAAATAAATGGTATTCAGTTAATTGAAATGCTGAATAGATCAAAACGCAAGGAGCGTATTCTGGAAAGCGTTCTATTTACTGGAGATGCAGATAAGGAGGATATCGTTGCCGCACTTCGTGCTGGGATTTCTGATTATTACTCCAAGCCATTAGATCTTGAATTATTGCTTGAAGGCGTAAAGAAGTTACAGTCGAGTCTTATCAGTCAGCGAAAAGTATTAAGTGCGCAATTGATAACTGAACGATTATCAGAAATGACGTCAACCTTGCAGGAGCTACAGGCTGGTGTTGATAAGTGGAATACTGGAAAAATTGATACCCCTGCAACGAATAAAAAATTGGCAGAGGAGCAAAATCAGGTGCCTGGTTTATCGCTACTATCACCAAGACAGGTTGAAGTCGCACAGCTTATCGCCAGAGGCATGACTAACTATCAAATTGCATGTGAATTGGGTATTTCTGAAAATACAGTCAAGTTATATGTATCTCAAGTGCTAAAGGCAACAAATATGCCAAGTAGAACTAAATTAGCTATAGCATTAGGAACAAGCTTGGATATGTAACTGATAACTTTAATTTATTGTTATCTTGAGTAGATTAAGGCTTCTGGCTATAGTTTACTTATCTTTATCTAAATGTGAGAAATATATACTCGGTTCGAGTCTAATTGTTGTTTGTACTCTGATTTTTTCTTCAGGTAACTTTGGGATTTGTATTCCCAGAAGATTAATTGAAGGGATAATTATTTTTTTTTGCTGCAAGCAAACCTGCAAAATATATCGATTAGAGCCAGTATGTAGACTTTCTATAGCATAATACGCATAAATTGTTGTGGGTACATTTGTCCACTTTTTGCTGGTATCTTTAGGCTCTGTGCAGCCAGTAACCCACTCAGCGGGAAGCCAGCTCTTATTATCAACAACGTTATTGATTTCATCTCCAATAAGCTGGATGTATTGTTCTTCGGCTACGCTGGGATCAACTTTAATTGCTGCCCGCCCCGCGTCACTACTGACTTGCTTAAAGGTTAATATCAGTAGTAAGGGAATGCTGTAGGCAATAATTGCATATACGATAGCAAAAAAAACTACAAAAAGAGCGGCAAACTCTATAGCAATAGCACCACGTTGTTTTTTCAT
>SMEN01000101.1_pt1 | contig 63752 bp, 72 predicted proteins | sample 2456271 | NCBI WGS metagenome assembly SMEN01 (sample SAMN10132593, study PRJNA489261) | soil metagenome | isolation source: day1 control-loamy sand soil ammended with raw manure from dairy cow... | place: USA | collected 2015-04-01 | reverse complement strand
TTACAGACCAAGGAGAAATGGCAGAGTGGTCGAATGCGGCAGTCTTGAAAACTGTTGACTGTAACAGGTCCGGGGGTTCGAATCCCTCTTTCTCCGCAAGTAATAATCAGTTTTAATATTGATTTACGCCTAAAGGACTATAAAACCTGCAATCTTTAAGATATGCAGGTTTTTTTTTGTGCATGAGAATCATCAAAATTTATAAAAATGCTCAAAATTCTGTGGCAAAATAATGGCAATTTTTTAAAGGTAAAACTATTGCCACTAAAACAAACACAAACACCTGATTTTCAACATGTAAATATATTTAACGACTTGAATTTAAATTATTGTAGTTCGATATTTATCAATATTTAAATTTATATTATATGTTAGAAACAAGTTACGGATTAAATTTCTTTCTCAAAACTCATCATAAAGGATTCGATTTACGATATATTTATTTAAGAATCACTGTTAATGGAATACAGAAAGAAGCATCTACCAAACGAAAATGGGAGTCATCAAGATGGAATCAGAAAAATGAAAAAGCAATTGGTACAAAAGAAGATGCAAAAGCTTTAAATTATTTTTTAGATTCATTGAGACGAAAAATCGATGACTATAAAATACAACTGATAAATCGTAATATTTCAATTACATCAAAGCTACTAATTGATTATGTACTCGGAAATACTGTAGCAAATACAAAAGTACTTGAAGAATTTCAAAAACATAATAACGAAATTTTCGCATTAGTTTCTAAAGGCGAGTATAGTATGGGTACATACGAAAGATACGTTACAGCTAGATCACACGTTGAGCAATTTATAAAATTGAAGTACAAAGTTGATGATTTAGAGTTTAGACAATTAAACTATGAGTTTATTCAAGATTATGATTTTTTTTTAAGAACCGTTAGAAATTGTCAAAACAATAGTACTGTAAAATATATTGCTAATTTTAAAAAAATTATTTTCAGAGCTATCTCCAAAGACATTATAACCATTGATCCGTTTAAAGCTTTCAAAAGTAAAAAAAATGCTATCAAAAAAACTCCTTTGAGTTCTCAAGAACTTTTCACATTAGAAAATAAAGTTTTTGATTCTGATAGATTAAACGAAGTTAGAGATATATTTGTTTTTCAATGTTATACTGGATTGGCTTATATTGATGTGAAGCAACTCAACAAAAATGAAATTAAAATAGGTATAGACGACAAAGCTTGGATTGTTTCGAATAGACAAAAAACAGGTTCCTCTACCACTATTCCACTTCTAAGTAAAGCAATAGAAATCTTAGAAAAATATAAAGAGCATCCATTATGTTTAAAAAGCAACTTACTTCTTCCTGTAAAATCAAATCAAAAAATGAATGAGTATTTGAAAGAAATTGCGACACTATGTCAAATCGATGATAATCTTACAACTCATAAAGCTAGAAGAACTTTTGGAAGTACTGTGACACTAAACAATGGTGTTCCAATGCATGTAGTTAAAGAAATGCTTGGTCATCAATCCATAAAACAAACCGAAGAATACGCGCTGACTGAACAATCAACCATTAGTAGAGAAATGAATCTTTTGGAAACTAAAATTACTTCTAATACTGATAAGAATTATTCTGATACAATAATTCTTTTAAAAACAATTGAAAATCAAATAACTAAATTAGCTATTGAATCACATAAATCTTCAGATTCTAAAGTGATTTCGAAGTTAATGAAATATCAAAATGAAATAGAAAATCTAAAAAAATTATTATAAAATAAATTCAAATTTTTTATCCTCAAAGCACATTTATTTTTTCCATGCAAATCCATCGCACATAAAAGAGCTTTGAATGGATTTTTGATTAAGAGTGTTGAAGCAAATCCCTTCCTGTTTCCTTTTCATTATTTTCTTCAACACCCTTACTATCGGTTCTTAAACCGATCGATTTAAGAAGGAGAACTAAGTTTGGTTTTAAGGGCTTATTTACTCAGTAACCGAAAGATAAGTTTCCACTTCCGCATCATTTCCGTGATAATATTTTTTGCCATGGATTGTAAAATCAGATTTGTAAGCGCGTTTTGAATTTAATTCTTTATCAGCCCATATTTCCAGCCAAGTGTTTCCGACAGCTTCGGGCATCTTTCCTTTTGATACAAGTTTCTGGTACGTGCAAGTTTCTATTTCGAGACCGACAAATCCATCGGGAATTATAGCCAATGAACTTACAGGCAGACCAATAATGGTGGTGTAAGCACCAGTGAAATCAGTTTCATAATCTGTATAAACAGCATAAATTTCATCACTAATCACATTAGGTATTTGACTTTGAATATCTTCCTTCCAGAATTTTTGCCATAATACTTCAATGTCAATTGCCGATTGTCCATTTGTATTAATTGTACGAGTTGAAATTCCAATGATCTGAAATTTTTGAATGGTTTGATTGTTCATTTTGTTCTTTATTTTTAAATGCACTACAAAAATAAAACACAACTGTGACAACCCTATGGCAAGGGTTAATCACATTTTTTTAATGTCATTTCAATATATTCTTCAAACGTGATTTTATGTTTTTCAAAAGAATCAGTTAACACGAGTAAACTCTTAATACGATCGAGTCGAAATGATCTGTAATCCTTACGTAGACGACAAAATGCAATCAATAACCAATTCTCTTGCGTGGTATAAATAGCAAACGGTTCTATGGTTCGTTGGGTTGTTTCGTCATTATATGGTGAATAATATTGAATCTGAACAAGATTAAAATTCGTTAATGCCAGTTGTAAAATCGACAGATTATTACTGGTACGACTATTTTCTAAATTCTGCGCAGACAAAATTCTTTCCGAAAGCAAATTGGCTTTATCTTTTGTGTTATTCCGTAAGACAGCTTTTATCTTATGGATAGCATCTGTATAATCCTTTACCAATGAAGCATCTTTGTTCTTTCGTACCAATTGTTCGGCTGTAATTAAAGCATTGGCTTCGTTTTCAGTAAACATAACAGGAGGAATTCGGTATCCTTCCATTAATGTGTAGCCTTTTCCTTCCTCCGTCAATACCGGAACACCAGCTTGTTCCAAAGTTCTAATATCCCTATAAATGGTTCGTTTACTTATTTCGAATTTCTCTGCAAGTTCATTCGCCGTTAGAAGTCTTTTAGACTGTAATTGAATTAAAATGGAGGTTAATCTAGTTAGTCTTTTTGTATCCTTATCTGTCATTAATTGTTACGTGTTGAGAGCTCATTCTTTACTTCAAATTTACGAAATTATTCACTTGTGGGCTCTATGAAATAACATCGCTTATGATTTTTGTAAAGGAATAAATTTAAATCAAGTCAAAAGAGAAATAGCTGAGTTATGCAGGATTTCGGAATCCTGCTTTTTTTATGTCCTTATTTTTTATAACCAAAAGCACATTTACATTCCCCTCGCAATTCCCTCGCTGTAAAAGAGCTTTTGGCTATTTCTTAAATAGAAACTTGAAAAAAGAATCTCCTCTCTATTTTAGTAAGACATCCTTTTTTCAAACTTCTCTTGTAGGCTTTCACAGCCTACTATTATCCCACAAAATTAAGAACAGAATATTTCCATAATCAACCGGTAAAAAGGCAGCCAAAGTACGGCGGTCACCCCACGCTCTAGTCCAACCAAAAGACTACGGCATAAACGGTTTCCTCCCTAAAGGTACCCTCCAATTATTCCGTTTCCTTTTGGCTTTTTCTATTGACCGCCTTGATCGTCTGCTTTCTTTTTTCCGGTTTTTCTTTTGGAAAAATTTATGCGAAGCGAGGCGAGCGACATCAAAAGTAAGCAGGTGACAAGAAAAGCGAACATAACAAATTGTACAATTTTAAAAAGGAACGATTATGAACATTATCGGACGATTGACAAGGGATGCGGAAGTACGCACCACGTCACAAGACAAACATGTAGTAAGTTTTTCAGTAGCTACTAATGAAAGCTATCGAAACAAACAAGGCGAACGCATAGAGCAAACGACTTATTTCGATTGTGCCTATTGGATTTCTGCCAAGGTAGCAACTCTATTGACTAAAGGTACTTTAGTAGAACTTACTGGTAGGGTAAGTACAAGAGCGTGGACAAACAAAGACGGTGAACCTAGGGCAGGTTTGAATTTTCATACCTCAAACATCAAGTTTCACGGAGGTATCAAAAGAAACGAAACTGCACAAGCTTTCAAAGAATCTAAAAGTAGCAAGTTTACAGCAGTTACAACAGAAAATACGGAGGATGATCCCCCATTTTAAACACAAACATTCAATCATTTTTAACATCAAAATTTTAGACATCATGGCACATAATATCAATTTTAACGAGAAAACAGGACGTTATTCTTTTTTTAGCGTACAACAAAAAGCATGGCACGGTTTAGGACAAATTGTAAAACAATACCCAACAAGTGCAGAAGCTATTAAACATGCAGGTTTAGATTACGAAGTTGTAAAATCACCACTGTTTACCAAAGGTTCGGGTATTATCGAAACTTCGGGCGGTATCGAGTTAGACAGTTCCGAATTGGAAGTACCGAATTATTTCGCCAACATTCGCACCGATAACAATACCGTTTTGGGTGTGGTTGGAAAAGATTACCACATTGTACAAAATCGGGAGGCATTTAATTTTTTTGATGCGATTGTAGGCGGTGGCGATGGTATTTTGTACGAAACCGCAGGCGCATTAGGGAACGGAGAACGTATTTTTATTACAGCCAAATTACCTGATTATATCCGTGTGGGCAAAGGCGATGACGTAACCGAAAAGTATATTTTCTTAACCACTTCCCACGATGGTAGCGGAAGTATTACGGCGGCTTTTACTCCGATTCGTATCGTTTGCCAAAACACCTTAAATGCTTCATTGCGTAATATGACCAATGTTGTACGAATTAAACATACCTCTGGAGCAAAACAACGTATTGAAAATGCTCATAAAATTATGGGATTAGCCAATACATTAAGTACTCAATTAGAAAATATCTTCAATAGTTGGACAAAGGTAAAAGTAACAGATGAGGAGGTTAAAAAGCTAATTCAATTGGCGCTTTGTCCGAATAAAGAAACTTTGGATTTACTCAAAAAAGGTGCTGAGGATGAAATATCTACCGTATTTAAAAATATTGTTGAAGATACTTTTGCTTATGCAATGTTAAGTGATACCCAACAAATGGACACAACAAAAGGAACTTTGTTTGGGGCATATAATGCCGTTACAGGCTACTATCAAAATGTAAGAAAATACAAAAACGAAGCAGCGAAACTGCAAAGTATTGTATTGGGGGGAACGGCACAGATGAAATCACAAAAAGCATTTGATTTGTGTACTTCTTTTGCAACAGATGGAGCGGAAATCTTAAAACTTAATTAACTAATCAAAAGGCTACCGCTTTAATCGGTGGTAGCCTATTAAAATTAAATAATATGGCAAATTGGTGCTTTAATACGATTGTTTTTGAAGGAAATGAAGAAACTATCAAACAGATAGAACAGCTTTTTCAAACTATGAAAAGCAAAGAAGAAGAAACTAAACAAGGGCAATTACCTGAATTTATCACAGATGAAAACGGCGGGTATTTCTTTAATATCTATTCAAATGAAGGCGATACAGGAATTTTTCAGTATGAAACCAAATGGTCATCCAATATCGAAATTGTTCAAAAGATAGCAGCGTACTATCAGGTGAATTTTGTACAGGATTATGAGGAAATAAGTAATCTTGTGTATGGTAGAGTAACATTTATTGACAAGCTACTCACAGATGTTTTTTTGGAAGACGAAGATTTTGAACAATATCAGTTTGATGAAAAAACAGATACTTATTCTCTTGAAGGTGAAATTTATTACAGTGATTGCGAAATACTAGAAACTTTATTGGAAAGAAAAATTCGCCAGCCCTAAAGTTTTAGGGCTGGCTGCGAAAAGACATATCCTTCTCTTGGTCGGAAACGTCTTTTCGCTATAAATCGGAGCAAGTACTTTGCCCCTGCTTTACAACAGGCAAACAGCTTGCGAAATATTTTGACGGATTAGTAAACCCGTCCAGTTAAATTACATTTTAAAGGTAAAAATCAATTTCTTCCGATGGTCAAAAACGTTTTTTACTAAGTATAGAGCAACCACTTTGATAAAAATGTATACTTCGTTATTTTATCAAATAGGTTGCGTGTTGTTTTCGTAGGATATTCGGTATCCAAAATTTTAAAGTAAGATTTGATAATTATAATTGATTTGATTTATAAAAAACCGTCCCGTAATTAAATTACAGGACGGTTTAAATTTTATTGATTCTTTATTGTATTTTACTATTATTGAACTGAAAACTGACTTTTTTTTCATTTCCAAAATTATCTGAAATCCAGATATCAAAGGATTGTGAAATTTCAGAATTTGAAGTATAATACAATCTAAATTGTTCCACAGGTAACAAATATAAATCATTTGGTACAAACGGTGGTTCATCATAATATTGTAAGGTACCATATCCATCAAATTGGAAGTAGCTAATGAAATATTGTGTGTTTAGATAATTTCCTGTTCGCTGTATTGCAATGCGTATTTCTACAGTTTGCCCTTTAGCTATCTCTTTAGGTACTGGCATTACACTTACTTCAAAAGGAAAATCTTTTTGAATTTCTAACTCATCCTTTGGATTACAAGAAACTAGAGAAATTGAAATCAGTAAGATTACTAAATGCAAGTAGATTGGAAAAAATTTGCTTTTGATTGAATTTAACATTGTAGTCATTGTTTTAATAATTAAAAATTAAACCTTAATCCAATACCTGTAGATGGTCGGATTCGCTCTAAACTTGTTCCCCATGCGATTTTAGTTTTCGCTTGTAAAACAAATACAAATTGATCAGTGAGGTAAATTTCAAAAGTGAACCTCCCTCCTGTTCCATATATAATTTGATCTTCTGTAAGAATTTTAGCTCCGTCATAAAGTATTTTTTCTCCTTGATTGATAGTTTCGTAACCAACAAAACATGTTAGTCCAAAATTCAGCGTAATATTTTTAGCTCTATCTCCTAGTAAGAAAAAACTATAACCTCCTTCCAAATTATAGGTTTGTAGTGGAATTCTGATATTTTGATATTTTTGGATTTGACGTGTATATTCGAACATCCATAACTGATAATTTCCGTTATTTCGATTAATGGTCATCCCCAGATTGATGTAATAATCGTTTCCGATTTTATTATTGGAAAGTATTCCGGTATTTATTTCTAAACCTTTTTGATTGGGTAGCATTCGCTGTGCTTGACTTACCGCTATAAACATAAAGAACAACATCATGGAATAAATAAACTTTTTCATAATTTTATCTTTAAGGGTTACTAAAATATTAGATGCATATCGTTAATTAAACGAGCATGTATTAAATCAGAATTTTCAACTTGAAATGTTTGATGTCTACTCCCATTTTTTTCAAATATTTCAATCAATAGTATTTTATCATCGTTTATAGTAAACTGGTCTAGTAAAAATACATTTTGCTGGGTTGTTTGTCCTGAAATTTCAGTGAGTGGTTTATATGTACGAAGCGGTATGATAGAGCGTTCTTGAACGACAGTTCGCTTGGCCACTTTCTTATCTAAAACTTTGAAATTGATAAAATCAATCTGAAATGGAACGTTGGTTTTGTTTTTTACCTCCGTATGGAAATAATATTTGCCGTTGTGGATGTAAATACCTTTTAGAATAAACTGAATACCGAAACTTTTAGCTCCAATGTGTTTTATTGTACGCTTGTTTTTTTTGTAGATGGTTTCCAAAAGTAATCCAACCAATGAGGGCGAATCAGCACCTAATTCTTCAAAAAGTATGTCATTCCCTATGACTTTATCTAGAGTTTTTTGCATAGTCAAAAAATTGTAATTCAAAACTTCAGGGTTGGGGTTGTAAATCACATTAAAACTGTAAAAACGACCATCATTGGTAATGACAGAAAAGTTTGTTTCTGTTTCAAAATCTCTCTCTGACGCTTTCAAACGTAACACGTTTTCGGCATCTTGAACTTTTGCAGCAATCAAATAATCGCTTCCCAAATCCACATATCGAATACTAGTTGGGAATATCAAATGTGAAGTTTTATCGTAGGTTATTTCCATTTCATAGGGTTCTATTTTCCCTAATTCAAGAGTTGTTTTAATAGTATCTTGAGCAGTTGATTCTATAGAAAATCCTAAAAATAATAGGATTAGACAGTAGTTTTTTAAATATTTTTTCATTTTTTGAAGTTTTATTTTTTAGACACTAGATACACCTGATGCCCTGCTTTTAGCGTTACTTTTGGTGTTCTTACTTTTTTTGAGAAATATCCCGAAATACCTTGTACAATACCTCGACTTAGATCTGCAGCTACTTGTTGTTCTGCATTTTGTGTCATCATTATACTTGTTCCACTTGTTTGGCTCATATTCCCAGCCATTTCAGTTAATGCATTGATTTCAGGTGAAAACGGAACAAACAAACCTGGTTGACCATCCAAATCATATATGGTAATGTCGACTGGGAAAATATTTCCTTCAGATTCGACAGAAGTTATTTTTAACTGCAAACGTCCGCCTTGAAACTTCCCATGAGCTATAATAATACTTCCTTTAGCAATGATTCGTTGGTCTGTTTGAGCCGATTCTAGCAAACGTAGTCGAACAGCTGTTTCACCAATTACGGTTTGCGTTTGATCAATACAAGCTCTGATACTATTTCTGGGTTGTATTACTTCTTCATTTGATCCTACGGTTGAAAAGCTACGATTTTTGGTTTTATTCCAATCTTCTAAAAAAACACTGTCAGAAGGTTCACGATATAGCGCCGATACCGTATTTTTTCTTGAGGAAATGAATGATACAAAATGTTCTTTTTGCTTAGTGGGTTTCGTATTTGGAGTTTCATTCGAAGCTATCTCTATTTTTTCTGTTCGAGTACCAGATGGTAAATATTTAGCAGCCATTTGATAGGATTTTTCCATTAAGGCTAACTGATCATCAAAGCTGGCTGTTTTTGGAACTTCTTTTTCTGATAATTGTTCTTTCAAATCATCTAATTGCCTGCGGAGTTCTATTACTTCTGATTGGTCTTCTTGATAAAAACTACCTAGTGTAGTTTGTACATTTCGATAACTATTCAAATTAGCATCTCCATAACGTTCAGAATTTTTATTAGTTCCAAATGTGTAGTTGCTCGGCTGCTCTGTAAAATCCTGAATTGGTTTTTCTTCACTTTCTGTGTTCCAATAATCGGACAACGATGTCAGTGCATTCTGTTTTTCCTCATTCTTTTGCTGAAACATTTCCTGCTCATAGGCTTTTCCTTTATCATCAAGTAAACCTATTTCTGAAGCTTGAGGTACAACATCATTTAGTCCAATATTTTCTGAAGTTATTTTACTTTCGGATGGTTTAAAAATGAGATAAATACATCCAACAAATACAATAAACATGAAACCATATATCAAAAGCTTCTTGAGTTTTTCCTTGCTGAACTGAGTTTTTATTTCCGAAAGATCCTGCATACTCCTAGGTATTCCATCAGTTATCAGAACTTTTCTTTTTTTTTCATTAGTTCCTTTCATAAATTTTATTTTTTAAAAAAATTAGACGGTATTCTAAACTTGTATGAGATTGTTGGTGCTTAAGTAGTGGATTTTCAATATGCTTGATATTGTATATCATTTTTGACTTTGAGGTTTCATACCAAACCTGACAAATTACACCTGCGGTAATTAAGAGATATCCAATAAAAAAATATAAAGTATATTGATGTTGTTTTTTTAAAGGTAATGCTCTGAATTTCTGGTCTATATTGCTAATTTGCAACTTAATATTTGCTTTTATTTTTTTCATATTCAGGATTTTAACGTTCCATGATTTCAATATCTTTGTTTTCTAACACAGAAAATTTTTCAATTGTAAATCCTTGGGGATTGGTATCGGAACGAACAGAGTTTAATAAATTACAGGATGTTATTAAATTTCGTTTAGTAACATTACTTGAACGAATGATGAATTGTTTAGCATAAGTTCGTACATAATAAGGATAAGTATCAAAATTGCAAACAACACTATCAATTTCAATACGTTGTTGGATATTTCCTGAAATAATTCGACTGTAATATCCTTTTTCTGACAAATCTTTATAATAATCAAATGCACTTTTATCAGCTAGATTAAAAGCTCTTTTCATATTACTTTCAATAGCATTTTTATCGGGAGCTAGGGTAAAAAATAGTTCGTGAAACCTTCGTAGATGTTCTCTTGCCTCTACTGGTCTATTGATACTAGCATCTTGTGACAAAGCCAACATTAATGATTTTCCATTATCAAGTACGTAAACTTTTTGACGTTGCTTTTCTGCAAAATTGTAAGATTGCCAAAGGGTATATCCTACAACACTAATGCAGAGAATGGCAAAAACAATAGCATATAATCTTATCTGCTTAAAACTGTTTTCTATATTTCTTAGTGTTTTAAATTCCATTTCTTTCTTTTTTAGATTAATACTATTTTCCCATTAGTTTTCCACCAATATTTCCTACTGCTGATCCAGCTCCTGCACCAGCAATGTTTCCAGTTTTCATTGCTGATTGATTTACATTTCGAGTATAATTTCCTGCTCCACCAGCTTGAATAATCCAACCTGTTACTGTTGGAATAGTGAAGTATCCGATTATACCAATAATCATGAATATGATGTAAATGGTATTACTTGTATCAGGTATATAATTTGGATCTGCTAGCATTGCTATGTCTCTTTCGAGTATTAATGATTGAATTCTTGCAAGCATCGAGCTAAATAAATCAGAGACTGGAAGCCAGAGGTAAACACTTACATATCTAGTAATCCATTGGGTAAGTGTAGTTTGAAAACCATCCCAAACCGAGATTGCGAAAGCAATGGGTCCGAGTATTGAAAGAACAATTAAAAAAAACGTTCGTATGGTGTCTATTACTAAAGCGGATGCCTGAAAAAGAATTTCCAAAACATTACGAAACCAATCTTTAAGCGCTTTTTCTACTTGATAGGCTGATCTATCCATATACATACCTGCCATTGTTCCAATGTCCGAAGGTGACCATCCCAATTCATCGAGTTTTTTATCAAACTCTTCATCTGAAACCATATATGCGGTTTCTGGATTTCTGACCATTGCCTCGTATTCTAATTGGTCTTTTTGTTGTTGTAATATATTCAAATCCAATACTTGATCCTCAAGTATATTATGTGTTCCTGTGACAATTGGACTTAAAACTGCATTTATAGTTCCAAGTACAAGGGTCGGAAAAAACATGATACATAATCCTAATGCAAAAGGACGAAGCAATGGAAATACGTCTATGGGTTCAGCTCGACTTAATGCTTGCCAGACTTTTAGGGAAACATAAAACAACGCTCCTAATCCAGCCAAACCTTTGGCAACCGCAGCCATATCAACCACTAAGGGCATCATATCCTCATAAAGAGATCTTAAGAGTTGATGCAAATTATCCCATTGCATAACTACCAGTATTTTTGATTAGATGTTCCATATAAATCAAGTACTCTTTTAGAATCATTTTTCTTTTTTGCTCGTAAATAACTAACAGAAATGTTTTTATTTGTATAGTAGCGAACCAAGCTATGGTATTCTTTAACTTCTTTGTAAACTCGGTCAATAACATCCATTCGTTCCTTATCGTTTAAAGAAAGACTTGAAGAGGTAACAATTTGCTTTAATTCTTTTAATAGTTCTCCACTTTCATTCAAAAGAGCAGAATAACCATTACTTATTGCAATTAATTCCTGTGGTGTGAAATTTTGGTCGTTCATCATTTTTCCAAAATTCTGAACATACATTTCTGATACATCACCTACTAACAAGACGGTTTGTTGAACTTTACGAGCGTCCTTTACTAAATTGTTGATGGCTTTTAGCTTATCATAATATTCTTTTCCTTGCTTATAGACTTTCTCTACTTCCTTAAAATTCTTTACCACGTTACTCACGGTAGAAGAGGTCTGTACAATTTCATTAGCTGAGTTTAGAATACCCGAAGCTAGATTTGTTGGATCCGTTACTACAAACTGTGCTTTTGCGGATGGTGTTACGACAAGAATTAGTACCGAAAACACTTGAAACAGTATTTTTTTCATTGCTTTAAAATTTTTATAATTATTTATTTGTTTTTTCTTTTTGTTGTATTGCAATATGCTTAATAGCTAATTCAACATTACCGCCTAGTTCTGCCGCCAATTGCATGACTTCCATCTTTTCAGTTTCTTCTGTTGTGTATGCTAAATACTCTTCTTTACTAACTTCTGTAGCATAAACTGCCGATTCGGTTCCTCCTAATCCGATCCATACTTCTTTGTAAAGTCGACTAGGATCATTATTCATATTAATAGAAAGTACTTGAGCTTTTTCTTTATCTGTTAATCCTAACATGGCTTGTATATCAGCAAATTTGTTGATATACTTGCGTTGATCTAATAGGATTTTACAGTCAGAATTATTGATGATACTTTCTTTGACGATGGGAGATTGAATAATATCATCCACTTCTTGTGTTACCACGATAGCTTCTCCAAAAAACTTTCGAACGGTTTTAAAGACGTATTTTATGTATTCCGCCATACCTTCTTTGGCTATCGCTTTCCAAGCTTCTTCTATTAAGATGAGTTTTCGAATCCCTTTGAGGCGTTTGGATAGTAGATCTAATTGTTTATCGGAGTTCAATAGATAGTCGTACTCGCCTCCTTTATAATAAGGTTCTAATACATTTAGAAAATTAGCAATGTCAAAATCTTTTTCTCTGACTTGCTTTTCTTCTAGTAACTTGCGAAAATCACCTGTTACAAACTCATAAAATCCATTAAACGATGGGAAAATATCATCTGATCTGACACAGTCTATATAACCCGAAACAGCATTAGACAATGCTACTTCTTCCGATCTTGTGGGCGGCTCGTCATCCCGTTTCCAAAGTGTAAGAATCAACGTTTTGATGCTTTCTCGTTTCTCAATATCGAACACTCCATCATCCGTATAAAAAGGATTAAAAGCAATAGGATTGTCCTCGGTATATGTGAAATAAAGTCCGTCTTCTCCTTTGGTTTTTCCTTTTATCAGTTCACACAGACCTTGATAGGAATTTCCTGTATCTACCAGTAATACGTGTGCACCTTGCTCGTAATATTGACGTACCATGTGATTGGTGAAAAACGATTTTCCTGATCCTGATGGTCCTAAAATAAACTTGTTTCGGTTGGTAATTACACCTCTTTTCATTGGCAAATCCGATATGTCTAAATGGATAGGCTTACCCGTCAAACGATCTGCCATCTTGATACCGAAGGGTGAAGGAGAATTGTGATAATTGGTTTCTTCGGTAAAAAAACACAAAGCAGGTTCTATGAATGTATAGAAACTTTCTTCATTCGGAAAATCACCTGAATTACCAGGCATTCCTGCCCAATACAAAGTTGCAACATCGGTTGTATTGTGACGAGGTTTACATTCCATAAGTGTCAATGCACTTCCACAATCGTTCTTGATTTGTTTTAACTCCATCGGATCTTCAGACCAAGCCATTATATTAAAATGAGCTCTGATTGATGATAGTCCATACGAATGGGCTTCGTTCAGGTATTTTTCAATCCACTCTTTATTGATTTGATTGGCACGACTGTAACGAGCCAATGAATGCATGTTCCTTGCAGACTTTTCAAACTTTTGAAGATTAGCTTCGCTGTTATCCAAAAACAAATATTGATTGTAGATATGGTTACAACTTAACAATAAACCTACGGGAGCTGCAAATGATAAACGACAATCACTTCGATCGGTCGAAAGTTTTTCAAAACGAGCATCTGTTGCAACACTAACAGGTAAATCATCAGTATCTGACAAGGTATGCAAAGACAATCTCTTGTTACCAATACGAACTTCTTCAGCTCCTAATGCGATGTCCTGCATCGGTGTTCCAATTTCTTTTGATAAAGTCAGATACTGTTCGAGCAATCCTTGTTTTTCTTTGGTTCCGACGATTTCATCTTCGGTCAATCTTTGAAGATTTACAAATCCGCAATCATTCACAATCCGCTCAAATTGAGCCACCGCTTCCATAAATCGGTGAATGGCTTCCTTGTTGATCTCTTTTGGAATTAGCGTTCCTTTGCAAAGCGATGAAAAATTGCTTTGCATACGCATTCTTTCTTTAGTAGTTTTAGTCAAAAAAAAATAGCAATGGTGATTTAAAAACGGACGTTCGTTGAAATGCCTTTGATAACTTTTAGACAAGAAACTTTGGTTTTCTTCTGTTAAATCAGATGCATAGTTTTCTTTGATATACCAATCCTGTTTGTGAACGATTGTGAAATCGGGCAACGTCTTGATGGCCTTGTGCCAAGCGGAATGAATCGCTTCATATTCAGCTGATGCAATGGTAAACAATTCAGGTAAATGCACTTTAAAACAAGCAGTAATATCTGCGCTTTTTGAAATAATACAGTTGTTTTCTACGGATAAAAGTGGGAATTTGTTCTCTAAAGTGCTGGCTTTTGAAATATTTTTCATACGCTTTTAGATTTTGAGATGAAATTCAAATAGCGATAGATTGGCTTACGACAAATAATGTAACGAGGATGCTTTTTTCTGGCACCTCTTTTCATAAGTCCGTGCTCACCATATTTCCTATTCAGTGAAAAGGTATGCCAAGTAATTAGCGAGGTACCACCAGTACCAAGGAGTAAACAGATATAAGAGTTTACGCCGACCATATACAGTATCATTACGAGAATAAGTGCACCCAATAATCCACCTGCAAAAATGAATAGGTATTGAGCTTTAAGCCCTTTAAACTCGACTGTTCTACCGATGCCTTTATTAATATTGTAAATCATAAAGCAAGTGTTAAAGGAAGAATGAACGCAGGATGGTAGCTGCTACAATCAGGAAAATACACGCACCGAACCAACTTGCAGCCGTTTTACTGGTATCAGGATCTCCACTGCTAAATTTATTGTAGACTTTAACTCCTCCGATTAATCCGACTACGGCTCCAATGGCGTAGATCAATTTGGTAGCGGGATCGAAATAACTTGTTACCATTTGGGTAGCTTCGTTGATACCTGCTGAGCCGTTTCCCTGTGCGAAAGCACCAATTCCTGACAACATCACTACGGTTGCCAGCAAAACTTTTTTTCTTTGTTTTTCCATAATTGAAACACATTAATTTGTTACTATTTATCCCACACCTTGCGGGCTTTCGGGACAAAGATGTTTCAGAAATGGAAACTGTATATTAAGATGTCGGTAAATGGAATTGTTTGGCAATCAAAGACGTCTTCTAGAAAATAATACGCAAAAAAAAACGTCAAACATTTAAACTGTTTGACGTCATTTTTAAAAAATTTTGATTTAATCATTCACAAAAACTTCTCAATATCAAAATCCTCTAAATCATTTTTCCGCAAATTGGAAGAGCTAGTTCTCTTTTCAGATGAAAGCGTGCTATCCAAAAGCTCGGCAATTTTTTGAGAAGCTCCTTCAATAGAATTTTCCAGTAAGCTGAATAAATCCGTCCCATGTAATTTTTGAACTAAGGCAACTGCTGTTTCCTTTTGGGATTCCTCCAAATCATCTTTTTGGAGTAATCCCCCTACAGTGCTAAGTTCATCAAAGGTGACTCCTTGTGCAAGACTGTCATCGCTACCAGAGATTCCATACCTATTCCATTCTTCTTCCTCTTCTTCAAAATCAGGTATATTACTGAAAACTTCGTCCAGCTCTTCCTTCGGAATTTGCATACCAACGATTTCATTTTCGTCGTATTCCATGTCTAAATTAGCTGGATTTATTTCTTGTTCTGTAATTTGGCTTTCATTGGAGGCCTTTGGCATAAATTGGCTTTTTACAGGTTTGGGTTGCCCCATAACATCAGGTAGGTTTGTATTTACTTTTTCTTTCACAGTTTTCTTTTGTTCAGGTCTTTTCTTAATGACAATCTTGTCCTGCAAAAGCAAGGTAATGACGATAAGCAGGCAAATCACAATTATTGTTTCCATAGCTATATAATAGGTTTAAAGCGTTCATTAAAATATTCTGTAATATCGTCACCAAACTCCTTAAAATGATGTTCAAGAATATTGTCGATGTACGAATACAGAGTGGTCTTTTCTTCTCTTGTTAACTGTACTATGCGGAGTAATCTTTCGTGGTATTCCGGACGTATATAAACTACCTTTCCGTTCCGGCCTGAAGGAAATCGGTTAGTCAGGAACAGAAAAGAATACTGTTGCTTATGTTTTGTTTTTTTTTGCTTTTTATTCATGACTTTTATTTTTTAAATAGGTTTGTACTTATCATTATAACTCTTGGTGATCTGCTCACTAAATTCCTGAAAGTGGTGATCCAGCAAATTGTCTAAATAGGCATAAATTGTAATCTTGTCTTCGCCTATCACTTGGATAATACGGGTCAGCTTTTCGTGAAATTCAGGTCGGATGTATACCGTTTTCCCGTCACGGGCATTAGTATCCGTTTTTTTGAAAAAGGTATTTTCATAATCTGCTTCAGCTATCCGCTTTGTACGATTTTTGTCCTTGATCACAGGTCTCTCAGGTAATGGTTTTTTTTGTTTTTCTTCCTTGTTTTCAGTAATTGGTTCAGGAGGAAGTTTTAAACCTTCTTTTTTCACACCATCAACCATAATACTCATCATCAATTCTTCGTTAATGTCGGGCGTTATCTTTTTCTTATTTTCCTTTTCCATTGCGACTATAATTCGGTGATTTTTAAAAATTCATTCATAAAAAGATCTAATTGACTGATTTTCATCAACCGTTCATCTGGTGGCATCAACGTTGACCGAAAAACGACTTTGCTGTTCACTTCATTTTCTTTACGAAAACGAGTACTATTCTTGACTTGACTCTTCATCAGGCTAAGTCCTATCTGATAGATAAGGTTGTTGTAAACGTCGTATAATGGTGTGCTTTCTCTACCATCTACCTGATTCCAGAACAGATTAATGGTTTTTATGGCAGTTTCTCCTTCTTTCATGATAATATCCTTCAAGAGCTGGGTAAATACCAGCGTACTCTCCATAACAACACGGTCTGCTGTTATAGGCGTAAAAATATGGTGCATACCGGCTAATGCTTTAAGGATCCCTGGCGTGTTCACAGTTCCGGGTAGATCGAAAAATACGACATCAATAGGAACAGATGAAGAATTTATATATTCCTGAGCGGCTTCCAGTACGCTATCTGCCCTGTGTTGAATAATCTCATACGCCTTTTTGTTGATGGTTGTAAACTGTTTATATGCTAACTTTTTCAAAGCCTCGTTTTCCATTACCATTTTCAGGTCACGCTCTTTCATTTTTATCAGGCTATGTTGTGGAAAATCTGCATCAAATACAACTACATTGTAGCCTAACCGGTAGTGCAAGATGCTTGCTGTAAGTGTCGTAAATGTACTCTTACCGACACCGCCTTTTTGAGAAGAAAAGGCTATAAAAACTGTTTTGTGTTTTGTATTCATATTTTTAATTTTTTTAAATTATTTATATACCCATTTACTATGTGTGCAACTGTTTATATTCGAATCCGACTACCTACATACCATTGCATATAGGTATGGCACACAGTACCGATATACTTAGGCAGACATTTATGCATCAAACTATCTATGCACCTAAACAAATACTTCTGTCCGTATGCAGGTAATTAGGTTTGTACCAAGAAACCTAATTACTATTGCACCTGCATACATGTGTACAGAACTAAATAAGCAGATATCTAGACAGGTGCTTTTTTATGTATCAGAATCTTTATATACCGATCTAATTCGTTAAGTACTTATGTTGTTACTTACATAGTCATTTATGCACTTATATCCTTTTGTCGGTACAAATAAATGAAGATAAACAAGTCGTTCTTTTAATGTGGCACTGTTTGGTGTTCAAAGGCAGTGTTTGTATAAATATGTTATAGCAACACTCTCAGATGAAGGTGTTTAATTTGTGAAATAATTTTTATTAACAGATTAATGCAAAAGAAGTTTGACAAAATCGAAGTAACAACAACGGCTATCAAGCCGTTTTTCCCCTTTACATTTAATCCGTCCCGAAGGGCGGATTTTTGTGTTCACCAGAACACGGCAAGTTGTGTTTTGAGCATCTCGAAAAGTATTCCGAAGCTCAAAACAACTTGCCCTAGCCGGGGACAGAAAAATCCTCCGAAGTCAGCTTTTTGTAAGAATTAAAATGGATGATTATGACAACTAAAATGAGTTTAAAAAAACAAGGAGGGAGACCTCCGAAAACAGATCCAGCTAAAATTCGGTATTCGATTTCATTAACTGAAGAAGAACATACCCGATTTCTAACCCTTTTTGAACAATCAGGTATGCTGGTTAAAGCTCATTTTATCACTTCTCAAATATTCGGAAAGGAGATGAAATCCGTTAAAATTGATAAAGGAACCGTTGATTTTTATATGCGATTGACCTCGTTTCACAATCAATTTCGCTCCATTGGCGTGAATTATAACCAGATCGTAAAGTTATTATATAAGAACTTTTCGGAGAAAAAAGCAGCAGCTTACCTCTACAAATTAGAAAAACAGACAGCTGAAATGGCTTTTTTATGTCGTAAGATCATTAATCTGACGGAAGAATTTGAAGTGAAATATCTTAAAAAAGAAACTTAAAATGATAGCTAAAATTGGAAGAAGCTCAAATCTATACGGTGCTTTGGCGTATAACAATTTGAAAGTAGAAAAAGAAAAAGGACAAATTTTGTTTGCAAATAAAATAATCGAAACAACAAACGGTATATATACTGTAAAACAATTAATTGATTCTTTTGAGCTGTATTTGATTGCAAACCGAAATACAGAAAAACACACGTTGCATATTTCTCTGAATCCCAATCCTAAAGATTTGGTGGATGATGATAAGTTTATAGAAATAGCGCAGGAATATATGCAGAAAATGGGTTACGGCGAACAACCTTTTATAGTTTTTAAACATAAAGATATAGATCGTAGTCACATTCATATTGTATCGGTTTGTGTCGATGAAAATGGAAGAAAAATTTCGGACAAGTTTGAGAAAATGCGTTCAATGAACGTTTGTAGAGAACTCGAAAAACACCACGGATTAATACCTGCAACGGACAAAGAACGCAAACAAAATGATAAGATTTTACACCCTGTAAATTACAAAGCAGGCGATGTTAAAAGTCAAATTGCATCTGTCGTTCGCCATCTTCAAAACTATTACCAATTTCAAACATTAGGCGAATACAATGCTTTGCTTTCTTTGTTCAATATTACAACCGAGAAAATTGAGGGCGAATTACGAGGATTGCCACGGCAAGGTTTGCTCTATATTCCATTAAACGAAAAAGGTGAAAGAGTTGGACATCCGTTCAAAGCTTCTTTGTTTGGAAAAAGTGCGGGGCTTGCAAGCTTGGAACTGCATATCGAAAAGAGCAAAACAAAACTAAAAAACCATCCAGTTAAGCAAACTTTGAAATCTGTCGTTGCCATTGCACTGCATTCCACAGATAATGAAGAAAATTTTAAAAGAAAATTAACGGAACAAGGTATCAATGTGGTGGTGCGAAGAAACGATACTGGTCGTATTTATGGTATGACTTTCATCGACCATAATTCAAGATCGCTATGGAATGGTTCTCGTTTAACAAAGGAACTTTCTGCCAATACTTTTAATGAGTATTGGAACAATAATATTAAGCCTGAAATAAAAGTGTCTACCGAATTACAACCCAAATTATCTATATTTAACGATAAAGAACTTCCGAAAGAAGAACCTCATCATTTGTTCGACTTCTTGGCTAAGGACAAACACGAAGACGGTTTGATTGAGGCACTCGGCGGCTTACTACCCGAAGCTCAGGGCGAGAATTACGAAGAACTAAGGTTTATAAATCTTATGAAAATAAAGAAAATGAAAAAATAATTTATCTCTTGACTCTACTAAAGATTCAATGTTTGTGAGTAAAAGTTCTTTAAATATTTAATAGCTTTATTACAACAGAAGAAACATAAAGATAAAAGTTAAATTTTGGCATAATAAAGTTTTTAAATACTAATTAAACTATAAAAAATTTAACATTAAATTAAATAAACTTGGTAAAGATCAACTTTAAAGAATATTTAAATTATTGTATTTTTTTTAAATCTTTTTTGGGTCTAAAAAGTTTAACTGTTCGTTGAGGTTTGATAAAAGGTGGTTTATTTTTACTTTCAATACTTTTCATTGTTATGTTTATGAATTCACTAAAAAAGTAAGCCCCGAATGCTATACACAATCAGGGCTTTCAAACTAACTCAAATTTTGGTAAAGGGAAACAAAATCACTCTAAACAGTAGTGAATTTGTATTATATAAGATTATTGTTTTACCACTTTAAGTGTTTTTTGATTGTTTCCTGATTTTATCTTTAGAATATAATTTCCTTGTGGAAATAGAGACAAATCAATTGAAGTTGTATTAGTATTTATTTTCTTATCTACTATTCGCTGTCCTAATAAATTGAAAATTTCAATTCCTGAGATTTCTTGTTCAGAAGAAATGTTTATAATATCTTTTACAGGATTTGGATATGCTTTTACTTCTAATAAATCAAAATCATTTACAGACAGAGGGGTTTCAATAACAGTTATTGTATAATCTCTTGTTTCACCTGAACCAAAGGTAGTACAGGCATCAGTTGGTAAAATTGAACTTCCGTAAGCTCTTGAACGAATTCGCATTTTGAAATCTCCTACAATATCCGTTGGAATTGTAAAAGATGTCGTGTTATGAGTATTCATATTGTTGACTAATTCTGTAAATTCATTAGCTTCAAATTCATCATTCTGATTGTATTCAATCCAAATACCTATTATTGCTTCGGAAGAAGTAAATGTGTAAATATCATAACTTTGTCCTGCAACCAATGTAGCCGTTGTGTTTGATGTAGCCGGGTATTCGTGATAATATTCTGTAGGTTCGTCATAAGTATTATGATCGAATGACGTATCGTTTATCTTTACTATAATAAATGAAGGCTCTAAACCACCACCCAGATTATCTGTACAAGGAGCAGCTATAGATTCTTGTTCCGTTATCTGAATGGAATCAATAGACCAATAAAGCAAATATATCATTCCTGTTTGAGCAGGAGATTTATATACAAATCGGTATTTTACGGTTTCAAAACCAGATATGTCTGATGCGTTTATTATAGAGGTATAGGATAGGCAAGTGGTCGATTCATCGATGTTGTCCAATGAAATTTCTTCATGTTCTATCCAGGTTTCAGAATCTCCTTCTGCATATTCCACAAATAATTCTGGTTTTTGAAAAGGATTGCTTACTCCTAAAATGTGTGATATAAGTCTTTAATACCGTGGGTAAGATTTATTTCAATATCTCCACCATTATAGTCATAGGAAGCTGTTTGAATCCAAAACATAGATTCTTGTTCAAAGATGCTTCCTATCAGTGCATTTTGCAGGCACCTTGGATGTATTTCGGCATTACTTATTTCAAAACCTCCCTGCATTGTCCAGTCCGATGGGAATGGCTGTGTGTTGAAATCAATATTTACTTGGGCTGATACGGTATTAAGGAATAATACCAATGCTAATGTTATTATTTTTTTCATATGATTTTTATTCATTTATAATTTCAGAAGCTTTATAGGTGTTTCCGTCCAATAAAACTTCAATTCTTTTTTGTAATTCTTCTTTTGATTGCTGAGTTTTGTCAAAAGAAATGTAAGCTAGTTTAGTTTCAAAATCTACCTTGGCAGAATCAACACCTTTTGCATTTGCTAATTTGTTTTCTATCATTTTGGCACAACCAAATGGACAAGTCATTCCGTCTATTTCAAAGTTTACCTCTTCTAAATTTTCAGGTAAAATAGCCACTTCTTTTGTTTCTGTTGGTTGCGTTTTTTCTTTCTGTATTTCTCCTTTGCAGGAAACAATCAAAAACATAACTGATAAGCCTACTAATTTGATATAATGTTTAATCTTTTATTGTTTTTTCAATGGTCAGATGGAATGCCCAAAAAACATATTATGTCGATTATAAAATTTTTTAATGGGCATTTCATATTACTACATTTTAATTTTTTTGAACCATAGAAACCCCATTCAGAGTGGTTTCTGTTTTCCAACTCTGTGCATTTCAATCTCTTAATTTTTTGATTATTTAACTAATATTTACTTCAAATGAATTTTAATATTAATGACCTGTAAACTCTAAATCACTCAATGTTTTCATAAATGAAATTAAGACCTCTTTTTCTTGTTCGGTAAGCGGAATTCTATTCCCATTATTTTTGAAAACAGGATCCAGATTATCTGCTCCTAAAACTCCATTGTCGAAATAATCCAAGACGTCTTTCAGTGTTGCAAACTGCCCGAAGCTTCCATAAGGTGCGGTGTATTCTACATTGCGTAAAGACGGTACACGAAAGCTCATATATTCGTCCATATTTCCGGTAACTCTCGCTCTTCCTGCCTCGTTAGAATTTGTATTGATAGGAAATCCGATGTTTCGGAATGTTTGGTCGGTAAAGAGTTCCGTACTGTGACAAGTGGCACATTTCTGCTGAAAAACCTGATAGCCTTTCATTTCGTTTTCGGTAAATGTTGCTTCGTTTCGTTTTACTTTATCGTATTTACTATTGGCTGAAATCAAAGTATATTCATATTGGGCAATACTTCTGTAAATTCGTTCAGGTGTAATGTTTTCATCGCCGAATGTTTTCTGAAAAAGCTCTTTATAAGATGTATCGTTTTGGATTTTACCGATAACTTCCAAAATAGAAGAATCCATTTCTTCGTGTGTGATAATCGGAACAATTGGCTGATTTTCTAAACTTAATTTACTTCCGTCCCAGTTATAGAACCTCATAAAAGCAAGATTCTGAATAGGCGGTGTATTACGAAGCCCAATTCTTCCCTCAATTCCGATTGCCTGTACATTATTATCTGCAAAGACATTGGACTGAATATGACAGCTGGCACACGAAATAGTATTGTCTGCACTGAAACGTTTTTCGTGAAATAGTTTCTCTCCCAATTCTACTCCATATTTTGTTGGTTTGTTTGTATAAAACGAATTGTTCACTTGTGGAAATCCAACAGGAATATTTAGCGATAACTCGGGATTATCGTATACAATTGATTCGTAATCATCATTGCTACAAGATGCGAGCAAAAATAAAAGAGGTAAAACTTTCAGAAATTTTTTCATTTTTTATGAATTGTTTGAAGCGATTTTTAGAAAGAGCCTTCTGATTTAAGAAGGCTCTTGTAAGTCTACATTAGTTTTCTACGTTAAGAACAGAGAACATCCCTTTATTATCGGTTGTACCGTTTCCTCCTATATTATCTACAAATTTCACCATTTGAACAGCTGTATGAATATTAGGCGTTGCATTATCTCCCATTCCTGTTCCGGTTGAAAGCGTAATGGTATTAGAAACACCACTTAATAATTTATCAAAATCTGCTTTGATATTGATTTTAGGTGCTTTGCTTCCTACAACCGCATTTACAGGCAAGTCTAAAACAATGTTTCTGTAAGCATCAACTCCTTGAATGTAAGTGGATTCATATCCATTTGTTCCTTCAACCGTACTTCCTGTATGGATAGACATTTCTTTGTTATCCGTATCATAAAATCCTTCGATTTTAGTAAAACGATAACCTGTTCCCCATTCCCACATCATTTCCGTGTCATTTGCTCCAGCTGTAGCATAGAAATTCGGGAATCTGGTTTGGTCTAACGTATTTAAATCACTTCGTACACCCAATCCGAATTTTATTTGTTTATATTCACCCGTCGGAATATTATTCATAATGTAACTTAATGAAGATGATTTTGATTGGTCAATAACCATAGCCCCTTTATCTAAATCATTTACATTATAAGGAATCTCGGTTCCATCGGCTTTAATCAAACGAATGTTACTGATCACATACTTCAATTCTGAAAAGCGATGAACTTGTCCTGCATCTGAAGTGTTTACACTTGCTGATGAAGAAGTAGCTCCTCCCAAAATAATTTCGGTATCACCAAAAGTGTTTTTGAAAGACAAGGTTACGTTGTTTGCAACAGCTGATGCATCATCATCACTGCTACATGATACAAATGCCAATGAAACGGCAGATAACAAAAGGTACTTTTTTAGATTTCTCATTTTTTAAAATTTAGTTATTAGTATTTATTTTATAGTTAAAAATTAATTTTTAAAGACGTAAAAATATTACGTCCCATTCTTGGGATATTTCCCCAATCGGCATAGGTACTGTAATATTCATTCAATATGTTTTCGGCTCCTACCTGAATAGTTGTTCTGAAATTGTTAATATAAAAAGTATAATCGGCAGACAGATTCCAAACTATGTAAGAAGGTGTTTTGTCTTCTCCATATTCAGGACTATAATTTATTTGTTTCAAATCTCCGTTTATAGATGTTTGAAAACCAAAATCTTTGTAATGGTACTGTAGCGAAGTCTGATAACTCAATGGACGGATAAAAGGTAAATTTCCATCTTTATTATCTTTCCCACGGGCATAGGTCAATGTTCCTTTCCAATGCAAATGTTCTATTATATCGTATTTGGCATTGAGTGAAAAATTAAACAAAATTGCATAGTCTAATGAAGTATAGCCTTTGACACCAACCGACTGATAATTCATCGGGCTTCCCATACTTAAAATTCTTCCGATGATGTAATTCTGAATATGGAAATAATTGGCTTTTGCCTGAAGACTAAACTTCTCATTCTTGAAACCTGCACTTGCATTGATTTCATACGAAATTTCATTTTTCAAATCAGGATTTCCGATGTAATCGTAACGGTCAAAACTGTTGTAGATATAATATCCGTAACCTTCCGAAACAGATGGTGCACGATGACCATATCCGCCTCCGACAGAAAAATTAAATTGTTTGACATCTACATTGTAATCTGCATACAGACTTGGCAAAAATCTTGTTTTTTCCTGTGATGCTCCCGGATGAAAAATCCAGTTGAAGTCCACATATTTAGAATGATTGTAATTCAACCCTAAAGAGCCTCCGAAATTTACCTGACTCTTTTCTGTAACCTCTAAAGAATTATTTACCGAAAGTCCTGCATATTTGGTTGTAACCCAAGGCCAGCTGTAGGCAAACATTGTTCTTTCGGTTCTGTCCTGCGGATACATTCGCATTTCTGCAATTGACAAATTATCATACGCATTCAGTTGTACTTCAGAAGAATAATTACCTTTCTTTAGGTTGATTTTAGAAACCAATCCGTAAGTGGTACTCCAACCAGGCATATCCATATGTACCAGATTTTCAGGTCGGGTAGTATCATCCATATAATGTTCTATGGCATTGAAATAAATTTTTGAATCCCAAACCCCTATCAAACCCTCTTCAAATAATTGCTTGTACGAAACTGAAGTAATTATAGCTCTCGAAAGCCACAAATCCATCGGAAGTGCAGGATAACCAACATCGTTCGCTTGGTCAAAAATAGCATCAACGCGCAAAGAAGATAAATCACTTGTTTTGTAAGCCAATCCTAACGAACTATTGAATTTTTTGAATTGAGAATGATTGACTTCATTGTTGTTCCCGTCAGAATAATTTTCTGCTTTTCGATAAGAAATACTTCCGTCTGCTACGAATTTATTACTGGTAAAAGATATATTTCCGAGATTGAAAAACTGCTTGTTGTTAAACTCAAATCCTGATTGATAAACACCTTTCCATTCTTTTATTTCACTAAATGAAGTATTTTTTCTTTTTAAGTCAATACTTCCTGCTACCGTTGAACCGTGCATACCTCCTTCCTGCCCTGATTTTATATCGATTGTAGAGAGATTATTGCTTTCCACATACGAAGTAATTGGATCCATTTTGTCGGTACAAGCTCCGAAAACGTGCATTCCGTCAATAGTAACGGTTGAACGTTCCGTACTCATATTATTCAATAATGGTTCCCACGCATAAGCTCCGCGCTTAATGAAACTTATTTGGTCAGAAGAAGCAAGAAACTCATCAACCGTAACCGCCATTTTCATTTCGGTTTCGATTTTCTTTTTGACAACCACATCTATTTTAATTTCTTCTAATTCTGTTGTCAATGTATCATTCTCAATGTTTTGAGCATTGGCAAATATTCCCAAAAAGCAAACTATAATTGTAATATATCTCATAGCATCAGAATAAGATATTAATATGAAGTTCACTTTTTGCTCCTTCGATTCCGGGTGTGAAATCGGTTGGTACTTCCGTTCCTTTGATGAGTGCTCCGTTTTGATTTAACATCATAAAATTTAATGTCCAGTTTCCGGTCATCGTGTAATTGACTACTCCATAATACAATCCGTCTGCCTGTTGGGTTAAATCCATGTTGTTAGGAGAAGAATGGTTTCCCATAGATGGTTCGGGCATTCTCGGGTCTAAAAGCAACGTATAGTTTTCTACTTCAGCGTACGAAAATTGCGATGGGTCGGGAAAAGTTCCTGCCGGTTCAGTAGGCTGGCTGTATTTGTAAATTCCTGCTACTAATTCATTTTCGGCAACCTTTGGTTTTTGAGGAGCAACGAGTACAATAAAATACTGTTCTCCGTCATTACCTGTAAATGAAGTCATATTCAGGTTCATATTAGTTTGATTTTGGACAGTAACCAACTGGCTAACCGTATGTGTTTGATTACTACCTGTGAAACTGATATACAAGTCCCAGTTTTCCATTGGGTTGCTTATGCTTGTAAATACTACATACCCCGAATAATATTGTTCTTCAGTATTATAAACCAAATGATACCTGTGCGGACAAGAAATTTTGTTGTTATCGGTATTGGTAAGTATAGGTAAAAAAGTAACTTCCGAATTATTCAGAGCCTGATTGGTTTGGGTATTGGTAATGGTTAAACGGATCTCATTATATCCTTTATAAAAAGTACCGTTTAAAGCTTCAATACTGATTTTGAAATTACCACTATTGAATGAAGTAACTTCTTTAAATTCAAAATATTCTGTAACGTCCCGGTTGATTTCGGCTTCAAAATCCGTTTTATCAAGCGTGCACGAGGTTGTAACTGCAAGTACTATTGCAATTACAAAATGTTTAAAAAATTTCATTTGTGATGAGTGTTTAATTAAAAACTATTGTGTGTCAACAGGTGCTATATGAGACTACGACGCTATTTGATTTATAAAGCGTTCTTACATTGTAATGCAACTGTTGACAAAATAGATTATTAGTGTTCTTTGCTGAATATTTACCATAATCAGTTTTAGATATTGAAGAAATCAATATCTAATAACAACACTATTTTAAAATTAAACGATTGGAGGTCTAAATACAGAATTTGTCTCTAAATGAGAGTAAGACAAATTATAATTTGAAGTTACTTTTGATTTGTGTAGGTAGAAGAGCTGTTTGAACCCAAAATTCTCTTCTATTTCCTGATAGAAAACAATACTTGTCTCTACAGAAAAATGTTTTTTATCGTTTCCTTTTTCAGTTGAACCGGAAGATTTTGCCAATTCTTTTTTCAAATGACATTTTCCGTTACATTCAAGTTTGGGTTTGTCTTTGTTTTCACAAAGCTCATTTTTAATATAGTCATAAAACACCACGTATTCCAAAACCGGAATCACAGGCTTAAAAAGCATAAACAATGCTAATATGACTATAAGTTTTTTCACTAAAGTAGTTTAATTTGGGACAAAGGTAATTGATACACTAATAACTAATCTATGATTTTAATCATATCAAAAGATATTTTATATCAAAATCATTTTTCACGATGCAAAATTCACTCGTTTTTTATCAATAGCCAAATTTTGGATTGAATGTGTAATTAAATGGATTGATTAAGTAAATATCAATTAACAGAAGTTATGTTTTTACTGAAAAAATAAGCTAATTACTGAGCAAATAGTAACTTTGAGTAAAAAAATCTTTTATGTTACAATTAGTTTCGTACAATGAGAAGTACTATGAGCCGTTAAATTATATATTACTTCCCGAACAGGTTGAATTTACTTCATCTATTGATCAATGTAAAAAAGATGGGGTCTTTTCGGATTTTCAAAATCGGTTATAACTATAATTTATAATGATGAACCCATTGGTTTTTTTATTCTTGATAAAGGCAGTGATAAATTTAAACTAACAGATAACAAATTTGCTATTTTTCTTCGGTCTTATTCCCTAAACCCAATTTATCAGGGGAAAGGGTTAGGTAAGAAATCGGTATTGTTAATTACAGATTTATTGAAACAAAAATATCCTGAAACAAATGAAATAGTATTATCTGTAAACGTCAGGAATATCAATGCATATCATACTTATCTGAATGTCGGTTTTGTTCATACTCAAAAATATGTAGAGGGAATAATGGGACAACAGCATATACTAAGTAAAAAAATCGAATAATTAAAAGGAGTGCTTAATGACGATCGCACTCCTTTTGATACCAAAATAAAAAGGACTTAGGGCGCAGTAGTACTTTTTAACTAAAAAAGTCCTTTAATAAACTGGTATTTGTCTTCTAAATCATTTTCCTGTTGATTTAGCTCTTTATTTTTGCTTATTCTTAAAGCCAGTGTATTAATATCAATAAGATATTTTATTGCTGTGAAAAATAAGATAATCATTATTATTACAAGATATGCTGTCATAGTTTACGATTCGTTAATTGTTAATATATATTCTGTTAAAGTACTCATGTCTTCATCGGATATTTGAGGAATGCCGGGCATTTGTGGAGCATTAGGGCGTTTTTTTCCTGGCTTTTTTATCCAATTGATTAAATCTGTTTTTTTGTCTTTATAGATGGTAGCCATTTCGGTAACCGGCGGACCTACAAGCATTTCTTTAGGTTTGTAGCATGCTGCACAGTTTTGATTGAATACTTTTTTACCTTTATCTGCCAAAGAGAGGTCTGCCGAATTTTCTGCTTCTTGTGCCCTTCTGCTTTTTATAATAGCTTCTTTTTTTATTTTTTGAAATTCTTCGGTTCTTAATTTAACCAGTTTTTGATGTGGTTCCAAAGCATTGGCTCTGTAAATCTGCCTTCCCGAACCCATAAAAACAATCGTAATAGTCATTAGGGTGACTATCTTATAAAAGTTCTTTCCGATATTTTCTCTGGAAGCCTGTAATCCTTTCCGAATCATCCATATAGCAGGAAGTGCCATTGCAACCCCTGTAAAGATAACAAGAATTAAATTCCAACCCATTCCTTTCGTAGGGAGCGTGAGCAATACTATTGGTCCGATAAGCATTTGGCAGATTGAAGCAATAAGAGCCAAAGAATAGCCTTTTCTCTGAATATCATATCTTGCGAATCCGGGAAGTAATTTTTCGAATTCATAATTTTTACGACTCATATACCAAAATAAAAACAACCCTGTAACTGCCAATGAAGCAAAAAGAAAATGAAAATACCTCGGAAAAACATTAGGGAGCATCATCGCATTAAAAAAGCCTTTTACTACAGCCCATTTTTCGGGAAACATCATCAGGTTGATGTTTGTCAGGAAAATAAAAGGAATAAATAGCAATATGACTGTTGCCAAGCCTAAAATAGAGATATGTACAGCCTTATTATTCTCAAACAACTTCCAGGTATATTTATGAAGGTAAGTAAGTAAAAAGGCAATGGTAACCAATGGAATGACAGCTATCCAAATCAATCCTGTCAAAGCATTTGCAGAATAAAAATAAACGGTATAAAGTACATTTATACTTAAAAGCGGAGCTACTCCAAGCACAACAGCAATACTTTTGTTTACAGTAATGGTACTTGCAATTTCTTTTGCTAACAAATCATATTTCTTGTCTTTTAATCCTTTTATTTGCGACCAAAGTGTAAGTAATGTTCCTCCAATCATTAGATTAACAAAAACCAAATGTGCTAAAAAAGAAATTACCAAAATGATAATCAAAAGCCATTCGGGTAAAGGCAATGGTAAGGGAAGGTCTTTAGGAACAGGTGTTGGTATGTTTGTCTGTAAGCTAATCAATAAACTATTTATCATTTTCATTATCGTTTGTTTTATTTTGTTTGTTAATTACTGCTTTAACCGTATAGTCTGAATTGACCATTACACCTTCGGTTTGAACTCCCTCTATCGACTCTCCTGAATCCTGAAGATGCCTTATGTAAATTGCTAAAGCTTCTGCTTCTGCTTCATTTCCGGGAAAAGGAGGCATATAGTTCCGCCCCGTGTGCATATTAGGCATGTAAGCTGCCATTATAGCAACATTTAAAGAGTCTTTTGTACCTGTCATTCGTTTAAAAACATCTACTACACTGTTTACACCTTGCCCTGTATGGCATCTGCTACAAGCCAACATAAATATGTTCCTTCCTGCTTCGAGTTTGTTGTCATCTGTAACTTCGTTAACCGAAGTATAAGTAGCGTGTTTCAAGATTCCGTCCTGCTGATAAACGACCATATCTTCTTCCAATAGTAGGTTTGAATACATATACTGACCAATTACATAGGGTTTTCGGACAAATTCACGGACTCTTTCAAAAAAACCTAGAAAAGCAAAAGCAAACACGACAGGCAACACAACCATATACGGACGTATTATTTTTGCCTTAAATAAACCAATAACGGCTATTACAACCGATAAACTAACTCCTCCTATGATGAAATATTTAAGTAAACCGTAGTATTGTGCGAAGTCCATAGTTCCTACAGCCGTACTCATATTGGCAGTCATTCCTTCAGGAATGGCTTTGTAATACCAAACTGCTCCGAATAGTGTAAACGGAGCCCACAGGATAATCCATTTTGAAATAGATTTTACAGCATCTTTCCTGATTTGTGTTGCGTATTTTGTGAATATTGTAGCTAATAATAATCCGAATACACCTGCCATAAACATTGCCATAGGTGTCCTGAAAGCCAATTGAGGAAGATAAAGCGGATTTGTAAAACCGTTAATGAGATTCGGATTGCTGTTCCAGTTCCCGGGATCCATCATAAAACCAAGAATGGCCACAATGATTGTCATTGTAATCCAAGAAGCTAAACTTAAAAACCACCCGAAACGGATGTGACGGATCTTTGCCCTTAAAGAACTGTTGCTTTTTTTCCAGGATAGAAAATAAATCATTATCAGAATGACTTCAGTAACAAATACAATCCATTCGGTAAACCAAGCCCAATAAAACACCCGTATTAACGAACCTATAGATGAAGGACTGATTAGAGAAGCTGAAAACCATATTCCGACTCCTGTCATTGCTCCAATAGTTGTAGTAATGATAAAAGCGACTTTCATCATTTTATACACTTTTTCATCCCATTCTAAATCTGTAATTTGATTTGCTCCGATTCGTTTAAGCCCTTTTTGTTCTAACCAGGTTACTAATGGAATAAAACCGACTGCCAAACCGTGGTTTATAATTACGTGAAGTGTTGCAATTCCTGCAATAAGCATCCGATTGTTTAGCCAATCAAGATGAAACATAGGAAAATCCATAATCTTTTCTGTTTTTGTTTTGGCAAATTTCCTTTATAGATAAGGATTAACCGAAAAATAAAAAAGCAGATTGTTTAACTAAACAATACTGCTTCTTTATTAAAAAAGGACTTGTATTTAATTTTTAAAGTCTCGTAATTTTTATTTTCAATTCAGCTATTTATTATTTTATTCTTCTGTTCGTTTTTTTCTAAATTGCTCCGGAGTCTGATTTGTCATTTTCCTGAAGAATGTAACAAAATAAGAAGTATGATCAAACCCTAATTCGTTTGCAATCTCATTAATAGAATAATTTGTATAATGTAACAGTCTTTGTGCTTCAAGTACTATGTGTCTTCTGATTAAATCACCTGAAGTCGCTCCTAAAGTTTTTTTACAAATCTTATTCAGATAATTTGTGCTTACATTCAATATTTTGGCGTAATCGGATGGAAGCTTCATTGTTTTGAAATTCTTTTCTATAAGCTTCTGAAATTTCTGAACTTTTTCTTTTGTCGGATTATTAGATTCCATATTCCTCAATGGATTATAGAAACGTTCTATCTCGATAAGAAAAATATTCAGAAAGGAGCGAAGGGCTTTTTTAGAAGCTTTTTTCTTGTTGGTAAACTCGTTATGCATAAATGATATCAAAGATTTCAGATAACATAAATTATCATTTGAAACCCTTATCACAATTTTAGATTCCCTATTAAAAAAGGAAAATTGATTGAGTACATTATTGTTGTACCTTAATGAAAAAAAGTCTTCTGTAAAGCATATTATTTTTCCAATAGCTTCTCTGTTTAAATATAATTCGGTAATGCAATTTGGTTTAATGATAAATACCTGGGTATCATCAATACGGATTTTATTATTATCAATAATAATTTCACCCCTTCCTTTTTCTACAATTAGAAAAGTATAAAAAGTACTTTCGTGAGGATGTTCTAAAAAAGGATATTTCCCCAAAAGGTTATCAATGGAATCAATCCAGAAATCCGTTGTATCATCAAACAAACCAATATCGCAAACCGGCAAGCGGTCTGTTTGCATAATTTTGTATTAGTTTTTGTTTTTACTCAACTTGTTCAATAAAGAATTAAACAAACTCGGGTGGTTGAAAAACAGAAAAAACTAATTTTGAGAGTATAAAATTGGAAGTGTATTCAGGATAATCTACCTGAGTGAAAGTCTGAATATATGCCGTAACAGGTTTATAATTTAAGACTTGAAGAAATAAAGGATGAACTTCTTTATTCTTAATATTTGGTATTTGTTGTTCTTTTTCTGCATCAGCAGAAAGTTCTTTTTCTAAAAAACATTTTCCGTTACATACAGGGATAGCATCAAATCTGTTGACACATATGTTTTTAGCAATATAATCTTGATTTATATAGAATGAAGTAATAATCCAAATACTTGATGTACTTTGGTATAGAAAGGATAAAAGTAATATGAACAATATACTCTTTTTCATCTAATTTGATTCTTCATTCAGCAAAATTACAATTTCTTTTATTAATCTGTCAACATCAACACTATTGGTTCCATCATAAACACCTCGTATATGGCGATTTTTATCTACCAAAATAAATCCTCCACTATGGGCATAACCTCCCGGAGCATCTAAATCCTCGTAAGCTTGAGTAAAATAACTGTTTTTGGCAATATCAAAAATGTCTTTCTGCTCTCCCCATAAAAAATGCCATTTTTTAGGGTTCACTTCTAAATTTTCTGAATAAGCTTTTAGCACAGGAATAGTGTCATTTTCCGGGTCAACAGTATGTGAAACAAATAATACATTTTCGTTGTCCTTAAAAGTATCGTAAACTCTTTTGAGTTCCATATTCATAACCGGACAAATGGTAGGACATCTTAAAAAAATGAAATCGGCTACATAAATTTTATTCTTAAATGTTTCGTTGGTAATTGCCAAACTGTCCTGATTTAAAAAGGAAAAATCATTTATGGTATGTTGTGTTTCAACATTATTTACTACGTTCGGATTACCTAAATAGGGTAGCTTTTCTAATTTTTCAGAACAGCTGGTAACAATGCCGAAAAGGATAAGAAAAATAACTTCTTTCATAAGCATCAAATTTATCCATAAAATAATTAAAACACTAATAAAATTAGTAAAATACTACTTCTTATTTCCAATCAATGCCATAATTGATAAATTTCTAGCTTCTTTCTTTAAATTTTCTCAAACGCAATTTTATTATTATGCAAGGAGAAGACGATTTAAGAGGTTTAGCCAAAATAATGGCATTTATGAGGGCAGTGAGTATTCTTTTGGTATTGATGCATCTGTATTGGTTTTGCTACGGTTTCTTTCTAGAACGTGACTGGACGTTGGAAGTAATAAATAAGATATTAGGCAATTTCAATAGAACAGCTGGTTTATTTGGACATACACTTTATACAAAAGTATTTGCATTAACTTTATTAGCTTTAAGCTGTTTGGGAACTAAAGGTGTAAAAAATGAAAAAATCAACTGGAATAAGATTTCTATTGTTTTAGGGATTGGATTTTTATTGTTCTTTTTTAATACTCCATTACTGAAATTAACACAAAACGTAGCTGTATTTCTGTATATACTAACAACAGGATTAGGCTTTATTGCTTTAATGGTTGCTGGAGTTTGGATGAGTCGTTTATTAAATATTAATTTAATGGACGATGTTTTCAATAATGAAAATGAAAGTTTTCTTCAAGAAACTAAACTAATAGAAAATGAATATTCTGTAAACCTGCCTAGCAAATTTTACTATAAAGGAAAATGGAACAATGGGTGGATTAATATTGTAAATCCGTTTAGAGCAACTATTGTTTTAGGTACTCCAGGTTCTGGAAAATCCTATGCTGTTGTAAATAATTACATCAAACAACAGATTGAAAAAGGTTTTTCGATGTATATCTATGATTTTAAATTTGATGATCTTTCCACTATTGCCTATAATCATTTACTGAAACATAGTGATAAATATGAGATTCAACCGAAATTCTATGTAATTAACTTTGATGACCCTAGTAAAAGTCATCGTTGTAATCCACTAAATCCGGATTTTATGACGGATATATCCGATGCCTATGAGACATCTTGAACATTATAATAGTATGCTGCAAATTGTGCCCATATTTGTGCTAGATGACTTCTGCGTGAATTGTGCGTGCAAATGAAATTGAGATTTATTGTCTGCTTATCATTGACTTTCTTTTGAATGTAAACTACTAAAGGTTGCAAAATTGCTTTTCTGTCTTTAGAAATCTCTTGATTCAGAACATTATTCTGAATAGTGTATAATAATTGGTTTTGCATTGGTTTAAAATTGAATAAGTAAGTAGCCTAGTATGGAACCAAATAATACAATGAAAGCACTATTGATTTTTTTGAATTGAAAAACTATTACGGCACTGATCAATGCAATTGCAATGTTTCTCCAATCGGTAATGGTTTCTTTACCCATAATAATACAAACAGATAAAATAATCGCTACAGATGCTACATTCACACCATTTAAAAAAGCCGCAAATGATTGGTTGTTTCTTATGAACTTCATTAAAGGATGTATTAATGCTACGAAAATAAATGAGGGGATAAAAATGGCTAAAGTAGATACAATGGCTCCTGAAAATCCGTTTATTTGATATCCAATAAAAGTTACAGATGAAAAAACAGGTCCGGGAGTAAACTGTCCAACTGCAATTGCGTCCATCAGTTGTGTTCGCGTGAGTAAGCCTTTATCTACCAACTCGGTATCTAAGATAGCAAATAAAACGTAGCCACTTCCGTAAAGAATTGAACCAATTTTTAGAAAAGTACAAAATAAGGATTGGTTTATCGTAGACAGAAACGATCCATGCAATACAGGAAATAGAGCTAAAGGAACAAAACTTTTCATGGAACGAGATTGGCGAAAATTTTTTACTAAAAGCATAAAAAAGCCAGCGCCTACCAATAAAAAAATTTCATTGATACCTAAAAGCGATAAAACGACTGCAGCAATTGCTATAACACCTAGGTAAACATTCTTTATCGCTTTTAAAAACAATGGATAAATGGCACCAATAATGATTGCAATAATGGCTGGTTTGATTCCATATAAAAAAGGTGAAACTTCTGGAATTTGTCCGTACTTCTGATAAAAATAGGCGAAAATTCCGGTAATCAATACTGCTGGAAATATGAAACATAGTCCGGCAACTAATAGACCTTTCCATCCGCCTTTGTCATAACCGATATGAATAGCTAGTTCAGTGCTATTAGGTCCAGGAATGAGGTTGGTAGCACCTAATAAATCTAAAAATTGCTGATCACTCATCCATTGCCGTTTCGCGACCACTTCTCTTTGCATCATAGCAATATGAGCCGCAGGACCACCAAAGCCAATCACTCCAAGCTTGAAAAACAACCTTGCAATTTCCTTAATTTGTATCTTTTGATCCATATTGATTTTTATAGACAAAAATATAATATTAGCAACATCCAGAATTAGGTGTACAGCAAGACGATTTTTCTTCTTTTACACTAAATTTATTTTCTGTTGCTAGAGGAATACCACAAGCATCTTCAGCTAAACAGGCTGTTTTTTTATTTTTTAAAATAAAATGTTTTCCATTAAATTCTAAATCGTATTTCCCAATTGTAGTCGATTGATATTCTACTTCTATTTCAGCATCTTCAATTCCTAATTTGTTTTCGGATAAACGAATGATGTTTAATAATTTTCCAGGTTTTAAACGATGTTCGTAATCATCTGCATTCCATAATTGGAAATTAACAACTTTTTCATTTCTAACAACACCACCGCAATCAATAAATTTCTTTGTGATTTGCCCAACTTCTGTTACGTGGAAATGTTCTGGAACGAAAGTACCATCCTCTAATTGAAAAACAACATCATCTAATGTTGGTAAAATTTCTTTGATTTCTGAAAGTTTCATATACTTTTTAATTATCATTTATTAATCGTAATATTACGATGATTTATTTGAAAAAAATGCTTTAACAGCATTTCTCTATTTTTACGTTTTGATTAAAAAAACTTGAAAACTCATTCTGAATCGATACCCAAACCTTTAGATCAATACAATAACAAACCGATTTCCCTTCTATAGCTCCTTGGATAATTCCAATTTTCTTCAGTTCTTTTAAATGTTGCGAAATAGTAGCTTGTGCCAAACCTAATACATCTACCAAATCTGTACATATACAAGCATTTTGTTTGATGATGTGCTGAATTATAGCAATACGAGCTGGATGCCCCAATACTTTAAATAAAGTAGCTAGTTTATTTTGTTCTATTGTAAATATTTCTGACTTAGTAGTACCCATTAATAATTAATAATCATTGCAATATTACGATTATTATTTCAAATTGAAAATTTTCATTAATTATTTTAGATATCAGATTAACCTCTTTTTTTTAATTCAAAAAAAACTTATAAATCAATTATTAGCTTAGGCGTATTAAATTGAGTGAACTGTAACAAATGTTACGAAGTAATAGAAAATTATTTTTCAATTTTGCATTATAAAAATTAAAACTATGAATTGGATATTTGGAACATGGCCTTGGTATATAGGAGGTCCTATTATTGCATTTATAATGATTGCTTTGATTTATTTAGGTAAAAGTTTTGGGTTTTCCTCGAATTTTAGAACTATCTGTTCGGCAATGGGTGCTGGAAAAAGATGCTCGTTTTTCGATTTTAATTGGAGAGCTCAAAAGTGGAATCTACTTTTTTTAGTTGGTGCTGTGCTTGGTGGCTATTTAGCAGCAAACGTATTGTCAAACAATCAAATTCCTGAAATATCTGCATATACAACTGAGTATTTACAAAACCTTGGATTTAGTAGTGTAGGAAAAAGTTATGGTCCTACAGAAATATTTGAAACTTTGAATGCAAATTCATTAGCTGTTTTAATCATTGGAGGATTACTTATTGGATTTGGAAGTAGATATGCTGGCGGATGTACTTCAGGACATGCTATTTCAGGTTTAAGTGATTTACAGTTACCTTCATTAATTGCTGTTATCGGTTTCTTTATCGGAGGATTAATCATGGTTCATTTATTATTACCTATAATTTTTTAAAATGAGAAGTATTTTATATATTGTGTTAGGAGTGATTTTTGGAATCACTATGTATAAGGCAGAAACAGCCTCTTGGTTTAGAATAGTAGAAATGTTTCAATTTCAATCTTTTCATATGTTTGGATTTATTGGTTCAGCATTAGTTATTGGATTGATTGGAATACAATTTATTAAGAGAAAGAGTGCCAAAGACCTTGATGGTAATCCAATTGTTATTAAACCTAAAGATAAATCAATTAGTCGTTATTTATTTGGTGGTATTTCTTTTGGTTTAGGATGGGCTTTAATTGGTGCTTGTCCTGGTCCTATCTTTGTACTTTTAGGTGCAGGAACTTATTCTATAATTATTGTAATTTTAGCTGCATTAACAGGCACTTGGTTGTACGGAATATTAAAAGATTATCTACCTCATTAATAAAATAAATATGATAAATAAAAGTTTATTAGAAAGTTATTTTAGTTCGCTTTTTGAAGAAGAATTAATAGATGAAATGGTTCAAATTGGGCAAATTCGTTCCTTTGAGGAAAATGAAATCTTAATAGATTTAAATCAAACTATCTCACATATACCTTTGCTTTTGCATGGTGCGATACGAATTATGCGCGATGATGATAATGATGGAGAACTTTTATTGTACTATTTAGAAAAAGGAGATACTTGTGCTATGACTATGACCTGTTGCTTGGGAACAAAAACAAGCAACATCCGTGCAACGGCAGAAACCGATGGTGAAATGTTGATGATTCCTGTTAAAAAAATGGATGAATGGTTAGCCAAATATGCAACTTGGCGCGCTTTTGTTTTTAATAGTTATCAAGATCGTTTAGACGAAATGATGCGTTCTATAGATAATTTAGCTTTTAATGATTCAAAAGGTCGATTAAAAAATTATTTAATAGAAGTTGCTAGTGTTAATAAAACACGAACAGTAAATAAAACACATGCAGAAATTGCTTATGAAATGAATACCTCTCGTGTGGTAATTTCTCGATTGATAAAAGCATTAGAAAATGAAGGGTTTATTAAGCAACAACGTAACAGCATTACGATTTTATAAAAGATGTTTCAGTAGAAACATCTTTTTTTTGCTGCATCAATCTGTAACAAATGTTACGCTCTACTTATTAATATAGATAGACCTTTGTAGTATAAAATTAAAAACAATGGAAATCATAGGTTTTATATTAACTGTTGTCATCGGTTTACTGGTTGGTTTATTTGGTGGAGGTGGAAGCATACTTACCGTACCTGTATTAGTATATTTATTTGCTATACCTGCTACGCTATCGACTACATATTCTTTAGCACTAGTTAGTATTACAAGTTTAATTGCGGCAACACCTCATGTGGTACAAAAGAAGTTGTCTTACACAAAAATACTTCAATTTGGTATTCCTTCAATGATAGCCTTATATACAATACGCTCTTTTGTTCTTCCATCCATCCCACCCTACTTCATGTTTTTGGGATTTGAGATCGAGAAAAACACTTTTATGATGTTATTCTTTTCTTTATTAATGCTGACTTCTGGTTTTTTTATGATTAAACAAAAGAAAAATAATCCTGATTGTATCGATTGTCCATATAATCATATAGCCTTAATGGTTGCAGGATTATTAGAAGGTTTAATAACAGGGATTGTTGGTGCTGGTGGTGGATTTATTATTGTACCTATATTAATGATTTTTGGAAAAATGAGTGTAAAACAAGCCGTAGCCAATTCACTATTTATTATTGGGGTTAAATCATTTATTGGATTTTTAGGATCACACGATATCTCATCTTTAAACTTTTCCTTTTTAATAAAAATTTTAGCTATCGCCTTGGTTGGAATGTACTTCGGAGTTCAATTGAACAAAAAATTAGATGCCAAACAATTAAAACCCATTTTTGGATATTTTGTGATGATTATGGGATGTATCATATTAATTAAAGAACTGTTAATAAAATAGTTATTGTAACAAATGTTACAACAGAATTAAAACAAAAGCACGAAATTTACAGTAACAAATTAAAAAATATACAAAATGAAAATAGAACAAATATATACAGGATGTTTAGCTCAAGGTGCTTATTATATAGAGAGTAATGGAGAAGCATTAATCATCGATCCACTTCGTGAAACACAACCATACATCGATCGTTTAACAAAAGATGGCGTGCTTTTAAAATACATTTTTGAAACACACTTTCATGCCGATTTTGTAAGTGGACATTTAGATTTAAGTCAAAAAACAGGTGCACCGATTGTTTACGGACCAACCGCTCAGCCTGAATTCGAAGCAATTATAGCGGAGGATAATCAAATCTTTGAAATCGGAGACATAAAAATTAAAGTCTTACACACCCCCGGTCATACTCTAGAAAGTACAACCTACTTATTAATTGACAAAAACGGAAAAGAATCTGCAATCTTCAGTGGTGATACTTTATTCTTAGGAGATGTAGGTCGACCTGACTTGGCTCAAAAAGCCGCTAGTATGACTCAAGAAGAATTGGCGGGAATGCTTTACGATAGTTTATACAATAAGATTCTTCCGTTAGCAGACGATATTACTGTTTATCCGGCACACGGTGCAGGTTCGGCTTGTGGTAAAAATATGATGAAAGAAACGGTTGATACTTTAGGTAATCAAAAGAAAATGAATTATGCCTTAAATCAACCTTCTAAAGAAGCGTTTATTGAAGCCGTTACAGATGGTTTATTACCACCTCCAGCGTATTTTGGAATGAACGTAACGATGAATAAAAAAGGATACGAAAGTTTTGAAAAGGTATTATCTCAAGGAATGACGGTTTTAACTGTAGCAGATTTTGAAAATGTAGCCGAACAATCAGGTGCTTTAATTTTAGATACTCGTGCCAATGGAGATTTTGCTAAAGGATTCATTCCTCAATCCATTAATATTGGCATCAACGGAGATTTTGCACCTTGGGTGGGTGCTATGATTGTAGATGTGAATCAACCGATATTATTGGTAACAGAAGTTGATATGGAAGAGGAAACAGTAACGCGTTTAAGTCGTGTGGGATTTGATAACGTGTTAGGTTATTTACAAGGTGGATTCTCATCTTGGAAAGATGCTGAAAAAGAAATCGATACAGTTAATAGAATAACTGCAACAGAATTTGCATCTCAAATCCATGGTAAAGAAGTGATGGTTGTTGATGTGCGTGCGACATCGGAATATGCAGCTGAACACGTGGAAGATGCGTACAGCAAACCTTTGGCTTACATCAACGATTGGGTAAACGATATCGATCCAAAACAACCGTTCTATTTACATTGTGCGGGAGGTTACAGAAGTATGATAGCTGCAAGTATTCTTCAAGCGCGTGGCTATAGAAACTTTATCGAAATTGAAGGAGGCTTCAAAGCGATAGCTGAAACACAAATACCTAAAACTGATTTCGTATGTCAAAGCAAAGTTTTAAAATAATTTTTTCAGGTTTAATTATCATTATTATGTTTGGATTACTAAAAAATATGTTCTCAGAGAACAACAACGAAGAGTTACAAAGTATCATTAATAACGCCTATTTAGTAGATGTCAGAACACCCGCTGAATATGCAGAAGGAAACGTATCTGGTTCGGTAAATATACCTTTGGACCAAGTGCAAAATCAATTAACAAAATTCAAAAATCACGATAATATTGTGGTATTTTGCAGAAGTGGAAACAGGAGTGGTCAAGCCAAAGCTATTTTAGAACAGAATGGTTTTACCAATGTTGTAAATGGTGGAACTTGGCAACAAATAAATGAAATTAAAAATGGAGCAGGAAAATAAAACAGAAGCATGTTGTATTACGCAATGTGATGTTCCTATGGATCAAAAGTATTGGGATACACGTTGGGAAAAACAAGAAACCGGTTGGGATATTGGGTACCCATCCCCAGCTATTACAAAATATATAGACGGAATTGCGGATAAAAATACCGCGATTCTGATTCCTGGTTGTGGAAATGCGTACGAAGCAGAATATTTAATTCAACAAGGATTTACCCATATTACCTTAATTGATATTGCACCAAAGGCTGTTGAGAATTTAAAACAAAAGTTTGAAAACAATCCCAACATCACCATGTTGTTAGAAGATTTCTTCGAACATAAAGGTGGTTATGATTTGGTAATAGAGCAAACATTTTTTAGTGCGATTCCTCCGTTCAGAAGAAAGGAATATGCCGCAAAAATGCACGACATTTTAAACGAAAATGGAAGAATTGTAGGAGTTTTATTCGACAAACAGTTCAATAATCCATTTCCACCATTTGGAGGTTGCCCTTGTGAATATCGTCCTATTTTTGAAAACCTTTTCGATATCAAAACCATGGAAGCTTGTTACCAATGAAACAGTGGATTCAATCATGGAATTTGATGCGTTTGCTAAGATTGGCCATGGCCATTGCAATCATTTATCAAGGAATTGATTTACAGCAGTGGTTGTTTGTTGGAATAGGTGTGTTACTAGCACTTATGCCTATGTTCAATATAGGTTGTTGTGGTACCAACGGGTGTTCTGTACCACGCAATCAATCAAAAAATAATAGAGAAACAACATTTACAGAAATCAAATGAAAACATTTTTTCAAAAACATATCATAACCATTATAGGTGTTGCTGTAGGTCTTATAGCAGGGTATTTGTATTGGCATTATGTGGGATGCAATTCAGGCACATGTGCTATTACATCAAACCCAAGAAACAGTACATTGTACGGTGGTATGATGGGAGGGTTGGTATTTTCATTATTTAAAAAAGAAAAATAGATATGACATTTGAAGAAATCATTAATCAAGATAAACCTGTTTTAGTAGACTTTTTTGCTACTTGGTGTGAACCTTGTAAAATGCAAGCTCCTATTTTAGAAGAAGTAAAACAACACTTAGGTGATCAAGTATCGGTAATCAAAATCGATGTCGATCAAAACCAATCGGTAGCCGCTCAGTACCAAGTAAGAAGCGTGCCTACATTAATCATTTTCAAAAATGGACAAATTCGTTGGCGCCAAGCAGGTGTTTTTCCTGCGAATGAGTTGGAACGTTTATTAAAAGAAAATTTATAATAGAAAAAAAGCATTGTCCTATGGGCAGAGCTTTTTGTGTAACAAATGTTACATAACTTTTCCTAACAGTTGTGTATTTTAGGCTTATTAAAACCATCACCATGAAACATAAGTTATTGTTATTTAATACCTTAGGCGTATTTTTAGTGTCTCATTATACTTTAAATGCTCAGAATATGAAGTTTGAACGAATTTACGATGAAACACTTGCACAAGCGAGTTACATCATTGCGAATGATAAAAATGAAGCCATCGTAATTGACCCAAAACGCGATATCGATACGTATTTAGAATACGCGAAAAAGAATGGTTTGACCATAAAATATGTTACTGAAACGCACATTCATGCCGATTATTTAAGTGGGGCACCAGAATTAGCAAAAGCTACTCAAGCGGATTTATTACTATCTAACGAAGGTGGACCTGATTGGCAATATACTTTTGATCATCAACCATTAAAAGACCAGCAAATTATACAATTGGGAAATGTTGAACTAAAGGTGATGCACACACCAGGACATACACCAGAAAGCTTAACTTTTTTAGTAAAAAACACGAAAGATTTAATGGCGCCAGCTAAAGCCATTACAGGAGATTTTATTTTTGTAGGTGATGTGGGTCGTCCTGATTTATTAGAAAAAGCGGCCGGTCAAAAAGGGTCGCAATTTGAAGGAGCATATCAATTGTTTACATCATTGAATCAGTTCATTAAATTACCTAAAAATACAGAACTTTGGCCTGGTCACGGTGCTGGTTCGTTTTGTGGTAAAAGTTTGAGCAACATTCCTCAATCTACATTGGAACAAGAAATGGCAACAAGCCCTGCTTTTCAATACTTGAATGATAAAGATGCGTTTACTAAATTTATTTTAGATGGTCAGCCTGAACCACCTAAATATTTTGCGGTAATGAAACAATGGAATAAATCGGTACGACCTTTATTGATTGAAATACCAAAAATTCAAAAATTATCAACTGTTGAATTAGAGAATTCCATCAAAAATAATGTGTTGGTGATTGATGCTCGTAAAAAAGAGGAAGTAGCGAAAGGTTTTATTCCAGGTAGTTTGCATATTGAAGGTGGAAAATCATTTGCAACGTTTGTAGGATCTTTGGTAGATTACAACAATCAAATAGTATTGGTGGGTAATAAAACGCAAATCGAAGATTTACAACGTAAATTGATACGCATTGGAATGAACAACATTTATGGTTATATTTCTGATGTAAATGAATTAAATGGTTTGAAAACTTCTAATATTATTACAGCTAAAGAGGTTCAACAATTAATGAAAGACAAAAATGTTCAGTTGGTTGATGTTCGTACAGCAAAGGAATACGCAAGTGGTCACATCAAGGGTTTTGAAAACATTACTCTGAATTCTTTAGAAAAAAACGTTTCTAAAATCCAAAAAGATGCACCTGTGATTATTCACTGTCAAAGTGGTGTACGTGGTGCTATGGCCTACTCAATTCTAGAAAAATTAGGCTACAACAATATCTTAAATTACAGCGGAAGTATCAACGATTGGTCTGCTAAAAAATTACCTTTGGTAAAATAATATATGAAAGCTACAAGGAAAATATTCATCTACTTATCATTAGTCTTGATTTCAGGACTAATGATGATACCTTGTGCCGTAAAACAACAAATTAAAGGTAGTTTCATTCAAACTCAAACGACTCCAAATGGTAAAATAAATGCCAAAGTTTGTGTAACAACTTATGCTACAACCCAACAACAACATCGTTTACAAATTGCGAAATTACCACCATTTCTTTTTTCAGATGTTTTAAAAATTGATAACGACCGTTTTACTCAAGTCGTTTTACCAAATTCTTTTATTTTCTTTTTTAAGGAGAAAGTCCCCTCGTATATTCTACATTGTTTATTTAGAATTTAGAATGCACTAATGTTAAGTTATTTAATTTATTAGTCACTAAATTTTATTTAAAAATATGAAAGAAGCAACCGTTTCTAGTACATCAATATTGGTGTTACGCATCGCTGTGAGTGGCATTTTTATCGCCGCAGGAATAAATCATTTACAAAAACCTCAAGGCGTTGCCAAACGAATTTTAGAAGCACCAAGTGGTGAATTTTTAAGTTCCATTGTTGATCCACATTTCCTTGCGTTAAGTTCAGGCGTTTTATTATTACTTTTCGGAATTACATTTTTGTTGGGTATTTACACGAGAATCAGTGCCATTGCTTTAGTCCTTTTATTGATTCCGATTACTTTAACTATTCAAATAAATAGAGGTATATTGTTTGGACCTTTATGGAAAAACATAGCCATTTTTGGTGGCTTGTCTTTCTTTATCATCAATAAAAATCTTCCGTATCAAATCTTTCCAAAAACTAAATAATGAAAAAATATATTTTAACCTTACTCGCATCTATTCCATTCGTAACTATGGCACAACAACAAAAAATAACCATTTTACAGACAGCAGATATCCATGCATATATGAATCCTCACGATGAATTATTCGTAGAAAACGGACTAATTACCTTTCGCAAAGCTGGAGGATTAGCTCATATTAAAACCGTTGTGGATCAAATCAAAAAAGAGAATCCTAAAGGAACGCTATTAATTGATGGTGGTGATTTTTACCAAGGTAGTGGAGAAAGTGTACGCTCTCAAGGTGCTATTTTCCCTAAGATTATTCATGAAATGAATTACGATTTACTCATTCCTGGAAATTGGGAAGTTGTCTATGGTAAGGATGTGATGATGGATTTAATGAACCATTACAAAACCAATGTCATTACCTCCAATATGTTTCATAAAACGGATAACAATCCTTTGTTTCCGCAGCATTGGATTACAGAAATGAAAGGTGTTAAAATAGGTTTTATTTCTTATAATGATCCTGAAATCCCTATTCGTCAAAATCCTGGTTATTCTGAAGGTATTGCATTTACAGAAGTTAATCATAATCTGAAAGCCTTGGTTTCGGAAATGAAAACTGTTAGAAAAGTCGACCTATTATTTATTGTCGCTCATATTGGTATTTCCAAACAAGTAGCTTTAGCCAATCATCCCGATGTGGAAGGCGTAGATTTTATTTTTGGAAATGATACCCACGAACGCATTCGAAAACCTATTGAAGGTAAATACAGTAAAGTAGTAGAACCTGGCGCTTTTAGTTCGTTTTTAGGAAGATTGGACCTTACGGTAGAAAATGGAAAAATGATAGATTATCAATATAATTTGATAGAAATTGATCCTAAAAAATATCCGGCAGATAAAAAAGTTCAAACAGTAATTGATCGCCAACTGAAACCATTTGCCAAAGAAATGAACGAAGTATTGGGGTATAGCACAACGCCTTTGTATCGTTATTTGGTAGTAGAAAATCCTATGGATAATTTAATTACCGATGCCTTGCTGTGGAAAACAGGTGTAGATTTTGCAACCTCTAATGGTTTCCGTTTTGGGGTGCCAATTTTACCGAATGAAGATGGAAAAGCAGCCATTACACAACGAGATTTATGGCGTATGCTTCCGGTAGATGAAAAAATGAAAATTGCAGAAGTTTCTGGTCAACAAATTTTAGATTGGCTAGAAAAAGAAATCAATAATGTATATGCTAAAGATCCTTTAAAACGTTTTGGCGGTTGGTTGGTACGTTTCTCTGGCATGACCTTGAAATTTGATAGCAGCAAAGAAATGGGCGAACGTGTAATAGAAGTAACCATTCAAGGAAAACCTTTAGAAAAAGACAAAATGTATAAAATGGCATCTTGTAATCGTACTGGTGAAACGATATCGACAATGTGTAGAATGCCTAATGCTAAAAATGCAGTTATTCAAAAATTTACGTTGCACGATGCTGTTAGAGATTACTTGAAACACCACAAAAAGGTAAGTCCGAAAATTGATGGTCGTGCTCAGGCAGTAGATTTAGGTGATAATGTATTTTCTCAAATGAAAGAAGCAGGATACGAGTTTAAATAAGATACAAAATCCCCATTTAGGGGGATTTTTTTATGATTTCGCTATTCTTTTTTTAATCAACTACTGTAACAATAGTAACTAATCAAATGTAAACTTACTTATAGATTTGTAAACATTACATTTAAAAATGACCAAGCAAATTTATTACATACTATCATTCATTTTATTGATTTCAACTAATAGTGTTGCTCAATCCAATAACTTATGGTTGAGAGCTACGTTTTCTGTAAAAGATTCTTTAGGAATTACCTATGATGCAGAGTTACAATATCGGTTACAAACAATTGCTACAGAAAGCATACCTAAACACCCATTTTTAAATTCTGGACGTATTTGGATACAATATCCAATTAATGAAAAATTGAAAATTTCATTATCCCCTGTGGCATTTTTTGACCACATAAAATATAATAACAAAGACGAACTTTATCTAAAATCAAATATAACTGAATACAGAAATAGTTTAGCCGCAGAGTATCAATTTATTCAACAAAAAACATTTCATTTATATGCTAGAACAGCCATTGAATTTAGATTTTTTTCCAACAAAAAAAATGAATTTAGATGGAGAAATCGCGTAGGTATAGATATCAAAATTACTAATAAAACTATACTAAAACCGTTTTACGAAATCTTTCATAAAAATTCTAATTCCAATTCACTAATATTGGATCAAATGCGTTTTAACTTGAGTTTGAAACATCAATTTTCAAAAAAATGGATTGCAGAATTAGGTTATATTGACCAGCTAAATCCAAATCAGCCAATGGTAAAACTAGAAAGGAAACCTAATGTATTCATAAATATTCAATATAAATTATAAAATAATATATTAAAATAAAGAAAAACTGAAAGGCTTAAAAAGATATTTTGATTTATTATATAATTAAAAACGAATTAATAAACTAGAAATAGCTCTATAATTTTCTAAAACATTTAAAGTTACATCGTGGTTTATTGAAATATTAAAGAAAGAGATATAATAATAAAACCTAATAAAAATTCAAAGATTAATCTCTTTTACTCAGATTTAAAATGTGTGGAAAAAGAGATTTTTGTATCTTAACAAGATCGTTAGAAATTTATATTTCAGAATAATAATTATGTCTTTTAGCATTTATGGATGAAATAAAAACATACTTAAAATAAAGTCAATTATGCAATAATTGAATAAGCTTGAATATGTTTCAACTCGGATTAATATCCAAATACTTACTAAAATATGAAAGGCTTATATTTAACATATTATGTATAATAAACGCTCACAAGTAATAATCATCTTCACCTCTCTTTATTTCGAACTAATTAAAATAATCAATTAGTGAAATTTAACCATTGATATATTAATAATATTTATCAATGGTTTAAAAAAAAGTTATTATTTTCATTTTTAGCCATTTTTTTTAGTTTTATTACAATATTTGTCTGTATAACAAAAAAAAACTACAATTAAAAATTTTAAAAATAATTCAAGTCCGACAATAAAATCAGTATAAATTTAAATACTATCAAAATAAAACGTCTTTAAATAAAAGTAAAAATTATCTTAAGTAATAAATTTATATTCATGTTCAACATTGTTTAATCTTTTTCTAAGCTAAAAATTCCAATTTTAATATTGAACTAATGATTTCTATATAAATAATTAAAAACATTACTTTCGAAAGAGTAAAGCGTTATAAAATTTTAATACTTCTTGAAAAAAAATTATATTTAAGAAAAAAAATTAGCTATGAAAATTTTTAATCTATGGAATCTTCACGAAGGCGAAGAAAATAAAGAAAAAGTACTAGTCGATATTACTAATAATATTTCTTTTAAAGGAGCAAATTTATGGATTTTAGCATGTGCTATACTAATTGCTTCAATTGGTTTAAATATGAACTCTACAGCTGTAATTATTGGCGCTATGCTAATATCTCCGCTTATGGGACCAATAGTAGGTGCTGGATTTGCTTTAGCTACATTTAATTTTCAATTACTATCCAAGTCGTTAAAAAATTTGTTAATAGCAACTTGTGTAAGTTTAATAGTATCGACTATTTACTTTTATCTAAGTCCTTTTAAAGAAGTTCAATCAGAACTGTTAGCAAGAACATCTCCCACTATTTATGATGTAATGATTGCTTTCTTTGGAGGTATCGTTGGAGCCATATCTATAACACGTAAAGAAAAGGGAAATCCAATTCCTGGTGTAGCAATTGCTACAGCTTTGATGCCGCCTTTATGTACCGCAGGTTTTGGTCTGGCAACAGGAGATTTTAAATTTTTTGTTGGAGCAGTTTATCTTTATGCTATAAATTGTTTTTTTATTGGTATTTCAACTTATTTGATAATTAAATATTTAAAATACAAACCACAAGAAATTACTACAAATCTTAAAACTGCTAAAAATGTGAGATATGGAATAACGATACTTTTATTTTTAATTACTATTCCTAGTTTGTACATTGCATATCAACTTTTACAAGAAAAAAAATATACTCAAAATGTGAATGTATTTTTAGATAAAGAATTTGTGGAAAAAGGGCATACTATTATTTATAAAAAAATAAATTTTAAGTCGAATCCAAAAAAAGTTGAAATTGCACTAATCTCAAAGAAATTTGATTCATTAGAATTGAATCGATTAAATGATTTACTAAAGATTTATACAATACCAAATTCAGAATTAATTATTAAACAAAATACTCAAGATTTAAAACAAGAAATATTAGCTGAGCTGAAAAAGAATAATAATATATCAAAAGGTGATGATATCCAAATTAAAAATTTAAGACAAGCAATAGCAAAGTATCAATTGTATGATCAAGATTTTATAACAGATATATCAATTGTATTTCCGGAAATAAAAAATTACTCTGTAGGCCTACAAAATCACATAATATCTAAAGATTCTATAGTTGAAAAACCAATGTTTATGTATGAATCAACAAAAAATTTAGATACAATAAAATTAAAAAAATGGCTGATAAACAAATGGGATACTGACGAAATAGATATTCAAGAATTTGACACAAAAAAATAAATAGACTTCGAACTGATTATAAATGAGACTAAGTTATATATTGTATAATTTATTTTATCAGACTACAAATCTTTTAATAAATTTATATATATCATTATTTGCACCATATATTACCAATACATCATCTTTTTCTATAACAGTAGATGAAGAAGGAAACCCTTGAACTTGGGGTACCATCTTAAATTGACCTAAAAAACTAGTCTCTTCTTTATTTTTAATAATTGTCATTACTAAAATATTATAATTTTTTTTAAATTGAATATCATCAAAGGTTTTTCCAACAAGCTCTTTCGGTGATAAGACTTCGATTATACTAAAATCATTATTTAAATCAAAAGAATCTATAATACCTTTAGCATTCAATTTTTTAGTCCATCTTTCTGCAGATTCTTCTTCTGGTCTTATAATTTGATCAACTCCGATAGCATGTAGAACATTTTCGTGAACTGAATTTATTGAACGACTTATTAGCCTCTTTACATTCTTGTTTTTGAAATTAGCTGTTGCCATGATATTAGCTCCTTCATTTTCACCTATAGTCACTAAAACAATATCGGTATTATTAATTGGTAACTTACTTAAAGCTATCTCATCGGTTGCATCAAGGCAAATGGTATAAGAAAATTTATCCTTATAATATTCTGCTCTTTCATTATTACTATCAACTCCAATAACTTCATGACCTAATTTTGTCATTTTAATACCAAGAGATGAGCCAAAATTTCCTAAACCGATTATAATTAGTTTCATAAAATATTTATACTAGTATATCTCCACTAGGATATGAATATCTGGAAGAAATATTTTTCTTAAAAAAAGCTGTCAAAATTGTAATCATTGAAACACGTCCAATAAACATAATTATAATTATAACTATTTTGCTAGGTTCTGATAACAAGACTGTGGTATCTAAAGACAAACCAACGGTAGAATAAGCAGAAAAAACTTCGAATGCTATATCAATAAGTGGTAAGTTACTATCAAATTTAGAAATCAAAAAAACTCCTAAACCAATAACTAGAAATGAAAGTGTAATGGTTGCAAAAGCTTTTTGAACAACAGATTCGTTAATTTTACGTTTAAATATTTCAATTGAATTTTTACCTCTTGCAATATTAATAAAATTTAAAATAGCAATTGCAAAGGTACTTGTTTTAATACCTCCACCGGTAGAAGTTGGTGAGGCACCTATCCACATTAAAAGTAAAATTAGAATAATAGTTGAAAATTGTAGTTCAGAAAAATTGATTGTATTAAATCCGGCTGTTCTTGTTGTCATTGAAACAAAAGCTGCGGACACAAATTTTCCAAAACCAATATGTTCATTCAATGTAAAATAAAATTCTTCAAAATATATTATTAAAGTTGACACTCCAAAAATTGTTAATGATGTAAATAGATTCACTTTTGAATTTAAAGAAAATATCCAGTTTTTCTCTTCTGTAGTTTTATAAAAAAAACGTAAAAATACTTTTTTAAAGAAATATCTAAAATATTTAATTAAATTAACTAATATAGGAAAGCCTATTCCACCTAAGAAAATTAAAAGAATTAAAATAAGTTGAAATGAATAATTATTAATTGTTATATTTTGCATTAATCCATTGGGTAGCGTTGAAAAACCAGCATTACAAAATGCAGAAATAGAATGAAAAATGGATATAAAAACTTTATCAAAAATACCTATATTGAAATCATCTAAAGAAAAGAAAATGATCAGAGCTCCTAAAGATTCTATACAAAATGTTATGTAAATTATTTTTTTTATAAATCCGAAAACTTCACTAAAAGCATCGTTGTTGGATATATTTCCAAGTGTTATTTGATACTCATAAGAACTATTTCCTTTAAAAAAATAAGCTATATAAGCGGCAAAAGTAAGTATACCCAACCCTCCTATTTGAATTAACAATAATATTATGGTTTGTCCAAAAACTGTAAACGTTTCAGAAACATTAAATACAGTTAACCCAGTAACACATACAGCACTTGTTGAAGTGAAAAAAGCATCCAAAAAATTTATTGGATGGGTTGTTGCCTTGGGTAATAAAAGTAATAAAGCTCCTAAAATAATAATTGATATAAAACTTATAATAAACAACTGAGGGGGTGTAATATATTTTCTATTAAATGAAAAATTTGGATTTGCAAACTCTCTAACTAGTTTAAGTAAAATCGCAAATTGTAAATATTTACTAACAAAATATATGGAATAATCTGCTAATTGAATGTAAACACAATAACCTATAAAAAGTACACTCAATACATCAAATACAAAAACACGAAAAATAAATTTATCAGATGTATAAAAAAACTTTAATATAGTTTTTAATAATCCTATCGCTAGTATTATAATAAAAAATATATTGACAAATAATTTATAATCATTTGGAAAACCGAAACCTAAAAGGGCTATTAGTAAAATAATTGCTAGAATTAAACTAAACTTATATAAACCAGATAAAATTTTTTTAAAAAAAAGATTTGTTATCATTACAAAAACTATTTACTATTCCAACAATCCACATTTTCGATTTTATATTTTGAATTATCAAAAACTGGATCTTTTCCAATATTTTTTTGATTTCTATAGTCTTTATATAAAATTGAAAAAACATTACGAAGCAAAAATATCGAAATTAAATTAATCCAAGCCATAAGCCCTACTCCAATATCTCCAAGTGTCCACGCATTTTTAGCTGTTGTTATTGCCCCTAAATAAACTGACGTAAAAAGTAAAAATTGAACAAGATAAACTGCCCACCTTCTCTTTCTAAATAAAAATTTCACATTCGTTTCGGCTATATAATAATAAGCTAAAATTGTTGTAAAAGCAAAGAATGTCAAGGATATGGCTACAAACTCTTTACCTATCGAAGGAAAATGTTTTGCAATCGCATATTGCGTATAAGCGGGTCCCATTTGAACATCTTTAAGATTATTTATTAGAAAACCTCCTTCAGTGTCCATTACATTAAACTGATTTGTGAACAAAATCATCAAACCTGTTGCGGTACAAACAAATAATGTATCAATATATACAGAAAAACCTTGAACTAAGCCTTGTTTAATTGGATGAGTGACAGCTGCAGCTGCAGCTGCATGAGGTGCAGTACCTTGTCCGGATTCGTTACTGTAAATACCACGTTTTATCCCCCAAGCAATTGCACTACCCACAATACCACCATAAAAAGAGTGCATAGAAGTACCAGATGAAACAATTAAACCAAAAATATCAGGTAATTTATTAATATTTAGCATAATTATAATTAATGCCATCATAATATAACCAAGTGCCATAAATGGAACAATTAATTCTGTTAGTCTACCAATACGTTTGACTCCGCCAAATACTATTGATGCTACTAAAACAACTAAAATAATTCCTACAAGTTCTTTTGGAAACTGGAAAGCTTCAGTATTTGCCAATGAAATACTATTACTTTGTACACTAGGTAGTAAAAATCCTGTACTAATAATTGTTACTACTGAAAAAGTTATTGCTCCTATCTTTGAATTAAGTCCTTTTTTTATATAAAATGCAGGTCCTCCAATGAAATAAACAGAAGATTTCTCTTTATATAATTGAGCTAATGAAGCTTCGATAATGGCAGAGGCACTACCTAAAAAAGCAATAATCCACATCCAAAACAACGCACCCGGTCCCCCCATCGCAATTGCTGTAGCAACACCAGCTATGTTGCCGGTACCTATTCTACCAGAAATTGCTAAAGTAAAAGCTTGAAATGAAGATATACCTTGAGTTGAATTATTTTTTTGAAATAGAAGTTTCAACATATCTTTAATTAAAGTAATTTGTAAGAAGTTATATTTAACACTGTAATAAATTCCAGAAGAAATACAAAGTATAATTAAATAATTAGACCAAATATAATCGTTCACTTTCTCTATAAAATTCATTTTTCGCTTTTTAAAGCTTGTAATTTACAATTTGTTTTTTAGAATAGAAAATGTAATAATTCCGAGAAAAAATGTTCGATTAACCTCTAATCTTTTTTTTATTATATTTGCAGTTGACCTAAATTTATATGAATAGGAAATCCATTATAAAAAATTTAGTTGACTTACGTTTTTTTATTTTTAAAAGCCTCATTGGTGTGCTTATTTCAACAATTTTATCTCTTATCTTTTATCGATTTATTTTTGAAGAGATTATATTTGCACCTGTAAATAAAAATTTTATAACTTATAAAATCTATTGTCAATTAGTTAGCTCATTTAGAATAGACACTACTCTATGTATTGAGAAATTCAATTTTATATTACAAAATAGAACCATGGAGGGACAATTAAGTGTATTGATATATACCTCAATTACATTTGGTTTTATACTATCCTTTCCTTGGATAATTTTTCAGCTTTTAACTTATATTAAAGAAAAGTTTTCAGCTTCTAAATCAATTAATTTAAAGTTTCAAGTTTTAAATATTTCTTTATTGTTTATTGTTGGGGTGATATTTGGATACTATATTATTGTTCCCCTTTCTATTAGCTTTCTAACAAATGTCCAAATCAGTTCAATAATTAAAAATCAAATTGATATTGGTTCATACATTTCGTTATTAAGAAGTACTATAATTGCAACAGGTGTTATTTTCAATTTGCCAATTCTAGTTTATTATCTTAACAAATTAGGAATAGTTAATCATGATTTATTAAAACATTATAGACGATATGCTTACGTTATTATATTAATAGCTTCAGCAATTATTACGCCTCCTGATGTTTTAAGTCTAATATTATTAGTTATTCCATTATTTTGTTTATATGAAATTAGTACCTATTTATGTAAATTCAATCGAACAGTTAACATATAAAACTAAAATCATTAGTTATCTTTTACTTATAGTATGTTCTACAATAATATTGCTACTTCAATACCAAGGGATTAAACTCTATCCAATTATCAACAATTATTGCAATGATTTTATTTCCATGACACTTACATTAAAGATATGTAGTTTAATTCTAAAAAAATTGTATGGTTTTATTTTAGTTGACAACATTGGATATATGCTAATTATTTGGTTATACTATGGTTTCGTTTTTGAGATTATATTTCCATTTTGGTATACAAGATATACATTTGATTTTTTTGATTTTATTGCTTATTTCTTAGGTTTAATTTTATTTTTAATTCTTGAATGCTATGATTACAAGAAAATGTTTAAAATGTGGAATTTTCACAGATAACAGTACTGCGTGTAAAAACTGTTTGGAACCTTTTATAACTGAAGATAAAATAAAAGAAGAAATTAAAAAAGATTATGAATACAGACAACAAAAATCAGTAGACGAGTTTAAATTTATGACTTTCGTTAATAAATTGACCATTCATAAGTTTTTAGTCGTGAGGTTGTTTGGTAATATTCTGAAGAGTATTATCATAACCATTTTTTTTATAGTTTCGTTAATTGCTTATTTAATCGCGCTAATTGCAGCTTAATATTATAATTTTAAATTAAAACCATGATTCAATCTATCAATCTAAAAGTATTTAAAGAATTTGTAAAATCAAGTAACTTTGGAGGTTTATTACTCTTTTTATGTGTAATTCTCTCTTTAATTATTGCCAACACATCCTTATCAGAAAGTTTACAAAACATTTTAGATTATAAATTTGGAATTGAAAATGACTATGTACATTTAAATTACAGTACATCTATGTGGATTAATGATGGGTTGATGGCTGTTTTTTTTCTTCTAGTCGGCTTAGAAATAAAAAGAGAAATTGTTGAAGGGGAATTGTCTTCACCTAAAAAGGCAATAGTACCAATACTTGCAGCCATTGGGGGCGCTATTGTACCTGCTTTTATTTATGTCTTTTTTAATAATAGTGAAGCAAGTGCGAGTGGTTGGGGAATACCTATGGCTACGGATATAGCTTTTGCTTTGGCTGTTATTTCACTTCTAGATAAAAGAATTCCAATAAGTTTAAAAATTTTCTTAGCTGCATTAGCCATTGTTGACGATTTAATAGCTATACTAGTCATTGCTGTATTTTACTCATCAGGTATAGATCTAACCTATCTTGGCTATTCAGGAATTGGATTAATCGTTTTAATTTTAATGAATCGTTTTCAAGTTAAAAATCCATATTTATACTTAATTCCTGGAATATTTATTTGGTACTTTATTCATCATTCTGGAATTCACGCAACAATAGCCGGTGTATTAGTTGCAATGACTATCCCTACAAATGATACTGCTGTAGAATCACCTTTAGAAAGATTAGAACATGCTTTGGTGAAACCTGTTAATTTCTTAATTATACCGATTTTTGCGTTTGCAAACACTAATATTACGATAGAAAATGAAATGATTCAAGGTCTTACATCACCTTTAGGTCTAGGAATAGGATTGGGACTTATTTTAGGAAAACCTATTGGAATTGTATTGAGTACTATTATTTGTTCTAAACTTAAGATAGGTCAACTTCCTGAAGGTAGTAACTTTAAACATATTATTGGAATAGGATTTCTTGCAGGAATTGGCTTTACTATGTCAATTTTTATTTCTAATCTATCATTTTCAGATTCTACTTTCGTAGAAGAAGCAAAGTTGGCTGTCTTATGTTCCTCTTTAATTGCAGGTGTTTTAGGCTTTGTATTATTAAGATCTACAAAAAGATAAACCTCTGATTTACTACATATTTCAAATATTAGATATCTACAAACAAAACTTGATTTATTTTGAGAATTTCGTATAAAAAAAGTTAATTAAGATGCGTTTTTTTTATTATTATCAAATTAATTGTAAATTGAGAGAATTAACATTAAAATTCTAACAATATGCAAGTGATTAAATGGGATGAAACGAACAAACCTTCTGATTTAAAAATAAATAATATTATTAATTTTTTATATGAAAATTTAGAAGAGTATGGCGATACAAAAGAAGACATTCGCAAATGTCTTAAGTATTTATTTAATGAATTGTCCGAAAGAACAACTTCTGGTTTTATAATTGAAGCTTTAGAAAATTCTGAAATCATAGGGATTTCTGTTATAAACGAAACGGGAATGTCAGGTTATATTCCGGAAAATATTTTAGTTTATATTGCCACATGCAAAAAAAATAGAGGAAAAGGAATTGGTAAACTTTTAATGTCAAAAATCATTGAAGAAACAAAAGGTAATATTGCACTACATGTAGAAAATGATAATCCAGCAAAGTATTTATATGAAAAATTAGGCTTCACAAATAAGTATTTAGAAATGAGATTAGAAAAATAAGATGGCACATATTATACTAAACAAAGACAAACTTTATCATAATTATAAATTTCTTAATGCTTTCTTTAAAGATCAAGAAATTGAATGGTCTGTAGTAACCAAAATATTATGTGGAAACAAATGTTTTTTAGAAGTTCTTTTTTCTCTTGATATTAAAAGCTTTTCGGATTCTAGAATCAGTAATTTAAAAATTATAAAAAATAGAAAACCTGATTGCACAACAATCTATATTAAACCACCTGCTAAAGGGGTAATTAGTGAAATTATTAAATATGCAGACGTTAGCCTAAACTCTAGCTTATATACTATTAAGCTTTTAGATGAGGAAGCTAAAAAGAATAACAAAAAGCATCAAATAATTTTAATGATTGATTTAGGAGAACTACGCGAGGGTGTAATGAGAGAAGATTTTTTAGAATTGTTTGATAATGCTCATCAATTAAGTAATATAGAAATTATTGGAATTGGAAGTAATTTATCTTGTCTGTATGGAATATTGCCAAACTCTGATAAACTTAATCAGTTATACCTTTATAAACAGCTTGTAGAGTTAAAATACAAAACTAAATTAAAATATATTTCAGGCGGCTCTTCAGTGACTATACCCTTGTTACAAAATAAACTTATAGATAGTAAGATTAATCATTTTAGAATTGGTGAAACTTTATTTATGGGTACTAATGCTTATGATCAATCAAATTATAAAGAACTAAAACAAAATGTTTTTGAACTCTGTGCTGAAATAATTGAATTATATGAAAAACCATTAATCCCATCTGGTGAAATGGGAACTTCTGTTACTGGTGACATCCCAAAGTTTAATTTAAATGATTTGGGTAAAAAAAGTATTCGGGCTTTAATTGATATTGGTTTATTGGATGTAGATATTAAATATTTAAATCCTATAGATGACCATATTAAAATTGAAGCAGCTACTTCAGACATAATTGTTCTTGATCTGGGAAAAAATGAGCATAATTATGCAGTAGGTAGCATTGTTACATTACAATTAGATTATATGGGAATTGTTAGAATTATGAATTCAAGGTATATTGACAAAGTAATAACAACATAGATCATTCATCTTTTTTGATATCTTCTACTAATTAATAGTAAAGATTACAACATTTAAAGTTTAATCAGAAACCCTCCAAAATTGGAGGGTTTCTTGTAATATAATAAGATTTTAATTATTGAAAGAAAGAACTGTTTCCTATATAAATTATATCTTTTATTTCATTTTTAAACAAATTCGAAAGATGTTTTACAATTTTCATTCAAAATGATAAAAGCACTGAAAATTTTTCCTGATTTACTTTTCATTCCTTTTAGCAGTCCTGTTTTACCCTTACTTATCAATGCCTCAATGTTATTGATTGTTAACTGTATGCCGCAAATGTTTCTAAACTGTACCCAATTACAAAGTTCGTCTGAGCATTTCACAATCTGATCCCGAATTAGAAGGTGATTCGTTTTACATTTAGGACAAGTTAATTTTGGTTGACTATTTTGGATAGTAGTAGTTTGAAGTAATTCTTCTGTAATGGATTTTGTTAATACTTCAATTTCTTTTTGAAAAGTATTGGGATTTAGTTTTCTGGTTTCGATTTTCTCAAATTGAATCTCCCATTCAGCTGTTAAAGCTACATCTACAATTTTCATATTTTTTACTTTATGATAAACAAACAAGCCTTTTTGGGTTGGAAGTAATGCTTTTTTTTGTCTTTCAATATAGTTACGTTTAAATAAAGTTTCGATGATTGACGCTCTGGTTGCTGGTGTTCCAATTCCGATATTCTTTAATATTTTTCTTGCTTCATCATTTTCAATAGTATTTCCAGCGTTTTCCATTTCTGATAAAAGACTTGCTTCTGTAAAGAGCATTGGAGGTTTGGTTTGTTTTTCTAACATTAATGCCTTTTTAATTTTGAGCTCGTCTCCTACTTTAAGATTTGGTAAATGTTGGAGTAATTCACTATCGTCTTCTGAAAGACTTCCTTTTATAGCTCTCCAACCCACGTCTACTATTTTAACTCCTTTTATTGTAAAATCATAATGTAGTACTTCTAAATTTACTTCTGTTATTTCTTTAATACAAGATGGGGAAAGGGCTTCAAGCAATCGAAAAACGATCAAATTATAGATTGCAGTTTCTTTTGCCGATAAAGCTGAAGGAATTTTATCTGTAATTAATAATCCGTGGTGATCGGTAACTCTCAAATCATTTACAATGCGTTTATTGAAACGACCCCATTTTAACTTAGATACTTCTAATTTATACTTTTCATGCTCTTGTAAAGCTCTCAATAACTTCGGAATTTGATCCCACATGTCCTCAGGAATGTGTTTACTTCCGGTTCTAGGATAAGTTATGAATTTCTTTTCGTAGAGACTTTGTGCAATATTTAAGGTGTCTTCTGCTGTAAGGTTTAGCTTTTTATTTGCTTCTTTTTGCAGTCCCGTTAAATCAAATAATAATGGAGCTTGTTCTGTGAGGTTTCTGTTTTCTATTGATCCAATGGTAGCTTTTCCATTACGTTGAATTGACTTCAAGGAATTTATTGCTGCATTTTGTTCATTCCATTTTATTTGCGAACTTCCTTTAAACTCTATAAAATCTTTATTAAATAAAAGTTCTATTTGCCAATAATTACTAACTTCGAAACTTCTATTGTCTAAAAAACGTTTGCAGATTAATGCTAAAGTTGGGGTTTGCACTCTACCTAAAGAATACATTCCGTTGCCTATAGCAATACTAAGTGCTTGTGAAGCATTTATTCCCACAAGCCAATCTGAACGACTACGTCCTTGGGCAGCATAATACAATCCATCAAAAGTATTTCCTTCTTTCAGATTTTCAAATCCTTGTTTAATCGCTTTTTCGGTAAGAGAACTAATCCAAAGTCTTTGAAATGGTTTGGTACACTTTAAATAAGCATAGATTTGTCTAAATATTAACTCTCCTTCCCTACCAGCATCTGTAGCTACGATAATACTTTCACTTTTTTCGAAGAGCTTTTCTATAATTTTAAGCTGTTTTAAAGCTCCTGAATCTATGATGTATTTATTGTCTTTTTTTACTTTTCGAACGGTTAATAAAAATGGATCTGGAAGTATGGGCAGATTTGTTTTTTCAAAACCTGATAATCCATAATCCTCAGGCATAGCTAAACCTATTAAGTGACCAAAAGCCCAAGTAATATAATAACCATTACCTTTTAAGTAACCATTTTTTTTCTCCGTTGCTCCTAGCACATAAGCAATTTCTCTTGCAACACTTGGTTTTTCTGTGATGATCGTTTTCATATCTTACAATTTTCTACCTTTAGATTTTGCAGGTACTTTTGGCTTTTCTTGTTGTTACTGCTGCTTTTCATTTTTCGGTCTTTGCTGTTTCGATTTCAAAGGCTCTTTGATATTTTTAGTTGTATCATTGGTTTTTCCTTCTGAATTAATCGCGGTCTGCGTTTTATGAGCCTCAGTAGGTTTCACTTGAGCTTTAAGCTTATCAGGGTTTTGGAACGAGAAATCTGTTTTACCTGTTTCTTTATTAAGTGTGATATATCCCTGATATTTCTGACCTTTTTTGTCTATCAATCCATCTAAATAAACTGTTTGTCCCTCTTTGAATTTGCTGTATTGCTCATTTTCGAGTTCCTTGCCTCTAAAAGTTTTCGAAATATCCTGTGGTTGGTTCTGTTGTTTAATTTGATCGTTGTTTTGAGCTCGCTGATTGATATCATTTCTGTCAAACAGAAATTCTACATAACGTTTGTCCGCATTGAATTGTAACGTTGCGGAAAACTCTGTTCCTTTTTTAGAAATCATACCGTCCAATTTCAATGGTTTTCCATCTATTAAAGCTTGCTTTTGCTCATCGTTCAATTTTATGCCTTTAATTTCGTCTGGAATTTTAATAAATTCTGATTTAAGTGCTATTAATTCATTTGTTAACTTATCAATACTAATAATTGAAGGAATATTTTCTCCTGTTTTAGAATTAATCAAATTAACCACACGTCCCATATTACCGGTTTCAAGTAAATTTTTTTTGTCTTGATCTGTAAATTGGTGTCCAAAAAATTCAAAATTTAAATTGGGTTCTTTTCTAATTCCATGAATTGCAGCAACTATTTTCCCATCTTCTGCTTGTTGTAAGGATAAACGAGCGTCTGTTCTAACAATTGCTCCTCCCATATTTAGGCTGATAGGAACTAGTTCGTTTGTTTTATATCCTTTCAACAAAGGTTCTAAAAGATTTAATTTTTCAAGTCGTTCTTTACTTAAACCTAGATTATTCATTGTGGACCAATCGATTTGCTCGGTTTGAAAACGATATTCGTTTGATTCTGATGGTGTTTGTGTTGTTTCCATATTATTTTGATTTTTAATTTCATTATTTAAATTTCGGTCAAACTTAATTTCGTGTTCGTCCATTGTTTTTTTACCTAAGGATGTTGGATTGTTGATTTGTTCTTGAAATCGCAGAGCCTTTTCAATAGCTTGTTTTGCAGGAATTTTAAAAAAAATAAATTGGGTAGGTTCTTTTAATTGTCTTAAAAAATTCGAAACAAAATTTGAAATAAAATCACCCTGTTTATCAATTTTGACAAATTGACTTTCGTTTTTATTGATTGGAGAAACTGTTTTCATTTTCCCATTTTCATCAATATTCTTGACAGCTTTTATTTTCATTTGTTCTTTGTCTAATACCAGTAAAATATCATGTAGCTGATCAGAAATTTCCTGTATTTTGTCTTTTTCTTTTTCCATTGTCTATATTTTAAATCTAGAAACGAAAATAGTTGTGGATCTATTTATTCTGATTGATTTGACTTTAAGTGGTAAGCTTTGTCATAGATTTTCTTTCCTTTTAGGAAAAGTAGCATTTAAACTATCACGGATAAATTGATGAACATCTGATAACTTATAATAAATTTTTCCGCTAATAGTGTAATAGGCAAGTTTGCCTGAAGAACGGTATCTTTGTAAGGAACGGCTACTGATTTTTAAAATTTGTAAAACATCTTGATTATCTAACAGCTCCTCTCCATCGATAGTACTTCGTTTATTTTGCAAATTATGCATGTGCTCGCTCAAAATATTGAAACGTTCCATTATTCGTTCCATCCATGCTAAAAATTCAATTCTTTCGATGTTCATAGTATTCGGTTTAAGTTTACTATGCAAAATTGAAGCTTGCTAATAAATGTATACGCCAAGTATTACCAATTGGTTTTGTTGATTTAAGAAAATATTAACACTGCGTAAAATCATTTATTTTATCAATAATACGAGGGATTCATTAGTATAGATGAAAGAGGAATTAAACTACAAGCCAATTGGTAAATATGGGTAGAAAAGAAGTTCTTTTTTGAGAATTTGGAAAGTGAATAAAAAAATTTACAACTTATAGAATACTGATTTCATAGACAACTAGTGCAAAACTAAGCTGCATAATTCCCATTGAATAAAAATAAGCTTAAATAAAATTAGGTTACAAAAAATTAAAATTTGATTGCTATGGAAAACATGCTAACCAAAGATGATCTAAGACAATTGCGTATTCTTATTGTGAATGATATTAAAGAACTTTTGGAAATAGAATTAAAAAAAACTGATGAAGATGATTTAAATTCAGAATGGCTTAGAAGTAAGTCGGTAAGAAAATTTCTTGATATATCTCCTGGGACACTGCAGAACTTGCGTATCTCTGGAAAAATTCAATTCAAACAAATAATGGGATCTTACTATTATAAAAAAAGCGATTTAATAAACATGTTTAAATAATATTGTTTTATGAAAACTCAACAATTATTTATCATTCTTGATAAAATTAATAAAGATGATAGAATAAACGTTTGGCATATCTCTTTATTATTGGCAATATGCAGACTTTCTTATTTACAAAATGAAGTGAATAATATAAGAGTAAGTAGGTCAAAACTTATGCAGTTATCACATATACGTACTTTTCCAACGTATCATAAATATTTTAAGGAATTACAAACTTTTGGGTACATTAAATATTTTCCATCTTACCATCCTGGTTTTAGAAGTTTAATACAATTAAACTTAGTATAATGATTATAATTCTTTACTTAAATATCATCAAATTCTCATAGATGAATAATTAAAAACAGAATTTCTAGTACTGAAAATAGAATTTTTATCACACTAATAAAAAAAGTAGATAATTACACCAAAACTAACTATTTGATTACTAATCAAAAGAAAAAAAGTTTCCGTTTTTTATTAAAAAATGTATTTAGAAACTTGGTAGATATTAAAAACAGGGCTATATTTGCACCGTTGAAAATAACAAAAGTACAAGCTTTTAAAATATTCCACATGAAAATAATATTTTCATTCAAGTTCTAAATTTTACGCATATTGATTAAAGATTTAATATCTTAAATTGTAAGCTAAATAATATATTTAATCAGTTTCAAGTTAATTTCAAAATTGTGGCAATTTCGTGGCAATTTTATTTAACTAATTGAAAACAGCTGATTTTATTAACTTTAAGAGAATAGGTTCAAATACCTCTTTCTCCGCAAGTGTAACCAACACTTAAAATGGCGAGGTAGCTCAGTTGGTTAGAGCGCAGGATTCATAACCCTGAGGTCACGGGCTCAACTCCCGTCTTCGCTACAAGAAAAGGAAACAAGCAATTGTTTCCTTTTTTTTGTTATAAATGGATCAATATTTTGGGTCAAGCACAAAAGTTGGATCAGTTACAAAAGTTGGGGACTAGGCAAAAAGTTTAGATAATCTAAAAAGGAAAAAGGACTTATCTCTCACACCCCTATACATCATTCTAAAGTAT
>SMEN01000024.1_pt1 | contig 68394 bp, 64 predicted proteins | sample 2456271 | NCBI WGS metagenome assembly SMEN01 (sample SAMN10132593, study PRJNA489261) | soil metagenome | isolation source: day1 control-loamy sand soil ammended with raw manure from dairy cow... | place: USA | collected 2015-04-01 | reverse complement strand
TCACCCTGTTGGTACGGCTTTCCCGCAAGTCGACTGTCCCCCAAGGAATACAGTATGACAAACACCGCTACCCTGGCTCCCGCCTCGCTCCTGCGCCAGTATCTGGTACTGACTAAACCAAGAGTCACCCAGTTGGCTGTTTTCTGTGCCGTTATCGGCATGTTTCTGGCTGCGCCCGGCCTGCCCGATCCGGGCACTGTGGTCGCGGGCACGCTAGGCATCTGGATGCTGGCGGCCGCCGCCTTTGCCATCAACTGTCTGATCGAAAGCCAGATTGATGCGCGTATGCTGCGCACCGCAAGACGCGGTACAGCACGCGGCACCATTACTCCGCCCCAGGTTTTGGCCATGTCTGGCCTGCTGGGAGGCGTAGGCATGCTGGTGCTGTATTACTGGGTCAATCCGCTGACTATGTGGCTGACGCTGGCAACCTTCATCGGCTATGCCGTGATCTACACGGTGATTCTCAAGCCGCTGACTCCACAAAACATCGTTATTGGTGGCCTGTCGGGTGCCATGCCACCTGCATTGGGCTGGGCAGCCATCGCCAATGCCGTGCCTGCCGAAGCCTGGCTGCTGGTACTGATTATTTTCATCTGGACGCCCCCGCACTTCTGGGCACTGGCCTTGTACCGCCAACACGACTATCAGCGCTCCGGCTTGCCCATGTTGCCCGTCACCCACGGCCAGACCTTCACCACCTTGCATGTGCTGCTCTACAGCTACATCCTGATGGCCTCCAGCCTGCTGCCCTTTGTGATTCGCATGAGCGGCGTGCTGTATCTGGTCGCAGCCATCTTGCTGGGTGCCCGCTTTATTCAATACGCCCACCAGTTGCACCGCAACTACAGCGACGAGTTATCCCGCAAGCTGTTCCGCTTTTCCATTATTTATCTGGCGGTTTTGTTTGGGGCGCTGCTGCTGGATCACTGGGTGCGGCTGATCTGATTTCCACTTTCTACAAAAAAAGGCGAGCCACATCGGCTCGCTTTTTTTATACCTCAGCTTGCTGCGGCTCCGACGGTTCCGCCAATTTAGGAGGCAATGGCGGGCCTACAAAGTTTTCAGCCTCGCTCAAGGCGTGGGCCAGACCGAACAGTGGCGGCAGCTCTTCATGTTGGCGCTGGCCTGTCTCAAATTCCTGCCAGACCTGATAGGCCCGACGCCGCTGGCGCGCTACAGCTTCGATCTTTTCACTGAAGATTGGATCTTTGCCCCGCAAGGTATCGAAGTCCCGCTCGCTGAGCATCAGCAAACGGCTATAGCCCAAGGAGCGCGCCTCGCCCGGGTAGTCGCTATGTTCGACAACATTGACCTCGCCAATGGTCTGACCGGTACCCAATTCCACCAAGGTGCCGTCTGGCAAGATGGTTTCCAAGGCGCCCGAACCCACAAAAAACATGACTCGCATACCGCCGTAACGCAGGTGAATTTTCTGATCCGGCAGGGCCAGACGAGGACGTAGACGCCGTGCCAGTTCCTTTTTAGCTTCTTCGGAAATACCGTCGAACATGGGCACCTGAGCAATCAGCTCCATGGCGCTCATGGCCATATCCAAGGTGGGCCGCTCTTCCAGGTAGCGCCAGCGCTGCGTAATCTGCTTGACCAGATCGGCATACATCTCGCTGGTAATCAAAGAGTGCGACAGCATGGTGCGATAGTGCGCCCGCTCCTGGGAGGCGGCCACCCGCGCCAGATAGGACTCCTGCAACCACTGCGCAAACACGGGGTATTGCAGCGTCAGGGCGTGCAAAGCATCTTCCAGCTGAGACAGGCGCAACTGATGGGCCTGCACAATCGTACCGGTCGCGGGCTGGCCCAATAAGGGAGCCAGCTCAGTCTGTGCAAAACGAATCAGGCGTTGAGCCACCGAGCGTTTGGCGATCAGATTGGAAAAGCGCTTGTCCAATTCCCGCACCAGCCAGCCTTGCATATCAAACAGATAATGCAGTCGCAAGGCTGCACGGAAGCCTCGGGAATAGCGCAGATCAGATACGATCGCCGCCTCAAAACCCGCCAAACCGGCTAAACGCACGGTGTCATTCATACGCTCGGCCCGGCTTAGCAAAGACTCCGCAGTTTTCCAATCCACAATCTGCGATTTAAGCAGTTCGTAAAATAGTTCAACTTCACGGGTAGCCAAAATAGCCATGCCCATTTTGACTTTCTGCGCCTCAGTCAAACTTTGAATCTGACCCGAAGCCACACCCGCCTGGCTGGACTCGAACACGGTACACAGGCGCTCAATCACCTCTGGCTTGATTTCCTCCTGCCGCCCCAGCTCTTCGGTCTTGTCGCGCAATTCTTCCAGGGCCAGGCTGACGGCTTGGTCACGTAAATGGCGCTCCAGCGGTGTCAACTGATCCAGCCCCAGGCGCCGGATCAAGGGCCGCAGGCTGATCCCGTTCACAAACAAGGTCAGTAATACGAAGCCAGTAGTTGCGACCCCAATGAACTGACGCACCTCATGAGGGATGGCATGTTGTTCAGTCACCGCCAAAGCCAGTGCCAAAGACACAGCACCGCGCAGTCCACCCCACAGGATCACCACCCGATAAGGACGGCTGACCCGTGTCCCGAAACGCGTCCGTCCCAATAAGGGTAAAACGCCAAATACCATGACCGCACGCGCCAGCAGCGTCACCACAAACAGCAGGGCTACCAAGCCAATCTGCATCCAGGTGATTTCTGCCATCAAACGCGGAATCAACATGGCCGCGAACAGGAAGATCAGGGAGTTCGCCAGGAACCCCATCTGTGTCCAGGAGCTGCTAAGCAGTTCAAATGTGGCAGGCGACATGCGAGTGCGGCCTGTGGAACCCACCACCAGCCCGGCAATCACCGTAGCCACCACGCCGGATACGCCTAGATAGTGTTCCGAAACGAAAAAAGCCAGGTAGGCCAGTGAGATCGTCAGTGTCACTTCAGCAGCGGGCCAACCACGCAACAGCACAAACAGCCCGCTGGCCAAACGCCCCATCAAGAATCCAGCGACACCACCACCCAGGAAACTGAACAAAAAGCTGCCTAACACTTTGCTGCCGCTTAAATCCCCACCGCCAGTCAGCACAGCCAGCAGAACGGAATACAAAGCGATAGAAGCGGCGTCGTTAAACAGGGCCTCGCCTTCGACCAAGGTGGACAGGCGCTTGGGTGCGCCCACTTCACGGAAGATGCCCACCACGGCCACAGGGTCGGTGGTCGCCACGATAGCCCCCAGCATCAGGCATACGACCAAGCCATAAGGGGAAACCGCGTTCAGGGCATAGCCCACCGCGAAGGTACAGACCACCACAGCCACAATCGCCATCATCAAAATGGCGCCAATATCGTCGAGCAAGCGGCGCAAATTCATGGCCAGCGAGGTCTCGAACAGCAGGATAGGCAAAAAGGCGTAGAGGAAGGTATCGGAGGAGATGTCGAAGGCTTGCAAGGTGTCCAGAAAGTCCGACACCATCTTGGGAGCCCAGGCGTGCAAGTGCAGCATCAGACCCAGCACAAACCCGATCAGGGCCAAGAGCACGGAGTACGGTAGTCGCAAGCGTCCAGCCAAAGGCGGCATAAAGGCAACCAGCCCCAACAGGCCTGCCAGTCCAAAAACAAACTGCCCAATCTGCATCGCGACATCCTTTGTCATCGGCATTGAGCCAATCGGCATGTCATTAGCATCCAGGCATCGCCCGAGGCAGGCCAGATCGGCACGGAAAATCCCCCCGCTTTCCGCAAGAATCAGAATAGCGCCTTTTTGCGGCCGTACAGCTGGGGAATTTCCTTTTTCCCGGAAAATTTACTTTTTTTGGCATCCATTGATGTCAGAAACATCAGCCAACACACCTTTGCGACTGACCCGAACTGATGCCGCGCAAGATCTGCTTAAACACCGATTGCCTGCTGACATCAATGGTTATACTTTTGCATCATGAATTTTCTGCGCACCGTTTTCGCTGCAACAAACTGGCCCCATCGCTGGGGCCTGTATCTGTTGTTACTGGCGGTGGTGTTGCGCGGCATGGTGCCAGTGGGCTATATGCCCAAACAAAGCGAGCAAGGCTATGCGCTGGAGTTTTGCTTGCCATCCGGCCAGGCGCTGCCCCCTGAAATGGTTCGGCATTGGGCGGCACTCCTGGGTGATGAGCCCGCTTCCCATTCTGAGGAGGCCACCACCAGCGCCAGCTGCCCGTTTTGTGTGATGTTGCAGGCGGCGCTAAGCCCGGCACCGCTCGCTGTCCCCACGCCTTTGACCATTGGCCACTTCCGGCCGTTCTTGCTACCCCCCCTCAATCCCGCCCTGGCACAGGCTTTCATTCGTGGCCCGCCTGTGGGGCAACGCGCCCCGCCCGCCTTTCTTCCTGTCTGATTCCTAGCGTTCGGCTTTGCCGCTACGCCTTTTCTCCTATGTTGCTATCGAACAAGCGGGTATGCCGCTGGCCGATGGCCGCCTTTCGGAATGAAGTCATGAAGAAATTATTGACCCCCGGCCTGATCAGCGCCGGTGTTCTCGCCTGCGCCCCTACCGCCGCCCTGGCCCAAACTGCCGTTGTTGAACAGCTCAGCCCCATTGTGGTGACAGGTGTTGCCCCTGAATCTCCCTTGCAGTTCAGCACCAATCCCAAGCTGCCTCGCCTACCCTTGCCCGCCAGCGACGGCACGGATTACCTGAAAACCATTCCCGGCTTTGCAGCCATCCGCAATGGGGGCAGCAACGGCGACCCTGTGCTGCGCGGTATGTTCGGATCACGTCTGGCCGTGCTGACTAATGGCAGTTCCATGCCCGGTGCCTGCCCGGCTCGCATGGATGCCCCAACATCCTATATCTCGCCCCAGTCCTTTGATGAACTGACCATCATCAAAGGACCGCAAAGCGTGCGTTGGGGGCCGGGCGCCTCTGCCGGGACCGTGCGTTTTGAGCGCAAGCCTCCTGGGTTTACTGAAAAAGAGGCCACGTTGGAAGCCAGCCTTTTGGGCGGCTCCAATGGCCGACATGCCGGTAATGTGGACTTCACCGCCGGGAATTCGTCCTACTATGCTCGGCTGACCGCCAACCAGGATCGCGCCCAGGATTACCGTGACGGGGATGGGGATCGCGTGCCCTCGCGCTGGAAGAAATGGAATACCGATGTGGCAATCGGTCTGACACCGGATACCGACACCTTGCTGGAACTGAGTGCAGGTACCGGCGACGGCTATGCCCGCTATGCTGGTCGCGGCATGGATGGCACCCAATTCAAACGCGAGTCCCTGGGCCTGCGCTTTAAGAAGGATATGCACGAAGGCGTACTGCGCAATGTAGAGGCTCAGCTCTACTACAACTACGCCGATCATGTGATGGATAACTACGAGTTGCGCCCCTTCAAACCCGGTGGCGGCATGTCCATGCCCATGGCTTCCAATGTGGACCGCTTGACCTGGGGTGGACGCTTCAGCATGGATTGGGCCTTGAGTGAAAACCTGAGCCTGACGACCGGTGCAGATCTGATGCGCAGCCGCCATCGCAAACGCAGTGGCATGGGAATGCAGGATTACCGCGATCAAGATTGGGTGAAAGATGCCGAGTTTGATAACGTCGGCGTGTTTACCGAGGCACGTTGGGACATGAGCGACGCCAGCCGCCTGATTGGGGGGGCTCGTCTGGACAAAGCAAGCGCTCGCGATCTACGCCCAAGTTTGGGGAGCGGCATGATGAGCATGCCTAATCCCGGAGCGAACGAGCGTCGCCGTGAGACCCTGCCTAGCGCGTTTCTGCGTATAGAACATGACCTGGATTCTCTGCCCTTGAGCCTGTATGCCGGCATAGGCCACGTACAACGCATGCCCGATTACTGGGAGCTGATCTCACCTGCTAGCGGGCCACAAGGCAGTTCCAGCGCCTTTTTGGGGATTCAACCTGAAAAAACGACTCAGTTGGACATCGGGGCGCAGTACAAGAACGAGACCGTCTCTGCCTGGGCTTCTGCCTATATCGGCCAGATTCAGGACTACATTCTGTTCGACTACTTGCCGGGCGGCATGATGGGCACTAAAACCCAGGCCAGAAACGTCAATGCCCGCATCATGGGCGGCGAACTGGGTGCAGACTGGAAAGTCAGCTCCCACTGGACGCTGGGCAGCAGCCTGGCATATGCCTGGGGCCAAAACCGCAGTGACGGCCGTGCCTTGCCTCAAATGCCCCCTTTGGATGTACGCCTGACAGCGGACTATGAGCAAGGGCCATGGTCGGCCGGAGGGGTATGGCGCATGGTGGCGGCTCAGAAGCGCTACGCGCAAGGTCAGGGTAATGTGGTGGGCTACGACTTTGGCCCTACCGGCGGCTTTAGTACCTTGTCGCTATACGGCGGCTACAAGATCAACCGCAATCTGTCGCTGACAGCAGGTGTAGACAATCTGTTCGACAAAACCTACGGGGAACATCTGAACCTGGCAGGAAACAGCGGCTTTGGCTTTGGAGCGGCAACGCGCTTTAACGATCCTGGCCGCACCGTCTGGCTGCGGGCTGCCTTGTCCTTTTAATCACTGACGTTTAACGAGGCCGGGGTCTGGCTGACCCGGCAACGACATAAGCCAGAAAATCAGGACAAAAAAAGGGACACCTAGCTGGTGTCCCATAAACATCCGCTTCAAAAGGGAGGGGAAGAGGAGAAGCCGAAGCGGATGCGCAAATGCTGAATTGCATAGGTGGCAAAAATCAGCAAATGTATTGTTTAGTCCGCGAAGATCAGCTTAAGTTCTACTGATTCCCTAGAAAGTTGTAACTCTTTAAAACGACTTAAGCCGCGCCTGCCAGAACTACGCGCAGCTTCTTGAAAGCCGCCACTTCGATTTGACGAATACGCTCTGCCGACACGCCAAATTCGGCAGCCAGATCGTGCAGCGTAGCGCCGCCTTCGTCTTGCAACCAACGAGCGCGCACAATGCGCTGCGAGCGTTCGTCCAGCGTATCAATGGCCTCTTCCAGGCCGCTGCCTTCCAGCATGTCTTGAGCACGACGCTCCAGTACACGCGTAGGTTCCTGATGACCGTCATCAGACAGGTAGGAGATAGGCGCGAAATTGTCATCGTCGTCGTTGGTCGGTGCTTCCAGGGCCATATCATGGCCGGACAGACGCACTTCCATCTCGCTGACGTCTTGCGGACGTACATCGAGTTCACGCGCAATTGCGTCTACTTGAGCTGTGTCCAAGGTCTGACCATCTGGACGCATGCGACGCAAATTGAAAAACAGTTTACGTTGGGCCTTGGTGGTGGCCACTTTCACCATACGCCAGTTGCGCACGACGTACTCGTGGATTTCTGCCTTGATCCAATGGACGGCAAAAGACACCAGACGCACCCCACGTTCGGGGTCAAAGCGTTTGACGGCCTTCATCAGGCCCACATTACCCTCTTGAATCAGGTCGGCATGAGGCAGGCCATAACCCAGATACTGGCGGGCGATGGACACGACCAGACGCAGGTGAGACAAAATCAGTTCACGCGCCGCGTCCAGATCGTCCTGGTCGCGCAAGCGTTGGCCCAGCTCAGTTTCGCGTTCAGCGCTGAGCATAGGCAGGCGATTAACAGCAGAAATATACGCTTCGATCGTCCCCAGTGCGCCTGGATTAGACACGGCGGCGACGAGTTCATTACCAGACGTCAGGGCCAAAGCGTTCGCTTGTTGTGTCATGGAAAATCCTTCTAAAGTCAGCCGGTGAGAGCCAGAAATGCGGCTCTCGAACCGCACAAAACGTATTGCACTATTATCTGAGTTTAGCACTCGATGTGGCGGAGTGCTAAAAATTTTAAATACAGGAATAAGAGCGTCGCAGCAAGAAAAAGTTCACAAAAAAAGGGTAAACCGCTGCAAATAGGTGGGCAGAACGCCACAAACAAGCCAAAACTGTGGCTGTTTGAGAGTAGCGCCTTATCGCCCACCCAAAAATAACAAAGTGCGACCTTATTTATCCAGCAATCACAGCCGTTCGGCGTGAAAGTTCAGGTGATCCTGAATAAAAGTCGAGATGAAGTAGTAGCCGTGATCGTATCCCTCGTGACGGCGCAAAGTCAGTGGCTGTTGGGCCTGTTCGCACGCTTGTTCGAACACTTCCGGATACAGTTGTTCGGCCAGAAAGCCGTCACTCAAGCCCTGGTCGACCAAAATACCGGCGGGATAAGGCGTGCTGGCTTGGCTCATCAGGACGCTGGCGTCATGTTGCTCCCAGGCTTGGCGATCCTGGCCCAGGTAAGCCCCAAAGGCTTTCTCACCCCAGGGGCAGCGCGTTGGTGCTGCAATCGGGGCAAAAGCGGATACTGAGCGATATTTTCCAGGGTGACGCAAAGCCAGGGTCAGCGCCCCGTGACCACCCATGGAATGCCCAAAGATACCCACACGGCTGGCGTCACCGGGCAGGATGCTGGTGACCAGATCAAACAGCTCCTGGGTCACATAGCTTTCCATGCGGTAGTTTTTGTTCCAGCCCGGCTCAGTAGCGTCCAAATAGAAACCGGCACCGGTTCCCAGATCCCAACCGTCATCCTCGCCGGCCACACCAGCACCACGCGGGCTGGTATCAGGAGTGATCAGCATGATGCCGTGCTCGGCAGCGTAACGCTGGGCACCGGCCTTGATCATGAAGGTTTCTTCTGTGCAGGTCAGGCCAGCCAGAAAAAACAGCACAGGCACACGGCCCTGGCCTACTGCATCGGCCAGACTGGCGGCGCCTTTTTGTGCACTAGCCTGTAATTGAGGCGGCAAATAGACGGAAAAACGCATGGGCAGACCAATCGTCTGCGAGGCGTGTTGGTAATAGCGCTGCCAACCATTAAAACAGCGGTGTTCGTTGAGCAGTTCCAGTGACTGAGTCATAGCCCCCTCTTGTTCTCAATTATTGACCCGGCCCAGGGCCTGTGGATACGACAAGGCCCATGAGCCGGGACGATAGGCACAGGCTTGCACCTGTGCCCCTAAATCAACAGCAATTAAAACATCACCACCGAGCGGATGGATTTGCCTGCATTCATCAGGTCAAAGCCTTCGTTAATGCGCTCCAGCGGCAAGGTGTGGGTGATCAGATCGTCGATATTGATCTTGCCTTCCATGTACCAGTCCACAATCTTGGGAACGTCGGTACGGCCACGAGCACCACCGAAAGCAGAGCCCTTCCATTCGCGGCCAGTTACCAGCTGGAATGGACGCGTGGAGATTTCCGCACCTGCTTCAGCCACACCAATAATGATGGACTGGCCCCAACCGCGGTGGCAGCACTCCAGCGCCTGACGCATCACCTTGGTGTTGCCGATACATTCAAAGGAGTAGTCCGCGCCGCCGTCTGTCAGTTGGATGATGTGGTCAACCACGTTCTCAACTTCATTGGGGTTCACAAAATCGGTCATGCCGAACTGGCGAGCCATGGCTTCGCGCTCGGGGTTGATATCCACGCCAATGATCTTGCCAGCGCCCACCATCTTGGCGCCCTGAATCACGTTCAGTCCAATACCGCCCAGACCGAAAACCACGACGTTCGCCCCGGCTTCCACCTTGGCGGTGTACAAAACAGCGCCCAGACCCGTGGTGACGCCACAGCCGATATAACAAACCTTGTCGAACGGTGCGTCGCTGCGGATTTTGGCCAGAGCGATTTCTGGCACCACGATGTGGTTGGCAAAAGTCGATGTACCCATGTAATGGTGCACAGGTTTTCCACCAATGGAAAAGCGCGATGTGCCGTCCGGCATCAAGCCCTTGCCCTGAGTCGCACGGATGGCGGTACACAGGTTGGTCTTGCGCGACAGGCAGGATTTGCACTGACGACACTCGGGCGTGTACAGAGGGATGACGTGATCGCCGGGACGCAGGCTGGTCACACCCGCACCTACATCCAGCACCACGCCTGCGCCTTCATGGCCCAGGATGGCTGGAAACAAACCTTCAGGATCAGCACCCGACAAGGTGTAGTAATCGGTATGGCAAATGCCCGTCGCCTTGATTTCGACCAGCACTTCGCCCGCTTGTGGGCCTGCCAGATCGACCTCTTCAATTGTTAGCGGAGCGCCCGCCTTCCAGGCAACAGCTGCACGTGTTTTCATGTGGTCCACCCTCCGGGTAAAAGTAATTATGGTTACGGCAAACTCGGTCCTTCGGGACCAAACTCTTAAAGTATAGAGAGTATTTTATAAGGCGCTGCCCGGCTGTCAGTACCTTGTATGGCTAAAGACGCACCCAGGCCATCAATACAAGGACGATTTACCCGTTAGCAGCACACCCAGCCGCAACATACCATAAGCCAGGTAATCGCCCATCCGGCTGAGCAGACCCAGCCGCTGATACTGATCTTGGGACACACGCTTGGCATTGTGTTCGATCTCGTATTCCAGCTTGGCCTGCAGGTTTTGCGCAAAGGGGCCATCCTGGATCAGGACGTTGGCCTCGCGCGCCAGCAGCAAGCTGAACGGGTCCAAGTTGGACGAACCCACCATGGAATAGTCATCGACCACAGCCACTTTGGCATGCAGATAGCTGGCCTTGTATTCGTACAGTTCAATGCCATGGTCCAGCATCTGCCCATACATGAATCGACAGGCCCGGTATTGCAGAAAATACTCGGCATGGCCTTGCAGCAATAGGCGCACCCGCACGCCGCGTTCCGCTACTTTTTCAATACGGCGTCGCAGGGTACGGCCTGGGAAGAAATAGGCATTGGCCATAATCACTTCCTTTTGCGCCTTGTCGAGCAAGTGCAGATAGGCCTGCTCAATCTGTTGCCGATGGCGCACGTTGTCGCGCAACAGCAAGCTGGCCCGTATACCTGAGGAGGCCGAACCTGACTGCTGTGCTTGTTTGCGTGCCTGACGCCGCTGGCGACGCTCCCGCCACTGAGTAAAGCGCTGCGTGAAGCTGTCCCAGTCGTTGCGCCTGCGCCAAGCCATGCGCAACCATAGAGCGTGCTGGGCGCGGACCATATCATCCACAATCGGCCCCTCACAGCGCACGGCAAAATCAAAGCGCGGCTTGCCTTCGCCATTCACCAAAGGCACATCGTCAAAATCGTCCAGAATATTGATGCCGCCCACAAAGCCAATGCGCTCATCCACCACCAGCATCTTTCGGTGCAGCCTGCGCAAGCGTCGCATGGACAGGCGCGGTTCACGCCAGCCACGGGGTTTTGGGCGGTAGATCCGATAGCGCGCACGCATGGTATGCAAGTGCTCACCAATCTGCTGGGCATGCAAGTCACTGCCAAAACCATCAATCACCACCCGAACACGCACACCACGCTCACAGGCTCGACGCAAGGCGTCCAGCACGCTGTGCCCGCTGTCGTCCAGATTGAAGATATAGGTTTCCAGATGCAGATGTTTCTGCGCCTGATCGATGGCCTCGCAAATGGCCGGAAAGAATTCCTGGCCGTTTTGCAGCAAGGTAATTTGATTACCCTCGTGCCATCGTAGATCGCGCTTCAGACTCGGCATTCTTGCTTGGCCTATGCGTTAAGAAGCCACTGAGCGGCACAGCCCCGTTAAGGCAGTTCCAACTCAGTCAGGATAGGGGCGTGATCAGATAATTGCTTCCAGGGCTCGCCCACCAGCACACGAGCGTTACGCACTGCAAAGCCACGCTGATAGACACGGTCCAGGCGCAACCAAGGGAAGGCGGCGGGGAAAGTACGGGGAGGTGGCGTCATGCGTGCTGCGCCATTAACGCCCAGCTGTATGCCTTGATCCGGCACCATCAGCCCGTTTTTACGCATGGTGCGCAACCACTGGATGGGTTGGCGCAGACGGAAACGGTTATCAGCCTGGCCGCGCGGCGAAAACGAAAAGACTTCGTACAGATTCAGTTGCTGCACAAAGATCGGCGCCAGCCGGTTATTCCAGTCGTTGAAGTCGCCCGCAATCAGCAAAGGCTCATCCGCTGGGACGATGCGCTTGATGCGATCGAGCAAAGCCTGAACCTGGCGGACACGCCCACCGTTGAACAGCCCCAGGTGGACCACAATGCAATGCACCGGACGGCCACCCACATCAACAACCGCATGGAGCAAACCGCGCTGTTCCATACGGTGATCAGAAATATCCTGATTTTCGTACTGCAGAATGGGAAAGCGCGACAGTAGTGCGTTGCCGTGGTCCGTATGAGGGCGCACCACGTTACAGCCGTAGGCGGTATTCATGCGCAAGGCCGCGGCCAGCGATTCGTGCTGGGCGTCCAGACTGCCTTGCAGCTGGTTGCGCCCCTGCACTTCCTGCAAGAACAAAAGGTCGGGAGACAGCCCGTACAGCCCCAGGCGCAAATCCGCCAGGGACTCACGCTTGCCTGAAGCCGAGCGGCCTTTGTGAATGTTGTAGCTAACTACCCGTATCACTGACACGCCGTCCCCCGCTTTGTCTTACTTGTTTTCAACAGCCCGCAGACGAATGTGCAATTCACGCAGTTGCTGCTCGTCTACCGCGGACGGCGCCTGAGTCAGCAAGCACTGAGCACGCTGTGTCTTGGGGAATGCAATCACGTCACGGATCGAATCGGCACCCGCCATCAAGGTCACCAGACGATCCAGACCCATAGCCAGACCACCATGCGGAGGCGCACCGTATTGCAGCGCATCCAGCAGGAAGCCGAACTTCAGTTGTGCTTCTTCAGGGCCAATGTTCAAGGCATTGAACACTTTGCTCTGCACTTCAGCACGGTGGATACGGACCGAGCCGCCACCCACTTCCCAACCGTTCAGCACCATGTCGTAAGCCTTGGCGAATGCCTTGCCGGGATCAGTTTCCAGCAAGTCTTCGTGGCCGTCTTTGGGGCTGGTGAACGGGTGGTGAGCAGCAAAGTAGCGGTTTTCGCCTTCGTCGTACTCGAACATGGGGAAGTCCACGACCCACAGTGGTTTCCAGCCTTCTTCGAACAAGCCGTTGGCTTTACCGAATTCGCTGTGACCGATCTTGATGCGCAAAGCACCGATGGCATCGTTAACGATCTTGGTTTTGTCTGCGCCAAAGAAGATCAGGTCGCCGTTTTGGGCACCGGTGCGCTCCATCAACTGCTTGAGCACATCCACGTTGATGTTCTTGACGATGGGCGACTGCAGGCCTTCAGGGATGGAGGCGACATCGTTGACTTTGATGTAAGCCAGGCCCTTGGCGCCGTAGATGCCAACAAACTTGGTGTAGGCATCGATTTCGCTGCGGGGCATAGCGCCACCACCAGGAACGCGCAAAGCTACGACGCGGCAAGAAGGATCATTGGCAGGTGCGGAGAAGACCTTGAAGTCCACTTCACGCATCAGGTCAGCCACGTCCACAAATTCCAGATTGACACGCAGGTCAGGCTTGTCCGAACCGTAGCGCTGCATGGCTTCGGTCCAGCTCATGGTGGGGAACGTGGGCAATTCAACGTTTTGCACGGTACGGAAAATGTGCGAAACCATACCTTCAAAGATCTCGCGAATCTGCTCTTCGTTCAGGAAGGAGGTTTCGCAGTCGATCTGGGTGAATTCAGGCTGACGATCAGCGCGCAGGTCTTCGTCGCGGAAGCACTTGGTGATCTGGTAGTAACGGTCAAAACCCGACACCATCAGCATTTGCTTGAACAACTGGGGCGACTGAGGCAGCGCGAAAAATTCGCCTGCGTTCACACGCGAAGGCACTAGGTAGTCACGCGCGCCTTCAGGCGTGCTCTTGGTGAGCATGGGGGTTTCAATATCAATGAAACCCAAGTCGTCCAGATAGCGACGGGACTGCATGGCCACTTTGTAGCGCAGCATCAGGTTGTTCTGCATTTGCGGGCGGCGCAAATCCAGAACACGGTGCGTCAGACGCGTGGTTTCGGACAGATTGTCGTCATCCAGTTGGAAGGCAGGAGTCACCGACGCGTTCAGGATCTCGATTTCGTCACAAACGATTTCGATCTCGCCCGAGCGCAGGTCTGGGTTCACGGTGCCTTCAGGACGAGCCTGGACGCGACCGGTAATGCGCAAGCAGTACTCATTACACCGTCTGGCCCAGGTATTCTTTGGAAACCTCGCCGGTATAACACGTACGCATCTAGGATGACTCCGAAATAGTAAAAACTGCAAATTGGAAAATTCAGGTCCCAGCCAAGGGGGGTGCCCCATCGGGGCCCTCTGGCTGGTCAGAAACTGGGGGCAGAACGATCGGCTCAGTTGGGCCGACCACTCCCATGGACACGATATATTTAAGCGCCGCATCCACTGTCATGTCGAGCTTATGCACATCCGCCCGAGGCATCATCAGGAAAAAGCCAGAAGTCGGGTTAGGCGTAGTGGGAACGTAGACGCTGACAAAATCGTCTCCCAATAGCTGCGCCACTTGTCCGCCTGGTGTGCCAGTTAAAAAGGCAATGGTCCAGGAACCGGCTCTGGGATACTGCACCAGAACGGCCTCGCGAAACGCCTGACCATCGGGTGCCAACACCGTATCACTGACTTGCTTGACGGAATTATAAATGGAACGCACCAAAGGAATACGCCCAAGTAGCAATTCCCAACGATCCACCACCGCACGGCCCAGATAGTTGGCAGCCAATAAACCTGTGCCAAACAAGACCGCCAACACCAGCACAATTCTAAAGCCGGGGATACGCAGGCCAAACAAGGCCTGCGAGGACAGAAACTCCGGCACCACGCTCTCCAGCGTTTCGATCAGCAAGGTCAGCACCCAGACGGTGATGACCAGGGGCACCCAAATGAGCAGGCCGGTGACGAAATAACGCTTGAAGGGGCGCATAAGAAGGGTGTGGATCAGCTAGTCGAAGAGGAAGTGGGCGTGGACGGAGCCGCAGGAGTGGACGAAGAGCCACTATCAGCCGGCTTGCCACCCTGATTACGGAAATCCGTTACGTACCAGCCCGAACCTTTGAGCTGGAATCCTGCCGCCGTTACCTGTTTGGTAAAGGTGGACTGTTTGCATTCAGGACAGACCTCTAAAACAGGGTCCGACATTTTTTGCAGCACATCTTTTTCGTATTGGCACGAGCTGCATTTATAAGCGTAGATAGGCACGACTCATCCTAACAAAAAGCCGAAACAAATTTCGAGATAAAAATAGTGGGGCCAGAACTGGCGAAATCAAGCCAGAGGCGCTTCTGCCGTGATTTTAGCCCTTTTGGCGCTCAATCGCACTGAACTTCGCCCCACGCCAGACGGGCCGCCGCCGGCGGCCATCCGGTTTAGATCAAAAACATCAGGGCCGCAACCAAGGTGGGCACGGCGGCACTCAGGAGTAATCGCAAAGGCGAAATAGCCCCATCCGGGAAACTGCCTTTCAGAATGGAGAAGCCCGCCGGGTTAGGGGCATTGGCAATTACCGTCAGACCACCCCCCGTTACCGCACCGGCAACCAGCATATAACGCCAGATATCGGAGGTGCCTTCCACCAGCGAACCCAGGTAGGTCAAGGCTGCGTTATCAGTGACCGCCGTCAAGGCAGTGGCTCCCCAGAACAGCACGGTAGGCGACAAACCGCCCAGCAGATCTTGCAACCACCATTTCTGCAAGCCACCCAGAACCACTAAACCGGCCAGGAAAAAGCCCACCATCAAACCTTCACGCACCAGCAAGGGGTTTTGATAGTGTTTGTAAGAGTGGGCATAACCGATAAACAGCATCAGCAAGGCCATGAACACAATGGGATGGTGCGCACCCAGCACAATCGCGACCAGGAAGGCGACGTGGATCGCCATGACCGTCACGGGCACGGGGCGCTGAGTCTGCGTGCTCTCGGGCATGCCCTGCCCCATTTCCAGCAACGCTTTGCGGCAAACCAGGGTCACCAGACTGGCATTAACCACCACCGCCAAGACGGCACGCCACCCAAAATGGCTGGCCATATACGCGGTATCCCAGCCAAAGGTGCTGGCCACCATCAAGACGGGCGGCGCTGCATAGGCGGTCAAGACCCCACCAATGGAGACGTTCACAAACAAGGCGCCCACGGTCAAATACTTGAAACCAGCATGGCCCTGGTGGCGGAAATACGCTTTGTGCAGCAATAAAGCCGCCAAGGTCATGGCGGCAGGCTCAGTAATCAAGGAACCGGCTAGCGGCACTACCGACATGGTAATGAAGTAGGTGGAAATCTTGTTGGACATGGGCAGCACACGCGCCAGCACGGCCACTGTCTTGTTCACCAGCTCCAAAATGGGGCGGCTGGCCGCCACCACCATGATGGCAAACACAAACATGGGCTCGGTGAAGTTGCGCCCTTCCAGGTATTCGATCGCCGCATCCAAGCTGACGAACACCGACATATAAGCCACGAGCACACAGGCCCAGACGCCGAAAACGGCTTCGACCTCGGACAACATATGCCACAGCCCGGCGTGGCTACCACCCTTGTTAGCCAGCCGTGCGAACACCGGCACCGAGAAGGTGTGGACAATCGCAATGACGAACAGCGCCGTTGCAACGTACTCAAGAGGAGAGGCCATTCTTCAAACCTTTATAGCTTTACGTAAATTGCTTGAGTGCGTATCAAGAAAGACTGATCGTGCCAGCCAAAGCGGCCACCACCAAAAGCACACCCACCCAGATATTGGCACGGAACAAACGCAAGCCCCGTTCGGGGAAGCGCACGTCAAAATGCCGCATCTGCCAGATCAGGTGAAGGGCGATTACCGCCATCACCACGTAATAGAAAATCCGCTCGTTCAGCAGAAAGCCGCCCACCAGCCAGCAGGCCATGGCAGCAATATAAAAGCCGCTGATCCAGGTTTTGCCCGCATCGCGAAAGCGCAGGGCCGTGGAGTGCAGGCCCAGCTTGGTATCGTCAGCCACATCGATATAGGCATAGATGGAGTCATAGCCCACCTGCCATAACACGGCGCCTACCCACATCAATACGGCCCCAAACGGCACCATGTTCTGCGTGTCCGACCAGGCCATCAGCATGCCCCAGTTAAAGCAGATACCCAGCACCACTTGCGGCCAATAGGTAAAGCGCTTGCAAAGCGGGTAAATCATAACGATCGGGAACAAGGCCAGAGCCAGCCAACGACTGTACTCATTGATGGCCAATAGCAGCAAGGCACACACGGCGATCTGCGCCAGCACAAAGATCACCGCCTTTCGCATGGTGAGCTGGCCGCTGGTCAAAGGCCGGAAGCGAGTGCGCTCGACCTGATGGTCAAAGTTGCGATCCGCCATATCGTTAAAGCAGCAGCCAATGCCGCGCATCAACAAAGCCCCCAGGGAAAAAATCACCAAGCGCCACAAGGTGGGGATGCCGTCCGCTGCCTGCACCAAAGCGGCCAGAGCGGGCAGCAGGGTCAACCAGGTGCCAACGGGACGATCCAGACGGCACAAACGCGCATATGGTCCCCAGGAAGCCGGCAAATAGCGGGCCACCCAGTCATTCGTGGGGCGCATATCAGACAGATCGGGACGCGGAGAAGACTCCGATGCGGATGGAGATGTCATAGAGGTAAAACCTAAATCCAGGCGTCAGGCCATAGACTGAAAACAGGCATACCCTCTATCAAGAGGGTATGCCGTGGATTCGTAGGGCAAACGGAGCTGACTTGGGCCGCTCTGAAAACCGCAACGCTGGCCAGGCCAGCGCATGAAAAGACGCAGCACACCGTGTCTGCGTCCAATGCCTGCAAGACAAAATCAGGCTTCTTTGATGAGTTTACCCAAGATGGCGATGCCTTCGCGAATTTTTTCCTCGGGCACGGTAGCAAAGCTCAGGCGCAAGGTATTGCGCTTGACGTCATCCCCAGCGTAGAAGGGTTCGCCTGGCACAAACGCCACCAGATTCTCAATGGCTTTTTGCAACAAGGCACTGGAATTCACGTGTTCTGGCAAGGTCACCCAGATAAACATGCCGCCTTCGGGGCGTGTCCACTGAGCGGTATCAGGGAAATGCTGATCCATCGCGTCCAGCATGATGGCGCACTGTTTTTGATAGATGTCGCGCACTTTAGGCAGGTGCTTGTCCAGGAAGCCATTATGTACGGCTTCGTAAACAGCCATCTGCGTCAGGGTAGAAGTGTGCAAGTCAGTGGCTTGCTTGATCTGCACCAGTTTGTCGATGATTTTTGCCGGGGCCACGATGTAGCCCAAGCGCAGACCAGGAGCCAGAACTTTGGAGAAAGTGCCCAGACGAATGACCGTGGCACCCGCCTTGCGGCCCAAAGACAGCAAGCTGGGCAGACGCTCGCCCGCATAGCGCAGTTCGCCGTAAGGATCATCTTCAACGATAGGGATATGCGCTGCCGCACATCGCTCCACCAGATCCTGACGACGTTCCAAAGGCAGGCGCAGGCCAGTCGGGTTCTGGAAGTTGGGCAGTGCGTACAGCAAACGGGCGCCCATGGCTTCAGGGGCAGACACGTATTCAGGGATCATGCCCTGGCCGTCGGTAGGAATCGCCACAAAAGCTGGATCGTACACAGACAAGGCCTGCAAGGCGCCCAGATAGGTAGGCGATTCCACCAGCACTTTGCTGCCTTCGTCGATGAACAGCTTGCCCAGCATGTCCAGCGCTTGCTGCGACCCGTTAACCAGCAAGATTTCGTCCGGGCTGACGGCAGCGCCTTCCGCGCTCATTTGGTCTGCCAGCCACTGGCGCAAGGGCAGGTAGCCTTCAGTGGTGGTGTATTGCAACGCCACACGACCCTGTTCGCCCAATACCTTGTTGAACGCGCTTTGCATTTCCTCGACAGGAAAGCCGACTGGAGTGGGCAAACCGCCCGCAAAGGAAATAATCTCAGGACGCGCTGTGACCTTGAGAATTTCACGAATTGCGGAGCCACTCAGTTTCTGGGCACGTTGGGAAAAGGTAAAAGACTGCGAGAGGGTATCCATGATTCGGGAAAGTCCTGAAGAAGAACGATTAATACTTCATATGCGAACTTTATAGTTCACAACAATTAACGCGGAATGTCGGACGATACCGGCACTCCGCAGCTTTGAATGGCTTACAACACCTATTTATTAGCGTATACCTTGCCACCAAGCGGCCTGCAGCGCAAGTAGCCAAACCCCTGCTGCTTGGGATTAACCCTGAAAACACGCCTTGCCCACCCGGCCAAACGTCTCACTTTGTCTATACTCCGCTATTGTATATACAATTAAAAACCCGCCTGGAGCCATGCCACTATGAGCCAGCCCCACCCTGCCACTGGCTGGAGCCAGCTGAACATTAGCAGCCTGCCAATCCAGCCCTGGAAAAATGGCGGCGGCACCACGCGCGAACTGCTGTGCTACCCCCCCAATGCGGATTACCAAAGCTTTGACTGGCGCATCAGCCTGGCCCATGTCCAGACAGCCGGGGACTTTTCCCGTTTTCAGGGGATAGACCGGCACATCGTGCTGATTGAAGGCGACAGCATGCCACTGCTTCAAGGTGAACAGGTTCATGTGCTGCATCCTTTCAAGCCCTATTCCTTTGCCGGTGAAGACCCCGTAGCCTGCCTCTTGCCGCAAGGCTCGACCAAAGACCTGAACCTGATGCTGCGCCGAGGCCGAGCCCACGGCAGCCTGCAAGCCTGGCAAGGGCATCACGGTTCCGAAACACTCGCAGCAGGCACCCACTTGTTCTACCTTGCCCAGGGCAACTATCAGCTTCAAGCCGACTCGCAGCGCTGGAACTTGAGCGCCGGGCAAATCCTGACCGCCACCCTCAGCCGCCCCCTGCCGCTGGATATGCAGGCTGGCTCTGCCGATGCAGCATTGATACATGCCTGCATCACTCAAAACGGAACGAATTGATCATGAGCTACACCCTGTGGACTGACTTACGCCTGGCCCCCAATGCTGACCCCGAGCACGTTATTGAGAATGCCTGTCTGGTTGAACAAGCAGGCCGTATTGCCTGGATGGGGCCGCACAAGGCCCTGCCGGCGGAATGGGCACAACCTGCGCAACACCACCGGCTAGGCAATCGCTGGGTGACACCTGGTCTGATCGACTGCCACACCCACCTTGTTTACGGCGACAACCGCGCCCAGGAGTTTGCCCTGCGGCTGGCAGGCGCGTCCTATGAAGAAATTGCCCGCCAAGGGGGAGGCATCGTATCGTCTGTCAAAGCCACCCGCAGCCTGGACGAAGACACCCTGCTGGCTCAAGCCCTGCGCCGTCTGGATGCGCTGCTGGACGAAGGTGTTACCGCCATCGAAATTAAATCCGGCTATGGACTGGATCTGGACAGTGAACGCAAAATGCTGCGCGTGGCTCGGCGTCTGGGCCAACTGCGTGCTGTGACGGTACGCACCACCTTTTTAGGTGCCCACGCCCTTCCCCCTGAATTTGCCGGACAAGCGGATGCCTATCTGGATCTGGTCTGCGATGAAATGCTGCCCACACTGGCACAAGAAGGGCTAATTGATGCCGTAGACGTTTTCTGCGAGCGCATTGCCTTTGACCTTCAACAGTCCGAACGCGTCTTGCAGGCCGCTCGAAAATTGGGCCTGCCCGTCAAAATGCACGCCGAGCAGCTCTCTAACCTGGGCGGCACGGAACTGGCTGCCCGCTATCAGGCGCTGTCTACCGACCATCTGGAGTATCTGGACGAAGCGGGCATCATCGCCATGAAAAAGGCAGGCACGGTTGCCGTGCTGCTGCCCGGTGCCTTTTATTTTTTGCGTGAAACGCAATTGCCGCCCATCGAACTACTGCGTCAACACGGTGTGCCTATGGCCCTGTCCACAGACAACAATCCTGGCACATCACCTTGTACGTCCCTGCTCTTGATTCTGAACATGGGCAGCACACTCTTTAAGCTGACCGTGCCCGAAGCCCTGGCTGCAGTTACCCGCCACGCGGCCCAAGCCTTGGGCGACCCGGATATCAGTGGCGAACTGAGCGTAGGTGCACGCGCTGACTTCGTGGCCTGGGATATCGACTCTTTGCCCGAGCTGGTCTATTGGCTGGGCCTGCCCCGCTGCGCGGTCGTTGTGCACCAAGGCAAAATCAGCCGTGATTTACGCAAGGAATCACCATGAGCATCACCCGGCAGCATGACGCGCTCTTGGCCCCCTGGGCCTATCTAAACGGCCACTGGCAGGCCAATGTTCTGCTGCGCTGGGATCAGCACGGCACACTGACCCATGTGTTGCCTCAAGCCAGTCAAGAAGATCTGGCCCACGCGGGCCGGGTCCACCAGGCAAAAGGCGCGGTCTTGCCGGGTATGCCCAATCTGCATTCCCATGCCTTTCAAAGTGCCATGGCAGGTTTGACCGAGTTCCGTGGACAGGGGCAGGACAGCTTCTGGAGCTGGCGAGATTTAATGTATCGCTTCGCCGCCCGACTGGAGCCAGAACATATGCTTGCCATTGCGCAGTGGCTCTATATCCAGATGCTGAAAGCCGGCTATACCAGCGTGTGCGAATTTCATTATCTGCACCATCAGCACGACGGCCAGAACTACGCCCCCATCGGCCTGCTGGCCCAGGGCGTCTTGGATGCGGCCAGCAATAGCGGACTGGCGATCACGATGCTGCCCGTGCTGTATCAGTACAGCGACTTTGGCAACAAAGCCCCGCGCCAGGATCAACAGCGCTTTTTAAATAGTCCCACCCAACTGCTGTACCTGCTGGAATCCCTGCACCGTAGCCACCCCATTAACCCCGATCGGCGCTATGGAGTCGCTCCGCACTCCCTGCGGGCCACCTCCGTGGGTTCCATCGGCACCTTGATCGACGGCCTGCATAGCCTGCCCTCGCGCCACCCTATCCATATCCACATTGCGGAACAAATGGCCGAAGTGCTGGCCTGCCAGCAGGCGCATGGTTGCAGTCCAGTGACCTATTTGTATGACAACTTCAATGTGGACCAACGCTGGTGCCTGATCCACGCCACCCATATCAAAGATCAGGAGCGCCAGCAGATTGCCCGCAGCGGCGCGGTAGCCGGTTTGTGCCTGACCACCGAGGCTAATCTGGGTGATGGCCTGTTTCCAGCCGCCGCCTTTCTGGCGGACAAAGGGCAGATAGGAATAGGGTCGGACAGCCACATCTGTGTGGACTGGCGCGCCGAGCTGCGTTTGTTGGAATATGGTCAACGCTTGATCAGCCAGCAGCGCAATGTACTGGCCTGTCCTGAACAGCCTTTCGTGGCCGATTACCTGTTCGAGCATTGCGTCCGTGGAGGAACACAGGCTTCCGGGCGTACATCAGGCCAACTGGCCGCCGGCCATCAAGCTGATCTGATGGTGATTGATCTGGAACACTCCAGCCTGGCGGGGCTGGACAGCGCACATTGGCTATCCGCCTTGGTCTTTTCCGAGCGCGCCCATGCCAACCCAATTCGGGATGTATTTGTGAGCGGAAAAGCCTGCATTACAGACGGCCATCACCCGCAGGAAGAAGCAGCATTTGCGGCCTACCAAGCAACGCTGGGCAGTTTGCTTAGCCAATCCTGAACCCAAGAAACCACCAGCAATCTGCATCCACTAACTGGGCCAGCACCGGAGGTCGATGCACTGCTCTGTCACACGCCCTGTGAACGGTTAGCTCCAGACAGAAAGGCCAAACACGATACGGCAAAGCATAAAAAACCCCTGGCTGGATAAATCCAAACCAGGGACAAATTCGTGGAGACAAAAATAATCAGGGTGTCTTCATTGGTACTAAAACAAATCTGCTGCGGTATCCGCCAAACTGTCATCCAGCACCAACGCTTTCAGCGCCTCGATGTCCGGAGCCAGATAACGGTCTTGGTCGTAAAACGGGACAGCCTTGCGGATCACATCCTGCACCTTTTTCAAGCGCTCGGACGTCAGCAAGGGCGCATGAAAATCGATACCCTGCGCAGCGCACAACAGCTCAATTGCCACAATCACGGCTGTGTTCTGCGCCATGTCCTCCAGCCTGCGAGCCGCAAAGGTCGCCATGCTGACGTGATCTTCTTGGTTCGCAGAAGTCGGCAAACTATCCACACTGGCCGGATGCGCCAGGGATTTGTTTTCTGAGGCCAGCGCCGCCGCCGTCACATGCGCAATCATGAAGCCGGAGTTCAAACCCGCAGAGGGCACCAGAAACGGCGGTAGGCCGGAAATGCTGGCGTCGATCAGCAGTGCGACACGGCGCTCGGCCAAGGCACCAATTTCAGCAATAGCCAACGCCAAAGTATCTGCCGCAAACGCCACCGGCTCGGCATGAAAGTTACCCCCGGAGATCACCTGATCCGGCTCGCCATTATGGCCTGGGAATACCAAGGGATTGTCTGTGACGGCATTAGCCTCGATCAACAAGATCCGCTCGTTCTGGCTGATCAAATCTTGAATGGCTCCCATGACCTGAGGCTGACACCGCAGGCTATAGGGGTCCTGCACCTTATTGTCATTGTCCCGATGGGACTGGCGAATCTGGCTACCGGCCAGCAACTCGCGATACAGACGCGCCGCATAAATCTGCCCAGCTTGGCCTCGCACTTCATGAATACGCGGATCAAAGGGAGCATCACTGCCTTTGGCCGCATCCACACTTAAAGCGCCCGCCAAAATCGCGTTGCGAAACAAGGTCTGGGTACGGAACAAGCCATTTAGAGCCAGCGCGGTGGAAACCTGGGTGCCATTAATCAAGGCCAGACCTTCTTTGGCAGCCAGCACAATAGGCGTGATACCGGCTTTAGCCAAGGCTTGTTCGGCGGGCATCCATTCACCCTGCCATTTGGCCTTGCCTTCCCCGATCAGGGTCAAGGTCATATGCGACAAGGGAGCCAAATCCCCCGACGCCCCCACCGAGCCTTTGCACGGAATGAAAGGTACAACGCCTGCATTCAGAATATCCAGCAAGGTCGTGACCACATGGGAGCGTATCCCGGAAAAACCGCGTGCCAGGCTGGCTATTTTCATCGCCATGATCAAACGTGCCACAGCATCCGAAACCGGTTCGCCCACCCCTACGGAGTGCGACAGAATCAAGTTCTTTTGCAACTGCTCCAGATCCTGATCAGGAATGCGTTGCTGAGCCAGTTTGCCAAAGCCGGTGTTGATGCCATAGGCCGGATTACCTTCGCGGATGATCTTGGCCACAATCGCCGAGGACGCATCCATGGCCCCGATGGCCTGGGGCGGCAAGCTCAGAACAGCCGGTTCCTGCCAAATCTGGCGCAGCTGTGCCAAAGTCAGTTCGCCGGGAGAAAGCTCGATACTCTTGCTCATCATTCTGTCCTGTTTTCTTACTTGATCATGGGCAGTGTCAGCCCGAAATTCTTGGCGGTTTCAATAGCCAGCTCATAGCCTGCATCAGCATGACGCATCACACCACTGGCGCAGTCGTTTATCAAGACCCGCTCCAGACGGGCCGCAGCCTGCTCACTGCCATCCGCCACAATCACCATGCCCGCATGCTGGCTGTAACCCATGCCTACTCCGCCACCGTGATGCAGCGACACCCAACTGGCTCCACCCGCGGTATTGAGCAAGGCATTGAGCAAAGGCCAGTCCGATACGGCATCCGTGCCGTCGCGCATGCTCTCTGTTTCGCGGTTAGGGCTGGCCACCGAACCGGTATCCAGATGATCGCGGCCGATGACAATGGGCGCTTTCAGCTCGCCCGTGCGCACCATTTCGTTAAAGGCTAAACCCGCCAAGTGCCGCTCCCCCAGCCCCAGCCAGCAAATGCGCGCTGGCAAGCCCTGAAACGCTATGCGTTCCTGCGCCATATCCAGCCAGCGATGCACATGCTGATTGTCCGGGAACAGCTCTTTGATCTTTTGATCCGTCTTGTAGATATCTTCCGGGTCACCCGACAAGGCCACCCAGCGAAACGGCCCTTTGCCTTCGCAAAACAAGGGCCGGATATAGGCGGGAACAAAGCCGGGGAAGTCGAAGGCATCAGCCACGCCTTCATCCAAGGCCACTTGCCGAATGTTATTGCCGTAGTCCACCACCGGAATGCCCAATTTCTGGAAATCCAACATGGCCTGCACGTGAACAGCGCAGGACTTGGCGGCCTCTTGCTGGATGCGCGCATGTTGCGCTGGATCTTTCTGCGCCGCCTGCCACTGCTCCACGGTCCAACCTGACGGCAAATAGCCATTGAGCAGGTCATGGGCCGAGGTCTGGTCCGTGACCAGATCAGGCTTTAATCCGCCTGCCTGAGCGCGGCGCAGCAGTTCTGGCAGGACATCTGCCGCATTACCCAAGAGTCCGATGGAGACCGCCTCCTTAGCTGCCGTGTGCTGAGCAACCAGCTCCAGCGCGTGATCCAGATCTCGAGCCTGTTTGTCCAAATAACGAGTCTGCAAACGAAAGTCGATACTGCTTTGCTTGCACTCAATGGTCAAAGACACCGCACCGGCAAATGTAGCGGCCAAAGGCTGTGCACCCCCCATGCCACCCAGCCCAGCAGTCAGAATCCAGCGTCCGGCCAGCGAACCGCCAAAATGCTGCCGACCTGCTTCAGCAAAAGTCTCGTACGTGCCTTGCACAATGCCCTGGCTGCCGATGTAAATCCAACTGCCTGCTGTCATCTGCCCGTACATAAACAAACCCGCCTGATCCAGCTCGTGAAATTTTTCCCAGGTAGCCCATTTAGGCACCAAATTGGAGTTGGCCAACAACACACGCGGCGCATCGCTATGGGTACGAAACACCCCTACCGGTTTACCGGACTGGATCAACAAGGTCTGATCCTCTTCCAGTTGGCGCAGACTTGCCAGAATCTGGTCATAGCACTCCCAATTGCGCGCTGCCCGTCCAATCCCACCGTAGACCACCAGGTGCTGGGAATTTTCGGCCACGGCCGGGTCCAGATTATTCTGGATCATGCGGTAAGCCGCTTCGGCCACCCAGTTCTTGCAACTGAGCTGGCTACCTGTAGGCGCTTTAATCTGCCGACTGGCATCAAAACGAGGGTCTTGGCTGGCCGCCAAAGCGTGATGATCAGGCATGGTGCTGTCCTCCGTCTGAGGTGTCTCTGGATGCGCGTTGGTTCTGTCTGAGTGGCGCTTTTCGGGCGGTACGCCAGCGGTAAAGCGCCGACAAAACAACGGTTTTCTTGTAAGCTCATGCCAATGTATAGTCATTTCTTTTAATTGTCTATACATATACAAAAAGCCCTGTGGACGGTGCGTGTTCTCAGGCAGCATCTACCCTGCCTTTGTCCTGACTGGAACGATCACACGATGGTTCAGGCAGCCTAGGTCTGCTGCCTAAGTACCGGCCAGTGCAAGGCTCCTTTCAGTATTAGCAGGCCCTACAGGAAAACGTAGCAATGGATGCGCCCCTGACGAATACCTCGTCTCCCGAATCTGCTCTGCCCGCCTATTTGCAAATCAAGAATTTCGTACTGGAAAAAATTCAGTCCGGGCAGTGGCGTGAAGGGGATCTGATTCCTACAGAACTGGCCCTGTGCGAACAGTTTGGCGTGTCGCGCATGACCGTTAATCGAGCCTTGCGCGAGCTCACCAACGATGGACTGCTGATTCGCATCAAAGGTTCAGGCACCTATGTTGCACAGCCAAAATTCCAGTCCACACTGATCGAAATTCGCAGCATCGCCCAAGACATACGGGAACGGGGCCATCAGCACAGCTGTCAGGTTCTGAGCATGGAGCGCTTGCAGGCCAGCCCGGCGCAAGCCCGGCTTTATGGCATTGATTCGGGCACTCCCTTGTTTCATTCCATCATTGTTCACGCTGAAAACGGCCTGCCCATCCAATACGAGGACCGCTTGGTGGATGCCCGCATGGCCCCCGACTATCTGGAGCAGGACTGGAACCAGATCACGCCGAACGAATATCTGGTGCGCGTTGCGCCCTTGCCTACCGGTTTTTACACCATTGAAGTGCTGGTGCCGCCTGCCGCCATTGCACACGCTTTGCACATGAAAGAGCATCAGCCCTGTCTGGTGATGGACCGCCGCACCTTTTCCAGCGAGCAGTTCACTACCCACGCCCGGCTTTGGCATCCGGGGGACCGCTATAAATTCGCGGGACGGATGTAGAGAGCCCCGGCCTCTGTCGTGTTGGGGGCATCGCACATCAAGCCCTAAGACCTGGCCTGGGCTTTTTGACTCATTGCTCTGCGCTGTTTCTCAATCAAGCTGATTTCGCTTATGCCACACCCACACCATCCCTATCTCCAAGACTGGAACTTGCAGCCTGATGGCCCCGCCATTGAAACCGGCAATGCAAGCTTGCTTCCGGTGCTCTGGCAGGGGCAGGCAGCCATGCTGAAAGTCTCCAGCTCAGCCGAAGAAATCCAGGGCTACGATTTGCTGGAATGGTGGCAAGGCCAGGGCGCCGCCAAGGTGTGGGCTCGCTCAGAACATGCGATTCTGATGGAATGCGCTACGGGTGGGCGCAGTCTGGCAGGGCTTAGCCACACCGGTCAGGATGAACAAGCCAGCCGCATTATTTGCGATGTCGTGGCCCAACTGCACCATGCCGCCCCTACTTCGCAGGTTCATCCCCGTCCCCCCGCCACACTGACACCGCTGCACGAGCGGTTCCAGTCGCTGCAGCATGTTGATGTCAACCTTCATCCCGTCCTGCTAAGTGCTAAGCGCACAGCTCACGAACTGTTGGCCCAGCCCCGCGACCTTGTTTGTTTGCATGGCGATATTCATCATCACAATATTCTGGACTTTGGGCCACGGGGCTGGCTGGCTATCGATCCCAAAGGCCTGATCGGTGACCGCGCTTTTGACTACGCCAATCTGTTCTGTAACCCGGACGCGCACACCGCCATTAATGACTATCGATTTTTGACGCGGGTAAGTACTGTCTCTCAGCATGCCCAACTGGACAGGCGACGGCTACTGCAATGGATTCTGGCTTACTGCGGCCTGTCGGCGGCCTGGCACTTTGAAGACCAGAGCGATCCTGCCATTGCCTTGCAAATTGCACAGCTGGCGCAGCAAGCCTTAAGCACCTAGACGCAAGGCCGCTAAGCCGGCCCGGTTTCGATCTGCTCGTGCTTGCGATATCGCGTCAGGGACAAACCAGTTTGGCGCTTGAAGTAGCGACACAGATAAGACGGGTCCTCGAAATTGAGCTGATCGGCAATCTGCCCGATCGCCAACTGGCTGTAGGAAAGCAGCGCCTTGATCTCCAAAATCACCTGCCTGTCGATCAAGGCCTTGGGGCTGTCGTTGAAAAACTCTTTGGTCAGCTGTGACAGATAGAAGGGCGTGATGTTGAGTTTGTCGGCATAAAACTTCACATCACGATGTTCTCTGCATTGTTGGCCCACCAATTCCCAGAAGCGCCAGCTGATCATTTCCTTGCGACTGAACTGCTGACCGCCTTGGTATTCGGGCGGAATCTGCTCGGCGATACGCAGAAAGAAATTTTGCAGCTGATTACGCAGCATGATGTGCTGATACAGGGTGCGGGTTTGCACAATCTCGCGCAGTTGTACGAGCCAGGCCGCCTGCAAAGCCCTGTCTTTCTGAGGGGGGACGCATAAGGGATGGTCATGCAGGAACACAAACAGCGGGTTAGGTAACTGATACGCTACCTCAGCCGCCAAGTTCTTGGGCATCAGCAGGAAAAACACCTTAAAGCCGCGCGAGCGCCGTTTCAGTAGCGCAATCGTATCTTCGGCCAGGACCAGCACATCATCGCGCCTAACCACCTGATCTTTGAAGTTCAGACTAAGCAGCGCACGGCCCGACACGCAAATCATCAGAGTCATATAGGCATGACCAAAGGACAAAGGCATGCCCACGCCTTCGGCCAGCGTTGTCTCGCCCGTCAGCAAACCGTCTTTAGCGCTGAATAATTGTGGTATCTGATGCATGGTGCCCGTCTTCCCTTCATCACCCCGCCGCAGGAGGCGATACTTTCCAAAAGTACCGAAACTGCCAAGGTACTGCTCTGTTCCCTGACCCGGCCAAGTTCTATTCTGTTTCCTACTTAATTGTGAGTAAAGAAAATGAAACTTCAAACAGAAAGACTGATATTACGCCCTTGGCAAGACACGGACGCCGAGGATTTGTACGAATACGCCAAAGACGAACGAGTCGGCCCCATTGCCGGTTGGCCTGCACATACCAGTGTTGAGGAAAGTGCTCAGATCATCCGCACAGTTTTCAATATGCCCGAAGTGTATGCCGTCGAGCATAAAGAAAATGGCCGCGCCGTAGGCTGCATTGGCATTCTGATCGGTAAAAACAGCAACTTCGACATCAGCGAAGAAGAAGGCGAAATTGCTTATTGGATTGGCGTACCGTACTGGGGCCAGGGCTTGATCCCCGAAGCTGTACGCGAAGTGATGCGACACGCTTTTGAAACGCTGAAGCTAAAGGCTTTGTGGTGCGGCTACTTTGCCAACAATGCCCAATCGCAGATTGCGCAAACCAAGTGTGGCTTTCGCCATCACCACACCGAGGAAAACAAGTACAACCAGTTCCTGCAGGACTACCGCACTGAGCACATCAGCCGCATTAGCGCCGAGGAATGGCTGGCTTTGCCCAAAAAACAGTCCTAATCGCCTGTTGAGCCCGTACACCCACGCCGCCGCTCTGGGTGTAGAACAGCCCCCAAAACCGGGACAATTGTCTCGGGCTTTTGGGGGCCGTTCACCTTCGGAATAGCCTTTAGTCTGCGCTTATCCGCTTATGCCGTTTGCAGGGCATTCTTGGGCTGCCTCAACAAGAGAAACAGCAAGCCGGCAATCAAGGCGGCCAGCCCAGCCAGTACACGCAATATGGTCAGGAATGAAGCGGCATAACTGTCTGCCAATTGCGCCTCCAAACCGGGCAGTTGTTGCGCCGCCAGTTGCAGTTCACCCAAGGCTGCGCGGCTTGCCGCCTCCAAAACGGCCTCCTGTGTAAACATCGTGGTGTCCACGTTCAAGCGATGCTGAATCAAGGTCGCCAGCAGCACGCTAACCACCGCAATAGCGACGCCATCCGCAGAAATACGCACGGTATTGAAGATCCCTGTGGCCATTCCAACACGGTCCGGGCTGACGACGCTGACTGCCATCCCATCCATCAAGCCCCAGGGCAAACCAATGCCTATGCCAATCAGCAACAAAGGCAGATGCAGTGCCTGCCCGCCACCTTGGGCGAAACCATGTGCCAGCCATAACAAGCCCGCCGACACGATCAACAAACCCAGGCTGGACAAGGTGCCTGCACTAAACCAGCGTGTCAGCAAAGCAGCCAGAAAAGGAATAATCAACAAAGGCGCGGCCAACCACACCATCATTTGTCCGGCCTGCAAAGCACCATATCCATCAATACCGATAAAGCGTCCCGGCAAAATCACAATCAACACAATAAACAGGAACGCTGGCGCAGCGGCCAAGGCCTGTACACCGACGAAACCAGGGTCACGGAAAAAGCTCAAATCAATCATGGGCTTGGCGACACGCTGCTCGATCATCACAAAACCTACAAAGGCCACCACAGCGGCCAGCAGCGCCGCCATCACCCAGGTATCGGACCAACCCCGTTCCGGGATCAACAACATGCCGTAGGTGAACAAAGCCAAGGCCAAGGTAAAGCTGAACGCACCGGGCCAATCCAGAGATCCGGGCGATCCCCCTTGTTTCTGCGGCGTACTGATGAAAACCAGCGCCAAACTGAGCACACCAATGGCCGCAGTTACGTAGAAAACACCTTGCCAGTGCATTGCCTCCACAATCCAGCCAAAGAACCAAGGGCCAAAAGACAGGCCCAGGCCAAACGAGGTGCCTAAAAGACTGAAAGCCCGCGCCCGTGCCCGCCCTTCAAATAAGGGGGCCAAGGAGGACATGGCCGCTGCAAACGCAGCGGCGCCACCCAAGCCTTGCAACAAGCGCAAGATATCGACCCAGAACACCGACGGCATAAAAGGGATGGCAAAAGTAAACAGGCAAAACGAGATCAGGCCAATCAGCCAGATACGTCGTTGCCCGTAGAGATCCGTCAGGCTGCCGGACACCATCATGGCGCCGCCATAGCTCAGGATGTAGGCGTTCATGATCCAGCTTAGCTGGGCCGCACTGCCGCCCAGGTCCGCACTGATCGCTGACAAGACAACAGCCGGGCCGGTAAAGCACAGGGGAATCAACAAACCCGTGAGGCAAGCCGACAGTAATTGCAGCCGACGCATGGCCGGCGAGGAGGAAGTAGAAAGCATGGTTCTCGTTTGCTACTAAAGCGCTAAAGCCTGGCGGCGCACATGAGGAAAGCCATGCAAAACCCCAGGCAAGGTTCAAAGCTTAAGCGCCCCCTGAGAAAAGAAAAATACACTACAGTTATTAATACTTAGGAAATAAATTCTTAAATAGGACCGTCATCATGATGGATAACTTGGGCAGTATGGGCCTGTTTGTGCGGGTAGCTGAACGACTGAGCTTTTCAGCGGTAGCACGTGAATCCGGGCTTTCACCTTCTACCGTAGGCAAGTCCATTGCCCGCCTGGAAGAACGTCTGAAAGTGCGGCTGTTTCACCGCAGCACGCGCACGCTGGCCCTGACTGCTGACGGCAAGATCTTTCTGGAACGCTGCCGCCGCATTCTGTGCGAACTGGAAGCCGCAGAGTTGGAAATGTCCCAAGCCAGTGAAATGCCACGCGGCAAATTGCGCATTAGCCTGCCGCGCTACAGCGGCCTGTTCCAAACCGTCATAGCCGACTTCATGCAGCGCTATCCGGCGGTGGAACTGGATCTGGATTTTTCAGATCGTGTAGTGGATGTGATCGGTGAAAGCTTTGACGCAGCCGTACGCGCCAGCGCGCTGACTGACTCAGGCTTGATGCGTAAACGCCTGGGAACATTTCGCCGTGTTCTGGCCGCCTCCCCCCGCTACCTGAAAGAACATGGCCGCCCTCAAATAGCGATGGATCTACAACACCACGCTTGCCTGCACTACCGCTTTTTGAACACAGGCAGACTGGAGCAGTGGCCCCTCCCCGGCGATCAGGAGCTACCGGAATTGCCACGCACCTTGATCTGCAATAGCGTGGAAATGCGTGTTCACCTGACGGTACAGGGCAAAGGCATTGCCTGCCTGCCAGACTTCACCGTGGCTGAGCACTTACGCGATGGGCGGCTTGAAACCATTCTGGATGACTACACGCACAAGCAAGTCCCCATCTGGCTGGTCTGGCCCGCCAGCCGCAATCTATCACCGAAATTGCGCGCTTTTATTGATTGCATGAGTACGGGCATATTGAGTAGCTGAAGCGGACGTTTCCGCGACCGTTTACGCTGGGCTTAGCTCGTTACGTGTCTTGTCCTGACCTAAGGCACGTATGCGATCAAACAAGGCCTGGGCCTCATCAGCAGGCAGTGCCAACCCCAGTTGTTCCTGCAAGCACTGTGCCCACGCTCCCGCATCCGTGAAATGCTGCGTATGAAGTTCACCAGCATTGTCGCGCCGGGTGTAGCTGTCGTTGACCATAGACTCCCGCGCGCCAGGCTGGGTGCGGCTGATCAGCAAACTGTTCAAAAACAAGGATTGGGGGTAGGTAGAGGTGTACCAATTGCCAATTTCAAAGTCGATGGGCGCTGCGGGCTCCAGACTGTATTCGTACACGGTCTGCCAGGCAGAGCGGGTCTGAAACTGCAAGCTCAGTTCATCTTGTTTTTGAACAATGCGGTATGAGCCATGCGGTGTCGTCTGAGGCGTATCCAGCACGTATTCCAAAGGGGCTGTCTGAGTGGTGGAGCCAAAGGCAACATCGGCAAACCAGCTACGCCCGTCGATCTCCACACGCAGCAACATATGGGTCAGACCGGTCCGCAACTGCTCGGGCACTTGCCAGCGCACACGGGCGATCAAGGGCGTGACGGTAAAGCCGATTTGCTGCAAGACGGCCAACAACAAGGTGTTGTGCTCAAAGCAATAGCCGCCGCGCTGACGCCCGATCATTTTCTCTACCAGGGCATCCAGGCTCAAGGGCACTGTCTGGCCTGTAAAGGGCGCGATATTTTCAAATGGAATCGACTGAGGATGCAAAAGGTGCAAACGCTGTAAAACCTCCAGCGTTGGCTCCACAGGCCCGCTATAAGCGATACGAGCAAAGTAAGCATCAAGCAAAGCGCTTGTAGACATCACCGTCATCTGAGATCACCGAAAATCGCAAAAATAAAGGGGGGCAACACCCCCCGACCCACTATAAGCATGAATCCGGAGAGCCGGATCTGCCATCCCACGCGCACCCCATTGCCCGCAGTATGGCAGATCCTTAGTGGCTCAAGCGGCGTGCTGGCTGACGAAGTTCACCAAACTTTGTTTGGGCACGGCACCAACCAAGCGATCAATCACCAAGCCGTCCTTGAACAGCAAAACCGTAGGAATACTTTGCACACCATAGCGCGCCGCCAAATCGGGCGACTGGTCCAGATCGACTTCGCCAAACTGGGCCTGGCCCTGCAAATCGTTGGCAATCGCGTTAAAGACAGGTGCCATCACCCGGCAAGGGCCGCACCATTGCGCCCAAAAGCGCACGGCATACACATGGGACGCCTGTCCCAGTTCAGCATCAAAATTGTCCAGATTAAGTGACTTGGGCATGAATAAAGACTCCAAAAAGTAAGAACGGCAGAGCCCGCGCCGGGCAGCCACTGATAATCGCCTAATGCATTAATCAGGCAGACGACGCCCCAGCAACTGGCCGGGCCAGTCCTCTACCTGAAATGTGGCAAGACGTTCATAGCCACACGATTCGTAAAATTGCACTAAAGCTCCGGTGCCCCCGCCATAGCAGTCCACACGCAAGTACGACACTCCGGCGCGGCGAGCCTGATCATCCGCAAAGCTCAGCAAGCTGCGGCCCAAGCCCCGCACTTTTGGGTCACGAGAACTGATCAAGACACGCACATACACTTCTGGCTCGTCTGCAGGCGGCACATAGTCCATGGATTCGCCCAGAATCAAGGCGCCCTGAACGCAACCGGTGGGATCTTGTGCCACCCAGGCTCCGGGCAAGGCACACGCTTCGGCAATCCGCGCGACCTTATCCGGTTGAGTCGACCAGGGCTCCGTTCCCCACTGCCACTTATTTCCCATTTGAGCGAACCAGGCAATAGCCTCGTCAAACAGCGTGAGTACGGCGGGAACGTCTTGCTCCGTCGCACGACGAATCAACCATTGCCCTGTATAGACCCCGATTTTGTTCATTGATTTACCTCTGACTCTATTAACAACTCCCGGCAGTAAAACACAGCCAAGCCATGACACTGCAAGAAGGTTTCAAGCATCCTGTTATTCAGCCCTGAAACGGCTCATCCCGGTGTGCCTCACGCATTGGCAGTCTGAGGACTCAAACGCGTATCCCACATCGCCAGCCCCAGAGAAATCAGCGCAATAATGACGCCCACCCAGGCTACCGACGCCAGGTTATAGCCCAGGCTGATCGGAATACCGGCCAATAAGGGAGCCAGCGTCAAACCCGCCTGAAACGCAGAGGCATTGGTGGCCCCAGCCAGCATGGGAGCATCCGGCGCCAAGGCGTAGACCCGTCCCCACACGGGCGGATTCAACAAGAAGCCGGCCATTCCCAACATAAACACCATGGCTACCGTGAGCCACAAGGAGGTGGCAAACCCGGCGATAAGCACTGAGCTGATAATCAGGCCAATAATCCCCACCACCAACGTTGCCAGAGGTTTTCCATCTGCGGTGCGTCCCCCTATCGTCAAACCGATGAACGCACCCACACCAAACAAGATCAGCACCGCAGGCAGCCATTCGGAGGGCAGACCGCTGACCTGTGTCAGCAAGGCCGCGATATAGCCAAACGTGCCCATATACGCCGCCGTCGTGAACATGGTCGTGGCATAGGCCACCCACAAACCGGGCCGCTTCATGGCGCGTAACTCCGTTGCCAGATCGGGAGCCTGAGCATCGCTGGCACTGTGCTTGGGCAAAGCCAGCAACACCGACACCGCAGAGATCAGGGTGACGACGACTACCGCCCAGAACCCACCACGCCAGCCTGTAGCTTCACTGATGTAAGTACCAGCCGGGCCGCCCAGCACCATTGCCGCCGTCAAACCACTGACCACAATGGACAGCGACTTGGCGCGTCGGTCTGGCGGGGACAATTGCACCGCCGTGGCCGCTGCCACCGACCAGAAACACGCATAAGCCAGGCCCATGAAGAAACGACCCAGCAAGATTGCGCCGTAGCCCTGAGCCAACAAACTAATTAGCGTCGCCACAACAAAAGCCATTTGGCTGATGAATAAGGAGCTGCGAGCAGGCCAGCGCACGGCCAAAATCGCAAAGGGTGGCCCGCCAATCAGCGCCCCCACCGCAAAGGCTGAAATCAAAGTGCCCGCGGTGGGCAAGGAAATGCTTAGATCCTGCGCGATCATGGGCAAGATGCCGCCCATCAAGAACTCCGCGCTGCCCATGGCAAACAGACTAAATGCCAACAAATAAACGGCTGAGGGTATGGTTTCGCTGCTTTTAGTGCGACTCATGACGAACATCCAGATCCAAGAAACCTTAAGCCACCAGCTTGATCAGCAAAGCGCTGACATACATACCCAAACCAAAAATGGCGTGCGTCACCAAGCTACGCAAGCGATTGATCCAAGGAGTAGGAGTACGCGAGGCCGCCAAACCGGCGCCCATAGCAGGTTGCATCACTAAAAAAGGGAAAAGTACCGTGACCGTACCCACGATGACGGCGGGCAAGCAGCTAGGGGCCTGCAGCCATGCCGTGCCGTAGAGGGCGATCAACAAGAAGGCGAAGGCAATGCCCACGGCATAGTGAATGATCCAACCCAGAGCCAGCTCCCCTGCAATGGGCGCAGCCTTGCCAATATTGTTGTGCGCAATTTGCCCCCGCAGCACATGACCGGCCCAGCGGCCCACCATGGCGTAGTTCAGCGTCATCACGCCAAAAGCCTTTTGAATCAGGCCCCAGATATCCATGAACAGCGTCGCCCCGACTCCAATCAGAATCACCTGAACCCATTCACTCATCGATAACATAGGTCGTCCTTTAGCTTGATAAGCACATCGTTATTTGCCATGATAGAAGTTGAAGTCAACTTCAAGTCAACAGGTATCAGATGGATATTTCAGAAGTCGCCAAAGAGACCGGTCTGCCCTCCTCCACCCTGCGTTATTACGAGAAGCAAGGCTTGATTACGGCTATCAGCGAACCGGGCTCACGGCGACGTTTTCATCCGCGTGTACTGGATCAACTGGCCTTGATTGCCTTGGGACAAGCAGGTGGATTGAGTCTGGAGGAAATACGGGCCATGCTGCCGTCCGAAGGGACTCCGCAGGTGGACCGGCAATTGCTGCTGTCCAGAGCAGATCAGATTGACGCCACCATCAAGCGTTTACGCGCCATGAGTGAAGGCCTGCGCCACGCGGCCCACTGCCCGGCCAGCAACCATGCCCAGTGCCCACAGTTTCAGCGCTTGCTCAAAGCCGCAGCCAACAGAGTCAAAAAACACAAAACCACGAACCTGAAACAACCCGGTGCCTCGTTTACGCAAACGGGTTAAGCAGCACCAAAACAACACCGTATTTTGAGGCCGCCCCAGGTCCGACCTTATAATCGCAAGTTGGCACGATGCGCCGTAAGTTTCATTTTGAGCGCATTTAAGCGAGCCGCCCAGAGCGCCGCAGCCCCTATTTTCATTTATTCACATGAGGAGCCGTCTTCGTGACGAGCGTAGAGTCAGCAACCCGATAAGCCGCAACAAGCATCTGTCTTGTTGCGGCGTCCTGTACGACCAATCGCGCTGATTGTTAACAAACAGACGCCGCCCGATCTCTCTGTTTTCGAGCGGTATATTTGTTATGACTTCCTCTCGCCCCTCGTGGGCTTATACGCTGCCAGCGACCTTGCTGTTGATGGCGCCCTTCGACATCCTCGCTTCCTTGGGGATGGATATTTATCTGCCTGTTGTGCCTGCCATGCCCGGTCTGCTTGGCACCACTCCCGCGATCATCCAGCTGACCCTTAGCCTGTACATGTTGCTGCTGGGTGCCGGTCAACTGCTTTTTGGCCCGATCTCCGACCGCATTGGCCGACGTCCTGTCTTGCTGGCCGGAGCTGCCCTCTTTGTGCTGGCCTCAACAGCGGCTGCCTTTTCCAGTTCCGCCTGGGCGTTTGTCTGCTTTCGCCTGCTACAGGCGCTGGGTGCATCTGCCACCATCGTGGCCTTATTTGCCACCGTGCGGGATGTCTATGCCGAACGGCCCGAAGGCGCCGTGATCTACAGCGTCTTCAGTTCCATCCTGGCCTTCGTTCCTGCACTGGGGCCAATTGCAGGCGCACTGATTGCGCAATTGGGCGGCTGGCAGGCAATATTCCTGACACTGGCGGGCTTGGGCCTGATCGCGTGCTTGCATGCCGTGTTCAGTTGGCATGAAACCCTGGTCAAGCAACCCGAGCACACACGGCAATCGTCCTTGGCAGTGCTTAAAAGCCCCCGCTTCTGGGTCTACACCTTGGGCTTTTCCACCGGCATGGGGACATTTTTTGTGTACTTTTCAACTGCCCCGCGCGTGCTGATCGGCCAGGCTGGCTATTCCGAACTGAGCTTTAGTCTGGCTTTCGCCAGCGTCGCGCTGGTCATGATTGTCAGCACACGGTTCGCCAAGACGTTTGTGGCCAAATGGGGCCTTGCCGGATGTCTGGCGCGGGGCATGTTCCTGATTGCACTGGCCGCTCTCTGGCTGGCAGCAGCTCAGCTTTTGCTGGAACCCTCGTTCCTCAGTTTTATTCTGCCCATGTGGCTGGCAGCCGTCGGCATCGTGATGACAGTCTCTGTCACGGCTAACGGCGCCTTGGCAGGATTTAACGATATTGCAGGCTCCGCCGTGGCAATTTACTTCTGCCTTGAAAGTCTGATTGTCAGTATCGTAGGCACTCTGGCAGTCACCTTGCTCGATGGCGATACTGCTTGGCCGCTGGTGGTGTTTGGACTGGGGATGAGCGTCTTGGTAGCCGCAGGCTTGCTGATGCTGGCACGCTTACCACAGCAGCAAGGGAAAGCCAGCTAAAAGCCTTCCCTTAGCAGACGACGATCAATGGCCAGCCGGCACCCGGCCTGATCGTCGCCCTCACGCTGGGCCACATTGCCTTCAAGACGAAGCGGATGTGCGCTCAGTGACCGGGTCTAGCTCATACGTCACCCAATCAGTTTTTGTAGCCATACCGTCATACAGCAGTTGGGCCTGGGCATTATCGTGAGCGGTAATCCAGCGTAGCGTTGACCATCCCCGCTCCTGCGCCACCTGGGCGACGGCAGCAATCAAACGCCGCCCCACACCGCGCCCCCGATACTCATCCGCCACCAACAAATCATCCAGAAATCCTGAGTCACGACCCAGTAAGGTTTCCGGAACCCAGCGGTAATGAGCCAGCCCGATCAGTTCCCCACTCGGCAAGCTGGCCAGCAAACCTTCTACAGGATGATCCGCTGCCATAAGCCAGGACCAGCTACGGCTCAGGATGTCCTCATTCATGGGGACCTTGTAAAACTGGGCATAGGCACGGAAAAGACGCGCCCAGGCCAGCCTGTCGCCCGGCTCCACAGGGCGAATCAACAAGTCTGCGTCGTTCACAAGCGGTGTATTCATCGTCAACTGTCCTTACCAGGAAGTCGCGATAGTAGCTTGCTCTTGATGCGTAGGGAAATACGGCAGTACTTCCTGGGCCAGTTCCTGAATCACCTCCGCTGCGGGCCTTTCCGAAAACTGAATCCCTAGGGCCGCATGGTTCACTCCCGCCGCCTGCCATTCCTCCAGCAACTGGATCAGCCCCTTGCGACCGGTACGCAGTGTGAAACCCCCTCTTAAGGGTGTGCGCGGGTAGTTCGGGTCCTCCACCAGATCCAGCCATTCATTCGTCATGTGAGGCCGAAAGCCACCGTCGGGGATCAACTGACGCCAGGCGCGAATCTTGGCGGCCAAGCGCTGTGGCCCCAGAAGGTTATGCGTCGAATCCGGGTAAGTCAGCCAGCCATCGGCATTTCTGGCGACCCAATCCAAGGACTGGCCCGATGCACCTGTGATGATTAAGGGAATCGCCCCTGTCACCGGCTTGGGTAAAAGTTCTGCGCCTTCAAACTGCCCCAAGGGAGAATCAATCGCCAAAAGACCCGGCTGCATTAACTGCCGAAAATAGCTGACAGCCTGAGCAAAACACTCTGCCCGCGCTGCATGCTCCAGGCCATAGGCGGGAAACTCTATGGGGCGGTCACCGGAAGCAATGCCCATCACCAAGCGGCCCCCTGAAAGCTGATCCAGAGTACTGGCGGCTTTGGCCAGATCAATGGGGTGGCGCAGGGTAAAGATCGCGCTGCCCGTTGCCAGAGCCACCCGCTTGGTACGTGCCGCCAGATAGCCCAAATAGCTAAAGGGGTCGAACACCTGCCCCGCATCCCCGAACCTAGGATCAAACAAAGGTACATCCCGCAGCCATAGCGCTGCAAAATCATGCTGATCGATGGCTTCCACCAAGTCCGCCTGCCCGGCCAACACAGCCATATCGCCCTGATAAAAACGTAGGGGCAGGAAAATGCCCATGGTCAGACGATCCGGTGCAAACATGCGTCGGTATCCAGGATGACCCTGAAAAGCAGCATACGAAGCCCCTGCATGGCTATCCAGAGAGTGTGTTGTATTGCTCATCTCACGCTCCACGTGCCGGTTCAGGCAAGCTGACGCCTTTGCGCACAGCGGGCCGCTGCGCCACCCGTTCATGCCAGGCACTCAGATGTTCGTACTGGCTGAAATCAAAATCAATAACTCTGGCAATGTGCGTCCAGCCAAAAAGGGCGATATCCGCAATGGAATAGCTTTCGCCCGCAAAATAGGGGAGGTCAGCCAGGTGCTGATCCAACACAGCAAACAAATCCTGCGTCAGACGCTGGTAGCGCTCAATGGCAGAGGGAATCTTGTCTGCGGCGAAGAGTTCAAAATGCACGCGCTGCCCCAGAATTGGCCCCACGCTGGAAGCATGAAACTGCAGCCACTTGATAGCCTCCCACCGCGCCAAGGGCTCTTGCGGCAGCAGCCGGCCTGATTTCTCCGCCAAATACAGCAAAATGGCCGCGGACTCGAACAAGGTGACGCCCGTCTGCTGATCGTGAATCACCGGGATGCGGCCATGCGGATTCAGAGCCAAAAAATCCGGCTGCTTGTGTTCATGGTCGTCAATGCGCACATGATGCAGGCGGTAAGGCAATTCCAGTTCCTCCAGCGCAATCGTCGCCTTGAAGCCGTTGGGCGAACTATCGGTATAGAGCTCAATCATGATGGGGTTCCTTAGATCACAGTCCGCCTGACTTTTACGATAAAGTTAAGCTAAACTTTCAAAAACAATAGAACCCTTATTTTCTCTGTACTCCACGGCAAAAAGAAACGATTTAACCTGCTTTATAGATTTAGAAAAACTAAACCATGAACCCTGTCTTTCCCTTGCTCGCCCTGCGTGCTTTTACCGAAGTGGGCCGCCACGGCAGCATCAAGCATGCTGCACAGGCCTTGGGCGTGACCTCCGGCGCGGTCAGCCAGCAGATTCGGCAATTGGAAGATCGCTTGGGCCTGACGCTATTTGTGCGCGGCCACCAGAAAATGAGCTTGAGCGAGGACGGTGCGCGGGTCTACCCCACTTTGCTGAGCGCGTTTGATCAGATTGAAAGCGCCTTGAAGACTTTGGAAGCCAGCAAACAGCGCAAGACCATCACCATTAGTACGGTGCCCTCTTTTGCTGCGTCCTGGCTGGTGCCCAGGCTGGGAGACTTCGCCCGCCTGCATCCCGAAATTGAAGTACGCGTGGAAGCTTCCCCCAATCTGGTGGATTTGCGACGGGACCGAGTAGATATAGCGATACGGCATGGCTTGGGGCAGTACCCTGGTCTGCAAGCAGAGCACCTGATGGCGCCAGTGCTCCTGCCTGTGGCCAGCCCGGAGTTGATCGCGTCCCAGCCCGCTATTCATGAGCCCGCTGACTGCCTGAATTGGCCCTTGCTGCAAGATGCAGACCGGGCTGATTGGGCACTGTGGCTAGCCGCACACGAGGTAGCCGAGGACCCACGAGCCGAGCGCGGCACAGCGTTTGAGGACGACTATCTGCTGATTCGCGCTGCCATTGCCGGTTTGGGTCTGGCCCTGATCCCGCAAGAATACGCCCACGATGAAATAGCCGCTGGCCGTTTGGTACAAGTGCTGAACAAGCCCTGGCCCACCCGCTTTGCCTACTATCTGGTGACCTTACCCGACGCGCAGCAGCGCCCGGAAGTACGTGCTTTTGCTGATTGGATAAAAAAAACCCCGTCCCTAAGGACGGGGCAAACCTCAACAAGCAAGTGAAAAACGCTTAGGGCAGTTCCACCACCACCGCAGCACGGGGCCGGGAACAGCACAACAAAACCTTGCCATCTGGAACCGGGTCCAGAGGCTCTTCAAAATAATCGACTTCGCCAGAAACCAACGTACACATGCAGGTGTTGCACAGGCCAGCCCGGCAATTAAAGTCCGGGCTCAAGCCCGCTTCCTCGGCCAAATCCAACAGCGAGGGGCAATCCTCATGCCATTGCGCCTGACGGCCATCAGGCAAAAAAGTGACTCTCTGCGTAGCGCCCTGCTCGCCCGCATTCCCGGACTCAGAAGGCTGGGCGGCCAACTCAGACGCCGCTGTGGGCGGCTCGGGCTGCGCTGGAACGTGCGCCGCGCGGCTGACAGCAGCATCCACCACGGTCTGTTCCAGCACGGTCGCGGGCCCAAAAAACTCGTAATGAATGCGGTTCTGCGCTACTCCCAAACTACGCAACACACCGTAGTTAAGCTGCATGAAGGCACTGGGACCGCACAGGTAAAAATCGTAATCATCCAGCGGCAAACAGCGCTGCAGCTGCTCACGGGTAATCAATCCAGAAAGTTGGTGAAGACCAGCCTGCAAATCGCGCTCTAAAGGATGGCGATAGCAAAAATGCAGTTGTACCCCCTCGCGTTGCGAGGCCAGTTCACGCACTTCGTCGGCAAAGGCATGCACACTGCTGTTGTCGCAGGCATGGATAATATGCACCTGACGCTGACTACGCTTGACCAGCCGGTGCAACATGGCCAGCAAAGGTGTTTGCCCCACCCCACCACTGAGCAAGACCACGGGACGTTCGCTACTTTCATCCAGCACGAAGTCGCCCATGGGTCCAGCCGCACTGAGCACATCACCCACTTGCACGTGCTGGTGCAAGTAGGACGAAGACAGGCCATCGGCCACGACTAGATCAGCCGGCGCTTTTTCGTGTTTGACGGAAATTCGCACCCTGTCCAGACAGTCCGGATCACCCGACACGCTGTAATTGCGCAGCACTGGCTGCCCATCTACCGACAGGCGAAACACCAAATACTGCCCGGGCTGATACGGCAGCATCGGGCCCTCCACCGGCTCCAACAGGAAGGAGGTAATGGCCTCGCTTTCCGGTGTTTTTTCCAGAACGCGATAGTCCCGGAACCGGCGGCTAGTCGAGCTGTCTGCAGACAGAGGCGATTCAGTCATGCCCATTGCCTCAGGCCGAAACCGTCTCGCTGGCCGCTGCCTGTTCAGCCTGAATCAGCTGGCTGATCTTGCGACGAAAACGCAGGGGGCCAGAATCCAGTGGCAGGTCCAAGGCGGCAGGACGATCCTTCAAGCCTTGATGCACCGCTTCCAGAACAACTTTGTCTTCCAGGAAAGCATGGCGCACGTCTTCATTGAAGATCTTGGAGATGGCTTCATCATCCGGGCTGAAATTGCGCAGCTGGAACCAGAAATAGCATGTGTGCTCTTCGTCGATGGGCGTCAGAAAGTTGTAGGAATCCATCAAGAAAACGTCTTGATGATATTGGCTGGGGTCCTCGGTCGCAGCACCGGCGGGCAAAAAGATCGCCTTGATCACCGCCAAGGATGGGAAACGAACTTCGTACTGCTGCTTGCGGTCGCAATTTCCGGCAAATTTCACGAATTGCTTGTAAAACGGCGCAACTTCTACATCTTTGGACCAACGCGACACCGTGACGCCACTATCTTCCACCTTGACCGTTGAAGGCAGGCCAATAATGTCCGGGCTGCCAAAAGAGCTCTGGTGTACCCAAGAAACGTGCGACGGGTCCAACAAGTTGTCAGTAACGTACAGGTAATTGCAGGCCAGCTCCATGGCATCGCCACTGTTCACGCCCCACTCCGGCTGGTCCCACTCGGGAATATCAATCAGCTTGGAGGCGTCTGCCAATTCCGGCTCTCCCATCCAGACCCAGACCAGGCCATAACGCTCCGTACAGGGGTAGCTACGCACCAGCGCGCTTTTAGGGATTTGCGCCACGCCTGGCGCCTTGGTACAGGCACCACTGCAATCGAAAGTCAGGCCGTGGTAGCCGCATTCCACCTGATCGCCAATCAAACGCCCTTTGGACAAAGGCAGACGACGGTGCGGACAGGAATCTTCCAGGGCGACGGGCTGGCCGTCTTCACGGCGATACATCACCAGGTTTTCGCTAAGCATACGCACGGGCTGCAAGCTGCGACCTAACTGCGTAGCCAATGCGCCCACATACCAAGCATTACGTACAAACATGATTTACCCCCAACTCTAAATGCGGCGCATGAAGGCAATAGGGCTCATCATGCTCTGTTATCGCCATGATAATCTCAATCAAATTCAGCCTACCATCCTTATCGTTTAGAATTTCTAAAGTTAAATCACCTCTTTAGACAGGGCCTGTACATCATGGATACCTTGCCTCCACTACGTGCGCTGCAGGTGTTTGAAACGCTGGGCCATAGCCAAAGCTTGCAAGAAGCTGCGCGCCGCCTACAGATCACTCCCGGAGCCATCAGCCAGCAATTACGCTTGCTGGAAGACTCCTTGGGTTGCCGCTTGACCTACAAAGAAGGCAAACGCTTACGGCTGACAGCGGCTGGCGTGCGTTTCCACGAAATCTGCACGCAAGCGTTTGAGCTGCTGCGCGACGGGCAGCAGGAAATGGAACGTGCGCGCAACACCAGCTTGCTATCCATCAGCGCCCTGCCCTCCATGCTGAAAACCTGGATGGCTCCGCTGGCATTTCAATGGCAAGAACAATACGACCCGGAACTGACGCTGCACCTGAAAGGCAGTCATGCTGAACCCGATCTGGAAGCCGAGCAGATTGATTTTCGGATTACCTACGGGCAAGCCGCCGCACGCCCCCGCAACTTCACAGAGCTTTATACCGACCGGGTCGTGCCAGCCTGCAGCCCGTCCCTGCTGCAAGGGCGGGCCGCCTTGCGCCACCCCCGCGATCTGCTGGCCTATCCCTTGCTGTCCTCGGACTGGCAACCGCGGTTTACCTCCCCGCCATCCTGGCGGGACTGGTTTGAATCATTGGATATAGATAGCGGCGAGGCGCCTTTGGATCGCTTCCGTGTCTTTTCCCTCTCACATATGGCGCTGGAGTCCGCCATAGCAGGGCAAGGCTTTGTATTGGCGCAATGCTCGATGATAGAAAAGGAAGTGCGTAGCGGACAATTGATCCTGCCTTTCTCCCACTCACTACCGCTGCCCTGGCCCTATGTCTTGACCCGGCGAGCAGGTGCGTTTGAATCACCGCATAGCCAGGATTTTCATCGGTATTTATTGAATCAGGCTCGGCAGCAGGAGCAAATCAATCAGGATCTGCTCAAGCAAGCGCTGGCTTAGTTCATTTTGCTAAGTCTGGCGCGGAGGCGGGCATTCTGGGCAGGCCCGTTTGATAAGTAGCTGACCGGTTAGTGGCGACCGTAGCTGTTGGCGATGCGGATATTGTGGCGGTGTGGCGGTGTGGCGGTGCGGCGGTGCGGCGGTGCGGCGGTGCGGCGGTGCGGCGGTGCGGCGGTGCGGCAGCGATGCTAATTTCCCGCCCAATTGTTATTAAGTCCACCATTGCCCAGCATTCCATAAAAAAAGCGTGCTTACCGCCCCCGACAGGGATGGCAAACACGCTTTTGATCCGAACAGAATAAGCGGCTGTGTCTTAGGCCACTACAGCAGCCAGCGACTCCGCAAAGTAATCCACATTGGAGTTATTCAAGCCAGGCACGCTGATACGGCCCGACTCCAGAACGTAAACACCAAACTCATCGCGCAGTTTCTTGATCTGCTCGGCGCTCAAGCCGGTGTAGCAGAACATACCCTGCTGTTTGACGAAGTAGCTGCTGTCGTACTGGGGAGCCAACTCTTGCAAACGGGCATGCACGCGCTGGCGCATGCTGGCGATACGTTGACGCATAGCTTCCACGTCGGCAGTCCACTCGGCCAGCAAAGCAGGCTCGGACAGCACTGTCGCAATGGCCTGACCCCCGTGAGAAGGTGGGTTGGAGTAGATGCGGCGTACCACTGCCTTCAACTGACCCAGCACACGGTCTGCCTCATCGGCGCTTTTGCACACGACCGACAAGCCACCACAGCGCTCGGAGTAGTAGGAAAAGTTCTTGGAAAAGGAGTTAGCCAGCAAGAAGGTCAAGCCCGCATCAACCATTGCGCGCACGGCAAACGCATCTTCGTCCAGGCTACGGCCAAAGCCTTGGTACGCCATATCCAGGAAAGGGATCAGCTTGCGCTGTTGCAGCACCGGGATCAGCTTTAACCACTGCTCGTCGCTCAGATCTGCGCCAGTGGGGTTATGACAGCAAGGGTGCAGCAGCACAATGCTGTGCTCGGGCAAAACGGAGATGTCTTCCATCAGGCCATCAAAATCCAGACCACGTGTGGCGGGATCGTAATAGCGGTAGGTGTGTGTAGGAATGCCCGATCCACGGAAAATAGAGTGGTGGTTATCCCAGGCAGGATCACTGATCCACATTTCGCTATTGGGGTACGCATCGTGCAGGAAATCCCCGCCCACTTTCAAGGCGCCCGAACCACCCAGCGTCTGGATGGTTGCGACGCGGCCCTCTGCCAGCACTTTGCTGTCCACACCAAAAATCAGTTTTTGCACTGCTTCACGGTAGGAAGCCAGACCTTCGATAGGGAGATACCCGCGTGGCTGGCCTTTAGCGGCCCATTGATCTTCCGCACGGCGCGCGACATCCAGCAAAGGCAGGCGGCCTTGCTCGTCGTAATACAAACCGATGGTCAGGTTCACCTTGCGCTCGCGCGGATCGGCGTGAAAGGCCTCGTTCAAACGGAAAATCGGATCGCCACCATAGGCCTGCAAATGCTCAAACATGCTTGTTCCTTGAAAAATTACGGTTGTGGGCCGCCCGGTCTGGTCGACGGACTGTTTGAATAATCATCGACCTTATACCTTGGGCACACATTAGCCAATATATTGGGGATGCTTTTGCAGCGCACGCACAGCTTCGCTCTGTTTGGATGCGTCACCAGACTTGCCCCTCCTGACTGAGCACAGCACCTGTTCTTGTGTAATCGGTGCAAGCAAGAGTCGGTCCTCATAAGGGTATCGGTTTGGCCCCCGCTTCATACCTGGGAGCAAAGGCGGCAACCTTGAATGCGAACTTGCTTGGGCTTAGTCAGCAAAGAATATACATGGCTTTTGCATCGTTCAGGACAGCACAGCGGCATTCGCCACTTTTCGCGCAGGGCCAGACTTGCCAGCCAGGGCATTGTCATATGCAGATCCCGGTCAAGACCGTTAACATGGGACTTTCACCGTTTCCCAGGAGTCTGCCGTGTCTGTATCGTCGCTGCCTATCCCCGTATCCTGCCCTTTAGAAGGGGCCAGCAATTTCCGCGATATCGGCGGGTATGCCACTCACAACGGCTCCTTTCGCAAAGGGCGTGTTTACCGCTCTGACCACTTGGCTGATCTAAGCAGCCAGGATTTGAACACCTTGCAGGAACTGGGCATTGCCCGCTCTCTGGATTTTCGCGGTGCACATGAGCGCGAACGCTCGCCTTACCAGTACAGCTTTTTGACCAGTCAGCCGCTGACCGTCGAACCTACGGTGCTGGCCGACTTTATGCAGATGGTGGCCGAGGGCCAAATGGACGTCAAAGCAGCGCACGACACCATGAACAAAACCTATGCCGAGTTCGTCACCGAGCACGCTGGCACCTTTGCCCGTGTATTTGACGAGCTGCTGCAAGCAGAAACCCCCGTGGTGATGCACTGCACCGCTGGCAAGGACCGTACAGGGTTCGCGGTTGCCCTCTTGCACCGGGCTGCTGGTGTTCATCCGGATGACGTCATGCACGATTACCTGCTGACACGCGAATACTTCCGTCGCCCTAAGCTGGCCGACGACCGTGGTATCAGCGAAGAAGTGCTGGATATTCTGTGGGGCGTTAAGCCGGAGTTTCTGGAAACTGCCTTCAACACCATTGATGCCAGCCACGGTGATCTGGAATCCTTTTTCCAGAACGCGTTAAATCTTAGCCCCGCCCGACGCGAGGCCCTGCAAGAGCGCTACATCGCCTAAGCCACACCGACCTGGGTCGCTGGGAGTTCCCAGTGACCCTCCAGGCTCAAGGCTGGACCCAGCACATTGCGCCAGGTTGGCAGATCATGCATCTGCGTGAACAAAGGCATGCAATAGCGCGGCTGCACCATGTCCACCAGCCAACGCAGATCCGTCAAACGCGGATGCACGTTCCAGCACAAGGTATGGGTGCCACGCGGCGCATGCGGGGCGACATAACCGGTATGGATCAGCAAGCGTTCACTGCAGTGTTCAGCCGGGGCCAAAGCCTGATTCTGATGCTCACGAATCAGCTCCCCAGCCTTGCCTTGGCAACCGTCCGGTTCGCCCGCCAACAAAAGATGCGCTTGCGGATCGAACACAGCGGCCCGTGGCATCAACTCCCGCAAAGCCTGCTGCACTCCCGGCAATAACAAATCGCTGCTTTGGCTGACCATGCGCGTCAGGTTCTCATAGCACGATGCGTCCATGCTCCAATCCGCAAAACCTTGCTGGTGACGCCACAGAGCAATCTCGATCGCTCGACCCGAGGGTGGCACCGGCAGCAAAGCGGGATGAGACTCCAGCAAAGACTCCAGAATGCTCCAGGCCACATGATGGGACTGATCGTACAAACCATAGGACGCATCTAATAAAGCCAGATGCGCAGGCGGTGGCAAATCAAAAGGAAAAAGCAAAGATTCGCAGGAGAAATCCCCGCTGTAAAACAGGCCGCCCCCCACATCCAGGTGCAGCCAGACACCGCCCAAGGCATGGCCGGACAAGCCGGTACGCACTGCAATGTCGCCAATATAGCTGGTGCCACGAGTAGGCAATTCACGCCAGATGCGCCCGGCTGGCAAGCTGCGCGCCGTGGACGCAGTGGCATAAATAGGGATATGTTCCGGCAACTGGGACAAAGAGCCAATATGGTCCTGATGATCGTGCGTCACCAGCACGGCATCCACCTCCAGACCGTGATACCAGTCGCACACTTGGCCCGGATACAAGGGACCGCCTGCATCCAGCAATAGCCGCAAGCCACATGCCTGCACCAAAATAGCAGCGGGCGCTTTGCCGCCATAGCCGCTTAACACCGTGACCAAGGTCTGGTTCATGCTCCGTCCCCCACAAGGCATTCAGGCCATAACATCACCGAACCACACCCGGTACCCTGCGTCAGGGCACGGTTGAGCACCGTGCATATCGGCAACGTATCAATAAGCGTAATGGGCCGCAGCACAGGCTGCCGGACAGGAAAAGACATCAACTTAAAGAACCAGAGTCACCGAAGTGCCCTGCCTTGAAAGACCACGACAGGCTCAGGTTAAACAAGAGTTCTTTCAGCCCCGTTACAGATTTATGGCAGTTCGATGTCAGTACCCGCCCCTGCGTGAAGCTGGGCAAACAAAAAAAAGAGCACCGAAAACGATGCTCCAAAAGTGGGGGACTACAAACAGGAACTTAAACAATCAAAGGAGTCAGGAAAACGGCCAGAACCACGGCGGTCAACAAGCGCATCACAATGCCCAAAACCGCAGCCAGCATGACTTCTTTTTCATTCAGATCGGAGCACTCGGCCCAGACCACCGGGATCTGTCCAAAGACGGCCGACAGGGGCAAGCCCGAGGAAGCCAGGACAAACGAGCCCACCACCAGAGAAGGGTCCAGCGTCGAGGCCATTGCCTGCAACTTGCCCATCGCCAAGGTGGGGCTGACCAGCATCGCCAGCACGCCTGTTTCTGGGTGAATATTCAAGGCCAGCAAGCCGCGCTCCAGCACATCACTGATGGGAGCCCACAAGCCAATATGCTCCAGCAGGCCAATCACGCAAAACACCAGTGCCACGGCCGGTATCAGGATCAGCAGCAGCAACTCCACCCCTTCCCGAGCGGCCTTGAACAACATGGGTGCAAAATCAATATTTGGCGTGAAGCGAGGGGCAGCCAAGAGATCCACAGAGCGCACATCGCGATACACCAGCCGGGACAGCAACAGCGGAGACAACAACAAGGGTCCGAAAATCGCGATCAACACCACGGCGAACACATTCACCCCGGCAAAGGTCAGCGCCATCATGCCCAGCATGAAGGTAGAAAAAGACTGCTGGGACTGCACCATGGTGGCGACCGCAATCTTTTGCTCATCTTTGGTAGCACCTGCCTGACGCAGCAAAGGCCCGGAGATGCGTCCCGCTGCATTGATGTCGCCAAAAATGTTGTAGACGCTGGGAATAATGACGGCTGGGTTGATGCCAATAGCCCGCATGGCTGGCATGAAGACCCGCATCATGGCGTCCGTGAAACCCAGTCGCTCCAAAAGGCGGCCAATAATGACGCTGATAATGACGGCTACGCCGACATGCCCGGTCAAAAACACATCCACAACCACTGGCTTGACCTTGTTGAGCACAGTGTCGAACGCACCGGACAAGGTGGCGGGAAAAAAGAATAAGGTCAGCATGGCCAGAGCCAGCAAGCTCAGGCCGACCACCTCGATACGCTCCAAAGGCCGTCTGCCAGCAGGTGGGCAATACGCGACTTTATCGACTTCTATTGTTTTGTTATCCATGTCTCTCTCCATTGTGAGAACGGGACCTACTGGAAGCTCAGCACATTCTTGCCCATCAAATGCGCGGTGGAAAAATGCTGGGCATATTCACGCAAACGGGCACCACCCACCTCGTGCACGGGCGTGGATGTCACCCTGTCGCGAAACATCACCACCTCCACTCCATCCAGCAAAGCGCTCAGGGCGTAAGCCAGCGGCAGGCCGTTCTCCAGTATTTCCAGCACGTGGCTATTACCCACCAGAAAATTCAGACCCAGTTCGCGAGCACATTCGATCAGCGCATGGCCCTCGTAGACACGGCTGATGGAGGCCAGCACCGTATCCACGCCCGGATTCTCGGCCACGGCCTGACGCAGGTGATCGGGGCTAAAACCCGTATGCGGAAAGATGTGCAGAATGCGGCCCACGCGGCTGCTACGTTCGCCCAGACGGATGGCTCCGCGCGTCAGGGTGCTGGTCTCCAAAATATTGTCATTACCCTTGATGTGTCGCTCGGCCTGCAAGATCTGATCCTCCAGATCCAGACCCATAAAGCCATCCAGCCTGTCCAGCATGTCGCCCAGATTGCTGACGCCTTCCAGCGTTTCGCCCACAAACATGACATTGCCATGAATCCCCCCATAGGCAATATCGCTTTTCGCGACTTTATGGCCATGCAAATAGGCAATGCCCGGGTGCAGACCGTGGAAGGCTTCGTGGCACTCCAGCGCCGCCACGCCATATAGATCCAGGTAATCCTTCAAGGTCACGCCCCCGCAACTGGCCGCATCCGCAATCGGGTGATGCGCAATGATGGCGTCAACCCCTGTCGCACCCGCCAGCTCGATGCTGAGCTCGGACATGGTCATGCACACGGCGACCTTACGGATTTCTTTATTGGGATCACCGTGGATCAGCCCTGGAATTTCCAGCACCTGCTTGCCGTAGATTCCAGAGGACTTCCAGATAACGAAAGGATGGTTGCCGCACTTGACCTCATCCATACAGGACACCATGCGTCCCCCCGTAATTACATTCAATGCATCCAGCAAATCGGCTACATAGGCCATGATTTTGTCTCCAAATAAAAAAGCCGGCCTCCGGCCCTGGGAGTTCCCAGTGCCCGAGGCCGGCGGTACGCAAGCACTTCCTGTCGGCAACTTCCGCAAGTGGACCTGTCAGGGTCTGAACTTGGCACCAAAGACAAGGTGCACACAGCACACCCGGCTTTGATTGGAAGGACAACAAGACTGTCTACCAGTCAGCTTCTTTTTATCGATTTGGAATTCAGGGCAACGGTATGCACCAGTGCCACTGCATTCACACTCCTTTTTGCAACAACACCATGGTGGAGGACAATTGCGCCGCGGCATCGTAATCCTTGAAGATAGCCACGACATCCAGCCCATACTCTTCCACCAAAATCTGCTTCATCTCCTTTTTGAAGGCCTTGATCAGATACAGATCAGCCAGGTCTGCGATATGCGCGTTTTCACGGCTCAGCGTCTGCAAGGCTGGCTGGCGTTTGTGAACCGCCAACATACTGATCCTGTCATCCAGCACATCAATTTTCAGTGTCACCACACCCGATGCAAAAATACTGCTGTTGATGCGGTTGTAGTCCCGGGTCAGTGCCTGCTTGAATTCGCCTAAAGAAGAAAAGCCTGCCATTCCCATTGCCTACCCCCAACACGCTTGAATTATTGTCGTTTTTCAGTGTGCGGCAACGCTCTCCGAAGAGCGCTGGGCAAGCCTATAACGGCGATACGCCAAGCCAGCCACCGCAATATCCTCAATTGCCACACCCACTGATTTATACACGCAAATACCCTGTGCGTCGTAGCCCTGCCCATGGCTCAATTGCAACCAATCGCTTAGCTCATGCAACTTGTCTTGAATGCGGCAGTCAGGAGCCGCCAGGATCAAGTCCCCGGCTTCAGACAAGGTTTGTTCGCTCCACTCCACCACAATTTTGCTGGCACGCGTCAAGCAGGCATCATCCAGTTCACGCGCAGCCGGCAGACTGGAACCCACTGCCGCCACAAAGCAGCCAGGTTTCAAGGTATGACCGTCAAACAAGGGTTCGCGGCTACGGCTGGCTGTCAACAGAATATCGGCCTGTACGGCAATCTCGTCAGGACGGGCGGCACGCACGGGAACACCGCAGTCCAGCTCCAGTTGACGGCAGCGAGCCTCGTCCACATTCGGGCTCCAAACCAATACACGGCGCAAATCAAAGGCCTGGCAAAACTGACGCACATGCGCTATTCCCTGAGCCCCCAGCCCCATCACGCCCAAAGTCTGGGATTGCGGGTTGGCACCGCGCTGCGCTGCCAGGACCGAGCAAGCCGCCGTGCGCCACTGCGTAATCGCCCCAGCATCCAAGGTGGCCAAAGCTTGTCCGCTACGTGCATCAAACAGCACAATCACGAAGTTAAAAGCCCCTTGCACGGTGGTGTAGATTTTTGCCCCAGCCACTTGCTGACCGGGAATGACCGCCCCCAATGTAGACAGGCGGATGTCGCTTGCCTGGGTGCGCACACGACGCTGCTGCGCCGCCTGGCCGCGCCCGAATTCAACAAACGCCTCCTCCAGCACCTGCTGCACCGCGGGGGCATCAAGCAGTTCATGTAGTTCTTGATCCGTAAAGTGCAGCATGCGCAATTCCCCTTACCAAATCACCGTGACATCACCGCGCACAAAGGTCTGGCATGCCATGCGAAACCCTTCGGCCAGATCCTGTTCGGACAGGTGTTTATGCTCTTTGGCTTTAACCTCATCGGTGTTGTCCAGGCCTGCCGTAATCCGGCATTTGCACGTGCCGCAGATACCACCTCCGCACTTGAACGGAATACCGCCCCGCTCTCGGATGGACACACGCAACAAGTTGCTGTTTTCAGCAGCAGACACCACCAAATCGTTGTTTGACGCAAATGTAATCTGAACCATATTTTGCTACCTCAGGATTGCTGCTGTACAGAAGCCTGGGCTCCTGCCTTGTCACCAGACCACTCACACTCGCGCAGCTCGGCTTGTATGCTGCCAAAGCGCGTCAATCCAGCCAGTTCTTCGTAGGCCAGCTCGCGCGTTGCAAACTTTTCCATCTGCCGGGTGGGGATATCGTTAATCGTGCCGTTTGGCGTTTCTTCCACAATGCGCACACGCGATCCCTCTTGGATGCGTGCAATGGCAAATACCGCCTTCAAACGACCCTGAAAAAGGTATTCATAGGCCACCACTGCCTCCACACCGATTCCCGGCTCGGTCCGGTATTCGCCCGGCTTGCTGGTCAGTACCACATACATCACTGCACCTCCTGTATTTCAAGCTGCTCCAGGGCGATGTCCTGATTAATCCATAACTGACACGCCAGGCGCCAACCCTGGTCCAGGCGCTCCCCCAATTGTTTTTTTTCTTTCCAGTTGGCTGCAGGCAAATGCTCAGCCCCTTCCAGTACACGGCAAGCACACTTGGCGCACTTACCCATGCCACAACCGTAAGTCAGGTGCGGAAAAGGGAACTGCTTGATGCCCGCCCTGACCACCAGATTGGTGTTCTCTTGCACTTCGCCCACATGAGTCTGGCCGTTTTTATGAAAAGTAATGGTTGGCATAAGACCTCCTGCTTGCTGCCAAAAATGCGACCGGATTGCGAGCCCTGACCGCTTGAAAATCCAGAACGGTATACCAAGATAAAAAACACACCCCGCAAGCAACAGTTTTTTCTGCTTTTAGGTACAAATATCCCTAAATTTGAGTACAAACCCCTATTGCGGTATACTTAATTCAATTCAAACACTCTGTAGAGACCATCATGAAAACCTCCGTCGAACTTCGCTATCTGCAGCGTCCCGTCGGCGAGCAGTTGCTGCCTCACCTGGCTCAGCGCAAGCATCTGCGCCGTCGCATCCCACTGATCAACCTGCCTTCTCTGTCTGAGCTGTTTGGCGCTCCCAAGAAGACAGATCAAAATCCGGCTCAGGATCAACTGCCCCACAGCGCCTAAACAAGCGATGATTCTGCGGGGCGGGTGTCGGGCTGAAAGTTGAAAGCGTCGGCATACATGAACTGCTCATTAGCACCATGCTCTTTGAACAGACTGCGAGCCTGCTCAATCATCAGCGGCGATCCGCACAAGTAAATGGCATGCTCGGACAAGTCCGGCTCGTCCCGACACACTTGTTGCTGCACATAGCCTCGCGCGCCCTGCCAGCTCTCATCCGCGTGGGACAGCACGGGGACAAAACGAAACTCGCACAGCCGGTCTGCCCAGGATTCAATCTCCTTGGCCAGATACAGGTCTTCGGGTCGGTTCATGCCCCAGTACAAACTGACAGGCGGGCAATCGTCTTTATCCAGCAAGGCTTCCAACATGGCCTTGATGGGGGCAATGCCGGTGCCGGTGGCTACCATGACCATGGGCCGCCAATCGCGCTCGCGCCAATAAAACACGCCCAGCGGTAGCTCCAGCTGCAACTCATCCCCCACCTGTAGATCCGGCAGGCACGCCTGGGTGAAGCGCCCCCCTTCAACCTCCCGAATATGCAATTCGATGCGGCCTTGGAGAGCATCGGCATTGGCCATCGAAAAGCTGCGTGCTCGCCCATCTTCAAACAAAATATTCAGATATTGGCCGGGACGAAACTGCACCTGCGCACCTTCTGGAAGCTGCAACGTCAGACGCCAAATGCCTGCGCACACCCGCTCCACGCACTGAACCTGTGCCTTAACTTGTTGTGTTTCTGGCAGCTCGTCCCGATGCGCCGCCAGACTGATTTCTATATCAGCATCCAGGCGGGCCTGGCAGGCGGCGGCATGACCCTGTTCGTGTTCTTCATCGGCAATGCTCATAGGCAGGCAGTCATCCTCATAGCAGACCTTTCCACGGGTGATCTGTATGCGGCAAGTGCCGCAACCGCCAAATTCGCAGTCACTGTAGATACGCACGCCTTGGCGCTGGGCCGCCTGCAAGATCGTCTCTTGCGGCTCTACCCAAAACTGCTCGCCGGTTTCTTTGATATCGACACGATGGGCCATGACCCGTCCTCCTGATGCCACTATTTCTTGATGTCTGCCTGAACCATCACGTCCAGACCCTCGGCCTTCAAGGCGTCCGCCAAGGCCTGCAGTCCTGCAACGCCAGCGGCGGTATCTTGCTCGCCATTACCGCCACTCAGACCAATGCCGCCAATTACCTCGCCATCCACCACAATGGGGTAGCCGCCCACAAAGGCTGCAAAACGGCCTTCAAAGCTCAGCTGAATCCCGAAAGCCTCGTTGCCAGGTAGGGCCGGGCCATTGGGCGCTTGTGTGAACAAGTGGGTAGAGCGTTTGTGACCGGCAGCGGTAAATGCCTTGTTCCAGGCAATCTGGGCACCAGTGATGCGAGCTCCGTCCATGCGTTCAAGCACGATGGGATAGCCACCCTCATCAACCACGCACACGGTTTCCAGCACGCCAATCTCTTTGGATTTGGCAATCGCCGCGTCCACCATCAAGCGCGCTTCGCGCTGTTCGAGACGAAGGATTTTTTTCATAAGTCTTCTCAGTATTTCGAGTTAATAAAATTCAGATGCCGCGATACACGGTTTTGATCTGGGTATAGAACTCCAGACCCGCACGGCCCGATTCACGAAAGGTGGACGTGCTGGACTGCTTCAGTCCGCCAAACGGTGCATTGATCAAATTGCCTGTCGTTGTGCGATTGATCTTGACCGTCCCCGCCTCAATATCATGGGCAAAGCGATGCGCATACTCAGCGCTACGCGTCACAATGGCGGCCGACAAACCATATTCGGTGTCATTGGCTATGGTGATGGCCTGCTCATACGAATCGATCTCCAGCAAGGCGATCACCGGCCCGAAGATCTCCTCCCGAGCGATGCGCATCTGTTGCGTCACGTCGGTAAACAGAGCCGGGCGCATGAACAAACCGCGCGCGTATTCACCCTCGGTCAGACGTTCCCCACCCAGCAAGTGGGTAGCCTCTTGTTTACCGATAGCCACGTATTCCAAGATGCTGTTCAGCTGGCTTTCGGTAGCGATGGGTCCCAGATCGGGATTGCCGTTCAAGCCATTGCCCACCGTCAGGGCTTTTACTTTCTCTACCAAGCGACGCGTGAACTCTTCCTTGACCTGGCGATGCACCAGCACGCGGCTAGTGCCCGTGCATGCTTGACCGCTCAGCGAGAAACCGCCTTGCACCACCAATTTGACCGCCAGATCCAAGTCGGCATCGTCCATGACGATCAAGGGATTTTTGCCCCCCAGTTCCATCTGGGTTCGAGTGCTCATGCGGGCCTGACGGCAAATGTCCTCGCCAGCCTGGGTCGAACCGGTAAACGAGATTGCTCGCACGTGGGGAGACTGAACCAGCGTTGGCCCGACTTCACTGGCACGTCCATGCACCAGATTCAGCACCCCTGCTGGAATCCCGGCTTGTGCAAAGGCTTCGCACAGGTAGTAGCCCGTCAAGGGGGTATCTGAGGAAGGCTTGAAGACCACGGTATTGCCGGTAATCAGCGCCGGGGCGATTTTGCGTGCCGGAATAGAGATGGGGAAATTCCAGGGGGCAATCACTGACACCACGCCCAACGGTTCGCGCTGGGTATAGACCAGTTGCTGCGCGTCGTCCTGCGGGAACGTCTCGCCGCTATAGGTCTGGCCTTCTACCGCATAAAACCGCAGCGTCTGGGCCGAGCGGCCCACTTCCATCTTGCTTTGCGCCAGCGTCTTGCCCTCTTCCCGAGTCAGGCCCTGGGCAATGACTGCCACATTGGCATCAAGCCAATCGGCAGCTGCATTCAAGATACGCGCCCGAGCCGAGATAGGCGTCGCCCGCCAGCCTGCAAAGGCTGCTTGGGCTGCCGCGACGGCTGCCTGCGCGTCCTGTTCGGTAGACAGGGGGAAAGCGCCCACCACATCGTCCCGATCCGCAGGATTCAGATTGGGCTGGGTACGCCCGCTCTGGCTGGCTTGCCATTGCCCATCAATGTAATTGTCAAAAACGACGTCCTTGAGATTTTCCACCGCTGTACTTCCTTGTTTCTAAGTTGGCGGGCAGCCCATCTACCCGCCCGGCATGTGGGCTCAGGCTGCTTCCATCTGCAGCTCGTGCAGGCTGATCTCGTCTTTGACGTAATCGTTGTACAGCGCGGTGGTATACAGTAGACGCATCTCGGCGCCAATTTCACAAATTCGTAGGCAGCGCTGCTGCAGTTCCACCGTATTGGCGTGCTCAAGCACGATCTGATAGCCGCGTTCACCGTGGATCTCGTCCGACACAATGTGCAGGTCAAAAAACTCCACTTCTTCGTCGGTAAAGCCGTACTTGTCACGCAGGGTCGGAGTCTGCTTGCGGTAAATGGACGGCACTTGCGATTCCAAACCCACCACCAGACCGGCTACCGCCACTACGGGGTCTTCACGCATGGCAATGGCATAACACCAGGCCTGCAAAGCGCGGGTCGTGGCGTTCATATTGTCTGGGTCCTCGATCCGGGCACGAGTGGTGCCGCAGGCTTCCCCAAAGCGGATCAGCAAGTCGGTGTGACGGTCGCCCCCGATTTCTTCTTCATACATATTGGCCAGCAAGAAGTCTTTGGCTTCAACGTATTCAGCAGGAGTGCGGGCATACAAATAACCCAGGTAATCCGCAAAAGGGCCGACGTAGTGATAGTGGTTTTCAGCCCAGCGTGCCAGGTGCTCGCGGCTTAATTTGCCACTTGCCCAGGCAATACTGAACGGGGAAGTATTGGCACTTTTGCCTTTGATTGCGGTTTCCAGTGCGGTGCGAAATTCATCGCGATTCAGCAGTTTTTCCATGACTATTTCCTTGTTGAAAGACGTCGCCTTAGAGCAGCCGACGAAATATGAGGTTTGGATGATTTAGGTATATTGTATACCGTCTACTATTTTGATCAGTAGGGAATAACCCTGCCCGTTGATTACGCCAGAGCTACGCAGCCGTCCTTACGCGGGTCGGAAACTGCCTTTAAATCCCCGTTTGCCATGCGCTCGACAGCCTGCGCACCGCCAAAATCGCTGCGGCCAGCCAGCTCGCCCACACCTTGATCAGGTTGCCCGTAGCCCTTGTCGCGCAAAAATGCTCCGCAGCGGGTATCAAATCCCTCTTCCAGCGCAAGACGGCCTGTTCCTTCCAGCCGCCAACGTGGCCCAAACAAGGCCTGCTCCAGGGTCCAGCCATCCCGCAACACACGGGTCCATATCTGAATCTGGCCCTGCGGCTGCATCAAGCCGCCCACCACACCCAATCCCATATGAAAACGCCCGTCTCGCAAGGCCAGCGACGGGACTACCGTGTGATAGGGGCGTCTGCCTGGTCCGGGGCCATTCACATGCCCAGGCTCGGAAAAGCCGAAGCCGCGGTTTTGCAAGACAAAGCCGCAACCAGGCACGGCATAGCCGGAGCCAAAACGCTTGAAAATGCTGGACATAAAGGTGACGGCCAAACCGTCTTTGTCGACCACAACAGTACAAACCGTGTTGCCCGCCGGGTCGCAAACCACTTTGGCTGCTTGAGCCATGGCCTGCTCTGTGGCGCGAACCAGGGCCAGCTCGGCCTCGCAGTCATCTGCAGGGCGGCTCCAGGCGGCTTGGACCGCCTGCAGAACCGCCTGCCCATGCGTGTTGGGAGGGCATTCGAACAAACTGAATTCCGCTAGAGACGCAGAAACAGGCTCACAAAAAAATCCCTGATGGCGTCGAAAATCCTCGGCACACAGCAGGCCTTCCACTTGTTTCATTGCCTTCTCGGCCTGCTGGGCCGGACGGCCCAGATAGAAAGCATCCGGGCCATGCGTGGCTATCTCTTGCAAGACAGCCGCTAATTCTGGATTGGCGTAGTGCTGCCCTGCTTTCGGTGGATTCCCCGCCCGGTAAAGATCTGCGCAAACCGGATCACGATGTAGCACGAAATCAAAGATCTGCCATTCCCGAGCCGCCACCGGCGCTATAGCAAAGCCTTCGCTTGCGGCCTGGATGGCTGGCTGGAACAGACGCGCCCATTCCAGGCGTCCATAGCGCTGGTGCATGTCCCACCAGCCACGCACCAAACCGGGCGTGGTGATGGACAGAACATGCCGTTCGGGAATCCTTGCTCCTGGCAAATCCTGGACCATTGCTGCTGTCAATTGCAAAGGGGCCGCGCCGCTACCGTTATAGGCCAGGGGCTGAGCCCCCGGAGACGCAATCATTGCCAGCAAATCCCCACCTATGCCCGTCGCCATGGGCTCGACGACCCCCATCACCGCATCAGCCGCAATAGCGGCATCCACGGCGCTCCCATTACGTTCCAGCATGGTCTGCGCGGCGCGCACGGCCAGGGGGTGGCCAGCGGCAACGGCCCACTGCGCCCCCTGCCCCTGCTTTTCACCTGCCTTATAGGCTGTTGTACCCATGCCGCTCACCCAAAAATCAGGACGGCACAAATAGTGGATAGCGCCATTCCGGACAGCACGGGTATGGTCAAAGCCCGCACCAGATCCAAGATATGCACCCGCGCAAAGCCTGCCACCGCAATCAAGGACGACCAGGCAATCAAGGTGCCACCCCCCGTCCATATCGCACCGATTTGTCCTACCGCAGCCAAGGTTTCCACTTCCAGACCGGAAACCGGACTTAAGGCCGAGGCCAATGTGCCAGTAAGAGGCAGGCCTGAAAAGCCAGAACCATCAATTCCGGAGATCACCCCCACGAGCAGAACGCCAAATGCCACCAGGAAATGATTGTCTGGGATTAGATGCTGTCCGGCAGAGATCAACTCAAACAACAAGCTGGGCGTCTTATCCAAAGGCGTGCCCAAGATTGCGGAGGTTGCTTCGCTGGCGCCCAGAAAAAAGAAACCGGCAATCGGCAGCACCGAGCCCATGGCGCGAAAGGCGAATACAAAACCATCTGTCATATGGTCTGGACAGGTATCCAGCATGCGACGGGGCCCTTCTGCCATGCAGGTGGCAATCATCATCAGGAAAAAAGCCACCCCGCCCACCAGTCCAGCCGCATCACCACCACGCAAAACCGGTAAAGAGGGGATGAAACGCGGCAAAAGCATGATGCCGATCACGCCCAGAAACGCCAGCGGCGTAATAACCGCCAGAATGCGCGAATAGCGCTCTTCTTTAGGACTTAGCCCCGTATGCTGGGTGTGCTCGTTACCGGCCGTGCCACGGGCAATCTCTGCCTTGTCATAGGTTCCCTGAGACTCAACATCGTCCAAGGTGCTGTCCGGCGCCTGACGCATCCACGCATCCAGCAAACGGCTGTCGGCTGGTTTGAAGTGACGGCGCATCATCAAAAATGCCAAGGTCAGTGCCACTGCGCCGGTAATCCAGGACAGCACCAGCGCTCGGTCAGCCAGAATGGCCACATCTGCCCCCACCCCTGCTGCTTTCGCACTAATGCCCGGTGCCACGCCAATGATGTAATCCGAGGACAGCGCCATACCTTGACCGCAGATGGCAATGACCATGGCACCTGCCAAAGGCGGCAGGCCAGCTGCGATAGCTGCAGGCAGCAAGATGGCCGAAACCAAAGGCACAGCAGGCGTAGGCCAGAAAAACAAGGAAATAAAGTAGGTGGCCGCCGCAATCATCAGAAACGACGAGGCGCTATTGACCATCACCTTGCGAAACGGCGCCACCATTTTCACGTCCGCCTCCAGCCGCTTTAAGGAGTTCAGCAACGCGGTCATGAACGTGATCACCAGGAAAATATTGAACAGCTCCTGGGCCGCCACGAAGCTGGCCGAAAAAATGCTGATAAAGCCCTGGATAGGACTGCCTGTCATGGCGGTTACCACCGCCAAGGTGCCAATAACGGATGGCACCACCACATTGGCCCGGAACACCATCGTAATGATGATGACCAGGACGCTGATTAAATAGGCCCAGTGCGCTGCACTGAGCACCACGTCGCTTTGCATGTATCCCCCTTCCTTCTCTTTTTTCTGAATATCGAACAGCACCACAAACGGTATACTATCTTCAATCTTGTTTTTCTATCAGATAAAAATACCCAAAACTGGGGAAAACGTTAAGAATTCAAGGCCTGAACTATTTCAATTGAATACCTTATACAAGAAGAAAGAGAAACCTCATGACTGCACTGCTCGCTTTGGTAGACCCTTTGTCCTGGCTGCTAATGGCCTCTCTGGTTGTTCTGGCTGCCTTTTTACAAGGGGTGGGCGGGGTCGGCTTTGCCATGCTGGTAGCGCCCATTGCCGCCCTGGTGTTTCCCCAATTGGTGCCAGGGCCCTTGCTGGCCTTGGGCGGCAGCGTGTCCTTGCTGGCAGCGTTAAGAGAGCGCCAGCACATCGTGCCAAATGTGGTTGCGTGCGCCGTGGGCGGACGTGCGGCGGGCTCTGTCATTGCCGTGCTGGCCATGACACAGTTGCCGATAGAGGCGGTGAACCTGGGCTTTGCGATCGCCATTCTGGTCGCTGTCGCGCTCAGTGCCTGGGGGCTGCGCATTCTGCCCACAAGCCGCAATATGGCTTTGGCTGGAGTGGCCTCGGGCATCATGGGGACCTTGACCTCGGTGGGCGCTCCTGCCCTGGCAATCGCCATGCAGAATCTGGCCGCCGCCCAGCTACGCGCCTCATTGGGATTAATTCTGTTTCTGGGTGCGAGCCTGTCTTTATTGCTATTAATGTTCGCAGGCTTGTTCACCTTGCAGCAGGCCATGCTCAGTGCCGTGCTCTACCCGTTCATGCTGCTGGGTTTCGCGCTGTCCGGACAGCTACGCCATAAAGTCAGCCTGCCCCTGATGCGTAGGCTGCTATTAAGTGTCTGCTCACTGAGCGCCATCGCCCTGATCGCACGCACAATCTGGACTTGAGTGCTTAGGGGCCGAACTGTATACCATATTCAGAAAAACACGCCCAACCCGTATAATCAAGCCTGGCCCTTTTGCCCGATTGCACAGGTCGCACAATGAATATCCCCAGTTTCAGCCTTCCCAATACGTTCGCCAGCGCAGATAGCCGCCGTCTGGGCGATCAGCACGCCTCCCTGTTTGCGGTCATCCGCGACCAGCTACGCGAACGCATCCTTAGCGGGGAATTCCATCCCGGCGACCGCCTTGTAGAAGGCAAATTGGCAGGCGAACTTGGCGTGTCACGCATTCCGGTGCGTGAAGCCCTGCGTGAATTAGCGTCCGAAGGCCTGGTCACGATCGAACCACGGCGTGGAGCCTCGGTGGCCGTGTTATCGGCGGAGATTGCCTACAACATGGCTGAAGTGCGTGCCACCTTGGAAGGCCTGAACGCCAAGCTGGCTGCCCAGCGCCGTGACCCTGCCAATATTGAAAAACTGCAGACCATTTTGAGCCAAGGCCATGAAGCCATGGATGCGGGCAATCTGGACCTGCTCAAGTCCCTGAACCGACAATTCCACGAAACCCTGGCCACCATGTCGGGCAATATCGTTTTGACTGAGTTGATGCGCTCTTTACGCGACCGCACCGCGCTCTTATTTGCCCCCAGCAACTTGCAGCGTATCCGCCAGAATTGGGAAGATCACTCTCAGATTCTGAATGCCGTCGTTGCGGGCAATGGGGATCTGGCCAATTTGCTGGCGACACAGCACGTGCACAATGCCGCCAAGGCTTACCAGGACGCACAAACAGGCTAAAGCCTGAATCAGGTACGGCCTGCCAGGGCCGCTTCATACACAGTCCAGATTGCAGCCAGACGGCGGCGGTACTTGCGGGCGCCGCCAAACAGCAGCTCGCTTTGCAAGCTCTCTATCATGGCCATACAGGCGATCACCTGCGTTTCCACGTCCAGCGGAGCAGACGCCAGCGGCGAATTCCCCAAGGCCTGGCGCAGAATCTCTTCCAGATCGTCCATAAAGACGTGCATGGGCTGCATGACCTGCTCGTACAAATGCACAGGCGGGGAAAACAAGATGCGCATCCAGAACCGGACTTGAGGCGAGCTATCAAAGCGCTCCTGGATTCCATGGAAATAGGCCAGCAGTTGCGCCCGGATTGCCTCCCCTCCCTGGAATACGGAACGCGCATGGGCCAGCTCGGATTCAATCATCAAAGGAATCAGGCTCATAAAGAGCTCGTCCTTATTACGAAAATGCGCATAGACCGAGGGCTTCTTGATCCCGACATCGGCCGCGATCTCGTTCATGGTCGTCGCGTCAAAGCCCTGCACAGCAAAGCGGGCCAGGGCAGCATCCTGCAAGCGTTCAGTAGTCGTTTTGCTCAAAATCCAGCCTGCTCAATATCAGAAAACAACCCAGCACTGTAATTCAAAATGGTGGCCTAAATACCGCATCAGGCCACCTCTCACGCATTATCCACGCTACTTAAGCGGCAGCCCTAGGCGTCGTTCGGCAGCGGCTGGCAATCCAGTACAACAGCATAGCCATCAATCCGCAGCCGCCAATGGCTAAGGGCAAGGTTTGTGGGCCGGGCGAAGCCAGGCTGACCACATAACCCACCACAGCGGAAATCAGATAGTGGGACGTGCCCATCAGGGCGGCAGCCGTCCCTGCCTGAGGGCCGGCCACGTTCATCGTCAAGGCGGTCACATTACCAAACACCATCCCGAGCGAGCCCACTGCAATCGCCACCAGGGCAGCATATAAGGGCAAGCTGGCCATACCGATCTGAACCGCTATATATAAAAGCAGAGCCGACAGCGTATGGATCATAAGCCCCAGCACCAGCACTCTGGCGGTAGGCATGCCAACGCGCAGCAGGTAATTGCTGACAAAGCCCCCCACAACCAGCGCAATCGAGTTGCCTGCAAACACGTAGCTAAAGACGGAGGGGGTCAGCCCGAAATGCTGGGTAAACACAAAGGCCGAGCCACTGATGTACACAAACAGCGCAGCCAAGGCAAAGCCACCCGATCCGGTGTAGGCCATGAAAACCTTGCTGCTCAATTCGCGTCCGTAAGCACGCAGAATGTGGCCAGGGTTCAAGGGCACCCGCTGTGCTATTGGCAAGGAATCGGGAATCGCCTTCATGCCCCACGCCAGTCCCAGAACACCAAGAACTGCCAAGGTCCAGAAAATGGCTCGCCAGTCTGCATGGCTCAAAAGATAGCTACCCAACAGGGGGGCCACAATGGGCGCGATCATCATCACTTGCATCAGCAAGGAAAAAATACGCGCTGACTCTTTCATATCGCACAAGTCAGACACGATGGCACGCGGGGCCACCAAACCGGCAGCCGCACCCAGAGCCTGAATAAAGCGGGCCACCAGCAAAGCTTCGACCGAGGTTGCCAATGCACCAAAGATGGAGCCCAGTACAAAAATAACCACCCCGATCAGCAGGGGCAGACGCCGGCCGTAACGATCCAGTAGCGGACCATAAAACCCTTGCCCAATCGCCAGACCAGCCAGAAAGATGGAAAGCGTTTGCTGGATTCGGCCCGGCGACACGCCCAGCTCCTGACCAATGGCAGGCATGCCCGGCAAATACATGTCGATGGCCATGGCATCCAATGCCGTTAGCAAGGCCAACAACAGGATCAGGGCCCAGCCTAATCCACTAGAACGGGTAGCTCCACTCACGCAACACTCCAGCTACTGCAAACAGATACAACACACGTCATGATGAAAAGCTCCAAAAGATCAATCCGAAGCCAGTGCTTCAGATTCTATAAATTCGTTAACCTACCGACCGGTAGGTAGCAGGAGCGTACTCTACTCTTATTTAGCTTCAGGCACAAAAAAACCCCGACCAGGGTCAGGGTTTTTAATCAGGTCGTCACAGCTTATATATCCAGCAAATCCCCCATATCGTCAGCATGCTCTTCCTCGACCGCCATGATTTCAACCAGCATCTGGCGGGTTGTGGGGTCGGTATCGCCAATACGCTCAATCATCTGGCGGTAGGATTCAATGGCGATGCGTTCGGCAATCAGATTGGCGCGAATCATGGACTTGATATCGCTACTGTCGTCATATTCCGCATGGCTGCGCTGGACCAGGTTGGCAGGGTTAAAGTCCGGGTCACCGTTCAACTGCACAATACGTTCGGCAATACGGTCGGCATGCTCGGCCTCTTGCTGAGCGTGCTCCAGAAATTCTGCTTTGATGGGTTCGTTGTTCAGGCCGGTGGCAGTGAAGTAATGGCGCTTATAGCGCATCACACAGACCAGTTCGGTTGCCAGGGCCTCATTGAGCATCTGAATAATTTCTTCACGATTGCCCTTATACCCGGATGAAACTGCCCCATCGTCCACAAACTTTTTAGCGGCAGCTCGGATAGCAGCTACATCGATAGGGCCGTGGTCAGGATTGACAGCTTTCTGATTACTCATTGCATTCCTCCGTATTGATTCCCACCGCGAAAGCGCGGCGCTGTATCGCGCAACAACCGGAAACGAACACACTGACTTCACAACCAATAAGAGCCAGCCACAAGGACTGGCGCTTTACCTACTCCTGGGCTTGAAGTCTGCACGCTACATGTGGTTGAAACCGGTCGCGCAAGAAACTGAACAAAGTGGATAGGTCTTTTCATGGTAGCGACTGCACCCAGGATTGAAAAGCACATAAAGGCGAGTTTGCGTAGCAGATGTACAGGTTTTCAAGGCTGAAATCCGACAAAAACCGTTTTTAAAGGACGTGGAGAATCACGACACATGCGGCTTAGCCGATGAACTTCTGCACTAATCATCTCCAGAGAAGCAGGCCACGTTCTGTTCAAGAGGCGATACAAGACCAAACACTTGGATACATGAATAGCCAGGGTTCCCGTGCTTTTCTCTGAAGCCTTTCAGGACTTCTTGCACAAGTATTTATCTTTTCATCAGCACACAGTTCGATTAATATGAAACGGCCGTTACTTTTAATCTGTGATAATGACATCAATAAGCTGGCTGCTACTGACTTACAAAGTCCCCTCCGAACCCAGCGCTAAACGCCTGGCCTTATGGCGTCGCTTGAAAGCGCTAGGCGCGGTTTATCTGCAAAACGGTGTCTGCGTATTGCCCAAAACGGATGAGCATGTACGCCGCCTGAAAGTGCTGGAAAACGAGATCGCCAGCATGGATGGCGAATGCGTCTTATTGGAGACCATTGCACTGGACAAGGCCCAGGAGGACAAAGTCATCAATCGCTTTACGGATGACCGCAACGAGCAATACCAGGAGCTGCTGGGCCGCTGCAAAGATTTTGAGGCCGAGATCGCCAAGGAAATTTCGATTCAGAAATTCACCTATGCCGAGCTGGACGAAGAAGAAACCGACCTGAAAAAACTGGAAAACTGGTACGAGAAAATCCAGAAGCTGGATTTTTATGGCGCCCCCCTGGCGCAGGTGGCCCAAGAGCGGCTGCAAGAGTGCAAGGCACGGCTGGATGAGTATGCCCAGATGGTCTATGACGCTCATGAAGAAAACCGCTAATTTGGCGTCGGCCCCTGCCACGCCCCGGGCCAAGATCCACCGCAGCGTCTGGGCACTGGGCTTTGTGTCCATGTTCATGGACATTTCTTCAGAGCTGATCCATGCCTTGCTGCCAATTTATATGGTCACCGTCATGGGTACTTCGGTCCTGGCGGTGGGTGTTATTGAAGGCATTGCCGAAGCCACGGCCTCCATCATGAAAGTGTTTTCCGGAGCGGTCAGCGACCGTTTTGGAAAGCGCAAGCTGCTGGCGCTTATTGGCTACGGGCTGGCCGCGCTGACCAAACCTATTTTCCCCTTGGCAAACTCGCTGGACTGGCTGGTGGGTGCCCGCTTCGTTGACCGTATCGGCAAAGGCATACGCGGCGCACCGCGTGATGCGCTGGTTGCCGACGTTACCCCCCCTGAACTGCGCGGCGCCGCCTATGGTCTGCGCCAGACACTGGACACCATCGGCGCCTTTATCGGCCCCCTGCTGGCAATCGGGCTGATGTGGTGGACAGCGAATAACTATCAGCTGATCTTCTGGGTTGCCGTGCTGCCGGCTTTTGCAGCCATTGCCATCCTGGTTTTCTTTGTGCGCGAGCCCAAGCTGCCTGCCAACACGCGCCCCCGCAAACTGCCCTTGAACCGCGAAGACCTGGGCCGCCTGGGTTCCCGTTACTGGTGGGTTGTGGCGATCGGGCTGGCCTTTACTCTGGCCCGGTTCAGCGAAGCCTTCCTGATCCTGCGGGGCGAGGCCAGTGGCCTGCCACCCATGTGGGCTCCGGCTGTGCTGGTTGTCATGGGCCTGGCCTTTTCCCTGTCAGCCTACCCGGCAGGCGTCCTGTCAGACCGCATGCGCAAAACCGATCTGCTCTTGATAGGCGTGGTCCTGTTGATTACTGCTGATCTGGTGCTGGCTTTTGTTCCCGGCCTGTTGGGCCTGGGCTTGGGCGTCGCCCTGTGGGGCCTTCACATGGGCTTTACCCAAGGCCTGTTCAACGTGCTGATTGCCGACAACGCCCCCGACCAACTGCGTGGCACAGCATTTGGCATGTTCCACCTGCTGACAGGCATCGCCCTACTGCTGGCCAGCGTCATCGCCGGCATGCTCTGGGATACCATCGGCTTTCAAGGCACCTTCGCCGCAGGCGCGCTGTTTGCTGGCCTAACCGGCATAGGACTGATCACCTTACGGCGCTCGGCTCAGGGCGGCTTTTAAAGCGCGTCTAAAACCTGTTGAAAGGCCCTCTTAAAAGGAAAGTAATGAGAATCGCAGCGATCTCTGACATTCACGGCAACCTGTTAGCTTTGCAAGCGGTCCTCGACCATATCAACGCTCAACAGGTAGATCTGACAGTTAATCTGGGTGACATTCTGTCCGGGCCTTTAGCCCCATCTGCTACGGCAGACTTTCTAATGTCGCTAGACTTGCCAACCATACAGGGCAACCACGAACGACAAGTGCTAACCCAGTCGCTGGCTGAGATGGGGGCCTCAGACCTGTACGCCCGTATGCAGATCAGTCCCGCGCATCTGCAGTGGCTTGAAAGTTTACCCACCGAATTAACGATAGGCAGCGATATTTTGCTGACCCACGGTTCACCCGGCAACGACCTGCTGTATCTGCTGGAAACGGCGGAAAATAATGACATACGCCCCGCTACCGAGGCAGAAATCAGCACCAGGTTGGGAGAAAGCTGCTACCCCCTTGTCCTGTGTGGTCACACCCATACCCCCCGTATTGTCCAGCTTGCCGACGGGCGCTTGATTGTGAATCCGGGCAGCGTTGGTCTGCAGGCTTATGAAGCCGACTACCCCTGTCCACACACCGTCCAAACAGGCTCCCCCGAAGCACGGTATGCCATCGTCGAAAAAACAGAGGATGGCTGGACCGCTGAGCTTCATGCGGTGCCCTATGACTACGAGGGTGCTGCTAAATTGGCTGATTCTCGTCAGCGTGAAGATTGGGCCACAGCCTTACGTAGTGGGATACTCAAGCCCCTCAGTACCTGACTGATCTCATCCTGAATCTGCACTGCGCCCCTCCCCATCACCTGGGCAGCAAGGTATGAAAAAACCCCGATAAACATTAGGTTTACCGGGGGTTTTTAAACACATTCGATCAAATCTGCTTCTTGAAAAAGAGCACTTGATCAAACCGCTTCAAATAGACAGGCTCAGCAAATGCTTAGAACGGAATATCGTCATCCATATCGGCCAGATTGTCCGACATAGGAGCTGGATTATTACGTGGAGC
>SMEN01000013.1_pt1 | contig 68706 bp, 54 predicted proteins | sample 2456271 | NCBI WGS metagenome assembly SMEN01 (sample SAMN10132593, study PRJNA489261) | soil metagenome | isolation source: day1 control-loamy sand soil ammended with raw manure from dairy cow... | place: USA | collected 2015-04-01 | reverse complement strand
CCACGGCAAAGAAAAATAAAGCGACAGCCAGGATATAGAACCAGCCGAAACTTTTGATGACCCAGTTTTGTAACTGTTCAAAAATAAGTGCGGCGTCTTTAGGGAAGATGATCCCGATCAGCAAAAAGATCAGGACGATAAAGGTAGATCCCCAGAACACCCGTGGATGTAGCGTGCTTTTAAAAGGCAGCCCCATGTCATGCTCCGTTTGTAACTAAGAGGGCACAGCTTAACGAGAACGGCTACCTAGTGAAAGGACTGTTAGATTAAGAAATATTTGCTCAGGCCCGGAAAGGATCTATTGGCAGAATTAATTCTTGATGCCCGGCCTGGCGGGTCAGCTCCAGCTGGTGCAGCACATTGGCGCTGGCGGTATGCACGGCAGAGTGCAGATCCGCACCCATAATCAAGTGGGCCAGCAAGGTGGCGGCAAACAGATCACCCGTACCTTTGGCAGCGCAATCGACACGCGGGTGGCTTAACACCGTGTCTGCCAGCGGTTCGCGGCGAGTCAGCAGCAGGCGGATCAGCCCATCTTGCCAGGATTGGGGAGCGGCACTGGTGGCAATTACCCATTCTGTGCGGCCCGTCAACAGGGCGTGGGCCGCGCTGGAGCTGGCTTCTATGGTGTCGCAAGGCTGTTTGGCCAGCAAAGACAGCTCGTAATTATTAGGCGTCAGGCCATTGGCCAAAGGTAATAAGGTTTCGTGATAGGTCTGGATCAGGGCCGGGTCTACATAGACCCCGACATCCAGGTCTCCGATGACCGGGTCTACGATAACCAGGGTATCAGGCTGACGAAGCAGCAGCTTTTTCAACCAGCGGGCAATGATGACAGCCTGGCCGGCGCTGCCCAGATAACCAATCAGAACGGCCTTGACCTTGTCCAGCGCACCGCGCAGAACCAGATCATCCAGAAACCCTTCCAGCCAGTCATCCGGGACAGCACCACCATGTACTGTGGGGTATTGGGGGTTGTTGCTAAGCAACACGGTGGGCACGGCGGCAACTTTGAAGCCGTGCCTGCGCAAGGTCGGGCCGGCAACATTGTTGCCCACCCGCCCATATACCACCTGGGACTGAATGGAAACGACATCCACAGCATAGGGATGTCGTTCCCGGTCTACAAAAGTTACAGCAGTGTTCATGCAACGCAGTCAGCAGGATTAGCTTGTTTAAGTTGGCTGAGCCAGTTGTTCATCACCGTTGCAGCGGCGGCGTGCAGGCGTTTTTGTACCGCCATGGCTTCCAGTCGCAACATTTGCGGGTCGATATCAGCTTGGCCCAGTTCGTTGGCATGGCCGACCAGCCAGCGTTCCAGCTTGCTGGTGTCAGCTTCCAGGTGAAACTGCAGACCCAACACTTGGGTACCAAAGGAAAACGCCTGGTTGGCACCCACATCGGTGCTGGCCAGATGCACCGCACCATCAGGAATATCGAATTGATCCCCGTGCCAGTGCAGTACGGGAATGCCGGCAATGGCCGCCAGAGGCGACTGTTGGCCAGCTTCGCTCAGCTTCAGCGGGGAAAAACCGATTTCTTTGACACCCAGGGGGTACACATTGGCTCCCAGGGCGCGCGCAATCAATTGTGCGCCCAGGCAAACGCCCAGCAGGGGCTTGCCAGCCAGCAAGAACTTGTTGATCAGCTCCATCTCATCGGAGAGGAAAGGGTAAATCTTTTCGTCGTAGGCGCCGATAGGCCCGCCCAATACAACCAGCAGGTCAGCGTCCTGTTCACCCACATGGCGTAGTGACTCGACGGAAGGGTCAATGTAGTGGACTTGGTAGCCCTGTTCGATCAGAACAGGTTCCAGTGTGCCCAAGTCTTCAAAATGGATATGACGCAGTGCGATGACTTTCTTCATAAAATTTTCTTTCAATCCAGATGGTAAGGATGTCAGCTCGTGGTACCGATGTCTACAGTCAGGGCACCCGATACGGGGAAGGTGCAACATGCCAGCGCGTGGCCCTGGGCTTTGTCCTGATCACTCAGGCAAAAATCCGGTTCAGAGCGGTATTCGCCGTCAGAAATTTGTACCCGGCATGCGCCGCAAATGCCGGAGCGGCACTGGCTGCGGATAGGTACATCGGCCGCTTCAAGCATTTCCAGCAAGCTGCTGCCCGGCTCGGGCGAAATCGTTTGCCCCGTACTGCGCACATTGATCTGCAAGGGAGCGCTGCCTTCTTCGGGCACAACTTCCACGCCGGAATGTACGGGTGGGGAAAACGCTTCGATCAACATATGCGAGATAGGGTGCGCCTGAATGGTGTATTCGCGCAATGCCTGAGCAAATCCGTGGCTGCCGCAAATCACCACCGCTTGGGGGTTTTGCAGCTGCTCCATATTTTCAAAGGAGGGACGACCCACTTTGAAATGAGCGCTATCGCGGATTTTTTCTTGGGTGACAAACACGGTCAGCGTGAACCAGCTGGTGGTCAGATCCAGTTGCAGCAGTTCATGCAGAAAGGGAATATCGGCAATACGGGCAATACTGAGCAGCAAATGCACTTTTGGTACAGGCAAGCCGTCCTGGGCTCGCGCCGCCAGTTCACGCAGCAGGGCAATGGGCAGGGTAATGCCAATGCCGCCTGCGATCATGGCGATACGCTCGTAACCCACAATAGAGTCCACCGAGATATCGCCCGCCACGTACTGCAAAGGCACGGTCATGCCCTCGCACAGGGTGGCGTGCAAGTGATCGGAGACGCTGTTGCGTCCCGATCCTTTGACGGCAATTTCAATCAGGTCTGGATCGGCCATGCGAGTGATCGAATACATACGCTGTTGAAGGGTGCCGCCGGTATCGGGGTAGCTCAGGGCGACATGCTTGCCCGCCTGCAAGGCCTTCAGAAAATCAAAGTGGCCACTTTGCACACGCAAGGTGAATACTTTGACGTTTCCGGCCTCGGGGCGAACGGTCTCGCAGCGCGCCTGAATCATGGCTGTCATTGCAGCGCCTCCTGTTGCTCGGCTTCTGGCTGAGCCGTACCGGACTTGCTGTTCAAGCCAATACGCTCGATCAGGCTTTCAACCGAACCGGTGTATACGCCAATTTCGTTGGAGTCGCCGGTGTCATGCAAAATGTCGCGTGCATTGGGGAATTTCACCATGGAGAACACTTTTTCCCAGGCGCCCATTTCGTTGTTGGCGAACATTTCGACGGTGCGCAAAATAACGGCGCGCATGTGCTCACGCTCTTTTTGGCTCAGGCCGTGAATGATGTCCGACGCAACAAAGCTGAACACGCTGGAGTGGCTCCACTCGTCCATGGCGTGGGTGCGAGTGACTTCGTGGCAAATGGTCTGGATGCTCTTGTCTTCGGCCATCGTTTTCAGATAGTCGGTAATCAGGGTCTCGGACGCGCAGGCAATGGCAAAGCGGGTCAGGCGACGCTCGGATTCAGAACCGCAGTGGCTCAGGATTTCATTGCGCCACTGCACCAGGTTGAAGTTGGTGAAATCCAGGGGCTGCAGGCCGCGCATGGAGTAGATGTAGTTGCAGGCCATGATGGACATGCGGGTGTGCAGCGCTTCGTCCAGCAAAGCCTGGGACATGACATCTTGCAGCAGATTGCGGTTGGCGCTGGGTGGCGGCGTCTTGATGATGTCTTCGCAAGAAGGCGTGACCACGTTGCACTCAACGTAAATGGTCTTCAGGTTGTAAATACCCCAGGCGTAGGACAAGCACTGCGATTTCAATTCTTCAGGAGCTTCCAGCCAGGCTTGGTGCTCACGGAAAGGCAGCAGGCATTCGCTAAAGTCTGCTTTGCTGGCATCGAAAGCCAAATTGTCGTAATCAGGCAATTCCTGATTTACGGCAGCGCGATTTTTCCACAGTACAGACAGTTTTTGCAGCATATTTCGTACGGCATCATCTGTTTCGTAACTTTTGATTGTCATTTCAAACTTCCTTGCTGTTGATTGCGATCTGTTCGAAATGAACAGTCGTTTCGTTATTCCACCCGTCTTTATTTCCAAATGGAAATTCGCAGGTTTAAAAGGATCTTCTGATTCTTTATGCACCGGGCCCAAAAAAACCCGTAACCGGGTTAGTCAAGTTCTGCGGAATCAGCTTGGTTGAACTGCCGATAAAGCAATGGCACTTCCTGTAGTTATGGGAAAATGGCGGATGATTTTTTAGTTTTCAGATTCGAAAAAAGTGATAATCTGCTTGAGTGTTTAGATGTATGGGCGTTGAGTATTCGTTGGCTGCATTCTAATGATCCTATGACAATAAATGACAGACCATTTCAAGATCATTTAACAGACCACTTAAAAATAAATATTGCATGACCTTAAAAATAAATATTGCATGACAGTTTTAATTCTTGACTTCTTTTGTCGGAATTGGCGTGAGGGCTTGTTTTTAGCGGTTTTCGAGCGCTTTATGCTTTAAATGTTTATTCAAATAACAATAATTAAAAGTGGTCTGGTGAATTAATTTTTAATGGACTGTTTAAGAGGGCACTAAACAGAATAGGATGTTCATCTTTCGCCCTTGGAATCGTCCTGTCAGGGCAAATGCTTTTGCCGTCGTGCCTGGAAAGCAGCCACGAATCCGACGTTGCCAATATCGAAATAGGAACTCGAATGAAGAGTCTTGCCGGTGGCGACACCCACCACCTGCCTCTGGTGGGTTCGCAGTTTCTACAGCAAAACGATCGCAATCTTTGGGACATCATCGAAGCCGAGAGACGTCGGCAACAACACACCATTGAATTGATCGCGTCGGAGAATTACCTGAGCCGATCGGTGCTGGATGTACAGGGTTCTCTGTTGAGCAATAAGCAGGCGCAGGGCTATCCTGGCCAAAGAATGTATGGCGGCTGCGAGCAGGCGGATCAAACTGAAGAATTAGCCGTTGAACGCGCCAAGTCCGTATTTCGGGCCTCGTATGCCAATGTGCAGGCGCACTCGGGCAGTCAGGCCAATCTGGCGGTGTATTTGGCTCTGTTGTCACCCGGCGACACGATTTTGTCGTTGGACCAATGTGCTGGTGGTCACCTTAGCCATGGTTCCCATTTCAATGTGTCTGGCCGCTGGTTTCAGACCTGTGCTTACGGCGTAGATCGCCAGACGCAGTGGGTAGACATGGACGAAGTTCGTGCCATGGCGCACAGAGAGCGTCCACGTCTGATTATTGCGGGGGGTTCCTCTTACTCGCGTACCCCTAATTTTGCTGAATTCAGAAATATCGCCAACGAGATCAATGCGTATTTGATGGTGGATCTGGCGCACAGTGCAGGTCTGGTGGCTGCTGGTTTGATGGAATCGCCCGTAGCGCATGCGCACGTCACCACCTTCTCGACGCACGGAACCTTACGCGGCCCACGGGGCGGCATTATTTTGTGCAACGAACCCAAGCTGGCAGAGCGCTTGAATCAGGCCGTGTACCCAGGGTTGCAAGGTGGGCCTTTGCTGAACATCATGGCCGCAAAGGCCGTGGCCTTGGGAGAGGCCATGAGCCCCTCCTATAAAGTCTATGCCCAAGCAGTGATCGCCAATGCGCGCAGCTTGTGCCGACGCTTGTCTGAAGGCGGACTGACAGTAGTGTCTGGTGGTACAGACTGTCATTTCGGTGTGGTGGATTTGCGCCCCTGGGAATTGTCTGGGCCCTTGGTTGAGCGGGTTCTGGCCCAGCTGGGAATCAGCTTGAGCAAGCACCGCGTGCCCTATGAGCAAATGAATGGTGCGTATTCAGGCATACGCATCGGTAGCGCTGCGTGTACGACTCGGGGATTGGGCGAGGACGACTTCAAAGAAATTGGCGACATGATCCTGGCTTTGTTGGGCGGCGTGCGCAGTGGTGCGCGTAATCCACGAACCGAGAATGCCATTTTGGAAGGGGTCGCCGACCTGAACCGGCGATACCCCTTGATGTACTGAGCTCTTCCGCTTAGCCCTTGCCTTGGCGTAATGCGTTGGCCAGACGCAACATGGCGGATTCAATTTCGTACGCGGTTAAAGAGGCGTAGCCGAGTAACCAGCCCTGTTGTTTTTCCTCACCTACGTACAAGCGACTTAAACCGGGCAGCAAGACTCCCGCACTAAGAGCGCGGCGCAAAGTATGTTCTTCAGTCCAGCCGGGTTCCAGAAAGCAGGGTATTTGCAGCCCACCTTCAGGTTTGGCAGCACGAACAATGCCTTGCAGGTGTTGCTCGATGGCCTCCAACATGATCTCCCGTCGCCCTGTATATAGCTTGCGCATGGCTCGGATGTGGGAGTTGTAATGGCCGTCCTCCATAAAGCGGGCTAGTGTCAGCTGCAAAATCTGCGGCGTATGGCCGTCCATAATGCTGCGGGCCTGCGTAAATGGTTTGACCAGTTCCGGCGGCAAGGCCATATAGCCCATGCGCAGCCCTGGATACAGGGTTTTGCTGAAGGTGCCCAAATAAATGGTGCGCTGGTACTTGTCCAGGCCCTGTACGCAAGCAGTTGGCAAACCGTCGTAATGAAATTCGCTGTCGTAATCGTCTTCCAGAATCCAGCGGCCATTTTCAGCAGCCCAGCGAATCAGTTCCAGACGCCGCTCCAAGGATAAGGTGGCCCCCGTGGGGTACTGATGGGAAGGGGTGACATAAATGCAATTTGCCCCGCTGCGATCCTCATGCAGCAGTTCCGTGCGCAGGCCCTGTTCGTCCACGCCGATAGGCACGATACGGGCTTCAGCTGCCTCAAAGGCTTTGCGCGCCCCGAAGTAGCCGGGGTTTTCCACCAAAATAGGTTTGCCCGCGTCCACCAGGAGCTGAGCACACAGAAACAAGGCTTGCCGGGTGCTGCTCAGAATCAAGATCTGATCCGCCGACACCTTGGCGCCGCGTTCCAGATTCAGGTAGACGGCAATCGCTTTGCGCAAAGACTCGGTCCCCTGAGGGTCGCCGTGCAACAGGATATTGGCCCGAAAGTCTTTCATGGCTTGACGCTGCAAGCGCTCCCAGACGTCGGTGGGGAAGTTGCGGGTTTCGGGCAGGCCAGTTGCAAAGGCCTTGATGGTTTGCTGGTCAGCAATGCCACCACTTTCAAAAACGGCGCGGCCTCGGCGGCTCAGGCCGGTGCCCGGTTCCATAACGCTGCGCTTCAGGTCCTGGGCCTTTAGACGTCGGTAGGCGCTGCCACGCAGCTCGGTCCCTACCGACTCGGAAACATAGCTGCCCGAGCCTTCACGCCGCACGATAAAGCCGTCGCGGTGCAATTGGACATAGGCATTTTCAACCGTATCGCGAGCCATGCTTAAAGACTTGGCCAGCGAACGAGTGGCAGGCAGCTTGACCCCTGGACCAAGGGCCCCATCCAGAATCAGTGCACGCAAGGCGCGCTGAATGCGCTGGTGAAGATCCAGGGATTGAAGTTCGTCATCGTTAAGACGCATCTTCAAGGTGTCCAGTTCAAACGAACGCGTCATGCGGTCTGCTCCAGGGAATAATAATGGTCTGACTAGTCAGACCATTGTGCTCGTAGACTTGATTGTCTTTGCCGAAATAGGGGCCTGTTTCGGCGTTCAGGTTTGTACAGGATCTCAGCGAATATGTCCCGACCCTTTAACTTCAGTGCAGGACCTAGCGCCTTGCCGATGGATGTTCTATTGCAAGTGCGTGATGAACTGCTCGATTTTGCCGGCACAGGTGTGTCTGTGATGGAAATCAGCCACCGCTCTCAGCCGTTCATGGATTTCGCCCAGCGCACTGAGTCCGCTTTGCGTCGCATTTTGCTTGTTCCGTCGGACTATCACGTCCTGCTGTTACAAGGTGGGTCTTATTTGCAGTTTTCTCAGATCCCGATGAATTTGTTCCATACAAAAAATACAGCGGACTATATACATACAGGTTTATGGTCGGAACAAGCCGCTAATGCAGCCAGGCAATATGGGAACGTGCGTATCATCGCCAGTTCTCATGAAAGTGGATTTGATCGTATTCCCGATATTAATGAATCTAATATTAATCTGGATGCGGCTTACTTGCATTACACAGAAAATGAAACCGCACAGGGATTGCAATTTCCCGCCGCACCCGTATCACCTATTCCATTGGTCTGTGATGCCTGCTCCAGCCTGATGTCAAAGCCACTTGACATTTCAGCGCACGATTTGGTTTATGCCTCGGCCCAGAAGAATATGGGCATTGCGGGCGTGACGGTCGTCTTGCTTAATCCTGCTATTTTAGACAAGCCTTTGCCTGGAACACCACAGGCGTTGGATTTTTCCATACAAGCGAAAAAACAATCCTTGCTAAATACGCCATCTACCTTTTCCTGGTACGTTTTAGGCTTAACTCTGGAATGGATTGAGCGCTCCGGTGGAATAGAAGTACTGCATGAAATAAATAAGAAAAAATCAAAAATGCTCTATGAAATTATTGATGAAAGTAAAGGTTTTTACATCAATGATGTTTTGCCTGATTATCGATCTATCAATAATGTTCCATTCCATATTGCTGAAAATAATTTAAATAGTGTATTTGCGGATAAAGCTCAAAAGAGTGGCCTGCATGGTTTGAAAGGGCACCAATCAACGGGGGGCTTGCGCGCCAGCATCTATAACGCTGTCACCTTGGATGCGGTTCAGGCACTGGGTGAGTTCATGCGCGAGTTCGAACGCACGCACGGTTAGAGCGTGTGTCTGGTTTGACGGGGCGTCCAGGGCTAAGGCTGCGACGCAAGCGGAAATTTTTTAAGGAAAATGTATGTACGACAACACACTAAGCCTGGCTGAATTCGACAAAGAGTTGGCTCAGGCCATTCAAGGCGAAGAAAGCCGCCAGGAAGACCACGTAGAGCTGATTGCATCGGAAAACTACGCCAGCCCGCTGGTGATGCAGGTGCAAAACACGGTGTTCACCAATAAGTACGCCGAGGGCTACCCTGACAAGCGCTATTACGCAGGTTGTGAGTTTGTGGATGTGGCCGAGCGCCTGGCTATTGAGCGTCTGAAAGCCTTGTTTGATTGCGACTATGCCAACGTGCAGCCCCACGCCGGGGCTCAAGCCAATACGGCCGTGTTTCTGGCCTTGCTCAAACCCGGTGACACAGTAATGGGTATGAACCTGGCGCAAGGGGGGCACTTGACCCATGGCAACCCCATCAATATTTCTGGGCGGCTTTACAACATTGTTCCTTACGGAGTCGATACTCAAACCGGCCTGATCGACTACGACGAGATGGAACGCATCGCTATCGAAACCAAGCCCAAAATGTTGATTGGCGGGTTTTCGGCGTACTCACGCGTGAAAGACTGGGCGCGTATGCGTCAGATTGCAGATAAAGTGGGCGCCTGGTTCTGGGTAGATATGGCGCACGTGGCAGGTTTAGTGGCTGCTGGTGAATACCCCAGCCCCTTGCCTTACGCGCACGTTGTAACCAGTACTACTCACAAGACCCTGCGTGGCCCGCGCGGTGGCGTGATTCTGGCTAAAGGTCAAAGTGAAGACTTTTACAAACGCTTGAATTCCGCTGTTTTCCCCGGTGTTCAAGGCGGTCCGTTGATGCACTTGATCGCAGCCAAAGCGGTTGCTTTCAAAGAGGCGCTGCAGCCAGAATTCCGTACCTATCAGCAAAATGTAGTGCGCAATGCCCGCGCGATGGCGGCGGTACTGATGCAACGCGGTCATGTCATCGTGTCGGGTGGGACGGACAATCACATGATGCTGATTAATCTGGCAGACAAGCCCTATACCGGCCAAGAGGCCAGCGATGCCTTGGCCGACGCCTACATTACGGTGAACAAAAACTCGGTCCCCAATGACCCTCGTTCCCCGATGGTGACGTCAGGTATCCGCATTGGCACGCCAGCCGTCACGACCCGTGGTTTTAACGTGGCTGATTGCGAGCAACTGGCGCATTACTTGTGCGATGTGCTGGATGCTTACGAGACTGGCACCTTGGACAAGATCAAGCACGATATCCGAGAGAAAATCGTGACTTTGTGTCGTCGTTATCCGGTGTATCAAGTGCAGACAGAGCCAGCACAGCTGTAAGCTGCTCCCGACCTCAAGAAAAAAAGCCCTGCAATTTGCAGGGCTTTTTGGTAGAGATCTTTGGAATGAGGTTGATGCACTCGCAGGGCAAGTTGTTTAGCCCCGCGCCTTCCAGTCAGTGTGGCCTTTAGCGCGCAGCTCACAGGCCGGGCAGTGGCCGCAGCCATAGCCCCAGTCGTGCAGGGTGTCGCGCTCGTTCTGATAGCAGGTATGGCTGTCTGTGCGGATCAGCTCCACTAGTGTGTCTGAACCCAATTGGCGGGCCAGCTCCCAGGTATCGGCTTTATCCAGCCACATCAGTGGTGTTTCTACTGTCAGTGGGCGATCTATGCCCAGGCTCAGGGCGACTTGCAGCGCTTTGAGCGTATTGTCGCGGCAGTCCGGGTAGCCGGAGTAATCCGTTTCGGACATGCCACCCACCAGCGTATCCAGATCCCGGCGGTAGGCCAGAGCGCCAGCCAAGGTAAAAAACAATAGATTTCGACCCGGCACGAAAGTATTGGGCAGACCGTCTTCTTGCATGGCCATCGTCATGGATTCGGTCATGGCGCTGCCACCTATTTGAGCCAGTACGCTGGCATCCAGAACATGATCCGGCCCCAGGCGTTCAGCCCAATGGGGAAATTGCTGGCAGAGCTTTTCCCTTAAGATTTGGCGGCACTGCAATTCGGCCTTATTGCGTTGGCCGTAGTCAAAACCCACGGTTTCGACCAAGGCAAAGCGATCTAGTGCCCATGCCAGGCAGGTGGCTGAATCTTGGCCACCAGAAAATAAAACCAGCGCACGGCGGGTGGGGTTGAGCGGTTTCATGCCTTGACCTGTGCCGCTGTCAGGGCACGGCGCTTCATGGTGTTGATCAAAGAGTTGAGCAGTACGCCGTACATGGGAACGAACAAGAGCAGGCTGACGCCCAGCTTGATCACGTAATCCACGATGGCAATTTCGCCCCAGTGTTCGGCCATAAAGGGGTTGCTGCTGCGCCAGAAGGCAATGCCGAAGAAAGCCAGAGTATCCAGCGCCTGTCCGAAGATGGACGCAGCTGCCGGGGCAATCCACCATTGCTTGTAGTCGCGGCGGATGCGGTCAAACACTTGCACATCCAGCAACTGACCCAGCACGTAGGCGGCAAAGCTGGCCAGCGCAATTCGAAATACAAAGCTGTTGAATTCGCTTAGCGCTTGCAAGCCATTGAAATGGCCTTCATGAAACAGCACGGACACTAAGTAAGAGGCAATCAGTGCAGGAAACATGGCGCGGGTAATGACGCGACGTGCTTCGGTTTTACCCATCAGGCGAACGGTGAGGTCCGTTGCCAAAAAGACAAAAGGAAAGCTGAATGCTCCCCAAGTGCTGTGAAAGCCGAATAATTCAATGGGAAGTTGAACCAGATAATTGCTGGCAATCACAATAAAAATGTGAAAGGCAATTAAAAGCCGCAAATAGAACGACAGCCGTGAAGACGGCACGGTAGGCAGAGTCATGTCTGAACCTTTTTGGTGGATGGGGTGAGGGAACCCATTGAAAATGGACTGCAACCGACTATTGTACGGGCAGTTGGTGTTCGAGGGAATGAGAGTTCGGCACAAGTGTAGCGCGCCCCTCAACCCCGCTTATATGGATAGCTTGATGATGCTTATGGGCCGCTGTGAGCGACCTAGGCGGCGAGTCAGTCCGGTTTGGCTGGGTACAAGCCTGAAGGACAGGCTTGTAGTGCGCATTTAGTCCGCGGTCGGCTGCAGGCGCTCTATTAATAAGCGTTTGTGCAAAAGACGGACTTCCTCAAACGACACGGGCGATTTCTCAGGGCCCATGATCAGTAAAACCATTAGCCACATCAGGGAAGGGGAGGCGGCCAGGGTGTAGTCGGAGGCGCTGACGTCGGGGCGGATAAGGCCCCGTTGTATGCCCAGATCAAAAAACGCCTGATTCGCAGTGTAGTTCTGGCTGATCAGTTGCTGACCCCAGTAATGCGCCAATTCTGGCACGCGGCCGCTTTCTGTCATCAACAGTCGAAACATGGCCTGCACGTCCGCACTGGACAGCCGCGTGTACAGCTCATTGAGGTACTCGTCCACGATACAGGACAGGGTGTCCGCATCCGAAGTATCGGACAGCTCAAAACTGTTGTTGCCGGGCGGCAGCAAGGTGGTGTGGAGCATGTCCTCGAAAACCTCATCCTTGCTGCTGTAGTGCGCGTAGATGCCAGACTTGGAAATTCCCGCGCGGGCGGCGATCCGTTCCAAAGAGGTGCCCAGAAAGCCCCGATGCGAAAACTCTTCGAAAGCGGCTTGCAGGATCTCGCGTTTGCGCTCTGCCGAAGGCAGGTAGCGTCGCTTGGGTGTGGTTTCGTTTTTTTGGGGTTTATTTTGGTGCTTGTCTGTCATGTCATCCTGTGTGGATGGGCAAGATATGGGGCTTGCAGTATATCAGGCCGTGGCCGTGAGCCCCGCGCCAGGCCGCGGCAGCGGCGGTTTTGCGGGGCCTTTGGGGCCGTGCTTGATTTGTCATATTCATAAGGAAATAATTAGCCTGACAAGTCCTTGATTTAACAACTGTTTCAAGATATTTCACCGTTTTTGTTATTTTTAAAACCTGCTCTTTTTAGCCCGCTTATTTAGTCTTTTTAGGCATGTTTTATTTACCCTATTTCATATCAGGCACGGTATAACAACGAAGGGACTTGCCCGGGCTGTTTTTTTTCTGTCATGTACTTGATCTAACGCAAAGGTTTTTTAGGGGGCTTTGCTAAATGACCTGCATGCAAAAAGTTTAGATGTAAACTGGTGTATTATTAAAAAGACTAAGCAGTCGTATCTGCTTTTTTCTTTGTGTGTACTTTTTGCGGAGTGGCAATGGTAACCAGGCAGTCCATCGATCAGACTGAACATTTAGACGCATCCGCCCGAGCCGCCTGGGCTCGTATCTGGAGCTCCATCTCTCCCGAATCGCAGCTCATGGCCTGGATTGACTGGATACGCCATCTGGCCCTCAGTCCTGGAAAACAAGAACAATTACGCCAGTTAGCCCTGAGCCAGTGGGAACAGTTGTTTCGCGAATGGAACGATGAACTGGCCACCGCCTCTCAAGAGGCTCCCCCCGCCCAAACAGACCGCCGCTTTTCCGATCCCGCCTGGGATCGTTGGCCTTTTAATTTATTGCGCCAGACCTATCAAGCGCAGCAAGAATGGTGGCAAACGGCTACCGCTGGCGTGTCTGGTGTGGAGCCTCATCATCAGAAACTGGTTGCCTTTGGTGCAGAGCAATGGCTGAACATGCTCAGCCCCAGCAACTTTGCGCTGACCAATCCGTTGGTATGGGATAAAACCCTTGCCGAACAAGGAGATAACTTCAGCCGTGGCCTGGCGCATTGGCAGCAGGATATGCAGGCCCAGTGTGCCGGCGAGCCACCAGTGGGTGCTGAAGATTTCAAAGTCGGGCAAGATGTGGCTGCCACTCCCGGCAAGGTGGTGCTGCGCAATGAACTGGTTGAATTGATCCAGTACACAGCGACGACTAAACAGGTTCATCCAGAGCCAATTTTGATCGTGCCGGCCTGGATTATGAAGTACTACATCCTGGATCTTTCGCAGCAAAATTCCTTGATTAAGTACTTGGTCGACCAAGGTCATACGGTGTTTTGCCTATCCTGGAAAAATCCGGGTGCCGAAGACCACGCCTTTGGCATGGACGATTACATCAGCCTGGGCTGGAAAGCCAGTCTGGATGCCGTCAATGCCATTGTCCCTGGCCAGAAAATTCATGCTACCGGCTATTGCCTGGGCGGCACCTTGCTGGCTATTGCTGCCGCTGCAATGGCGCGCGATGGCGACGAGCGCTTGGCTTCCCTAACCTTCTTTGCAGCCCAGACGGATTTCTCCGAACCGGGTGATTTGTCCTTGTTCATTGATGAAAGCCAGGTCAGCCTGCTGGAATCGCAAATGGCCGACGAAGGCTATTTGCGTGCCAATCAAATGGAAGCGGCTTTTCAAATGCTGCGCTCGGCGGATTTATTGTGGGCGCCCATGGTTAATAAATATTTATTGGGCGATCGTCGCCCCATGAATGATTTAATGGCCTGGAATGCGGATGCCACGCGCATGCCCGCCACTATGCATTCGCAATATTTGCGCCGCCTGTATTTGAATAATGATTTAAGCCAAAACCGTTATCCCGTTCAAGGCCGTCAAGTTTCTCTGTCACACATCAATTTGCCCGTTTTTTGTGTGGGCACGGTTTCCGATCACGTGGCGCCCTGGCGTTCCGTTTACAAATTGCACTACCTGGTGCCTGCCGAAATCACCTTTGTATTGACCACCGGTGGTCATAACGCCGGGATTGTCAGCCCACCGGGCCATCCGCGTCGCAAATATCAGCTCAATACCCGTGCAGCGGGTACGCCCCCCATTCTGGTTGACGAGTGGCAGGATCAGGCCAGCTCGCATCAGGGCTCCTGGTGGCCTGCTTGGGCTGACTGGCTGAAAGTGCGTTCGGGTGGGCAGGTAAAGCCACCCCAGATGGGCGCCGCCAAACAAGGCTTGGCGCCTGTAGGCCCCGCACCCGGTCAATACGTTTTAGTTAAGTAAGCACCCGTTCATACAAGCCTCGCTCAAAGCCGGGCTTGTCACTCTGTTTTGTCTGTCGGCGATGGCTACACGCGCATCGCTGACCCCTTGTTTCGTCTTGACGGCAGTCCCCATTTTTCTCATTAGGCATTTTTTCCAATGGCCCTACAGACCTACGATTTGAGCAACAAGCACCGAAGCTCTGCGCGTCGCCCTCATTTCGCGCTGGCCGCATTGCTTGTCGCTCTGGCTGGTTGCGCCTCGATGGCGCCCGATTACGATCAGCCTGTCTCTCCTGTTCCGCAAGCCTATACCGATCTGTTTGGCGGTCAGGCCAATGCGCTGCGCGCTCGTGATTTGGGCTGGCGGGAGTTTTTTAAAGATCCGGTGCTAAGCAAGCTCATTGAAACGGCGCTGGAAAACAACCGCGATATGCGTGTGGCTGTTTTGCGCGTGGATGAAGCGCGGGCAACCTTGCGCTTACAACGCAGCGAGCGTTTTCCTGAGTTCACGGTAGGTGGCCAGGCTGCCCGTTCGCGGCTGCCCGGTGATATGAACCCCAGTGGACAGGCAGTCACCGGGGGCGATTACCGCGCTCAAGTTGGCCTGACCAGTTGGGAACTGGATTTGTGGGGACGGGTGCGAAGTCTGGAAGATGCCGCCTTGCAAGGCTGGCTGGCTACGGAGGCGGGCCGGCAGGCCGTGCATGTCGCCCTGGTGTCGCAAGTGGCCAATAACTATATTGTGGTCCGCGAGCTGGACGAGCGTGTGCAGATTGCGCGTAAAAGCGTGGAAACTCGCCAAGAATCCTATCGCATCTTTTCGCGTCGCTATGAGGTGGGGGCTACCTCCAAGCTGGATGTGACTCAGGTCCAAACCCTGTTGACGCAGGCCCAGTCCATGTTGGCGCAGCTGGAACAGCAGCGCGCTGTGCAGCTAAACGCCCTGCAGCAATTATTGGGCGCTGATCCCGGTGTTGCGCCTACCGGCTTGCCATTGGATAGCACGATTTTGCTGGCCGATTTGGCGCCGGGCTTGCCTTCTGATCTGATGGTCTGGCGTCCCGACATTATTGCCGCCGAACATCGTCTGCGTGCTGCCAACGCCAATATCGGCGCCGCACGGGCAGCATTTTTCCCGCGCATCGCCTTGACCGGCAGCTTTGGTACCGCCAGCGCCGAGCTGGATGGCTTGTTTGATTCGGGCAGCAAGGCCTGGACCTTTGCCCCGACAATTTCTTTACCTATTTTTGACGGTGGCCGTCGTAGCGCCAATCTGGATGTGTCCTACGTGCGTCGTGATATGCGGGTCGCTGAATACGAAAAAGCCATTCAGACCGCATTTCGTGAAGTGTCCGATGCCTTGTCCGCTCGCCACTGGTTAAGCCAGCAGCTGGAGGTTCAGCTGGTTGCGCGTGAAGCACAAACCGAGCGGGCCCGCTTGGCACAAATGCGCTACGACAACGGTTCGGCCGCCTATTTAGAGGTGCTGGATGCGCAGCGCGACTTGCTCGATGTTGAGCAGCAAGTTGTGCAAACGCGTCGTGCTCTGGTAGCCAGCCAGATCGCCATGTACAGCGCCCTGGGCGGCGGGCTGGATCCCTCCGATCCCCTGACTAATACCCATAACTTCTCTACTTCAGATCCATCCTCGAGCCAGCTATGAGCAAACAATCTTCCTCTTTGAAAAAAAATCTTGTTCCTGTTCTGATCGTCGCCGGGGTACTTGGCCTGGGGTGGTGGGCATGGCAGAAAATGGCCGACACCGGCCCTGGAGACGGTTTCGTCAGTGGTAACGGCCGTATCGAAGCCACTGAGATTGATATCTCCACCAAGTTTGCCGGACGTATTCAAAGTATTGCTGCCCACGAGGGCGACTTCGTCAAAGAGGGCCAGGTTCTGGCCGTCATGCAGCAAGACAGTTTGGAAGCCGCACGTGATGAAGCCGTAGCCGGTTTGCGTCAGGCTGAAAACAATGTGGCAGCTGCGCAGGCCCAGGTCGTTTTGCGTGAAAGTGATGCCATTGCGGCCAAGGCCCTGGTCGGGCAACGAGACTCTGAACTGGATGCCGCCCAGCGTCGTCTGGCTCGTTCCACTACCTTGTCCAAGGAAGGTGCTGCATCGGTTCAGGAACTGGACGATGACCGCGCCCGCGTTCGTGGCGCCCAGGCTGCTCTCGCCGCTACCAAAGCACAGGCCAATGCGGCTGTTGCTGCGATTAATGCGGCCAAGGCTCAATTGGTGGGTGCGCAGTCTGCCGTTGAAGCGGCCACGGCTGCCGTGGCGCGTATTCAGGCTGATTTGACTGATAGCGAACTGGTCAGCCCTCGGGATGGTCGTGTGCAGTTCCGTGTGGCCCAGCCCGGTGAGGTTCTGGGAGCTGGTGGTCGCGTATTGAACGTGCTTGATCTGTCCGATGTTTACATGACTTTCTTCCTGCCTAGCGAAGTGGCTGGCAAGGTCGCTTTGGGTACCGAGGTGCGCCTGGTGCTGGATGCGATTCCCACTCTGCCTATTCCCGCTACGGTGTCCTTTGTCGCCAGCTCGGCTCAGTTCACGCCCAAGAGCGTAGAGACAGCTTCGGAACGCCAAAAACTGATGTTCCGCGTTAAAGCGCAGATTGCGCCGGAACTGTTGAAAAAGCATCTGGAACAGGTCAAAACAGGCTTGCCCGGCATGGCTTGGGTGAAATTGGACCCGAACGCCAGCTGGCCTGAGTCGCTGACTTCTACCTTGACGGAGTAAACCATGCCAAAGCAGCAAGCGGCAGCCGTTGCTCGCATTGTTGAGGTGAGCCAGCGTTACGGTGACACGCTCGCACTGGATCGTTTAAGCCTGGAGGTTCCTGCCTCTTGTATGGTCGGACTGATTGGTCCTGACGGCGTGGGTAAATCCAGCTTGCTGTCCCTGCTGGCAGGTGCCCGCGTCATTCAAGAAGGCCGCATCGAAGTGCTGGGTGGCGATATGGCTGAAAAAAGCCATCGCGACCAGATCTGCCCGCGCATTGCCTATATGCCGCAAGGACTGGGCAAGAACTTGTACCCCACCTTGTCGGTGGAAGAGAACCTGCAGTTTTTTGGCCGTCTGTTTGGGCATGATGCGGCCGAGCGTCGCCGTCGAATTGATGATTTGACGCGCAGTACCGGCTTGCATCCGTTCTTGACGCGTCCTGCTGGCAAGTTGTCTGGCGGTATGAAGCAAAAGCTGGGTCTGTGCTGCGCGCTGATTCATGACCCGGACTTTCTGCTGCTGGACGAACCCACCACGGGTGTGGACCCCTTGGCACGTAAGCAGTTCTGGGACTTGATCGAGCGCATTCGCCTTGAGCGTCCCAGCATGAGCGTGATTGTGGCTACCGCCTATATGGACGAGGCCCAGCGCTTTGATTGGCTGGTGGCGATGGACGATGGCCAGATTCTGGCCACGGGCACGCCCAAGGAACTGTTGCAGCGTACGGAAAGTAAAAGTCTGGAGCAGGCCTTTATTCGCCTTTTGCCAGAGGACAAGCGCCAAGGTCACCAGGCGGTAGAAATCCCGCCGCTGGATGTGGATGCTGACGACATCGCTATTGAAGCCGAAGGGCTGACGATCCGTTTTGGCGACTTTACTGCGGTCGACAACGTGTCGTTCCGTATTCGCCGTGGCGAGATTTTCGGCTTTCTGGGTTCGAATGGTTGCGGTAAGTCCACCACCATGAAGATGCTGACCGGGCTTTTGCCAGCCTCAGAAGGGCAGGCCTGGCTGTTCGGTCATGAAGTGAATCCTAAAGACATTGATACCCGCCGTCGGGTGGGCTATATGTCGCAGGCTTTTTCACTGTATAGCGAGCTGACGGTTCGCCAGAACCTGGTCCTGCATGCGCAACTGTTCCACGTCCCGGATGACGAGGTAGAAGGGCGTGTGGCTGAAATGGTCGAGCGCTTTGACCTGTCGCAGATTCTGGACCGCCTGCCGGACGCCATTCCCCTGGGGATGCGTCAGCGCCTGTCTTTGGCTGTGGCGATGGTACACAAGCCAGAGCTGTTGATTCTGGACGAACCGACATCCGGTGTTGACCCGGTTGCCCGGGACAATTTCTGGCGTTTGCTCATTGAGCTGTCCCGGCGCGATAAGGTCACGATTTTCATCTCGACCCACTTCATGAACGAGGCTGAACGCTGCGACCGCATGTCCATGATGCATGCGGGCAAAGTGCTGGACAGCGACACGCCTGCCAATTTGGTTAAAAAGCGCGGCGCAGCCGACCTGGAAGAAGCCTTTATTGGCTATTTGCTGGAAGCCAGTGGGCCTGAGCCTGAAATGGAAGCGGTTACTGAACAAGCACCTGTGGCGCCGGAAGGGCAGGAACACGCCGGCAAGCCCGAGCGCTTTAGCCTGCAACGCTTGTTGAGCTACACCTGGCGCGAGTCGCTGGAACTGCGCCGTGACCCGGTGCGCGCTACCTTGGCCTTGGCCGGCTCCCTGATTCTGTTGTTTGTGATGGGTTTTGGGATTACGCTGGACGTGGAGGATTTGCGCTACGCCGTATTGGACCGCGACCAGACCTCCATCAGTCAGAACTACGCCTTGAACCTGTCTGGCTCACGCTATTTTCTGGAACAAGCGCCCTTAACAGATTACGAAGATCTGGATAACCGGATGCGGCGCGGCAAGATTGCGCTGGCCATCGAAATTCCTCCCGGCTTTGGACGTGATGTCCTGCGAGGCAGTAATCCGCAGATTGCCGCCTGGATTGATGGCTCCATGCCCACTCGTGCCGAAACGATTCAAGGCTATGTGCAAGGCATGCACCAGCAATGGCTGATTACTCAGGCCAAGGAGCGCCTGGGATCGGGGGCCGTGGTGGCAGCGGCCAGCATTCAGGACCGTTATCGCTACAACCCGGACGTCAAGAGTTTGCCAGCCATGGTGCCCGCGGTCATTCCCGTGTTGCTGTTGATGCTGCCCGCCATGTTGACTGCTTTATCGGTGGTCCGGGAAAAAGAGCTGGGTTCCATCATCAACCTGTACGTAACCCCGGTCACCCGAGTCGAATTTTTGCTGGGCAAGCAAATCCCGTATATCGGCTTGGCGATGGTGAACTTTTTGTGCATGTGTCTGCTGGCGATAACGATATTTGATGTGCCCATCAAGGGCAGTTTTTTGACACTGAGTTTGGCCACCCTGTTTTTCTGCATTATTTCGACCGGAATGGGGCTGTTGGCATCGACCGTTACCAAGAGCCAGATTGCGGCCATGTTCTTTGCCATGATCGGCACGATGCTGCCCGCTACGCAACTGTCCGGTTTGTTGAACCCGGTCTCGTCGATGGAAGGAATCAGCCGCCTGGCCGGGCAGATTTACCCCGCCACGCATATGTTCAACATCAGCCGTGGGGTGTTTAACAAGGCTTTGGTGTTCTCCGATCTGCACGGCGCATTTTTGGCCCTGTTGCTGGCGGTACCCGTTGTTTTGGGTGCGGCGGTGATGTTGCTGCAAAAGCAGGAGAAGTGAGATGAGAAAACTCAAGAATGTGCTGTTACTGGGCCGCAAGGAGTTATGGAGTCTGGCGCGAGACCCCATGATGTTGCTGCTGATTGTGTATGTGTTTTCGGTCTCGATCTATACCTCGGCCACCGCCCAGCCCGAGACTTTGAACAATGCTCCGATTGCCATTGTGGATCAGGACCAATCGCCCTTGTCTGCTCGCATTAGCTCGGCTTTTTACCCGCCGGAGTTTATCCATCCGCGCATGATTGGCTATGACGAGATGGACTCGGGCATGGATAGTGGTCAGTTCACCTTTGTGCTGAATATTCCGCCGAACTTCCAGCGCGATGTGCTGGCAGGCCGTAGCCCGGAGGTGCAGCTCAATATTGACGCTACCCGCATGAGTCAGGCCTTTACGGGCAATAACTACATCCAGCAGGTGGTGATGGGCGAGGTCAACGAGTTTGTGCGGCGTTACCGGGCGGTAGATGTGCTGCCCGTGGATCTGGCCTTGCGAGTCCGCTTTAATCCCACGCTGGAAAAAGCCTGGTTTGGCAGTATTGCGGAGGTCATCAACTCGGTAGCGATGCTGTCCATCATTCTGACCGGAGCGGCTCTTATCCGCGAACGCGAGCACGGCACGATTGAACACTTGCTGGTCATGCCCGTTACGCCCGGCGAGATCATGGCGTCCAAAGTCACCGCCATGGGCCTGGTGGTGCTGGTTGCTACCGCAGCGTCGCTGAACTTTGTGGTGCGTGGCCTGCTTGGAGTTCCGATTGAAGGGTCCATCCCGCTGTTTTTATGCGGGGCGGTGCTGTGTCTGTTTGCCATGACCTCCATGGGGATTTACCTGGCGACCTTGTCGCGCAGCATGCCGCAGTTCGGTTTGCTCCTGATGCTGACGTTGCTGCCCATGAACTTGCTCTCGGGCGGGCGTACTCCCCGAGAAAGCATGCCGGAAATCGTTCAGAACCTGATGCAGCTGGCTCCTACCACGCACTTTGTGTCCTTGGGCCAGGCCATCCTATTTCGCGGTGCCGGTATTGAAACTGTATGGCAACCCTTTTTAGCTTTGCTGGTGATAGGAACTGCCTTGTTCCTCCTGTCGCTACGTCGTTTTCGTAACACCATCTCTCAGATGGCTTGATTGGTGTTGAGTCCCATCGTGGGGCACTTTTTTCCTTTAAGGAGATTGAGATGAGCATGGAGACACTTCCCCTGGATCTGTACAAAGCCAATGTCGAGTTGCAGCTGCGTATCACTCGCCTATTGCAGGAAGGTGGACATCGCTGGCTGGAGTCGGTACAGAAAAGCAGCATGAGAAGCATGGAGCAGACCACCGCTGAAATCGAAGGTTTGCTGCAAACCGCAAATTGGCAGTCGCTGGCGACTTTGCCCGCCGACACGTTCTGGCGTTTGTTCCAGCATGGCGTCAACGACAACCAGACCATTAACCAACTGGCTATCCAGAACCAGGCCGAGTTCACCAGCGGCTTGCAAGAAGCGCTGGAAGCCTGGCAGAAGTCAGTGCTGGGCGTGGTGGCCAACACCAACGCAGCAGTGCCAGTCATGGATATTTTCAAGCAATGGGGCGCACCTTGGGCAAATCTTGCCGGTGCCTCTGACAAACAAAAGGGAGCATAAGCGGTATGTCTACGGTTAAACGCACGGCGCTAGTGACAGGTGGGATGGGGGGCTTGGGCCAGGAGATTGCCCGAGCCTTGCATGACGCAGGCCATCAAGTCCTGGTGACTCACTCGCGCAGCGAGGCCGATGCCCAGGTCTGGCTCAAAGAGCAGTCGGATGCAGGTTATGACTTCAAGGGCTACCACGTTGATGTGGCCGAATACGAGTCGTGCCAGCAAATGGCCCAGAGCATTGAAAAAGATGGTTTTCAGGTTGATATCCTGATCAATAACGCGGGTATCACGCGTGATGGCACGTTCCGCAAATTGAGCAAAGACAAGTGGGACGATGTATTGCGCGTCAATCTGGACTCGGTCTTTAACGTCACCAAGCCATTTATTGACGGCATGCTGGAGCGGTCCTGGGGACGAGTGATCAATATCTCGTCCATCAACGGCAGCAAGGGCCAGTTCGGTCAAACCAACTACTCGGCCGCCAAGGCGGGCATGCATGGTTTCACCAAGGCATTGGCGCAAGAAGTGGCCCGCAAGGGCGTCACGGTGAACACGATCTCCCCCGGTTATCTGGCGACGCAAATGGTCATGGCCGTGCCTGAAGAGGTGCGTAACAACATCATCGCGGGTATTCCTGTGGGTCGTTTGGGCCAGCCAGAAGAAATCGCGGCCTTGGTGAGCTTCATTGCCAGCGACGCAGCCGGGTTTATGACAGGTAGTAATGTCGCCATGAACGGCGGCCAGCATATGTACTAAGCCCGGCCCTGATCGGCTGCTGCCTGTACTGGCCCGCGTGGCGGGCCGTTGAATCAAAAAAGGAATGGATATGCACAAAGATATCGCTATTGTTGCGGCTACTCGTACCCCCATTGGCCGCTTTCAGGGGGGGCTGTCCACCGTGCCAGCTCACGAATTAAGTGCCCAACTGATCCGTGCCGTGCTCCAAAGTACAGGCGTGCCAGCCGAGCAGATTGATGAAGTTATTCTGGGGCAGATCCTGACGGCAGGTGCAGGCCAAAATCCGGCTCGTCAGGCTGCCGTCAATGCCGGTCTGCCCCATGAAGTTCCCTCCATGTCCCTGAACAAGCTGTGCGGTTCGGGCTTGAAGGCCGTGCACCTGGCAGCACAGGCCATTGCCGTGGGCGATGCTGATCTGGTCCTGGCCGGTGGTCAGGAAAGCATGAGCCTGGCTCCATTTGTGGTGCACAAGGCGCGTACCGGTTTGGGCCTGGGCCATGCCACCATGGACGACAGCCTGCTGCGTGATGGTCTGACCGATGCCTTTCACAACTACCACATGGGTATCACGGCTGAAAACTTGGCTGAACGCTATGGCATCAGCCGCGAGCAGCAAGATGCGTTTTCGGTGGAGTCCCAGCGCAAAGCGGTAGACGCGATGCAAGCCGGGCGTTTCAAAGACGAAATTACTCCCATTGAGGTGCCGCAGCGCAAGGGCGACCCGCTGCGTGTTGAAGACGATGAACAGCCTCGCGCTCAAACTACGTTGGAGTCCTTGGCCAAGTTGCGTCCCGCCTTCAAAAAAGACGGTACGGTGACAGCAGGCAACGCCTCGACGATCAATGACGGTGCGGCGGTGCTCTTGTTGGCTAGCGCAGAAAAGGCCAAGGAATTGGGTTTGCCCGTTCTGGCATGGATTCGTGGCTGGGCCAGCACCGGTGTTGATCCAGCCATCATGGGTATTGGTCCGGTGTCGGCCAGCCGCAAAGTCTTGAAGAAAGTAGGCTGGGATATTGATCAGCTGGATCTGATTGAAGCGAACGAAGCGTTTGCGGCCCAATCGCTGGCGGTGGCCCATGATTTGAAGTGGGACATGAACAAAGTGAACGTCAATGGCGGTGCCATTGCCTTGGGTCACCCCATTGGTGCATCTGGTGCCCGTGTGCTGGTGACGCTAGTTCATGAAATGCGTCGTCGTGGGGCTCAAAAGGGTCTGGCGACCTTGTGCATCGGGGGCGGCCAGGGCGTGGCTATTGCCATTGAGGCCGCCTGAACGGATAGCAAATGCAAGGGAGAAGATGATGGCAGATAAGTCTCGTGATGACAGCACGGCCTGGTCCCAATGGATGATGAATCCATGGAACATGGGTCAGACCGTTTCCTCGTACTTTGTTGATGCTTGGCAGCGAGCGGTTTTGTACGCCGATATCGAGCGTCAGGTAGGGGACCAGTACCAGGCACAGCGCAAAGTGGAGGTGCCCAATGTACTGAACTTCCCGGCCGAACTGGTCATGTCAGGACTGACTCTGCCCAGACCCGTCAATTATTTGATGGTGCGTATTCTGGCTCCCGAGGATCAGCCTACTGACCCTGCCAAGCGTCCGTTTCTGGTGGTGGACCCGCGTGCGGGCCACGGACCAGGGATAGGCGGGTTCAAGGCCGACAGTGAAATTGGTGCTGCGCTGCAAGCGGGGCACCCTTGCTACTTTGTCGGCTTCTTGCCTGACCCTGTTCCCGGCCAGACCGTTGAAGATGTGATGCACGCCCATGCCGCTTTTGTCCGCAAGGCCGCAGAGCTGCATCCGGAAAGCCAGGGCAAGCCTGCTGTAATCGGTAATTGCCAGGCAGGCTGGCAGGTGATGATGTCTGCCGCCGTGTGGCCCGAGCTGTTTGGCCCGCTGATCTTGGCGGGTGCCCCGGTGTCCTATTGGGCAGGCAATAATCCCATGCGTTATGCCGGTGGTTTGTTGGGGGGCAGTTGGTTGACCGCCCTGACCAGCGACTTGGGCGCAGGGCGCTTTGATGGTGCCTGGCTAGTAAAGAACTTTGAAAATCTGGACCCGGCCAATACCCTGTGGTCCAAGCAGTACAACGTTTATGCCAAGGCAGACACCGAGGCCGAGCGCTATATCGGCTTTGAGAAATACTGGGGCGGCTATGTGTTTCTTAATGATGTAGAGATGCAGTACATCGTGGACAACTTGTTTATCGGCAATAAGTTGTCAACGGCTCAATTACTGACCTCTGACGGTGTTCGGATTGATCTGCGCAATATCCGCTCGCCCATTGTGGTGTTCAGCTCGTTTGGTGACAACATCACCCCGCCTGCGCAGGCTTTGGGCTGGATTACGGACCTGTACCTGGACGATGATGATGTGCGCAGTCATGACCAGACCATCGTCTTTACCACGCACGATCGTATCGGGCATTTGGGCATTTTTGTGTCCGGCAGTGTGGGCAGTAAAGAACACCGCAAGTTCGCCAGCACGATTGACCAGATTGATCTGTTGCCGGCAGGGATTTATCGGGCCACGGTTGAGGACACGCCTGATGATGACACCTTGCTGGACGACCCCTATTTGATGTCGGTGCGCCAAAGCAATCTTGCTGAAATTGCCGAGATTGTGCAGCCCGACCCCGAGTCGGATCGCCGCTTTGCCGCGGCTGCACGCGTGTCGGAAATCAACCTGGCTTTTTACAAAAGCACCTTGCAGCCGTGGGTGAAAGCTTTGTCCACGCCGTATACCGCCGCGTTGCTGGAAGCCTTGCATCCTATGCGTTTGTCCTACGAGTCCTGGACCAGCGCCCACCCTTGGGCGGCCCTGACACATCAATGGGCCGAGCGCATCAAGGAACAGCGTCAGGCCGTAGAGCCAGACAACCCTCTTTTGGAAGCGCAAGAAAACCTTTCCAATGCGATGGAGCGGGTGCTGAACAATTACCGCGACCGGCGCGACAGCATCTATCAAATCTGGTTTGACACGGTTTACGGATCGCCGTTGATGATGGCTTTGGCCGGTCACGCACCGGGTGAGTCCGCGCCAGCTCGTCCGCATCCTGGCAGCTCGCCGGAGCACCTGGCCTTTGTGCGTGAGCAAATGCATAGGCTGGATGGTTTGCTGAACGAGGGCGGTTTGCTGGAAGCTGCTTTGCGTGGCCTGTTCCATATTGCCAAGCAGCGTAATAGCGTGGACGAGCGTTATCACAATGCCGCCATGCGTTTGCGCGAGCAGTACGACACGGGCAACTTCGATATTGAAAAAATGCGGGCTGCGATTCGTGAGCAAGCCCTGATTCTGGCGCATCACGGCCACAAGGCTGTGGAGGCGATTCCACATCTGCTCAGTGGGCAAACTCCTGAAGAAATCCGTCTGGTTGCCTCCTTGATCAAGAAGTTGATCAGTGCAATTGACGAGCAAGATGCTGCTCCTGAAGCGGTCGTCCAGGCATCGGAAGAAGTGCTGGGCTTATTTGAGTCTGCAGCGCGACAGCAGGAGAAAGAGCAGGGGGCTACAGCGGCTGCCCAGCCAGCAACTCAACCTGCCCTTAAAGTGGCGACCCAACCGGCTGCCCAGCCTTCTGCTAAGGCTCCCGCCACAACAGTTCCATCTACGGCGACAGAAAAGGCGAAGCCAATAGCCGCGGCTCCGGCTGTCAGCAGTGGAGCAGCTGCTTCAGTCGCCAAATCAGCAGTTACGACATCGACTGATACGCAGGCCAAGACAGCTGTGGACTCAAGCGGTGCAAAGCAGGGCAATACGGCAAGCAAGTCTGCTAGCTCCACATCGGCTACTACTGCCTCTTTGCCAAAAGAGCAGCCCGCCAGCAAGCCGGTAGCGGCGTCAGCAGTCAAGCCCGCTAGTGCGGCAAGTACAGCAAGCAGGGCAGCGCCTGATGTAGCTAAATCTGCTGCGGTAACACCGGCTGTGGAAAAAGCAGCTACGGCAAAACCGGCTGCGACAAAACCTGCTGCTGATATGAGCAAGCAAACGCCAACTGCCGTAGCGAACAAACCTGCTGCACCGGTTCCGCCTGCCAAGACTGCGTCGGCTCCTGCTAAGTCTGTCAGCGTGGCAAATAAACAGGCCCCCGCTTCCGTGGCGAGCAAGCCAGCGGCCCCCGTAACGCCAGCCTCCCAAAGCAAAGCGGCGGTGAAAAAACCTGCTGCCAACAATCGCACTGAGTCCAAGACCAGCCCGCGTAAATCCAAGCCTTAAGCAAGGCAGGCAGCGTATTTTTGAAGGAGTTTCGAATATGAAGTATTCATTTTCTGGCCACTCTGTTTTGGTGACAGGTGCCGCTTCTGGAATTGGCGCGGCAACAGCCCGCCTGCTGGCTGCGAATGGCTTGTCTGTGGTGGTCTCGGATGTGCAGGCGGATGCCGTTCACGCAGTAGTGGCTGAAATTACGCAGGCTGGCGGTAAGGCTGTTGCCAACGTGGCGGACGTCACCCAGCACGAGCAGCTTGAGGCAGCGGTTCAATGTGCTATCGAGCATTTCGGTGCTTTGCACTTTGCCGTTAATAACGCAGGTGCGGGTGGGGATTCAGGCCCGGCAGGTGAAATGGATCTGGATGCTTGGCGTCGTGTGATCGACATCAATCTGAATGGTGTGGCTTACGGCATGCGTTATCAAATCCCGGCCATCCAGGCGGCGGGTGGTGGTGCGATCGTCAATATGTCCTCCATTATGGGTGTGGTCTCCAACCCCACCTTGCCTGGCTACAACGCTGCAAAGCATGGTGTGGTTGGTTTGAGCCGCTCTGCCGCGCTGGAATATTCCTCCAAGGGAATTCGCATCAATACCATTCACCCCGGCTACGTTGATACGCCGATCTTGTCGGGTTTTGATGATGACGCACGTGCTGCTTTGGTGGCGCAGCACCCGATTGGCCGTCTGGGTCATGCCGATGAAATCGCCCATGCGATTGCTTTCCTGTTGTCTGATGGCGCCAGCTTTATGACGGGAGCATGCCTGCTGGCTGATGGAGGCTATACCGCTCGTTAAGTAGGGGGACCACATCGCTGCAGAATAAAACCAGTCTTTCAAACCCATACTCGCCAGCGAAAATCCGGGCCCCTCATTTCAAAGGGGCCTATTTTTTTGGAAATCCAAAATGAAGTATTCATTTGCTGGTCACTCTGTCTTAGTGACGGGTGCAACCTCGGGTATTGGTGCCGCAACGGCCCGTCTGCTGGCGGCTAATGGTTTGTCGGTGGTGGTCTCTGGACGCAATGAGGCTGCACTGCAGGCCGTAGTCACGGAAATCAAGCAAGCCGGTGGTACAGCCGTTGCCAAGCTTGCCGATGTCACGCAGCCCGATCAGGTGAAGGCCTTGGTTGATTGCGCTATTGAACATTTCGGTGCTTTGCACTTTGCGGTTAATAATGCGGGTGCTTTGGGTAGCACTTTGCCTGCCGGAGAGTTGGATCTGGATGATTGGCATCGTTTGATTGATACCAATTTGAATGGGGTGGCCTACGGTTTGCGCTATCAAATTCCCGCAATTTTGGCGGCAGGCAGGGGCGCAATTGTGAATATGTCCTCCATTGTGGGCCTGGTATCCAATCCGAATTTGCCCGGCTACAGCGCGGCCAAACATGCTGTGGTGGGCTTGAGCCGTTCCGCCGCGCTGGAGTATTCATCTCAGGGTATTCGCATCAACACCATTCACCCTGGTTATGTGGATACGCCGATTTTGTCGGACTACGACCAGGCTGCGCGTGCTGGTTTGGTCACCCTGCATCCTATTGGCCGTTTGGGCCATTCGGATGAGATTGCTCACGCGATTGCCTTCCTGCTCTCGGAAGGAGCCAGCTTTATGACAGGCACTTGCCTGGTGGCTGATGGGGGGTATACGGCTCGTTAAAGGTCTGTTCTGGCCGTTCCCCTTATCGTGATGGGGGGCCGCCAGAACAAGCGCCATGTAGGTGCAACAAAGTAAAAAGAGGGGTACCCGATTCTTTATGTGAGGAATACGGGTACAGCGCTTCAGGCTTTATTTGACGCCAATGATCTTGATCGTTGTAATCGATACTGAGCCAGGCCGTACCCCCGTGTTGGCATGCGCCTCTGTGATAGGGATATGGACTTTTGCAGAGCCGCCAATCCCCAGCTGTGTGACGATGTCTTGGAACAGCGGTGGTAAATCAGTAGTCAGGCTGGTTTTTGTCTCTTTGATGGCCAGCACTTCACCCGTTCCCAGTTCTTCATCAAGTTCAAACAAAATCTCGCTGTTAGCCATCACCATGGGTGCCTTGCCTTTACTCAAAATCTTGTAAATCGCCCCATCGGGCATTTTGATTGCGCCTTTTTCCTTAGCCGCTGCTGTCAGTACGGATTTGGCTTGTTTCTCGTTCTGGGACAGCATGGCCAGCTCCAACTGCTTGTCGATATTGGCTAGTTCCGCAGAAATCGTGCTGGAGGACAGTTGCGGGCGCTGGTCAATCTTGTCAATAAAACCTTGGGAAAAGGCCGGCAGGTTCAGCGTCTTGCCAATCGACGCGAGCTTTTGCGTCTCGAAGGGGGCACTGTCTGCATACCAGACCCCTATGGCATAGCTGACGCGGATATCGGGCGAAGCAGCATCATTGACGGTCATGCGTCTGGCCGTTCCTGCCGGTTCAGGCTTGTTCGACGTTAACGTCTGGGCTACCAGCCGCTGATGCAACTCTTGCTTTGCTTCTTTCAAATCATTGATTTCTTGTTTGAGCTTGGCGGTTTCAGCAGCAGTCGCAGCAAAGTCTGTATCCCGTGGCGGCTTATTCAAAGCGTCCTGAATGCGTGTGTTTTGGAGGTTTTCCAGCTCAGATGCCAAGGCATGCTTCTGGTTTAGTTCGTCCTCCAGGCGCAGGTTGAGCTCCTTAATTCGCTCCAGATTTAGTTCTTGATCGATAGCAATCGGTGCCAAAACTAGCGAGTCGTCCGATTCAGCCTGGAGTTGCAGTAATTGCTGTTGCAGTTCGCTGTTCATGTTTTCGCTATCCGACAGGCGCTGCTGCAAGGCGATCAACTGTGTATTTGCTTGATGCAGCTCGTTTCTTAGCAAGGTGGTGTTCTCGGCCGGGATTGCCGCAGCGGGTGCAGTGGGTATGGAGTCTGCTTGTGAGGAACCAGCACCTCTATGGGGCCGGGCACGGCCGTCTCCAATGATGTTCTCACCGGCCAAACGGTCCAGAAGCCCGGTTCCTACTGAATGGGATGCTTCATAAAAAAGCAGCAAGGCGCAGCATATTGCCGCGTTGAAATACTTTCTCATAGCTTGTTCAGGCTTTGAACGCGATCCAACATATTGGTGTAGACAGCGTTGTTGATGCGCACGCAAACCAGAGAAAGCATTTTATTTACTTCGGTCAACATGATTTCAGATGCGTTGTCATCAATCAGCGACTCATTGGATTGGTAGATTCCAAAGTTCTCATCAATGGTCTGCATTTGTTGCCGATATTTTGCGTAGGCAGCTGGATCCAGTTCTTTTAACGCGGCGAACTCTTGATAGCATTTGTCCTCCTTGTTAGATGCGCCGGACTCTTGCACGGTTCGAACAGGGGCAGTTGTTTGGCAGGCTGATAAGACAAAGGCCGCCAGGATGGCCGCGCAGGGAAAAGTGAATCGCATAAACTCCTCGATACGTTCGACTATCGTTATTCAGATTCTTCTAAGAGATGAGTATTGAATTCGAGCGTTGCTGCTAGCTTGGGAAACACCGGCCTTCGATCCGTATGTTCAGCATTAGCAAAGCCCAGCAAGGGCTAAGTGCATGGGCTTGCTCTGCCTTGAAATTGGAGCATGTGAGTTCAGACGAAAAATTAAGAACTATCTGATTTTCATAGCAGCCCTTTTTCGAAATAGACGCAAAAAAATCGCACCGTCCTCTAGCGAGGGCGGCGCGATCAGGCTGGGATTTGAAACAGGCCAGCATCTTATTAAGCTGGCAGGTTGTTGATCTAGGACTCGTGCGCTTTTGAGGATGGGATATACGCCAAGGAGGCGAGCAGCAGCGCCAGGCAGATGAAGCCAGACAGGACATTGGTGCCGCTCCAGCCCAGCAGGCTAAATAGCAAAGCCGGTGCAAACGCACCCAGCGTGGCAAAAACTGAGATGCCCAGATCGTTCAAACCCTGTACTTCCAGAAAATGGGGTTTGCCTTCCAGGCTGCTGGTTAGCAAGGCGCTGCCCCCCACATAAGTGAAGTTCCAGCCCAGACCCAGAATCAGCAGGGATGTGCTGAGCGCCATATAGCTTTGAGCGACGATATTGATCACGCTACTTAACAATAAAAGCAAAATACCGCTGATTACGATGGTTTTCAGGCCAAGTGCCTGGATTAGTCTGCCGGTGAAAAAAGAAGGCGCAAACATGGCCAATACATGCCATTGGATAGCTGTGCTGATGGCCGAGAAATGCACATGCAGGTGGGACAGTTGCATGGAAGCCTGGATCATCAATAGATTCATGATGCCGTAGCCGATGGCTGCGACGCAGATTGCAGTAGCCAGGGGCTTGTTATGTAGCACCAGCTTCAGCGTGTGGCCTCTGCTGGTTTTTTTAGTGGTGATCCTGTGAGCCGGTTTTTCTTCTTTGATAAACAGATTCAGGATTAAGGAAGCCAAGGCCAGCAGCGCGAAAGCGGCATAGCAGGCGGCAAACTCCTCTGTGAAGCTGCTGTTTTTCAGCCCCCGTATCAGCAAAGGCCCCAACAGGGCAGCAATCACCCCTCCAGCCACAACAAGAGAAATAGCTCGGGGTTTAAGTGTGGCGCTGAGTCCATCAGTAGCCGCAAAGCGGTTGAAGTTGGCAAAGGCGATATACATCCCCAACAAGGCATGTGAAGCGACTAGCCAGGAAAACTGCTGCCTTTCAATAGCCAGATAGCCGACCACGCCCGATGCCGCCAAGGGTAATGTCGCCAGCAGAAAGGATTTTTTCCGACCTATCAGGGCCATCAATCTAGAAGCAGGCAAGGTGAACAGCATCACAAACAAGAACTGAAAACCGTAAGGCACGGTGGAGAGCCAGGGCTCAGGAGCCAGGCTGCTACCTACTAAAGCCGCCATGGTGACGGACATGACAGCAGTCGTCAGGTTGATGGACTGAGCCAGAAAGTAGAGATAGGTTCTAAAAGGAAGTTGGGTGGCGGTCATGGTGCTACGGGCAGAAGGGCGTCGGGCGGCGGCAGCGAAGCTCAAGCCAACCGCAGGAAATGGGTTGCCATGATTTTGAGTTTTTGGGCTGTGATTGTCTCGAACAGTGGCTGTACTATTCTGAAAACTGTTAGCCAATTTCTTCTAACAGTATGCAAGGGCAGCGGGCATGGATTTTTATGAACATCTGAAGGCGGGCATTCTTCAAGGCGATTGGGCAGTGGGGCAGCAACTGCCTTCAGTGCGCAAGATGATGAATCAAGAGGGCTTAAGCCATCACAAGGTTGTCAGCGTCTACACCCGTCTGGTGGGTGAAGGGATGCTGGAGGCTCATCAGGGGCGTGGCTATTTTGTGGCTCGTTGGAGCGGCTTGAAGGAGCAGTTGCCTATCTTGCAGTCGGAGGCGCCCTTAGACCCTTTGCTCAAGCTGCTGCAGGCCAAGCCGGAGCAATGCAAGCTGGGTTGCGGTTGGCTGCCTGTGCCTTGGCGCGATACGGACGCTTTAGCCAAAGCAATACGCAAGACGGCGCGTTCCGGGCGCAGTGGTTTGGTGGAATACGGAGATATTCAAGGTTACCTGCCCTTGCGCAAACAGTTGTCCATGTTGCTGCGCCAATCTACGTCTATCGAGGTTTCTCCCCAGCAGTTTTTGACGACTCTGGGGGCTACAGAGGCCTTGGATCTGATTTCCAGGATCTGGATTCGCCAGGGCGATTATGTGCTTGTGGACGAGCCTTGCAGCAGCAATCTGATCAAGCTGATTCGTTTATGCGGTGGGGTGCCTCTTGGGGTGCCGCGCTTGGCGGACGGGCCGGATGTAGCGGCCTTGGATCAAATTTTGCAGACGCACAAGGTACGGGCTTTTTTCTGCAATAGCACTTTTCACAATCCGACGGGCGGGGGTTTGAGCGCCAAGGTTGCGTTTGCTGTGCTCAAGCGTGCAGTGGAGCACGATTTTCTGATTGTTGAGGATGATGTTTACGGGGATTTCTTTCCCGGTGTGCGGCAGACTTTTGCTGCTTTGGATAACTTTGAGCATGTTGTTTATATAGGCAGTTTTTCCAAGTCGCTGTCAGCGTCGTTACGGATTGGGTATCTGGTTTGCGGGCCGCAGTTGATGGAGCCTTTGTTGCGCTTGAAGCTGCTGACCAGTGTGGCGGTTCCGGGGTTCTGCGAGCGGTTTGTAAATACGATTTTGGCCGATGGAACCTATGCCAAGCATACGCAGGCGATTCAGCGTCAGTTAATGACGCATCAGCACCTTGCTCAGAAGGTGTTGACGCAGTATGGCTGGGTGTTTGATGTGCAGGCTCAAGGTGGGATGTTTTTGTGGGTAGGGCATCCTGATCTACCCGATTTGACCGCCTTTATTGCGCAGCTGGAACAACAGGGGGTGTTGTTGATGCCTGGAGGCGCGTTTGCGGTTGATGCGGATTTCAGGCATCGAAGCAGGTTGAATGTGGCGCATTTGACGGAGAATGTTTTTCCTTGTCTGAAGGTGTGACAGTGAGGTCTGGAGCTCATATTGCTTGGATGGAAATACAGAAGATCTCTGGGCGGTGTACGCCCCTCAAGCCCGAGTCCATGCTGATAGGCTGAGACCTTGCCGGTGCTGCGCACCGGTGCCCTTGTCCAGCTATGGCTACGGGCGCACCTTGAACTCGTCCGGTGCTTTGTCCACCGGACAAAGCACAAGCGCCGGACTCAAACAGCAAGGTGCTTGCACCCCTGCGCCATACCCGGACCGCGGCAAGTTCTCTGACCCGCCGATCAGCATGAACTCGGGCTTGCGGGGCTTGGCAAAAAAAGATGCGCTGACTATGTGCTGCAAGATGGCTGTGGTGCTCGCCGTGCTGGCGATGGTCAGGAAGGAAAGGGAAGGGAAGGGAAGGGAAGGGAAGGGAAGGGAAGGGAAGGGAAGGGACGGGACGGGACGGTGGAGATAGGGATAGGGATAGGGATCAGGATCAGGACGGGGATGGGGGGATCATCTATGTGTGGGATGGTTCAGTTGCTGAACGGATCCTGGGTTTATGGATCTGTGGGGGGGTTAGGCCTACTGGGTATTTGTTCGTGAAGTGGCCTTTAGTTGTGTATTGATTTAGCACCCATTGCTTCGGCGTGGCACTCAAAGAAAAACAAGCCAGAGTGCGGCCTCTGGCTTGTGGTCTGGCGTATAGAATCGGCCCCGCCTGCCTATGCAATACAGGGGAGGCCGGGCGGGGCTTAGGGCTTCAGAACGGGTTGGTGTCCTGCCAGAGGCTTCATTGCTTCTACGGCGTAGGCCACGTTCAGGATGCGTGCTTCTTCAAAGGCGGGGCCAATGATTTGCAGGCCTACTGGCATGCCGTTGGAGATTCCGGCGGGTACCGTGACGGCCGGCAGACCGGTCAGGTTGCTGGGGCCGGTGAAACGGATGCCTTCGTCGATGAAGTCCAGCGTTTTGCCGTTGATGTTGACGGTATCTACACCGATATCCGGTACCTGGCAAGGCAGGGTGGGGGCGATGATGACGTCTACATCTTTGAAGGTGCCGGTGAATTGTTGCTTCAAGGCACGGCGTACTTGCTGGGCTTGCAGGTAGTCGATGCCACTGAACAGTTCGCCCAGCTCAAACAGGAAACGGATATCGCCGCCAAAGTCTTCAGGGCGTTTGATTAGATCCTGGTGGTGGATAGTGGCAGCTTCGGTCAGGCTGACGGCCAGCTCTGCCCATTCGGAGTAGCGCAGCGCAGGGACTTTCAGCGGCACGATGGTGGCGCCTTGTTTCTCAAGGTCGGCCAGGCGGTCGCGGATCACTTTTTCGATTCCGGCATCCACGTTTTTGAAGAAGTAGTCTTCAATGATGCCGATGCGTAGTCCTTTGACATTACCGTTCAGCGCGCTCAGGTAGGAGCCCACAGGGACGTTGGCGCAAGTGGGGTCGCGGGGGTCGAAACCGGCGATCACTTCCAGCATGGCGGCAGCGTCAGCCACGGTTTTGGACATGGGGCCTACGTGGTCCAGGGTCCAGGCCAGGGGATACACACCAAACTTGCTGACGCGTCCGTGGGTTGGCTTCAGGCCCACGATGCCGCATGCGGCTGAAGGGATGCGGATGGAGCCTGCGGTATCTGTGCCCAGGGTGTTGTAGGAGCTGTGGGAGGCCACCGCTGCACCCGACCCACCGCTGGAGCCACCTGGCACGCGATCGGCATTCCAGGGGTTATGCACCGCACCAAAATGGGGATTGTTGTTGTCGATGCCCCAGGCGTATTCGTGCATGTTCAGCTTGCCGGTAAAGATCACGCCCGCATCACGCAGCTTGGAGGCTACGGTGGCATCGTCTTTGGAGACAAAGTCTTTGTGAATCTTGGAGGCCATGGTGGTGACCTCGTTCGCAAAGTAAATATTGTCTTTCAGCGCCAGGGGCACGCCGTGAAACACGCCTTTGTATTTGCCACCCATGATGTCCTGCTCGGCTTGCTTGGCGCTTTTGCGGGCTTGATCGGCCGTGACGGAGATGTAGGCGTTGGTCTGCGGGTTCGACTTGTCGATATAGGCCAGCAAGTTGTCGGTGACTTCCACAGGGGAGACCGCTTTGCTGCGCAGTTTTTCCGCCAGTTCAATAACGCTTAGCTCAAGCAATTCCTTATTCATGGTGGTCCCCTCCGGCCAGGTGTTTGATTGCAAGGTCAGCATCGTCGATGGCAATGCCTTCCAGATTGCCCTTCATGGCTTGAATCTCTTGCCATTTGGTCTCCAGCTTGGCCAGATGTTCGGGGCTCGGGTGTATCCCTTTTGCAGCCAGGGTGTCTTTGACACTTACCGTCATATGTCTTCTCCTTGTGGTTTTCAAAACGTGCATACGCAAACGACGCGCACAAAAAAAGCCCCACCCCTTGCGAAAGGGGATGAGGCTCTATTGCCTGCATGTCACTGGCAACTTTGGCAGCGCATGCATCTGTTTTGGCAGACCTGAATGTCTGCTTATTTAATCTACAAAATATCCTGGATGGAAAATACTGGGGTTTACCAGCGGGTCGTGTGCAAGGGACGTGGGAGGGCGGTGCGAGGTTGCGGGAACAGGGCTGTAGTTAAGCGCGGTGGGCCGTGTTTTGCGGGTTTTTCAGACTATTCCTAGTCCGGTGCTCAGCAGTAGATCTTACGATTTCAAGCATCAGTTCTGGCTTGTTTGGCTTTGTCCCAATCAAGCTTGTTCAATGTTTTCCAAGGACGTCCATGTTCGCACCCACCACCTTCCCAGCCTTGCCCAAGATGCAGATGGGAGCGGCTCGCCAGGATGATTTGAAGTCCGGTTTGTGGATGCCTAAACACATTTCGCCCTTGCTGTTGCGCTCGGCGGCGGGTTCTGGCGAACTGCTTGCTCCAAACAAGGCGGCCCATAGTCGGGGGGCGCGCTCCAAGCTGGTTGCAGGTGGCGGTGTGAGCAGTCAGGCAGATCAGGGAGCCATATTGATCAATCGGGCTGTCTTGATCAATGCTCTGCGCAAGGAGCAGATTCAGGCCTGGTTTCAGCCCAAGGTCAAGGTGCAGTCGCAGCAGTTGGTGGCGCTGGAAGCCTTGGCTCGTTGGTGCCATCCGCACTGGGGGTTATTGTCGCCTGACGTGTTTTTGCCTTGGTTCCGTGCGCATGGTCTGGACGAGGCCTTGCTGATGCATATGCTTGGTGAAGTGTTGAGCTTGCAAGCCTATTGGCGGCGTCAAGGCAGGGTGATACCGGTGGCTGTGAACGTGCCCACCCATTTGCTGGACGACGCGGGTTTGCCAGATCGTTTACTGGCTTGCGTGCAAGCCAAGGATGGATGCGCAGGCGATATTACGTTGGAGCTTCTGGAAAATTCTAATACTCGTACTCCTTGCGCTTTGTTCATGGGGGCGTCGCGTCTAGTGGCTATGGGTTTTGGGCTGGCACAAGATGATGCGGGTGTTGCTCACAGTTCGCTGGAGCGTCTGGCTTCGGCCCCGTTTTCGGAGTTGAAATTAGACAGGCAGTTTGTGCATGGCATGGCCCATAGCCCTGAGCAGGCAGAGCAGGTGCAACACTGGATTGGAGCCGCCAAACAGCGGGGCCTGCGGGTGACGGCTGAAGGCGTGCAAGAGCGAGCTGATTTGGAGTGTTTACAGCAGATGGACTGCGACTATGCGCAGGGGTATCTGTTTGCCAAGCCCACTCCGGCATTTGCGATGGATATGTGGATGCGTCAGCGTGCGTTTCTATGAGCAGTCAGCAAATAGCTCCGTCCTGCCAGCCCTTAGGTAAACAAGCTGTTTTGGGTGCAGAACGCAATCAGGTCCTGGTTGTTATGTACGTTGAGCTTGCGCATGGCGGAGGTTTTTTGGGCGCTGATGGTCTTGATGCTGCGGTTTAGTTTTTCGGCAATGCTGCTGATGGAATCGCCCATGGCAAACAGCCGCAACACTTCAAATTCGCGCGGGCTCAGGGATTCCAGACGGTCTTGGACAGAACTGGCTAGCATGGTTTTGGAGTGATCTTGCTTGAAGTCGGCCGGATAGTATTTAACTCCCTGGCGCAGCAAGTGCAGGGCCACTAAAGCCTCGGACAGTTCGTCTTGTTTCAGGACCACCCCTTGGACGCCGGCATCATAGAGCGAGGAGATGATCATGGGATTGGAGACCATGGTCAAGATGATCAGTTTCACCTGAGGGAAGCGACGGCGCAAATAGGAAATAAAGCGCAAGCCATCGCCGTACTGTTCATCGCCGGGCATGGAGTAGTCGGTAATGACGGCATCCGGTGGATTGGCCTGCAATTGTTCGACTAGCTCGGACGGGGAGGATGCCACGGATTCGACCGACAGATTAATGTCACGGCTCAAGAGCTCACGGATACCCATGAGTATCAAGGGGTGATCATCCGCGAGGATGACACGCAGTTTTTCGATGGCTGGCATGCCTGTTTCCTTGCCTTTGTAACTTAAGCTCGTTGAATCAGGTCGCGCAAATCGGCACAGAGGATCTGTGCTTGGGCTTCCGTCTCTGGATCGTAGCTATTCTGCCTGAAATTTTGCTCTAACTCTTTCATGCGTGCAGCGATTTCTTGCTGCCCCATAACTAATAGCGCCCCCGCAATACGGTGTAGGACGGTTTGCGCCGTGTTTGCATCTTCGTTTTCCAGGGCTTGTTCCAAAGCGCTTAGATCTGCATTCATGGTCTTACGAAAAATTGCGCGATAGCGTCGGGGGACGGGCGCTTGTGCCACCTTGTCCAGCAAGCTGCTCAAGGTAGCCAGATTCATGGGTTTGACCAGACAAGCATCCATGCCGCTTTGTTTGCAGCGTTGTTCCTCATCGGACATGGCGTTGGCTGTTATGCCAATAATGGGCGCTGTCATGCCTCGTGCCCGCAGTTCTCGAGCCAGTTCATAGCCATTCATATGAGGCATGTTCACATCGGTCAGCAGCAAGTCGTGGGTTTCTCCGTCCCAAAGGCCCAAAGCTTCATCGCCATCATGAGCCAACGTGACAATGCAAGCTAATCGTTCCAACTGTTCGCGCAATGTTGCCTGGTTAAGCGGGTTGTCTTCGGCGACCAATACATGCAAACCCGGTTTGCTGGATTTGATGGGGGCCATCTTGGCGGAAGGCTCTACGGGTTTGGGGGCGCTTGCCGTCTGTCGCCAACGCGCCAGTGCGTAGCCCACGCTTTCGGGGCTGGTGCCGTCCGCTTCAGGCAGGGTGTCGCTGCCGTTCCGGCTGGAAACGCTTAGGTACTGACCTGCCCAGTCCGGAGGGGGCGCAGAAACCGGCATCATGATATCCAGCAGGATTTCGGTGGGCGTGCCTTTGGGGCGGTCTCCTGGCCTGCAGGCTTGGGCTTGTGCGCCCCATCGCTTAAACCAGCTACACATCGATTCTGACAATTCAGCATGGGGGCTGCGTACCCGTAAGGTCATGCCGTCCAGAGCAGGCGGAGGCTGGGGGGCTAAAGACGGGGCCAGCTTATCCAGCGTCAGCGTGAAAGAAAAACTGCTTCCCAGACCCGGCTCGCTGGTGAGTTGAATTTCGCTGCCCATCAGTTCAGCCAGTCGGGCACAAATGGACAGCCCCAGGCCCGCGCCGCGTATGATGTGCTCGTCAGAATGGGCGACATAAAAAGGCGTGAACAACTTGTCTTGGCGGTCACGCTCTATGCCCACGCCACTGTCCACCACTTGAAACTGCAATTGCACCTGGCCGTTTGCATTCGTTTGCTGATGCAGGCGCACAATCACATGGCCGGCTTGGGTGAACTTGATGGCATTGTTCACCAGATTGCTTAAAACCTGGCGTGTGTGCAGCGGATCGCCCATCACACTGCGAGGGGTGTCCGGGTCCACGGCACAAAACAAGAGCAAGTTCTTTTGCTGGGCCATGGCGGCAAAGGTGGCCGTACATTCTTGAACCAGTTCCACGGGGTCCATAAGCTGGGCTTGCACTTGGGTTTGACCCGCTTCAATCCGGCTGATGTCCAGGATGTCGCTGATAATTTGCAGAAGCTGTCGAGAGGCTCCCTGAATGCGGTCTACTTGCTGGTGTTGCTGAACATTCAGCTCTGTCAGGGACAGCAGTTCCAAAGAGCCCAGCACGCCGTACAAGGGGGTGCGAATTTCGTGGCTCATAGTGGCCAGAAACGCGGATTTGGCGGTACTGGCTTCATCAGCCGCCGCACGGGCGCGCTTCAGTTCCTGTTTGATTTCCTCTTGCGCGGTCAAGTCCATCAAGACGCACAGCAGCACATCCTGGTCGTGGTAACGACTGGGGGCGCAGGCCACATGCAGGCTACGGCCATCGGCTAGATGCAGCTTGACGTTGGCCTGCTCAGATGTGGAGGCGTCTTGGGCGAGCAAGGTGTCAAGCGCTTGGGACAGTTCTTCGTCAGGGGACAGGAGGTCGCCCACTTTCAGATCCAGCCATTCCAGAGCCTGTTTATTGCCAAAGATGACCTGCCGCTCTTGCTGGCTGATCACACACAGGGCCACAGGCGAGGTATCCATAATGCTGCGGTTGAAGTTCTGACTGTCCAACAGTGCTCGCTGGGCCTGGCGGGCCGGTTCGACGACATGACGCGCATACCAGCGTGCATAAGCCAGCCCGCCCATTAGGCTAAGCAGTAAAAAGAGTAGTAAGCCAGCCGGAACCCAAGTGCTGTCCAGCAGCTGGCTGGGGCTGATCAAATAATGCCCGGTCCAGGTACCCGAGGGGTCCTGCATCCGAAAAGACAGCCCTTTCACGCTAAAGCCGAACCCATCTTCATCCATTTCTGGGACATCGTTTTTGCCGATGAGTAGACCTTGCTGGGCGTGGCTCAGCCAAAAACGATAGCCAATAGGCGCTTCGGACTGATCAAAAAACTCCCGCAACCGGCCTTTATCAAACAGACTGACAGCTTGAAAAAGTTCAGGGTCCGTTCCTGGCACGGCCAGCCCTGGAAGGGCGATTTGTATTAGACCCAACATGTGTAAAGGATGTTCTGGCACAGAAAGCCATTGCACGCTTGGATTATGTGAGCCCAGCAGCGGGGCTGGCAGGATATGTTGACGGGCTGCCTGGTGCACATCCACGGGCAAGACCGTATCCTGGCGCGAGGGGGCCAGCTCCGGGATGCTCAGGCTGTCCTGCATTTGCGCGTGAAACAGGAACAGGTAGCCGGACGGAAAATAGGAGCGTGCCCAAAACGAGGCGAAACTGTCGGCCAGCTCCGCCCCCAATGTGCCGAAGTCCTCTTGGGAAACCGTGCATTTCTCAGGGCATATCATAGAGAAAGACACGCTGGCAGTGGGGCGCCAGACACGATAGGTCTTGCTGGCAGCGACGGGTGGCGGCTCGGGAACGGGGCTGGCTTCCAACTTGTTCGCCTCCGCTTGCAACTGCACCAAAAATCGCTCTTGCTCTTTGATAGAGGCCAGTGTCACTCTGAAGTCTGAGCTTAAACGATGGCGTTCCGTACTGAAAAAGTGCTGGCCGCCCACCAGCAGTGCGCCCAGCAGAATCAAGGAGACGGGAATGACGCCCAGTAGCAGACGAGTGTGCCCGCGAGAGCGACGTGTCATGCGGTTAAAGGGTGAGTTGGACATGCTTCTCCAAGGTGCACTGTGCGCGGCTGGTTTTTTGTATCATACCGCCCACTGCGCCTGTGGCAGCGCAGCAAAAAGGGGCATGATTACAGGGCTTATTGGGTAGAACTCAGCAGACTCGCACGCAAGCTAGCCATGGGTAAGGGCTTGATCAGCAAGTCGTTCATACCGGCTGCTGACCACTCCTTGTCTTTGTCCAGAATCGCGTTGGCTGTAATGCCAATAATGCGGCCACGGTATCCTTGCGCACGCAGGGCGCGAGCCAGGGAGTAGCCGTCCATGCCGGGCATGAACAGATCGGTAAACACAATATCAAAGTCTTCCTTCTGAGCCAGAGTCAGAGCCGATTCGCCTCGTGCCTCCAAATGAGTTGTGCAGCCTAACAAGCTCAGTTGTTCATCCAGGATTTGCCGGTTGACGGGGTTGTCGTCCACCACCAACACATGTTGTTTGCGTATGGGCAGGTTGGCCGGGCAGGCTGGTTTTTCTGTGTCTGCATCCAAGGATTGGGCTTGTTGCACAGCTAGAGCGACATCGCTCATCGCGGTGGAGGCAGTGTAAAAATAATCTGGCTGATCAGCCCGCGGCTGATTGGAGTGGCCGCTGGGTTGCACCCGCACTTGCGGCCCTGTCCATTCGGGCGCTGTGCTGGAAAACGAAGGCCAGGTGTGCAGCAAGACTGCCCCTTCCTGGGGAGGCTGGCGGTCGTAAGGCAATGCGTAGGCCCCCCAATGACGCAGCCATTTGCAGACATTCGTAGTGATTTCAGGAATGTCGCCGGTGACATAGACTGCCTGAAAAGCCAGGGTAGGCGATTGGGGAGCCGTAGAGGTGGGGGTAGCCAAAGGCAAGCTCACCTCAAAGCTGATGCTGGTGCCCAAGCCAGGCTCGCTGACGACCGCCAAAGTGCCACCCATCAAACTGGCCAGACGTTGGCAGATAGGCAGGCCCAAGCCCGTTCCCGTCGTGTCGGAGGCATTGTTGTTCTGGCTGAAGTAGGGCATGAACAGCTTGGGGATGGCTTCGGCATGGATTCCTTGGCCCGAGTCCGTCACCTGGAAACGCAAGGCCACGCGATTCCCCGCTTGCAGGTCCATATGCAGACGCAATACCACATGACCAGAGCTGGTGAATTTGATGGCATTGCTCACCAGATTGCTCAGAATTTGGCGGATCTTCAAAGGATCACCGATGACAGGGGTCAAGGCCTGCACGGGGGTAACGGAGTACAGCAGCAAGCCCTTGTTCTGGGCGGTAGCAGCAAATGCGGCGATCACCTCGTCAATTTGCTCTTGCGGGGCAAATTGACGGGGCTCCAGCGTGACATGCCCGGCTTCAATACGCGATAGATCCAGGGATTCGCCCACGACACGAAACAAGGTCTCGGCTGATCGGCGCAAGGTGTCCATATATGGCGTGTGCGCTTGTTGCGGCTCCGACAAGGAAATCAGCTCCAGCGTTCCCAAAATACCGTATAGCGGCGTGCGGATTTCATGACTCATAGTGGTCAGGAACTGAGTCTTGGCGATATTGGCATTTTCTGCCAGTTGCCGGGCCTGACGCAGGGTGGCTTCTTCCTCTTTTTCTGTCGTGACATCAATAATCGAGCACAGTGCAGCCCGCTGGCCTCGATAGCTCAGGCTGATCGCGTGCACACGTACCGTGCGGCCATCTTTCAGGTGGACCTCCGAACAAACGCTTTGATCCTCTTGTTCAGGAAGGCGGCTGCGCCATTGATCGTCGCCTTGCATCCAGCTACGAGCCTGGCTGTTTTCCTGAAAAACAAGCTTTCCTTGTGCATCAAGCAGGGCCAGACCAACGGGCGCCATGGCAATCAGTTTGCGATTCAATGACACGCTATCAACCAGACTTTGCTGTTGCTGCCGTGCTGGCACCAATAAACGGCGTCGGATCAGGGTGGCCCCCACCAGAACCACGGTCGTAAAAACGGCCAGGGTCATCAAGGCGGTCATCAAGGCGGTGCGCCCATCGTGCAGCAATTGCTGGATAGGCAAGGCATAGAGAACCCGCAGGCCGCCGGTACCAATGGACTTGCTCAGGATGATGTGTTCAGGCCAGAGTTTTCCATCAAAACCAAAATAGTCTTGTTGTACCCAGCGCAGTTCGGACAAGGCAGGTGGGCCGCTGCTAAAGAGCACGGCCTGGCCGCGCAGGTCGAACAGAATGTATTCGGTTCGGGGGGGCGGAGGGCTGAGGGTCAGGGCCCGGTCTATATCTTTAAGCTCCAGTCCCAGCCAGCCACCTTCGCGGTTTTCACGGTCGATAGGGGTGTAAGCCACCAGGCGTGAGGGGGAATCATTGGCTTGATGCAGCCAGACCACGGGTATTTGACGAGCATGCGGTTCCTGATTAATGACACTCAAGCGGGCTGCCTGTATGTCTGTTTGGGCTTCCCAGTACAACGATGAGGCCTTGCGCTCCAGCCTGTAATCCTGGGCGGGGGCAAGCTGGCTGTAGGTCAGCGTGCCGGTACGATGGATGGCGTTCCAGTGGCGTCGTGTCAGCAACAAGGTGTAGTGGTCGGATAGACCTTTGCCCGGTGTGCTGATCGGCTCTAGATTGCGGGTGTCGGGCGAGAGCGTCAGTGCGTTTGAACTAACCGCGCTGGCAGCGACGGCTCGCAGCAGAACTTCTCGCTGGTCAAAGAACAGTTGGGCATGGTCTGCCGCACTGTTCAGGTGGCGGCGATATTCAGAGATCAAGTGTGTGGCCGAGGCATACAGATAGGCCCCTGCGCCCAGCGAAGCACATAGAATCAGGATCAAGGACAGCGCACCTAGCAAGACGCTGGGAAAGCGCGGAACCTGCATGGGGGGCAGGTTCTCTCGCAGGGGGGCCTTGTCCAACACCGTGTTCGATGTCGTCATACCGTCCCATCCTGGGCATCGCCTTGCTTGACCAGGTTGCCTGGCATCATGGGATCGGGTTCGCGATTGATGCAGTTCAGACGCAGCAACTGGTAGTTCAGACCTTCAGCACCCTCAGACAGTTCGTAGCGAGCGCGGCACAGCTGGCCGTCACGGCTGATATCCAGGTAACCACGAACTTGCTCCGGCGACACCATGGTCAGGATGCGGCCGCGGGGGTCCGTCATGCCCAGTTGTTGGCCGGAAGCATCCCGCACCATGGCACCGAAGGGCAGGGCCACACCTTGCTCGTCACGCAGTTCAAATTGCACGCGGTGGCCCACTTCCGCTGTAAAGGTCGCCAGGGCGATAGCGCCACGCGTAGGAACGACCTCTTGCACGGCGTTGTCAAACTCCGCATTACGGGGAGCGTTACGCGTATCCAGGCTGACGTGGTTGCCACGGTAAGGGGTTGCGTTCGGGATGATGGCGTAACCATTCGAGCCGGTTTTGACACCCGCATGGCTGGAGATACCTACACCTGCCACTGCTGGTTCCACCTTGGCCAGCATGATGGTCTCGCCCAGCGCCTGGCCCAGGTTCACACCGCCGCCGTGGGCCACAATCGACCCATTGGCCGAAAAGTTGCCGGAATTGTGGCGGTTGCCGTAGGAATAACCGGCATTCATGCGGGCAAAGGAGGTAGCGGTGCCGACGTTGACCGATGCGTTGCTGTCACCGCTTGCACTGCGTCCACCTGCCACGGCATAGCTGACTTCGCGCTCGGTGGGCAGCAGACCACTGGCACCGGCCTGTACGGCATTGCCGCTGCTGTCGTGGTTGATCGTGGTAAAGCTTTGTGGCGCGTTGGCGCCACTGCCCAGTGGGATGCTCAGCGTCAGCATGATGGCGTTGTCATGCGAGCGCGAGGGGCCAGAAAAAGACTGCAGATTGCGGGTACGGGTATAGGACAGGTTGTAATTGACCTTGCCGATATTGTTGCTGTAGCCCACTGACAGGCTGTTGGACGAGCTGTCTTCCCAATGCTTGTTATAGGAAGCATTCACATACAGATTGCCGCCGCCCACAGGCTGGCTGATGTTGGCGTCGATACGCTGGCGCGAGTCACGTCGGCCGTACAGGCGCAGATACGCCGGTGTTTCGGCTGCGGTGACGTGATCGGACAGGGTGCGATAGCCACGGCTCAGGTCGTGGCGCATATTGATGGAAACGTTCGAGCCCGTAGTTTCGATGAACTTGTTGTAGCGCAGGTTCATGCTGGTGCCTTGGGATTGCTGGCCTTGAACACGGCTGGTGGCACGGATCGCGTCCAGCGACACTGCGCCCAGCTGGGTGTTCATCCCTACGCCCAGCGAATAAGCGTTGAAGTCTTTGGATGCCTGAACACCGGCGGCTAGCGTGGTATTGGCGGTGGCTCCATACAGCATGGAAGCGCTCACAAAATTGGGGCGCTCCTGCATGTCGTCGTTCAGACGGACCTGGCCGGCTGCCACGTCATAGCTCAGACGGCCTTCGCGCACCATCAGGGGCGGGGCGGAAAAAGCCTGACGCAAGGTACGACGCGAGCCATCGGCCTCGATAATGGTGATATCCAGATCGCCGTTCGAGCCCGAGGGGGCCAGATCACTGATGGCAAAGGGGCCTGGGGCCACGGTAGTGGTGTAGATAACAAAACCGTTCTGGCGCACCTCTACGGTGGCATTGCTCTCGGCCGTGCCACGAATGACAGGCGCATAGCCTTGCTCGCTGTCGGGGCGCATGGCCTCGTCAGACAGCAGTTGCACACCCATAAAGCGCACGCTGTCAAAAATAGGCGAGCGGGTATAAGTCTGGCCCGCCAGCATTTGGCTTTTCAGGCTGACGATGTCGCGCTGGGCGTAGGTGTTCTGGCTGGTAAAGGAGCTGGAACGGTTGCTGCCCGAGGTGTAGTACGAATTATTGCGCAGGCGCCAAGGGCCAAGGTTGACGCCCATGCGCAAGTCCGCGCTCATGTCATTGGTGGCCGACATGCCTTTGCTCTGGTCACGGCGTACATTCACGCCGTAGTTCACAAAGGCGGCGGTCTGACCCGAATCCCATAGGGATGGGTCCACATACCCGCGTTTGCTGGGGTTCAGATAAATCTGCGGGATGCTCAGCATCAGACGCAACTGGCCACTTTCATAGGTAACGATGGCCTCTGGCACGATTTCAGTCAGACGCACGCAGGTGGCCTCTGGGGACACGAGTGTGGGCAATTTGCTCGGATCAATCCCGATTTGTTCGAGCATGTTCAAGTTAAAGCAGGGCTCGTTATCATCGGTGCGCGGGTTGCGTTTGAAGGTGATGTCGCGACGTCCCGTGCGCTGCTGGTTCACATATAGGTCCACTCGCTGCACACCTTCAGCCACGTTGCTGTTGGATAGCAAGGTGCGCAGGTCAGCGGTAGAGGCGCTGCCTTGCAGGAAAGCGGTGTTAAAGCCCATGGTCTCAGAAGCGGACAGGGCGGCAACTTGCACCGGTTCTGCCTTCTTGTCCTCGGGAGCGGGAACGCTTAGGGTGGGTGTCGTCTGAGCCTGTGCAGTGCAAGCCATCATCACCATGCAGGGCAGCAAGGCAAGTCGCAAAGCGGCCAGGGACTGGCGGCTGGTGGGGCGAATGCGCTGGCAGAACAGATGGTTTTTTTTGAGCATGACTCTGCACCCATGGGGCGTGGTGGACGATTTGAAGACGTGCAAGGGCTCCTGCTACTGGCTGGATGCCAGTAGCCGAAAGGGGATCAGACGTGACGCGGGGTGAGAAGTGGCGGGCTGGTGCCGCCGTATTACGGCGTGTCCGGGCTCAAGGCTCGGGGCTGGACTTTGGTCTGGCCGTTCAGGCGGACCTCATACGGGTCAGCACTGCCGTAGTCACTGATAGCGCGAAACTCCAGGGTGTCCTGTGGGCCCGAGCGGCCCAATGGCAACAGACGGGTCTGGCCGGGGGCAATCATGCCGGGGTCTTCCAGGTTCTGACCTTTGGCGGTACGCAAAGTGGACATGGACACGTGGTAGGCGCTGGGGTTGTGGACCTCCAGCATGGGAGTGCCCTGACTGTTCACCACAGACCACTGCAAGGCAGTAGGGGCTTGCTCTGCCGAACCGGGCAGGCCATCAGGACGGAAAAATAATTTGATGCGTTGGCGAATGGCAATCTGCAGCTGGTTGTCGCCAGGGCCCTGTTGGGGAATCTCCTGAATATTCAGCCAGAGCACCGTTTCACGGTTGCGGGGTAGGCCTTGGTCGCCACCGGCGTACAGCACTCGCATGACTTGCTGGCCGTTAGGAGCCACTTTGACCAGTGCAGGTGTAATAGCAAAAGGCAGTTCGGCCTGATCGTGATCGGTATTTGTTTCCAGCCAGGACTGAACCAGGATGGGGGAGTTGTCATTGCGAACAACGATGGATGCTTCTTGTTGTTTTTCTGGCAGGATCAGACGGGTACCACTCAAGGAGATCGATGCCTGTGACTGGCTGCTCAATAAAGCAGCCCCCAGCGTCAGACATCCGAAAGCCAGTTTCTTGAAAGTTAAGATGGACATGGTTCATTCTCCTTGAGGGCTTAGGTCCGGCGAAGAGGAGGCCCCCTTCGCCAGGGGCGTGGGTGGTCTTATTCGTAAGACAGCTCGTAGGCAACAGTGGCGTTGGCCTGGCCACCGACTACGTCAGCAACTTCAGAGCCAGCCTTGCGGGTGTAGTAGGCCGTCAAAGGAATATTGATGGCGCCGTCCGCGTAAGGAGCTTCCAGCTTGGCGGTGCCGCTTGTGAAGTCCAGAGCGGTTTGGTTGCTGACCAGCATGATTTGCACGTTCTGTGCGCCACCCGTAACAGCAATACCCTTGCCGGAGGTAGCGGTAGGAGTCAGTTTCAGTTCAACCTTGGTGCCGCTTGCACATTCGATTTGCATGTCTATGTTCTTTGAAATCGAAGTGATGCCACCGGCGGAGGTGGCTGGCACAGCTTCGGTACCCAGCGTCTTGGCCGATACAGGGCCCATATCTACCAGCATGTTGGCACCGGAGCTGGAAGCACCCGGCGAGCGCACGGTGCAGCTGTCAGCGTTGATGCTGCCGACAAAGTTGATGTTGCCACGGGCTGCGGTCGTGAGTTCTGCTTGGGCACCGGTAGCAGCGAAAGCGGAAAGGATTGTGAGGCCGAAAAGGATCTTTTTCATGATTGATTTAACTTCCGATTGTTGGACAAACGAAGCAACCTTGTTGTACGCCTTGGGGCGCTCTAAGGTTCCCAGGAGTGTGCTCTGTTTGGGCACAATTGAAGTTTAGGAAATCAAGCGGAGAAAAAAGTTAGGACTATTCTTAAACTGAAATCCGATTGAAAAATGGGGTTGATAGTTGTAGTTAACTTCAGGTCAAACTGACTTTCTTTCGGCTTTGCCGTTGTTGCGGCTTGGTCGCTGCGGGGAGCAAGTATCTATAAATGTTGGAAAGGGTATTCTCGGAATAGTCTTAAATAATTCAAGACATTGCGCTTTTAAAATCTCATTCTCAATTGGCCTGTCTTTGGGCTGACAGCAAACGGTGATGAATGAGGAGCGCGACATGTTGAACGTTCTAGTGAAGAAGCGGGCGTCTTCCCGCCCACGGGCCTGGTGGCCCAAAGTAATGCTGTTGTCAGTCGCGCTTATTTTCGGGATTGGACAAGCTCAAGCGCAGAGCGTGTCGTGCAAGCGAAACAGAGATCTGACTCCTATGGGCTCTTGGAAGATGGCCCCTAATGGAACCGTGTTTAAAAATGGCGATCTGGTTGGGAAAATAGGAGCCAGTATCGAGTTCGACATGCCTATCAGTCATGGGGACACCGCAGGGATTATTGCGGGTGGCGCAACAACCACGAATAATTATCAAGCGGTTCCGTTGACGGGGATGCCCGGTTTAGGACTCGTTGTCCGGTGGGGCAATCAATACACCACCACGTCGCTGACAATGCTCGCTCCTCCCTTGGCTACCGGTACTATTATTTCGAGCCAGCCATGGATAAGTGTTCTGCAGGCTCGAGCACGGGTTTCGTACACCATGGTTCAAATTTATGAATTTGAGCTGGTTGTCATAGACGAGACTATCTATAAGGGCGGTAAGCTGACATTTACGGACCAAGGTCAGGTGTTTTCTGCGACCTCTCTGGCGAAGGGAAATGCCACTCCCCAACTGTGCATGGGTGGCTGGCTTGATTTGATGGGCGCTTTAACGGGCTCCGTACAGGTGCCTGAACTGCCCAAGCCGGCCTTGCCGTCTTGTAAGTTCTCGACCAGTACATTGGCTCAAAGCGTCACCTTGGGGCCGGTTGATCCCGGTCAGATTCCAGCGGCCAGCTCACTTCGCCCTTCAGGAGAGGCAGGGCAAAATCATTTTCTGATTGAAGGCACAGGTTGCACGAAAGACACCAAGCTCAGTTTCTACTTCACTGATACCAGAGATACCGCAACGACTAAAAGCTATCTGTTGACGAGCAATCCGGCAGTGGGCATACGTCTGTTTCACCGTGGAGAATATGAGCCCGTGCCTTTCGGGCCGCCTCCCTCAGGCTCCTGGGTGCCGCCCCGTTATGCGCCTTCCGTTGGGCCGGCAGAGGCAAACGGGGCTACGCTCTCGACTGGTTTTACCGCTCAGTACGTGCGTCTTCCGAATAAAACCGAGGCTGATATCCGGCCGGGGCCCTTGCAGGGGGCGGCAACCTTCGTGATTGTCTACCCTTGATAGAAAAGAATAAAAAAGCGGAGCCTAGTGGCTCCGCTTTTTTTATTGCTGTTCAGGTTTTTGTTGCCAGCGTAGATAGGCGTTGCGGGTCTGGGCAGACACAGATTCCAGCACTTTTTGATGCGTCACTTTATGGCGCATCTGCAGGCGGGCATCGGCCACCGTGCGTGACTTGCAAAACCAGTGGCAACTGTGCTGGAACAGGTACAGTTCTGCCGACATATGAAAGGCACGGGTTTTGGGGTCCAGCTGTTGGGCATTGTCCACAACATGGCGCATACCTGCGGCATGAATTTGCAAAAGCTGCCGGAAGTCGCGCGTCACGGAGGGCAAAAAGCGCTCTGCATAAGGCAGGCAAAAAGGCAGCATGCCCATCCGCGTTTGTTCTGCGGGTTCTTTTTGCATGAGGTCCGCCAAAGACTGGGTCTGTGTGGCAACAGCGCGTTCGGTCTGTGCAAACATCTCCAGCACTTGCAGCTGCCGTGCCGAGTCTTGCTCTCCAATGGCACGGGCATAGCCTTCTGTCAGCGTTTCCATATGGCGCTCCAACTGGAAGCTGCTCAAGTGGCGGCCCAGCAAGATAATGCGCCCGCGTTGGTAGCGCACCCGCACAAAGTGCAGGGCAATGGCGGCTATCAGAAGAATTATTACTGTGTCCATCGTCCGTGTTTCCGTGCTGGGCCAGACGCTCTTGCCGTGTGCAAGCTGCGTGGCATCGCTATGGCTTTTGAAGGCCGCTGTTCAAGTGAACCGGCCATTGTATCGCGGCGCGCAGCATTCTTGCTTTACTGTCATGTCCTGCAGCTGCGTGCGCCCGGGATAGCAGCCGGGCTGGGCACGTAGCTAAACAACGAACCTGTTTGTTAAATGGCTCCTTTATATTTTGCTGACTGCTGGCATGGCGACACCCGGGTGGGGCAAGGCTTGGCCTTGCTTGATCTGACGAACCACCAGCAGCATGCAAATCGCCGAGACAATAATGCAAGGAATGGCAGAGCTGATTACGCCAGCTGCACCATAGCCCTGGCTGAGCAACATGCCAGCAATGGTGGGGCCCAGGGTGGCTCCAATGCGGCCTACTGCAGCGGCGGTGCCTACACCTGTGGCACGCACGGCGGTGGGGTAGACGATGCCGCCAAAGGCATACAAGACACCCTGACAACCGATCACGAATGCACCGGTCAAGGCGGCGGCCCAATACATTTGCTCAAGCCCCGAAGCCCCATTCAGGCTGAGCAGGCCGGCCAGAATACCGCCATACATCATTGCGATCACTACGGCTTTGTGCCAGCGATCAGTCAAATACCCCAGCAGGACTGTGCCTACCGTGGCGCTTACCATGAACCAAAATTGTGCTGTGCTACCTTGCTTGCGGCTAAAGCCCAGTTCCTGGAACAGGGAAGGCAGCCAGCTCAGCATCAGGTAGACCACCATCAGCGTGAAAAAATAGCTGACCCACAAAAGCAGGGTGCGGGATGTCAGACCATTGCTGAACAAGTCTTTGAAGCGTCCTTGAACCACGTTGCGGCTTTGGCGGGCCTGTAAAAACTCTCGCGATTCGGGCAGCAGCCAGATCATGATGGGGATGACGACTAGTGGCAGCAGGCCGCCCAGATAGAAAATGTTTTTCCAGTTCTCGCCAAAGTTGGAGGCAGCCACCAGCGACAGAATAGCTGCGCCCACAGGCATGCCCGCATACATCATGCCAACGGCACGGGCGCGGTGTTCTGGCTGGACTGACTCGGCGGCCAGGGTAATCAGGTTGGGCATGGCGGCTCCCAGACCTGCACCAGCTAGAAAACGCACCATCAAGAGGATGGCCAGGCTGTTGACCCAAGCGGTGAACAAGGTAAACAGGGCAAAGATGGCGACTGAGGCAATCAGCACGGCCTTGCGACCGTATTTATCTGCCCAGCGCCCGCCCAGCAAAGAACCCGGCAGCAGGCCCAGAATGCCTGCACTTAGAAAATAGCCCTGATAAGTTTTATCCAGTCCAAACTCGGCTGCCACGCCTTTGACAGCGATGCCAGCTGCCTGGATGTCCATGCCTTCAATAACGGCGATCAGAAAGCAGATCGCCACAGTGATGACCGCATGCTTGCGGCCGTGGGTTTGTGTCATTGCAATGTCTCCTCGCTTGACCGGGACGTTTTTTTTATTGCTTCTGCGACCTGCCCGCCCCGAATTCAGGGCGCAGAAATCCGCTCACCGCGTGTTAAAGCTGCGGTGAGTCGGGGTAGAGCTTTTTTAGAGTTCTGGAGTCAGGCCGTCGCGGCTTGTCGTTGCAGCAAGTCCAGGGCCACGTCCACAATCATGTCTTCCTGGCCGCCAACCATGCGGCGTTTGCCCAGCTCAACCAGAATGTCCACGGTTTTCAGGCCGTATTTCTGGGCGGCTACTTCGCTGTGACGCAAGAAGCTGCTGTACACACCTGCATAGCCCAGGGCCAGAGTCTCGCGGTCTACGCGCACTGGGCGATCCTGCAAGGGGCGCACAATGTCGTCTGCTGCGTCCATCAAGGTGTACAAATCGGTGCCGTGATTCCAGCCCATGCGTGCGGCGGCAGCAATAAATACTTCCAGCGGTGCATTGCCTGCGCCTGCACCCATGCCAGCCAGGCTGGCGTCAACACGGTCGCAACCTTCTTCAACAGCCACGATGCTGTTGGCCACGCCCAGGGAAAGGTTGTGATGGGCATGAATACCGGTCTGTGTTTCGGGCTTGAGCACCTCTTTGAAGGCGCGGAAACGGTCGCGTACATCGTTCATGCTCAAGGCGCCGCCCGAATCGACCACATAGCAGCAGGTAGCGCCATAGCTTTCCATCAGCTTGGCTTGCTGGGCCAGGTGCTGCGGGGTGCTCATGTGGCTCATCATCAGAAAGCCTGCCGTGTCCATGCCCAGATTGCGGGCATATTCGATGTACTGCTTGCTGACATCGGTCTCGGTACAGTGCGTGGCAACACGCACAATACGAGCACCGGCATCGTAGGCCGCTTTCAGGTCGTGAATGGTTCCAATGCCTGGCAGCAGCAAAGTAGCGATTTTGGCGTGCGTGACGACGGAAGCCACGGCCTCAATCCATTCCAGGTCCGAATGTGCACCAAAGCCATAGTTAAAGCTGGAACCGCATAGACCGTCGCCGTGGGCCACTTCTATGGAGTCAACCTTGGCCTGATCCAGCGCACGGGCGATATCCATGGCGTTTTGCAGGCTGTATTGATGACGGACTGCGTGGCTGCCATCGCGCAGGGTCACATCGGAAATAAAGAGTTTTTTACTGGGATCGTGTGCCATTGTGGTGTCCTTGCTTGTCATGCGGCCTGCGTCAGCAAGCGGGTGAGCGCCAGACGTTCGGCGCAAGCCAGCGCGGCACTGGTCATGATGTCCAGATTGCCGGCATAGGCAGGCAGATAGTGGGCCGCGCCTTCAACTTCGATAAACACCGAGGTTTTCAGGCCCGAGCGCCATCCCAGACCTGGCACATTGATGGGCTGGTCCTCGGGGATCAAATCAAACTGCACTTTTTGCTTGAGGCGATAACCGGGCACGTAGGCTTGTACTTTGTCGGCCATGCGCTGGATAGATTGCTCGATTTCAGCTTCTTTGCCTGCGTCGCTCAGGGTGTAGACGGTATCGCGCATCAATAAAGGCGGCTCGGCCGGATTGAGCACAATAATGGCCTTGCCCACGGCGGCGCCGCCCACGACCTGCATGGCTTTGCTGGTGGTCTCAGTAAATTCGTCAATATTGGCGCGGGTGCCTGGGCCAGCAGACTTGGACGAGATAGAGGCAATGATCTCGGCATAGTGAACCGGGGTGACTTGCGAGACTGCTGCAATGATGGGTACGGTGGCTTGCCCGCCGCAGGTGACCATATTGATGTTGGGCGCGTCCAGATTGTCGTCAAGGTTCACCACCGGGATGGTGTAGGGGCCAATGGCGGCCGGTGTCAGGTCAATCACCTTGATGCCATGCGCTTGCAGCACGGCATTGTGATGGGCGTGCGCACCGGCGCTGGTCGCATCAAACACAATGCGAATGTCTTTAAAGTTGGGCAGCTTCAAAAGCCCGTCCAGTCCTTCGTGGGTGGTGGGCACGCCCAGGCGCGCCGCACGGGCCAGACCGTCGGAGGCCGCGTCAATGCCGACCATCGCCCCCATTTTCAGGTGCTTGCTTTGGCGCATCACTTTGATCATTAGGTCCGTACCAATATTGCCCGAACCGATGATGGCGACGGCAATGCCGTTGGGGTTTGTCATGTGTGTTACTCCGTACAAAGAGGACTTAGCCTGCGCTGAAGGTCACGGATACCGAGCCAATACCCTCGATCACGGCTTCAAAGTGATCACCGGGGGCCGCGGGTACCATCGGCCCCAGGGCACCGGTCAGAATTAGGTCGCCCGCTTTCAGGGGGTCGCCCAATTTGGCCATGGTGCGGGCCAGCCAGGCGGCGGCGTTAAAGGGGTGGCCCAGGCATTGCGCGCCGCTGCCGCTGGAGGCCAGCTCGCCATTGCGATGCAGGCTCATGCCTGCGGTGCGCAAGTCCAGACCGTCCAGACGGCGGGCAGGGCCGCCCAACACATACAGGCCGCTGGAGGCGTTGTCAGCCACGGTATCCACAAAGCGGATATCCCAATTGGCAATGCGGCTGCCCACAATTTCCAAAGAAGGCATGACCCAGCCCACGGCAGCGGCCACGTCGCCAAAGCTGGTGTCGGCATGGGGCAGGTCGCGCTCCAGTACCAAGGCAATTTCGGCCTCGATCTTGGCTTGCAGAACACGTTCGACGGGCACGGTTTCGCCATCGCCATAGGCCATGTCGGCAAACAGGGCACCGAAGTCTGGCTGCGATACGCCCAGTTGTTGCTGAACCTTGGGGTTGGTCAGGCCAATTTTGCGGCCAGTCAGGCGGCGGCCCAGATCCAACGCGTGTTTTACGTTGATGTCTTGAATGGCGTAGGCTGCGTCCGCATTGTCTTCGCCGATTTGCTCACGGATGGGGCTAATGGCCTGGCCCTTGGATTCTGCCTCGCGCAGGCGCAGGGCTACGGTATTGAGTATTTCTGAAGACACGTCAGTCATTTCAGCGTTCCAGAAAGTCCAGCACCAGCTGGTTGAATTTTTCGGCGTGTTCCCACTGTGCCCAGTGACCACATTGGTTGTAGACATGCAGTTCGGAATTGGGGATGCCTGCCAGCAGACGTAGACCGGTATCGAAAGGCACAACCCGGTCCTGACGGCCCCAGATGATCAGGGTAGGGGCGCTGATGCCGGGCAGACGCGGGCTGAAATCGGGGAACTGGCGCGGATTGGCTTCCAGGGATTTCAGGAAGTTCTCCAGGTGGTCCTTGCGGCTGAGCATATTGTTCAGACGGGCTTGCAGCAGCTCTTCAGTCAGCACGCTGGCGTCGAATACGAACACATTGTTAAAGCGCTTCAGGTTTTCCAGCGTGGGTTCGCGGTACAGACCGTTCAGCAGCTTGATGCCTTCGCTGGGCATGGGGGTAAACAGGCTCATGCCACCTGTGCCGCCACCCATCAGGACCAGCTTGTCAACGCGCTCAGGCCAGCTCAGGGAAAAAGCGACCGAGCTGTGTCCACCCATGGAGTTGCCCAGCATGTGGATTTTCTCTATGCCCAACTGGTCAATAATGCTTTTGACCACGCGGGCATTCAGGTCCGAGCGCGAGCCGCTGTTGACGATGGAATCGCTCTTGCCCCAACCGGGACAGTCAATCAGCAAAACGCGGTAACCGGCCTGGGTCAAGGGTTCGATATTGCGGTTGAAGTTGGCCCAGCCCGTGGCTCCAGGGCCCGAGCCGTGCAGCATGACGACGGTTTGTTCGCCTTGGCCCAGATCGTTGTAGTGAATGCGCAGTTCCTGGCCTTCCTCGACAACGGTCGCGAAATGGCTGTGATCAGATTCATTAAGGCTCATGACAATCTCCTGATGTTTTGTTGTGGTGGATTCAAGTGCTGCGCGGGTGGGCGGACAAGCCGCCAAAACCGGCAATCCACTCGGGAATTTCACGGTAGTAGCGATGGCCTGCTTCGTAAGGGCCATAGGCCGACAGTCCGGCAAAAGCGGCTATCCAGGTCTTGACCTCGTGGGCGCTGCGGCCTGCCAAAGCGGATACGTCGTCGTTGGCCACGTCATCAAGCTGGGCATAGCGCTGCGTTTGCAGCAGATCCAAGAAGTTCTGGTCCCAGTCGGGGTTTAGCGGGTGCAATACGGACGGGTCTTGGGTGAAGGCTTTGCCAGCATCAATCGTGCGTTGCGTGCGGGCGGCCCGAGCTTCGGGGGACAGGGTGTAGCCTTCGCCATCCAGTGAACGGCGCACGGGCTCTGGGGCTTCGGCATAGACAGGGACGGGCGGCTGATGGGACAGGCCACCGGAGCCAATCCACAGCACTCGTTTGCCGGTGGAACGAGCCCATTGGCCCAAGGCTTCCCCCAGCAAGCGTGCACGTTTGAACGTAGGTAAGGGGGCTGCAACCGAATTGATAAAAACCGGGATAACCGGGTAGTGGTCCAGGCTGCCCACCAGATGCTCCAGTGGATAAGCCGCCCCGTGATCGACCTGCATATCGTGCGAAATTGCCACATCCACACCGCTGTTGATCGCATGGGTGGCACAGTCGGTAGCCAGCTCAAAAGGTACGTTCAGGCGTCCGGCCAGACTGCCAAAATCACCAATGGCATGCGCGCCTGTGCCTATGCAAAAGCTGGGCATGACGTTGTAGAAAAAGCCGTTGAAGTGATCGGGCGTGAAGAGCACGATCAGGTCTGGCTTGAAGACCGCAATGCGTTCGCGGGCGGCTTTCTGTACCGCAAAAACTTCGTCCAGTACGGCTTGGGCCGGGTCGTGATGACCCAGTAAAGGCGTGTGTGAAAGACACTCCAGGTGTGCCTGCATGTCAGTCTCCAGATTCTGATTATGGGTGTGCGGGTGCAACTGCTTCGCCAGCCAGTGCGGCGATCGTGCTTGGGCTGTTTATTGCCTGTGCAACTTGCTTGGCCAGATTGCGTAAGGCCTGGGCGCTATCGGCCCAGACTTCCAGTGGCAAGACGGCTCTTTGCTCAATCAGCTCTTTCAGCGGCCGCATATCGCGTCCTTGATTGACGGTGATTGCTGCGCAAATGGCTCCTTCCGGGTCCAGGCCAATCAGCACAAAAGGCGCTTGTTCCAAGGTGCCACGCAAGATCCAGTGGGCAGCACCCATATCACCGGCAAATTGAATGTTCAGATCGCACTGATCGGTCCAGAACCAGGGGGGCGTGGGTTTGCATGGCTCCTGGCCCAGCAGGTGGCATACCGCTGTCACCGCCTGCCGGTTGGCGTTTTCCCAGGTTTCCTGCCGCTGCCAGCGCCCATCCAGGCCAATTTGCACGGTGGTGTCGCCGGCGGCGTAGATATGGGGGGCAGAGCTGCGGCCATGCTCATCAATCACAATCGCACCCTGCTCGGTGTGCAATCCGGCGCTATCGGCCAACGTGGTGTCGATGGTGACACCGACGCCGTAAATCAGCAGATCGCCCGTCAGCACTTTGCGGTTGGACAGGCTCAGCTCCACCTGCTTGTCGTCCTTCAGCTGGGCGCGTTCAACATGGGCTCCCAAATGAAAGCGAACGCCACGGCCTTCGTGAACAGACTGTAGATACTGGCTGAGTACCTGGGGGGCATTGCGCGACATGATGCGGGTGGCCGGGTCAATAAGCTCCACTGTGGCCCCCATGGCGACCAGGCTGGAGGCCAGTTCCAGGCCAATCACTCCCGCACCCACTAGCAATGCATGGCTACCTGGCTTGACCTGGGCACGAATGCGATTCGCATCGTCCAGGGTGCGCAAGACATGCGATACCGGGTTCAGTGCGTCCAGTTCCGGTAGACGCCGGGCCTGTGCGCCGGTTGCCAGCAAGAGCGAGTCGTAATGCAGTCTTTCACCTGTGGACAGGCTGACGCAGCGATTTTCCGCATCAATTGCCAGGGCACGGATGCCTAGCTTCAGTTCAATACTTTGCTCTGTGTAGTAGCTGGACGGATGCAGTGTCAGCTGTGCCTGCTCTAGGGCCAGCAAGGCGTCTTTGGACAGAGGTGGGCGTTCGTAGGGCAGGTGGAGCTCTTCGCCTACCAAGGTGATGACCCCTTCAAAGCCACGGCTGCGCAGTTCGGCTGCAGCGGTGGCACCAGCCTGTCCTGCACCAATAATCACAATATGCGTTTTCGGCATCACAGCTCCATCCCGCCTGCCACATTGCGGATTCCGCGTATGCCCAAGCCTGCGTCCGCATTGATCATGACGCCGGTCAGGGTCTGGTTGTTTTGACGGGACGCCAGCAGTACAAAGGGGCCAGTGAATTCTTCCGGCTCCGGGAAAAACTGCAAAGGCAAAATGGCTTTGATGGCATCGGGCGAACGCGAGTCCATGATGCGGGTGTCTTGCTGCCCCAAGGCTTGCGGGCCGCGCAGATCCGTTTTCATACCGCAAGGGCCTACGCCATTAACCCGTACTTTGGGGGCCAGCTCAAAAGCCAGTTCGCGGATCAGGCCTACCGCAGCATGTTTGCTGGCGGTGTAAAGCGGGCCACCGCCTTCGGCGTAAAAGGCCGAATTGCTCAAGGTGAAAATCATGCTGCCGCAGGATTTGACCAGTTCGGCGGCGGCGGCCTTGGCACCGAGCAAATAGCCTTTGACGTTGATGGCAAACAGCTCGTCAAAGCCTTTGTCCAGTTGCTCCATGCTGGTGTTGATCAAGCGCGCGCCGTGATCCCAGACAGCGGCATTGCCGATAAAGCAGTCCAGCTTGCCAAAACGCTCTACCGTCGCGTGTACCGCTTTCTGGTTGTCCGCAGCGCTGCACACATCACCTTGTATCGCCAAGACGGCATCCCCAAAGTGCTGCTCCAGTTGGGCGCACTTTTCTGCCGAGCGTTCCAGCACCGCAATAAGGGCACCTTCTTTCAGGAAGCGTTCCACCAAGGCCAAACCCAGGCCAGAGCCGCCACCGGTAATCAGGACGACTTCGTTTTGTAGCCAGCCGTTCATGCCTGGGCCTCCAGGTCGATATAGACCATGCCTTCGCTGATGATCACCGGATAGGTACGCAGTGCTTCTGTCGCTGGCTGGCACAGGGCCGTTCCCGTTTTCAGACAAAAGCGGGCCGCGTGCAAAGGGCATTCCACCGTGCCGTCGTCCTCGATATAGCCTTCGGACATGGATGCGTTGCCGTGAGTACAGCGGTCGTCAGTGGCATAGAAGGTGCCACCAATATTGAACAAGGCAATCTGGTGCTCGGGAGTGTCTATCTTCAGTGCTTCGCCATCGGCCAGCGCACCGGTTTCACATGCAGTAATGCGGGTCATATCAGTCAACATTGGAAAATAAGCAGGTTCAGAACAGAACGCTTAAGTTGTGGGAGCTAATGACGACCTGATCCAGAACGATCTCGCGTTCGTACAGCTCCCATCCAAAACGGTTCTGGCTGCGGCGCACATAATCAACGCGTTTGCCGGCGTACCAGGTCTCGTCTCTTTCTTTTTGCGCGCGATACAGGATGTAGTTGCAGCGAATCTCGTAGCCTTGGCCGTCGACCGTTGGACGGATGCGCAGATTGCTGACGAAGTGGCGCGTGCGGGACGGCGGTTCCTCGGCCCAGGCCATGCCGGTTTCCAGGCGTGCCACGCGGCGCTCCAACTGGAACTTGTTGTCGTTAAAGATCCAGGTGGAGGGGGGCTGCACACTGCGGCGGCGATCGCGCGTTTGCGCGTTGGTGGTGCTGCGCATGTGGTAGTGGACATCCTCGGCCATCAGGTCCAGCCAGTCTCGGAACTGCCAGTCATCCAGCAGTTCGGCCTCCATGTACAAGAAGTCGGCAATCTCGTGGTGCAGTTGCTGGTCAACGATGGCGGCCTGAATGGGTTCTTCGATCACGGCGTTCATTTCACCAACTCCTCTTCGTAGGCGCGGCTGCGTTCCAGCACTTCATCCCAGGTCTCGGACACCATCAGGTCAGCCCAGTGTTTGTACAGACCACGGGCAGCGGTTTCGGAGAAGATGTAGTTGGTGACGCCGGGTACGCCATCACTGCGGCGGGTTTCCTTGCCCAGGCCCATTTCCATGCACAGCTGGGTGCCGCGAGCGCGTTTTCCACGCAGAATTTTCTGGATTTCAGCCCAGTTTTCGGAGTCGTCCTGTTCCAGGAAACCGGCGGGCCCAAAGGCGCGGGTGGCACTGCGCTCGAAGGCGGCTTTCACATCATCAGGGGCGGCAGCATCGGCAATGCAAAAGGCCCAGACTTCCACCTGATTGGGGCCACGCGGATGCCAGACACGCAGTGTAGCTGTGCCGTTCAACCAGCTCATGGTGGGGAACATATTGTTGTGACCGGCCAGGCGCAGGGCACGGACTTCACCCAGTCGCTCGTGGGCTTCGGCATAAGTGTCGCGAAAGTACTGGGACACTTCGCCATCGACCCATACGTTGGCATCCGGTTGTTCGGTAAAGAAGAAACCACTGCCATGGCCGCGCTGGCCATATTGCACTGCATCCTTGGCGGTCTCCCAGACCGGGCGTGCGGTTTGGCCCGAGCCCAATGCCTTGTCCTCGTCGCCGGGTTTCTGGCCCAGGACCTGGACGGCGGAAGCATGCGAGAACAGGGCGTGATACTGGTCAGAGGCAAACTGCTCGGCCGGGAATTTCCAGTTGCAGTCAATAAGCCACTTTTGTACGCCACCAATGATCTCGGTGCCGCCCTCGCGCCGGTCCAACACCCCGTCCAGATACCAGGCGATGTCGCCCATATAGTCTTCAAGATCCGGGGCGCTGGCGTCCCAGTTACCAAACACCAGGCCTTTGTATACTTTGACCCGGGTCACCTCTTGCAGACCCCACTTTTCCTTGCACAAGCCTTGCGGATAGGCACGCGGTTCCAGCGGCACATCCACCAGATCGCCATTGGTGCCGTAGCTCCAGCCGTGGTAGGGACAGGTAAAGGCTTTGGTATTGCCCGAGTCGGCGTAGGACACGCGCATGGAGCGATGCCGGCATTGGTTCAGGAAGGCCTTGATCGAACCGTCTTTCTGACGGACAACGATGATCGGGTCCTCGCCCATATAGGTATTGAAGAAGTCCCCCGCTTTGGGAATCTGGCTGGTGTGACACAAAAACAGCCAGGTACGGCCAAAGATGCGTTCCAGTTCCAGCTCGTACAGGTCCGGATCGGTGTAAATGGAAGGGGTGATACGCCCGTTCCGTGCATCGACCAAGGCTTCGATTTTTTCAGGGTGGATTCCCATCGCTTGCTCCTCGCTATTGCAATGCGTGCTTTTGCAAAATAGGTTTTTGTCGCTAAGGGCAAAATGTAGAAGCTTGAAATGAATCCGACCAATACTTGCTTTAGATCGTGTAATCGGCCAGGCCGATAAGTCTTCTTTAAAACCCTTTCACGGGTGTGGTCTAAGACGGAATGCCAGTATTGATGTGGCCTTGCGGACACCTAGGGTTTACGAGAGCTTCAATTGCTGCGCTGCAGCAATGAGAATCAAGCCTGCATTTCTGGCCTTGGGAACAGCGACAATAGTGCCTACAAGAAAGGCTCGCTCTGGAGCATCACGGCACAGCGGGCAATCCCTCTTGCCAGGCCTTGAGCCGGGCAGGGAGCAATCAATTAGACAGGAGACAAATTTGGAGTTGCGGCACTTGCGTTACTTCGTTGCAGTTGCGGAGGAGTTGAATTTCACCCGCGCTGCCGAGCGGCTGTATACCTCTCAACCCTCATTAAGCGAGCAGGTTCGCAATCTGGAGGAAGAGATTGGCTATCCCTTGCTGAACCGCACCCGTCGCAAAGTGGAGTTGACGGACGCAGGGGCCGTGTTCCTGGATGATGCGCGGGAAATTCTGCAAAAAGTGGAGGAGGCGGTGCTGCGCGCTGGCAAGGCTGCCTCGCAGGCACGAGAGGTCTTGACGATAGGTTTTGTACCAGCGGCAGAAGTACGTATCTTTCCGGCGGTGCTCCCTGCCTTTCGTGCTGCTTTTCCGAAGGTGGACGTGGTGTTGCGCAGCCTGACGTCCAATGAGCAGGAGGGGGCGATGGCCAGGGGGGAGCTGGATCTGGGCTTTATGCGTGGCCCCGTGCGAGCCAGCAATGTCTGTAGCGAGGTGGTGCTGGATGAGCCTTTGCGAGTCTACCTGCCGCAAGGCCACAGGCTGGAAGCCTATAGCCTGGTACCCCCGGCCCGTTTGCATCGCTTGCCCATGATTGCGGTGGACCGCTCATACGGACGCTCCATGCACGATGTGCTGGCGCGCTATCTGGCCCACCATAAAGTGGTGCCCGAACATATCTACAACTCGGCTAATCCTTTGATGAGCATTAACTTGGTGGCTGCGGGCTTGGGTTATACCTTGCTGCCCACGTATGCCGAATATTTCATGCCCAAGAATGTGGTGTCGCGGCCCTTGATTGGCGGTGGCCCGCGTTGCGAGCTTTTGATGGCCTATCCAAGAGATACTGCCAGCTTGAGCGAAGCGGCGGCCAGCCTATTAGAGCGCATACGTGAACTGGCTCGCTGGCATGGTTCGGCACCTGCAGCGGCCAGTCCTTTGAAACAGGCTCCCAACAAGATCGCCTGTATGTAGTTGCTCATACAGGCTGCAGTATTTTCTACAAAAATACCGGCTTGATCTTATTTTCTAATAATATTGATCTCGTTAGAGAGCTCAGGTGTATTGATGATTGTGTCCAGGACCGGGCAGGTTCTTTCAATAAATTGGACAAAGTTTTCTATTTCTTCATCGCTATTGTTGGCCTGGATATAGTATTTGGATGAGATTTTATAAAATCCCATTTTTGCTTCTTTGTTGATTCCGTTGAATCCATCAATATCGATTTCACCATCCATCTTTATTTGGATATCAATTAAGTCAATTTTTTGTCTCTTTGCAAAGCTTTTCGCAACAATGCATTTGCATGCACCAATTGATGAAAGCAGTGCCTCCAGCGGAGTCATGCCGCCATTTTTATCGTTCAGATTGCTGGGTTCATTCAGAAGAATGGAAAAATACCTAGAGGAGCACTCAACCTTTAGTTTGTCTATTAACGTTGCAGTTGCGGAAAAAACTTGCTTGTTCATGGCTTTTCCTTTTTTTGCGTCTTGTTAATTAGCTAACGATCTTATGGCTGTTTTCTCTCTGTTTCTGAGGTTTAGATGGCTGGGTTTTAGTTGATGCTAACAAGTTTTATCGTGCAGCGTTTTTTTAATTGCAGTTTATATATATTTTTTAGCGCTACGCTTATTTTCTACAACTTGGCTTCGTCAGTTAATAGCCGCTGATTGCTGGTATGAAATGCAGCAGTCAGTTTACCCGGCAACGGCACTGGCCATTAAAACTACTAGGCCAGTGTGTCGGTGTTGCCGGTCCCTGCTTCAGGCTCTACAGCAGCCCTGTTTATTTATCTTCCAAAAAGCGCATGCGAAAGCGACGGCCTTTGATATTGGTTTCGGCAATGCGATCAAAGAACTGGCGGGCAATCTTGCGATCCAAAGCCACATAGGAGCTGGACTCCGTAATGGCAATTTTCCCGACTTGATCGCCTGTCAAACCCACGTCGCGGGTCAAGGCACCCAGCAAATCGCCGGGGCGCAGCTTGTCTTTTTTGCCGCCCTGAATTAGCAAGGTGATCATGGGGGCCTGCATGCTCTCTTGGTTTCGCGGACGCAAGGCTTTCAGATTGCCCCATTTCAGATCGCGGCCTTGGTATTGCTCGATCAGGGTGACCCAGCGCATTTCATTGCGGGACACCAGGCTTAAAGCTAGGCCTTTCTGGTCGCCACGGCCACTGCGGCCCACGCGGTGAACGTGCACTTCAGTGTCTTTGGTGACGTCCACGTTGATGACGGCTTCCAGATTCTGGATATCCAGCCCACGCGAAGCCACATCGGTTGCAACCAGAACGGCGCAGCTTTGGTTGGCAAATTGAATCAGAACTTCGTCACGGTCCCGTTGCTCCAGATCACCGGTCAGGGCTTGGGCGCGGATGCCTTCGGCCAGCAGCTCTTCCACTACTTCCTGACAGCGCATTTTGGTATTGCAAAACACCAGGGTGGAAGCAGGGCGGAAGTGTTCCAGCAAGGTGACAACCGCAGCCAAACGGTGCTCGGGGTGGACTTCGTAGAAGATCTGTTCGATCTGGTTCGAATCGTGCTGGGCCTCGACTTTAACTTCAGCGGGCTTGTGCAAAAAGCGTGCGCTCAAGTTACGGATGTTTTCCGGGTAAGTAGCCGAAAACAGCAGGGTCTGGCGACGGGGCGGGCAATGCGAAGCAATGGCCACGATATCGTCATGAAAGCCCATATCCACCATGCGGTCAGCTTCATCCAATACCAATGTTTTCAGGGAGGCCAAGTCCAGATTGCCTCGGTCCAGATGGTCCTGAATGCGGCCTGGGGTGCCAACAACGACGTGTGCGCCGTTACGCAAGGCTTCTGTTTGCGGGCGCGATGGCACACCGCCGCACAGCGTCAACATGCGCACGTTTGGAATTTGACGGGCCAGTCGGCGCAGTTCGCTGGTGACTTGATCGGCCAGCTCCCGCGTCGGGCAAATGACCAGCGCCTGGGGAGCCAGCTTGCTGGGATTCAGCGTTTGCAGCAGGCCCAGCCCAAAGGCGGCGGTTTTGCCGCTACCCGTCTTGGCTTGGGCAATCAAGTCGCGGCCTTGCAAAATCAGCGGCAGGCTTTGTTCCTGGATTGCCGTCATTTTTTCGAAACCCAGGCTATCCAGGGTCTCGAGCAAGGCGGGCAGAAGGGGGAGGGTGTTAAAGGAGGTATGGGGCACGATGGGTGACATCAAAAAGAACTGCAAAATAAAGGATTTAGCGACAGTTTACCGTTTGCGGACCAATCGCTGGGAAATAGAACGGATCGCTTGATGAGGGGATGGGCACAGCCCGCTTTGTGCCGCTGCACAAGCCGTACCTGCCCCAGAGTTTGAGGTCTTGGGTATAGGCGCAGCATGTTGTGCTGAAGGGGAGGGTAACGGGCTGTGTGGTTGAGCTCTGACAGGCTGGATGAGCGCGCCGTTTGGCCAGCTCAATAATCAGGGGCAAAGAATTGCCCCGTGAATAATGATTGTGTTCCCTGGCGGGAGAATATCAGGCTTTGCGCGATGCACCCAGCCGTTCCGACAGGCGATTGGCCAACTTGCGCATGGCTTCACCCGCACGGCGTTGAGCGGCTTCGTCGGCTTCCTGGGTCAGCAAACTGACTGCTACGCCAGCCACTGCAGCACGGTTATTGGAATCAAATACGGCTGCCCCAAAGCAGTGCATGCCGTCGCGCACGCCACAGGCATCTACTGAATAACCCAGGCGCTGCACATCGTTCAGCTCCACCATCAAATCATCTTTGCTGCGCGGACCATGTGCGGTCAAGGGCTCGGGCCAGGGGTGATTTAAGGCGTGGTCCAGATCTTGCCCTTGCAAGGTACTGAGCATGGCTTTGCCGGTAGCGGTGTAGACCGCCGGTAAACGCATGCCGGCGCGAAAGGTGAAACCCAGGGGGCGGGTGCCGTTGCGACAGGCGATATAGACCACATCTTCGCCATCCAGAATGGACAAGGTAATGGTCTCTTCAGGCAGGACACGCATATCGTCCCAGGCCGCAAAAAACTCTTGTGTCAGATCCAACTGAGACAGGAAGGCATTGGCCCAGCCCATGACGTGCGTTCCCAATGTGAAACTGCCATTTTCCAGCTTGCGAATCAGATGCAGGTCCAGCAGGGTGGTGCACAGCCCGTACAAAGAGCTCTTGGGCATACCCAGGCGTTTGACCAGGTCCGTGAATGACAGGGGCTCCGGCGATGCCGCCAATTCGTCCAGCACAGTGACTGCACGTACTACAGCCGGAACCAGTTTCTTCTCTTCCACTACGACTAACTCCATAACGACACACAGGAAGTCCAATAAGCCCGGGTGGCCGGGGCTGAACTCTGGAAATAGGGGCAAGGTTCTGTCAGCACTGCAAGAAGCATCTCACTGGGCATGGAGCCCGCAGACCAAGCGTACAGGCCCTGAATTAGGCCAGATTTGCCGCTTGGATGCCAGCGCTACATTGTGCCTTCAAATACCCCAAAACAAAAAATACGGCAATGGATGACCTACGGGTAAACCCGTAAGGCTATTCGTTGACGCCACGATTTTTCGGCTCCTATAATTCTATCAAGTTCACTATAAGAGAAACAGGTTCAGCATAATGAACAATATCGCGGCATCATTGATTAGCAAACTGAAGGATCCCAGCCTGGCTAAAGATCAGTCCTGGACCGCTCAGGGTTGGGTCTCGGCAGGCGACGGCAACACCTTCGCCGTTCTTAATCCTGCTACGGGCGAGTGCCTGGCCAATGTCGCCAGCCTGGCCACGGCAGAAATCGAAGCGGTTATCAGCGACGCTGAAATCGCTCAGCGCGAGTGGAAGGCTCGCAGTGGACACGAACGCGCCAAACTGTTGCGCGCCTGGTTCGATGCCATGGTTGCCAATGCGGATGACCTGGCCACCATCATGACCATGGAACAGGGCAAGCCCTGGGCCGAAGCTCGTGGCGAAGTGCTGTACGCGGCCTCCTTTGTGGAGTGGTTCAGCGAAGAAGCCAAACGCGTTTATGGCGATGTGATGGGTCACCCCCAGTCGGACAAACGCATTGTGGTGGTCAAGCAGCCTGTGGGTGTGTGCGCCGCCATTACTCCCTGGAACTTCCCGGCGGCCATGATTACCCGCAAGGTAGCTCCTGCCCTGGCAGCCGGTTGCAGCATTATTGTTCGCCCCGCCGACCTGACTCCCCTGACCGCCGTGGCGCTGGCCGTACTGGCTGAACGCGTGGGCATCCCCGCCGGTGTTTTCCAGTTGGTGACAGGCAAGTCCCGTGTGATTGGTGCTGCTCTGACCGAGAGCCCCATCGTGCGCAAGCTGTCCTTCACGGGTTCCACCGAAGTGGGCCGTTTGTTGATGGCGCAATGTGCTCCCACCGTCAAACGCTTGTCTCTGGAACTGGGTGGGAATGCCCCGTTCGTCGTGTTTGATGATGCTGATCTGGACGCCGCGATTGAAGGGGCCATGGCCTCCAAGTACCGCAACAGCGGCCAGACCTGCGTTTGCGCCAACCGCTTCCTGGTGCAAGACGGTATTTACGACCGCTTTGCCAAGGCACTGAGCGAACGTGTTGCTGCCCTGAAAGTGGGTAACGGCATGGACGAGGGCGTGGAACAAGGTCCGCTGATCGAACAAAAAGCGGTGAATCGTCTGCGCGAGCTGATTGATGACGCCGTCGAGCATGGCGCCACTGTTTTGCAAGGCGGTGAGCCTCACTCCTTGGGTGGCACGTATTTCTCGCCCACCGTCTTGGGTGATGCCACGCCGGCCATGCGCGTAGCACACGAAGAATTGTTTGGCCCTGTGGCGCCTTTGTTCCGCTTCAAAGACGAAGCAGAGGCAATCGCGATGGCCAATGACACCGAATATGGTCTTGCTGCCTACCTGTTTACCCGCGACAACGCACGTGCCTGGCGCATGGGCGAAGCGCTGGAATACGGCATGGTTGGCGTCAATACCGGTTTGATTTCCAACGAAGTGGCTCCGTTTGGCGGCGTCAAGCAATCCGGTCTGGGTCGCGAAGGTTCCCGCTATGGAATCGACGAATACCTGGAAATCAAATACATGTGCCAGCAGCTGTAAGTTGATACATACCCGCGCCTAGCGCAGCGAAGGGGCAGCTCTCATAGATAGAGCGCCCCATCAGCAGAAACCCACAATAAGCTACATAAGGAGACGCTATGTCTATCCTGTCTGCAACCCCACGAAAATTGACTTTGGCCCTGACACTGGCCACTGCTGGCCTCATGGCCAGCACGACTGCCAACGCGGATGATGTCAAGCCCATCAAGATCGGTGTGGTCACCTTCTTGTCCGGCGCGGCTTCCGGTCCCTTTGGCGTGCCTGCCAAAAACGCCGCTGAACTGACTGCTGCTCAACTGAACGAAGGCAAGGTTCCCGCTCCTTACAACACCAAGGGTCTGGGTGGTGCACCCATTGAACTGGTGTTTATTGATGAGAACGGTGGTACCGCCAAACAGGTCAGCGAATACCGCAACCTGGTTCAACAACAGAACGTGGACATTGTGGTTGGCTACATCTCCTCGGGTGATTGCCTGGCCGTTGCCCCTGTTGCCGAAGAGCTGAAAAAACTGACACTGATTTTTGACTGCGGCACACCGCGTCTGTTTGAAGATGCCAGCTACAAATACGTGTTCCGTCCCGTGGCCCACGCCACCATGGATAACGTGGCCGCTGCCCGCTTTGTGTTGGAACGCAATCCAGAACTCAAGAGCTACGCCGGTATCAACCAGAACTACGCCTGGGGCCAAGATGCCTGGCACGACTTTGAAGGCACATTGCAAGCCCTCAAGCCCGGTGTAGAAGCCAAAACGTCGCAAATGCCCAAGCTGGGCGCTGGCCAGTACAACGCTGAAATTTCCTCCTTGATGGCGGCTCGTCCGGAAGTGATTCACTCCAGCTTCTGGGGTGGTGATCTGGAAGGCTTTGTGGTGCAAGCTTTGCCACGTGGTCTGTTCCGCAACACCTTGACGGTGCTGACAGCGGGCGAAACGGCGACACACCGTGCCAAGAACCAGATTCCGACCGGCACCATTATTGGTGCACGTGGCCCACACGCCGCTTTCGCTCCTGACAATGAGTTGAACCGTTGGTTGCGTGCCAGCTACCGTGATCAGTTCAATGCCGATCCTAGCTACCCGTCCTACAAGATGACCCAAACCTTGTTGGGTCTGAAAGCAGCTTACGAAAAAGCCCAGGCTGCCAACGAAGGCAAAGCACCGTCCACCGAACAAGTGGTCAGCGCCTTTGAACACCTGACGTTCGAGAGCCCATCGGGCGATGTGACGATGTCCTTGGGTCAAGGCCACCAGGCCGTTCAAGGTACGACCTTGGGCGTGGTGAAAAACGATAACGGCGTCATCAGCTACACCGATCTGCGTCACTTCAAACCTGAAGAAGTGACTCCTCCCGAGGGCGTGAAGTCCATCGATTGGATCAAGGGCGGTTTGAAGTACTGATAGACGCAAGCGTCCTGAACAGGACGCTGCCTTGAAAATTCGGGCATGCAAGACCTTGTTTTGCATGTCCGGTTTTTACCGCTTGGCCGCTCCAAGGTAAAAGCCTCCCCCACAAGGGGAAGCGAACCGAAGGCGTGGCGGCATTTTTTATTCCATTTCCACAGAAACCGACTATGTCTCTTCTTTCTGCTGCCTTAATAGATGGCATCATGTACGCCGCCTGGCTGTTTCTGGTCGCGGTCGGACTCACGCTGATCTATGGTGTGATGAAGATCTTGAACATGGCCCACGGCAGCCTCTATACCATTGGCGCCTATACCGCCGTCACCATGGTGACGCAGTGGCTCTCTACCGATC
>SMEN01000075.1_pt1 | contig 69611 bp, 74 predicted proteins | sample 2456271 | NCBI WGS metagenome assembly SMEN01 (sample SAMN10132593, study PRJNA489261) | soil metagenome | isolation source: day1 control-loamy sand soil ammended with raw manure from dairy cow... | place: USA | collected 2015-04-01 | reverse complement strand
GTTAAAAACAGCTTCTTTTTTCCATAAAAGTGCTCCTGAAGGATTAAAACAAGCTAGAAAACCCGTTCCTGCCAGTTCGTTATTGATGTAAACCGATTGGTACAATAAATAAGAAGCATTTACATAATACCCCAAATAGTATTGCTGGGTTAATGAGTCGTATCTAAAAGATGCTTTTTTATGCATGAGATTAGTATTTCCCATCGGGTAAACAGGTAAATGAATATAGCCAAGAAAATCTCCAGTACTGTTGTATTTTAAAACATAATACTTCATTTTGCCTGCAGGAACATCCGTGATAACTAATTGTCCATTGAGATGATTCCCCGAGGTTAACCCCACCAACCAATGGATATTTCCGTTAGCTTCTACAGAAATTCCTAAATCGCTACCCCATTTTGTAGTTAGTGTTACTGAATCTTCTTGAGGCATTCGTAACCATTGGAATTGCCCTTCGGTGTTATATTTAATCAAAGCCAAACTTTTGCATGCAGGAGAAGGTAGGGTATCGTAAATATAAAGATTGCCACCTTGTTCCCCATAAGGTAAAGCTTCCATGGTATAATCGGCTGAAAAATGCACGGAATTTCGGCGGTCGTAATCTGGAATTTGAAGCGTATCATGAGTTCCCCAGTTATTTACAACCATACTTACATACACATTGTCATTGGCGTCGACACCAAGACCTCGCCCTTGATCACCTCCACTGCCTCCAAAGACTTTATGCCACAGATGATTACCTGCACAATCTACTTTTAGTAAAAGTACATTAGGTTCTTCATTTATATCACTTTCCCAAAAGTATCCATCTATGGGAATTCCAGCAAAATTGGTATTGTCATAGGCTATATTGCTCAATGCATAGGTGTTGCTTTGGCTATCAGTTTTCAATGCTATGATTTCCTCTGTGTAAGTAACCGGCTTTTGCCCATCGCCAAGTATAGTTTTGGGCATGCATATCTTGTCCTAAAAAGGATAAGATAATTAAAATAAATAGTAATTTTGTTTTCATAAAATGTTTTTTCTAAAAATAGAATTATTTTTCTAAAAATCAAACAGATAAACAATGTAGCTTTTAAAAAGATAACTATCTTTTTATCAAAACCTCTTGACCTTTTGGGTAAAACCTTTCGAGGTTTTTAGTAAAACCTCCCGACGTTTTTTAACCCCAGTATTTACAAGGCCTTTCAGAGATCAAAAAGAACCCCAAAAAAACACTCTAAATCCACATAATTTTTATCCTATTGAAATGCTTTTATGAATATTTTCAAATTACCTAATCATTTTAAGACATTAGACTTTCAACTTTATGACTTTCAACTAATAAAAAACTGTAAACACAAAAAAGCAATCCTTAGTGAGATTGCTTTTTAGTTTCGTTATGTTGAGCGATTAAAAACTCTTGAAAATCAGTTGAAGAAGGCAGTTCGAATAATTCTAAATGAAAGAATGGAATTGAAGCTAAGGCGTGATCAAAGATATCAGCCATAATTCCTTCGTAAACTGGCCAATCTGTTGTAGTTGTAAACGCATACAATTCAATAGGTAAACCATGTTCAGTTGGTTGCATGTGGCGAACCATTAAATGAAATTGCTTGTGAATTTTTGGATTGTTTAATAAATAACGTTTCAAATATTCTCTAAACAAACCAATATTGGTCATACGGCGACCGTTTACTAACATCGTTGGGTCGTCAACATGGGTACGATTGAATTCTGCAATTTCTTTTTCACGTTCAATAATATACGATTTTAAAAGTTTGATACGTTTTAAATCATTAATTTCATCTGGCTCTAAAAATCGTATCGAACCCATCTTTATATTTAACGAACGTTTGATTCTTCGACCACCAGATTTTTGCATGGTTCTGAAATTTCGGAACGAATCACTAATCAAAGCATATGTCGGAATCGTAGTTACGGTTTTATCAAAATTCTGAACTTTAACGGTATTCAAATTGATTTGGAGTACTGTTCCGTCTGCTCCATACTTTGACATTTCTATCCAATCACCAACACGAACCATATCATTTGATGAAACTTGAATACTAGCTACAAAACCTAAAATGGTATCTTTGAAAACTAATATTACGATTGCAGAAGCAGCTCCTAAAGCAGTTAATAATCCTGCTGGACTTTTACCAGTGATTTCAGAAAATAAGATGATTGCACAAATCGTATATAGGATTATGGTTACAACCTGAAAATAACTATCTAAAGGTTTGTCTGCAAATCGTTTTTTACTAGCAAGTACATCTTTAAATGTTTTAAAACCTGCATTAATTACTAATGTAATTGTTACCGTTAAAAGTGCATCGATTGTAAGTAATGCAAAATCTGTTGTTTTGTCAAAACCTGTAAAAATGAAAGGAAGTGCTTGACGTGCAATTAATAAAGGAATTAAATGTGTAGCAAATTTTAAAACACCATTCCGAATTAAATAATCATCAACACGTGTTTTACTTCTTCGAATGGATTTGATTAAAACCAACATCAATATTTTTCGCAAAAGAAAATCAATTGCGTATAAAATAATTGCAAGTAGAAATAAAAGAATCAAAGAATTTAAAACATGAGCCATGTTGGAACTAAACCCTAAGGATTCGATGAATTGTAATCCGTAAGCGTAAATCTCACTTTGTAATTTATTGTCTATAATATCCATCAAAAAGAAAATAATTGTACAAAAATAGAAGAACTATTTTTAAATATTCTTAAATAAAGATTAAGCTTTTGAGTTGTTTTTCTTTTTCAATGCTCGTTTATCCAAATGATATTTGTTAACTACCGTTAAAAGTGATGCAGCCGCACTCATACCCAAAGATGTTAGTAAACTTTGATTGTTGAAATAAAAAAATGCTGCGGTCATAATTACAGTTAGACCAAAGAATTCAATGATATATCTTTTATATTTCATAAAAAAGGGAAGCGTTTAATTTGCTTCCCTGTAAATATATTAAATTTCGTTTAACATCTTAGATATTTCATCTAACTTTGGAGTTAAAATAACTTCAATTCTTCTGTTTTTAGCTTTTCCTTCCGATGTTGAGTTTGTTGAAATAGGTGCAAATTCACTACGACCAGCAGCCGTTAAATTCTTTTTATCAATACCAGAATTGGTTTCCAGAATATTTACAATTGCAGTTGCACGTTTGGTAGATAAATCCCAGTTCGATTCGATTCCGCCACCAAGATTCCCAACAATTTTATCGTTATCTGTATGTCCTTCAATTAAAATTGAAATATCAGGATTTTGAGCTAAAACTTTACCTAGTTCTTCAACTGCCGTTTTTCCTTCTTTACTAACAGCCCAACTTCCAGAATTGAAAAGTAATTTGTTTTCCATAGAAACATAAACTTTTCCGTTTTTCATTTCCACGGTTAAACCATTCCCTTCAAAAGCATACAAAGCTTTAGATAACGAATCTTTTAAACGTTTTAAGTTTGCATCTTGAGCAGCAAGTTTATTTTCTAATTCATTTACACGAGAAGATTTTTCGTTAAGTTCTGATTTTAGTTTATTTAAGCGATCAATTTCGGCTTTGATTGCAGTATCGCTATTTTTTTCTAATGTTTCATAACTTTCTGCAAGTTGATCATATTCGATTTGTAATCGGTCGCGTTCTGCAATTGCAGTAGCCAACATTCTTTCAGAAGTATTCAATGAATTTTCTAATTCAATCGATTCGTTTCGTAACGATTCTGCTTCGCTTAATAAGCGATTACGTTCTTCTGTGCATTCTTTGAATTGCGCATCAAGTTCATTGTATAAACGGCGTGTTACACAAGAAGAAAATAATGGAATACAAAGTGCAACTAGAATAATTTTTCTTATCATAAGTGGTTGATTTTTATTCAATTTCTAATCCGATTGGACAATGGTCTGAATGTTTTGCTTCAGGTAAAATATAAGCTCTTTTGATTCTATCTTTCATATTTTCTGTAGCTAAAAGATAATCAATTCTCCAACCTTTGTTATTATTTCTCGCATTGGCACGATAACTCCACCAACTGTAATTATGTGGTTCTGAGTTCAACATTCTGAACGTATCTAGAAAACCATTTTTCAAGAAACCATCTAACCATTTACGTTCTTCTGGTAAAAATCCAGAAACTTTTGCATTTCTTATTGGATCGTGAATATCTATTGCTTCGTGACAAATATTGTAATCGCCACCAATAATTAAATTCGGAATTTCTTTTTTAAGATTTGTTACATATTCTTGAAACTCATCCATATATTGAAACTTATAATCCAGACGTTCAATGTTTGTTCCAGAAGGTAAATAAAGTGACATCACCGAAACATTATCAAAATCGGCACGAATATTCCTTCCTTCAAAATCCATGTGTTCAATTCCAGTTCCGAAAACTACATTTTTAGGTTCTGTTTTAGAAAGAATCGCAACTCCGCTATATCCTTTTTTCTGAGCTGGATAATAATATTGAAACGGATATCCAGCTGCAGTTATTTCATCAACTGGTATTTGATTTTCTTGAGCTTTAATTTCTTGTAAACAAATCACATCCGGATCTGCTGCTTGTAACCAATCTAAAAATCCTTTAGTGATTGCTGCTCGAATTCCATTTACGTTATAAGATAGTATTTTCATTTTCGAATTTTAAAATATCAAAATTAAACAATTTAAATTACCTATTTGATTTAATAATATTCAAACAGTCAATTGATATTTATATAAATATGTAAATATGCTTGAAAGTTAATTTCTATTAAAAAACCTTAACATAACTTTTGTATCTTTGCTCTCTAATTATTACATTTTACTCAATGCAAATTGTAAATGCAAAACAAGTCGCGAAAGCCATAAAAGTCGATAAATTCGGAGCGTTTGGAACGTTTATCGGATGGGTTTTTATGAAAGTTACGCGCATTTCTAAGCTTAATAAAATATACACTAAATCATATGATTCAGATACGATTAAATTTTTAGGAAAGTTAGTTAATGAATTTGGTGTTTCTTATGATATTCCTACAGATGACTTAAAACGTTTACCTAAAACGGGACCTTATATAACGGTTTCAAATCATCCTCTTGGTGGTTTGGATGGGATTTTGTTGATGAAAATTATGTTAGAACATGATCCTGAATTCAAGATTATTGGTAATTTTTTACTTCAAGAAATCGAACCATTGAAACCTATCATTATGCCTGTTAATCCATTTGATGACATGAAAGATGTTAAGTCAAGTGTTATGGGGCTGAAAGAAACTTTGCGTCATTTAAGTGACGGAAAACCATTAGGTATTTTTCCTGCTGGTGAAGTTTCGACTATTGAAGATGGCAGTATCATGTTAGATAAACCTTGGGAACCGACTGCAATGAAGATTATTCAAAAAGCAAATGTTCCTGTTGTACCTATATATTTTCACACCAAAAACAGTAAATTATTTTATTGGTTAGCTAAGATCAATCCAATATTAAGAACTCTTAAATTGCCTTCAGAATTACTAACGCAAAGAAAGAAAGTAATAAAAATTAGAATCGGTAAATCAATTTCTGTTAATGAACAGAATGAGCATAAAGAATCATTAGAACAATACACGGATTTCTTACGTAAGAAAACTTATATTTTGTCAAAATCATTTAATGAACAAGACGAAAAAAAATTGCTAGGTTCGATTAATCTTGATATGTTGACAAAAACTACTGAGGCGAAACCAAAACAAATTGCTCGAGCTGCGAATCAAGATAAAATTCTTGAAGAGATTTCAAATCTTAGAGAAAATTTAGCAGAAAATCGTTTTCTTCAAAGTAAAAGCTACGAAGTGTTTTTTGTTCAGGCAGAGAAGATTCCGAATATTTTACATGAAATTGGACGTTTGAGAGAAATCACTTTCCGCGAAATAGGCGAAGGAACTAATGAATCTATTGATTTAGATAAATTTGATAGATATTATTACCACATGTTTTTGTGGGACGAAGATCAGCAACGTGTTGCTGGTGCATACCGAATGGGATTGGGTTCTGAGATATTTCCAAAATATGGTATTGACGGATTTTACATGCAAGAACTTTTCAAATTTGAACCAGAATTACATAAAATGATGTCTGAATCGATAGAAATGGGGCGCGCTTTTATTGTTCCTGATTATCAACTAAAGCCGATGCCTTTGTTCTTATTATGGAAAGGAATTGTTCATACAACTTTACGTTACCCACAACATAAATTTTTAATCGGCGGAGTAAGTATAAGCAATCAGTTTACAGATTTCTCAAAATCATTGATGATTGAATTTATGAAATCTCATTATTACGATCCTTACGTGGCTCAATATATTCGTCCAAAAATGGAGTATAAAGTGAAATTGAAAGATGCTGACAAAGATTTTGTTTTCAACGAAACAGAAGCCGATTTGAATAAGTTTGATAAAATTATCGATGAAGTTGAACCAGGAAATTTACGACTTCCAGTGTTGATTAAGAAATATATCAAGCAAAACGCAAGAGTTGTAGCATTTAACGTTGATCCGTTATTTAACAACTCTGTTGATGGTTTGATGTACATTCGAATTGAAGATTTACCAGAAAGCACGGTTAAACCAGTTATGGAAGAGTTTCAAGCTGAATTAGAAAGAAGGGCAGAAAAATAATAGAATTAAAGCACGAGTTATTCTCGTGTTTTTTTTATGTTTGTTTTTATCTAGATTTCTATTTTATGAAAGTTAAACTTGCTGAAAATTCAAATATCAATTCAATTATGGAAGTGATTGAATGCGCTAAACAAATCATGATTGATAACGGAAATACCACGCAATGGATTAATGGTTATCCGTCTGAAGAAGTTATTTTGAATGATATAATAAATCAACATGGATTTGTGACAACTAACGATAATGAAATAGTTGGATATTTTTGCTTTATTCAAGGCAATGATCCAGAAGTGACTTATCAGGTTATAGAAGGCGGAAATTGGCTTAATAATCGCCCATATGGTGTGATTCATCGATTAGCATCAAACGGTAAAATTAAAGGAGTTGCTGATGCGTGTTTTGATTATTGTTTTACACAAATCGATAATATAAAAGTGGATACACACGAAAATAATATCCCAATGCAAAATTATTTCAAAAAAATAGGATTTGAATATTGCGGAATTATTTATGTTGGTGATGGTTCTCCACGAAGAGCTTTTCAGAAATGTAAATAAATCTTTGGTTAATTTAACAAAGATTTATTTGAATATTCTTTTAATTCTTTTCTATATTTTGATTTGAAATTTTTCACAAATTCCACTTTGATTTCATATTCATTCAGAAATTCATCTCGGCTTTTTATTCCAAACGTGGTCACATGAATCTCGCATTCAAATTCAAAGTTTACATAAATTTTAATAATTGAATTATTGTTATTTATATCTGTTGAAATAAGTTTAAAATAATCAGAGTTCAGATCATGAACGATTGCTTTAAAATAGTTTTCGTTTACATTAGCTATGTAAAATGAATTGTTTTTTCTAGATTTAACTAAACCAATTTCGATATTATTTTTATTTATAAACGAGATAGAGTCAGTTTTTAAATTAATGTTTTTATTTGTTTTAAAGAGTTTGTAATCTTGAGAACTTAATATTTTTTGAAAGCCTTCAGAATCATTTTTACAATTTCTTATTAATACCAATAAATCAATTTCTTGAGCAATAATAATATTGGACGAAAAAAATATTAAACAAAATAGGATAATTTTATTCATGCTTTTTAATAAATTAAATAGCCTAAAACTTATGTTCTAGGCTATAATTGTACATTAACTATTCGGATTATGTTTTAAGCTATTCTCCATATCAATATAATCATCATCAGTTTTTAGTTTATACCCTTTAACTCTAGCTTGAACATAAAATCTTTTTCCTTTTTGTTCAACAGCAAAAACAGGATTTAAAACTCCATCACAACCAGATTTAATAGCTTTCGCTTCAGCTTCCATCAAAGCTGCCTCTTTAAGTTGATCTATACTATATTTTTTTAATTTCTTTTTATTTACAACGTCTGCAATAAATGGAGTTTCTACTAAAGTATAGTCACTTCTTTTTAATTTAGTATCTACTTTTTGAGTTTGTATATTAATTCCTGAAGAATGCATTTGTTTACCCCCACCACAAGATGCTAAAAGTCCTGACACTGCTAATGCAGATACAAATAATAATTTTTTCATTTTAAAATATTTTTGTTTTTTTTGATTAGGACAAAATTAACAATACTTAATAAAATATTAAAAATGTAAAGTTCAAAGATGGAACTCAAGGTTCATTACTTTAAAAATACTGCATATAGGGTATTTTTAGTAAATTTACAATTTTGTTCGTGTATTTTTGATTTATTTAGATATTTTTGCTAAAAAAAACACATATACACAATGAAAAACATAGCAAAAAATATTAGACAAATTCGTGAATTGAAGAATTACAAACAAGAATATATTGCAAACGAGCTTAATATTTCAATTAGAGGCTATTCTAAAATTGAAAACGAGGAAACACAAATTACAGTTAATAGACTGGTTGAGATAGCTAACATTTTAGAAGTAGATCCGATGGAGATTATTCAGTTTGATTCAAATAAAGTTATTAATAACAATCAAGATCACAATTTGCAATTTTTGATTGACTCTATTGAAAAAATAAACAAACAAAATAGAATTATTTTAGAGTATATATCAAAAAAAACCTTATCGAATGGATAAGGTTTTTTTATATGATGAAATTTGTGATTAGCTTTTCAAAGCTTCTGCACCACCAACAATTTCCAAAATTTCGTTTGTAATTGCTGCTTGACGCGCTTTGTTGTAAGTTAATTTTAAATCGTCTCTTAAATCTTTAGCGTTATCGGTAGCTTTATGCATTGCTGTCATACGAGCACCGTGCTCAGAAGCATTAGAATCTAAAACCGCTTTGAATAATTGAGTTTTTAAAGAAGTAGGAATTAAGTTTAAAATAATTTCTTCTTTAGATGGCTCAAAAATATAATCAGAAGCTGCAGCTTTTTCGTTTACAACTGGTAATAAAGGTAAGAATTGCTCCACCTGTACAATTTGAGTTGCTGCGTTTTTAAATTGGTTGTAAATTACTTCAACTTTATCATAAGTACCTTCAACGAAAGCATCCATAATACGTTGCGCAATTTCAGCTGTATTATTGAAAGTTAATGCGTCATATAAATTACTGTTGTTAGCAATAACATTAGTAGATTTACTAAAAGCATCAAATCCTTTTTTTCCTATCGTAATAACATCAACTTGTTTACCAGCGTAAGTAACATCGATTAAGTTACGAGTTGCTTTAATCACGTTTGCGTTAAAAGCACCACATAAACCTCTGTTAGATGTAACAACAACTAATAAAACTTTATTAACCTCTCTTTGCTCAGCATAAACTCCAGAAGCATCACCTTCTAAAGTTGCGCTAATATTTTGAATTAATTCAGTTAATTTCTCAGCATAAGGACGCATAGCAGTAATTGCATCTTGCGCTTTTTTTAACTTAGCTGCAGAAACCATTTTCATCGCAGATGTAATTTGCATCGTAGATGAAATAGAACCAATTCTTATACGAATTTCTTTAAGATTTGCCATTGGTGTTCTTAGAAATTAAATTTAGAAAGAAGTTAACGAATCAACTTCTTTCTAAATTGATATGATTAATATTTTGAAGAAACTTCTTTAGCAACTTTTTCTAAAGTAGCAGTAGCTTCGTCAGATAAGTTTCCAGCTTTTAAAGCAGCTAAAGTATCTTTGTGAGATAATTTTAATACTTGTAAGTATTCTTTCTCAAATTCTTTAACTTTTTCAACAGGAACGTTTCTTAATAAGTTTTTAGAACCAGCATAGATAATAGCAACCTGGTCTTCAACTGAATAAGGATCATTTACTGATTGCTTTAAGATCTCAACGTTACGTTTACCTTTTTCGATTACGTTTAACGTTGCTGTATCTAAATCAGAACCGAATTTAGAGAAAGCTTCTAATTCACGGAATTGAGCTTGATCTAATTTTAAAGTTCCAGATACTTTTTTCATTGATTTGATCTGAGCATTACCTCCAACACGAGATACAGAAATACCTACGTTAATTGCTGGACGAACACCTGCGTTGAATAAATCTGATTCTAAGAAGATCTGTCCATCAGTAATCGAAATTACGTTTGTTGGGATATATGCAGAAACGTCACCAGCTTGAGTTTCGATAATTGGTAAAGCAGTTAAAGAACCACCACCTTTTACGATACCTTTCATTGATTCTGGTAAATCGTTCATATTTTTAGCGATTTCGTCATCTCCGATGATTCTAGCAGCACGCTCTAATAAACGAGAGTGTAAGTAGAAAACGTCACCAGGATACGCTTCACGTCCTGGTGGACGACGTAAGATTAACGACATTTCACGGTAAGCTACCGCTTGTTTTGATAAATCATCATAAATAATTAATGCTGGACGACCTGAGTCACGGAAATACTCTCCTATTGCAGCACCTGCCATTGGAGCATAAACTTGCATTGGAGCAGGATCAGAAGCATTTGCAGCTACGATGATTGTATAAGCCATTGCACCTTTTTCTTCTAAAGTTTTAGCAATTCCTGCTACTGTAGAAGCTTTTTGTCCGATAGCTACATAGATACAGAAAACTGGTTTTCCTGCATCATAAAATTCTTTTTGATTCAAAATGGTATCGATACAAACTGTAGTTTTTCCAGTTTGACGGTCACCAATTACTAATTCACGTTGTCCACGTCCAACCGGAATCATTGCATCGATAGCTTTGATACCTGTTTGTAATGGTTCTGTAACTGGTTGACGGAAGATAACACCAGGTGCTTTTCTTTCTAAAGGCATTTCGTATAAATCACCTCCGATTGCCCCTTTACCATCGATTGGTTGACCTAAAGTATTAACAATACGTCCTACCATTTGCTCACCTACTTTAAGTGAAGCGATACGACCTGTTCTTTTAACAATAGATCCTTCTCTAACTCCTGTTGAAGTACCTAATAATACAACACCAACGTTGTCTTCTTCTAAGTTTTGTACTAATGCTTCTAATCCATTTTCGAATTGAACCAACTCTCCGTATTGAGCGTTAGCTAATCCGTGAACACGAGCAATACCATCTCCTACTTCAAGTACTGTTCCTACTTCTTCAACTGAAGCCTCAGATCCAAAACCAGATAACTGTTTCTTTAAAATTGCTGAAATTTCAGCAGGTTTAATTTCTGCCATTTTGATTTTTATTTAATCACGCCGAAACGTGTGGTGATTTAATTAGTAAATTCTCTTTTTAATTGACTCAATTTGTCTGCAATAGATCCATTGTATTGTGTATCTCCAATTCTGATGATGAAACCACCAATAATATCTGGATTTACTTGACTTACAATTGTAATTTCTTTTGTAGACAATTCTTTTATTTTAGCTAAAACTTGAGCTTTCATAACTGGAGTTAATTCAGTAGCTGTTGTTACAAAAGCAACCTGAACTCCATTCATCTCATCGTACAATTTTTTAAACTGAACTGTTATAGCTTCTAAAATATCAAATCTTTTATTTTGTAAAAGCACTTGAAATAAAGATTTTGTATCTTCATTCGCAGAGGCAAATACTTCAAGTAAAGCGTTTAATTTTATATTTCCTTTAATAATCGGATTTGATAAAAATAACTTTAATTCTTTACTTTCAGAAATCGCTTTAGCAATGGTTTCCATATCTTGGCTTACTACTGCTGCGTTACCTTTTGCGTTTGACACTTCAAGGATTGCTTTCGCATATCTAATCGCTGCTCTTGTACCTGTCATAACGATTATATTAGTTTAATTTAACGTCTTCTAACATTTTAGAAACTAATTTTTCTTGAGCTTCTTTGTTAGATAATTGGTCTTTTAATAACTTTTCAGCAATATCTAAAGATAATGAAGAAACTTGATTTTTGATTTCAGCCATAGCTGCATTTTTCTCAGCTTGAATTGTAGCTTGAGCTTGTGCAATCATTTTAGCCCCTTGTTCTTGAGCTTCCGTTTTTGCTTCTGCAACCATTTGATCTTTCATAATACGAGCATCATTTAACATTGCATCACGTTCTGCACGCGCTTCTGCTAATAATCTTTCGTTATCTGATTTTAAATTAGCTAAATCTCTTTTAGCGTTTTCTGCTGCAGCTAAAGCATTAGCAATACCTTCTTCACGAGCTTCTAAAGCATTTACGATTGGTTTCCAAGCGAATTTCCCTAAGATGAAAATAATAACAATTAAAATAATTGCTTGCCAGAAGAATAATCCTAAACTAAAATCATGAATTAACTTTTCCATTATATCTATTTATAATTTTAATACTTATTTACTTTTAATTTTCTTGTTTAATTAAACAATATCTGTAACCAACCGTTACAGATATTGTTAATTTTGAATATTAGTTATTACCTAAGATTAAAGCACCGAATGCTAAACCTTCTAATAATGCACCAATAATAATCATAGCAGTTTGGATTTTTCCAGCAGCTTCTGGTTGACGAGCGATAGCGTCCATTGCAGAAGAACCAATTTTTCCTAAACCGTAACCAGCTCCGATTACGATTAAACCTGCACCAATAATAGTTGGGATTGTCATGATAAATGAATTATATATAATTAAACAAAATTTTAATACTCTTTTTTAAATCTGAATCTTAGTGGTGATCGTGCTCTTGAACAGCTGAACCAATAAATAATGATGATAACATTGTGAAAATGAAAGCTTGTAAGAAAGCTACTAAAATTTCCAAGAATGTTAAGAACAATGTCAAGAAGAATGAAATACCAATTGCTCCTGGCGTTGACAAAGCTTCTTGCATTACATAAGCTACCGCGATTAATCCCATAACTACCGAGTGACCAGCAGTAATGTTAGCAAACAAACGAATTAATAATGAGAATGGTTTTGTGAACATCCCTAATACCTCGATTGGAGCTAAAACTATTTTCATTGGAACAGGAACTCCTGGCATCCAGAAAATGTGTTTCCAGTAATCTTTGTTGCCGCTTAAGTTTACATATAAGAATGTGAACAAAGCTAAACAAACTGTAACTGAAATATTACCTGTTACGTTTAATCCTAATGGTGTTAATCCTAGTAAGTTTAATAAGAAAATCAAGAAGAAAACAGATAATAAATACGGCATAAATTGTTTGTATTTATGACCGATGTTTGGTTTAGCCATTTCATCACGTACATAAATAACCAAAGGTTCCAATCCTCTTGCGATACCTTTTGGTAAAGCGTTTGGCCCGTTTTTGTATGTTTTAGCTAAAGCTGTAAATCCTAAGAATAATAATAATGAAGCTAAAAATAAACCTGCAACGTTTTTAGTAATCGAAAAATCTAAAGGCATTTTGTTGGTAACATGATGTTCAGCATCATATTCAATAACACCTTCTGGCCCATTAACTTCGTAAACTTTACCGTGGTAATATTTGAAGTATTGACCTCCGTTTTCTACAACTTTTCCTTTGTAAACAAAGTCTTCAGAAGACATAAACACTTTCAAACCATTATCAATTAAGATAACTGGCAATGCAAAACCATAGTGTTTGTGAGTTTCTTTGTCTGCAAAAAATGAGTAATAATGATCATCCATTAAATGGTGAGCGATATACTCTTTTACAAATTGATCGTTAGATTTTTCAGCGTGTTCTTCGCCGTGAGAAGCTTCATGTTCTGTAGTCTCAACTGCAGTCGCAGCTTGTTCTACATGAACAGTATCTTCTTGCTGAACAGGGTCAACATTTGCTAATGATACCGCTGGCATCAAAGCAAATAAAACTGCAGCTAATAAATGAAGTGATTTTTTAATAGTCACCATACCGTTACTTATTGAAATTTTATGGTTCAAAAATTTTGTGCAAAAGTACAATTAAATTCTATATACACACGAGTTATTTCATTTTTTTTTCTTTTTAACACCTATTTAGTGTTTTCTTGATTTAAAATTTTAAATGCTACATAAACATCAAAAAACAAGAAAATAAGAAATACAATTAAAAAATTATGTTTGATGAATTCATTAGAATTTTCTGTATTCAAAACAGGTTGAATAAAAAAGTAGTTTCCAACGCATTTTAAAGTTAAAAGAACTAAAAACACATATCCAAGACTATTTGCAAACGATTTGCTTGAACCAACAACCACAACAATCATGATTATGGATAAAATTAATTGAAATGCGTAAATCAAAATTAGGTTGTAACCTGTGTCATTCCAATTTTCTGAAATTCCTAAAACTTGTTGTAAAATGTAATGCACTCCAAAGACTAAAGCTGCCAATACAACCAATTGTATCGCGAAACTAATGATTTTATTCATTTTTATTTATTTGATTAACCTGATTTATAACTTGGTACAAAGCTACAAAAACTCCCAATAAAGTCACTACTTTAGTTGCAATTTCATTTTCAAGTTGATAATCATTATCTATCCAATCGCCTAATATAAAAGCCAAATAAATGATTACCAACATCTGAATTGGTATCGATGTCAAGGCTAACCATTTATTTCTTTTGTGTTTTTCTTTATTGTCCATTATTCTGTGCTGAAGGAAGTTGGGTTTTTAAATATTCGTCCCAATTCTTTTTAATCAATACAACTCCATAATCTTCAGAACTAATCAATGTTGGTGTTTTCTTAATTCCATAATCGTCAGAAATTTCCAAATACATTTGAGCCGATTTGGCTAAGTTCCCAGATTTAACACCGTGCAAAACAAAGAACATTTTATTTTTCGAATACATATCTGCCGTAAATTTAACTCCCGTATGCGCACGATCATTTGCATAACGTTGCAGCTTATTTCTCAATTCAATTGATTCTTCTGAAAGTGGATAATCAACTTCATAAATCATTTTGATATTTCTAGACAAATCGTTTTTAAACGTTTTTTGTAGCAACATCGGAATTTCAACATTTACAATACGCTTCGCCTCAACTGCTTCTTTTGAATTCGGATACGTTTGTAAAACATAATTCATCGCCTTTTTGTATTCTTCCAAACCATTCAACCTCCCGATTGTTGTCGCTTTCAAATATTCATATTTAGAAACAATACCATCGTTCATAATTCTTGGAATTCGGTCTTCCAATTGTTCTAAGGTTTCGTACAAAGCTCCGTTTTTATAAAGTGCATAAATACGTTCGTATTCTTGAACTGGCGAATTTTCTAATTCTAATTTTGCATTCGGATCAAGTAAAACTTTTGTGTATTGCGAATTTGGATGATTTGTTTTTAAATCATTTAAAACCAGTTCTGCTTTTGCTGGATTTAATTTCGAATATATTTTATATAAATGATATTTTGTTGGTTCAATTAACTCTGGATTTGGATTCAAAGTCAATAATTTTTCAAGTCGATCTGCCGCAATTTGATATTCTTGTAAGCGATCACTATAGATTAATCCCAATTGATAATAAGCATTATCACGGTCTTTTTTCATGTCTTTGATATCGGCTGGATCCGTCGGAATTTGCGATAAGAAGAAGTTCGAATTATATCTCATATCTTCTAGATTTTCAGGATTTTTATTTTCCGTTTCTTCCGAGTTATTTTCTGCTAAATCGCTATTCGAATTCGTGTTTGAACTACTACTCGCCATTGATTTCAAACGCCAATTGTCTGTCAATGCACGATCGCCCCATTTTTTCTTAAAATCTTGTTTTGCAGATGCAACTGAATTTTGGGAATAGAAATAAAAATTAGAATTACCGCCCAATCCTAAAGTCGATGCAGATGAGCCAACCTTAGCATTTGCAGCTTTTTCTTTTGCTTCCTGTTTAGCATCTGCTATTTTTCGCTCTTCAATAAATTTATCTACTTGAGCTTTTCTTGCATCAGGAGATAATCCAACTAAATATAAAATACTGTCGTTTTCTTTGATAATTGCTTCAAACTTAACAATATCAATTAAGTTGTTTCTTTTGTGTTTTATGGTTAAATATTCACGACTTTCTGGATTCATGTTTACCATGGTACTATCGTAATATTTTCCTGCCATTTCATATACTTTTTGTTTATAGTATAAGTCAGCTAAGCTTCTGTAATTAGAAACTTTTAAATAATTATTATCTTTAATTTTAGACAGCGATTTATTGTAGTTTTCAATTGCTTTTGGAGAAACGCCATACAAATCATAAAGTGTTCCCATTTGATTATAAATCACATCCTGATACGCACGGTTTTCACGATCTTTAAGTAGTTTGTTATATTCTTTTAAGAAAACTAAAGTATCAACCGTTTTGAAATCTTGATTAGAAAATTTTCCTGCATAAGCATTGATCAAATACGATCTTGGAACTTTGTGATTGTAATCGATTATTCGTTGAAAATTCGCAATTGCAGCTTCTTTATCACCAGTTTTTGAATTTAATTGACCTAAAATATAAGTGTATCTTGCGCGTTCATCTAGATTGTCGGTTAATTCGATTGCTTCTTTAAGCGGAATTTTTGCACTGTCTAAATAATCGCTATAAATATATCCTTGCGCTAAAGTTGCTAAAGCTTCAGATTTTGTTTGATTTTTGAATTTATCATCTCGCAATAATTTCTTTAAATTCTTTATCGCAACATTATAATATTCCAAACGCAAGTTGGTTTTTTCTTTCCAAACTTGAGCATCGTAAAATAAATCACTGTCTGGATATTTCAATAAAATATAATTAAAAGCTTCCAAAGCTGGAACATATCTATTGTCGTGATAACGAGATTTCCCCAACAACATATAAGCTTCGTCCATTTGCGGATTATGTTCTTTACCTGAAATATAAATTGAATGAAGATGAGCTGCTTTAACTGCTTTTTCTTCGGCGCGTTGAAAATTTGGATCGCGTTCTTGTTGAACGATTACAGCATCTTTTTCAGGTTGAATTCTTTCAACAGTTAAGATATTATTGAAATCATCGTGATATTTTGTTTTCAAGGTTTCAATGCCTTCGTCATAAGCCAATTGTCCATTGTACAAAATATTATATTTCGTTGTTGTAGAATGATATGCGCGCGTCATCGCCGTGTTTTTCTTTGTTGAACATGCAATTAGAAACATGACAACAGCAATTACGGCAAAGTATTTATTTATATGTTTTTTCAAGATGGATTGCTTTTTCTTTTTAACTATTTTTTTTAACTTTTAGTATTCAGAATAGTAAAAATACATTACTTTTTAACATAACGAATATTAATCTGTAAAAATAAAAAAATCGTTCCAATGTTTTAGAACGATTTTAGTTATTTTATGGGATAAAATTTTGATTTTCATTTAAAGGTTTTGGATTATAATGTATTCGTTTTTTTTATGTAAATAAAAGATTTATATTTAATAGAAAAAATTTAACGTCTAAAACCATGAAATATTCTTTTTTCTTATTTTGTTTGATGTTACTTTTTAGTTCGTGTGATCCTGATGATTGGATGGATTTGGATCAACATTCTGTAGCTTTAAAGAATGAAAGCAGTGAAGCATTTAGTGTTTATTTTTATGATCAAAATATTGCAGATCCAATAACAGATTTGAAACCTTTTCTGAGAGAAGTAATTGAAATAAATCCTGAGGATTTTGTTGTAAAAACACATACTTATTTTAAACCAGGACCAGGATTTTATTTTTTTAATGACGTTGATAATTTAGCCGATTCATTAGTTATTAAGTTTGCTAATGGTAAAGGATATTATACTTCTAGTTCATCTGGCGAGCCAACAACTGAATATTGGATTAAAGGGAAATCTTCTTTATTGAAAATCTCACCATCTGATTTGTATATGATTAACGATGTTTTTTATTATACAATTACCCAAGAAGATTACGAAAATGCATTTGATTTACCTTAAATTTAAAAGACCTTGATTTTAAAATCAAGGTCTTTCTTTTTGTAAGTATTTTATATCGAAAACAAAGCTTCTAATTCTGCCATAGTATTTTCGTTGGTAATCAAATCTTTTACGATTTTTCCTTTTTCTAAAGCTACAATTCGGTTAGAAACTTCGATGGTGTGTTGTAAATCGTGACTTGAAATTAACATCGTAATTTGTTTTCTATCAGCAATTTCTTTTAATAAATTTTTTAAACGAATTTGCGTTGTTGGGTCAAGGTTCGCAAACGGTTCATCTAAAATTACTACTTCTGGATTTCCGATGAAAGTTGCTGCAATTCCAACTTTTTTCTGATTTCCTTTAGATAAATCTCTGATGTATTTCTTTCCACCTAAAATTTCATCGTTAAAGAAAACTTGAAATGGTTTTACAAAAGCAAGTGTTTCTTCTTTTGATAATCCGCGTAATTCGCCAATGAAATTAAAATATTCATCTGGAGTTAAATAGCCAATTAAAAACGATTCGTCTAAAAATGCATTCGTGAATGTTTTCCATTTTTCTGAAGTATGAATTTCAATTCCGTTCGAAACAATGTTTCCTGTCGAAGGTTGAATCAAATCTAACAATAAACTAAAAAAAGTAGTTTTTCCACCAAAACTTTCTCCTTTTTGAATCTCTAGATGTTCGATGTTTAAAACTCGGTATCCGTTATATATTTTTGAAAGGTTATTTACTTTTATCATAATTTTTAGATTGAACGCTTATAAGCTGCAATTGTTGAATATTTTTCTTTTTTATATACTTTTTCGATTTGTGAGAAGATGTAATTTCTAAATGCGAATCCGATAATTCCAGCTAATGAAACCAAAATATATCCCAATGTTGCATCTTTTATGAAAACACCAATTCCATATAAAAACATAGGTAATAACATTTTAGGAAGTGCTAACAAGATCGATTTTATATTGAAAGCGTTTTTATCTCCCATCAAATTTTTGTTTGTACCTAAATCAATTGGAGTTTTTACGAAAGCTCCGCTTAGCATTACCAAATGTGTGTTTACACCAATATTAAAAATCGCTCCAGCTAAAATCATCAAATAAATATCTAATCCAAATGATAAATAAAACAAAGCTAGAACAACACAAACACATGTTGAGATAACCATTAACCACCATTTTGATTTTAGATAATCGTTATACGTGATTTTCTGCGTCATCATAAACGGATAATAAGACGAATCCCAGCTTGGAATGTAATTTCCGAAATTAAAAATAAATCCTCCGGTAACAAAAATTGATGCAAACATGTGCATTACTGGATTGTTGTACATCGGAACGATATTGGTAAAGAATAGCAATCCATAAAATACAAAGAAGAAACTCATCCACATGGTTGATTTTGAACGTTTATTACGCAACAACATTTTAATATCTAATTTCAAGAAAGTTCCGGTTGTTCCGTATTTATCTAACCATGATAAATTTATGTTTTGAACTTCGTTTTGTTTTGCCTCTAAACCTTTGTCTAAATATAAATTTGCTATATAGTTTTTATATGCTAGATAAATAATTCCGCCCAAGACAATTGCTAATACGGCAACTAAAAATGGATATTCATAAAATGCATTGTAAAAATAAAACGTATAATCTGTAATCGTAATCAATTCGTAATATTGAGCGATTCCAGCAACGATTGCAATTCCAAAAATTACATAGAAAAATGCATCGATTTTATTTAGTAATAAATTAAGGTAATTGTTGAAATATAAAAATAGGATTACAGAAATTGACCAAAATAATAAAGAAAATGAAAATCCTAAGTTAAAAAATAACGTCCCAATTAGTGGTAATATATATAATAGACCAAAAAGATTAAAAATAGAAAATACACTTCTACCTAAAATGTTTTTTACAATTTTTGTTTTTGGAATATTTGTTAGTAATAAAGACCTAATGTTGTTTGTGTTGAATTTTTGAAACATATATCGCAACATCAAATCAGCACCAAAGAAATAAATCATATAACGATTGATTTCCTGAAGTGGATTCATACCTTCTTCTTCAAAAATAAAATAGGTTCCAAATCCAAAAATTAATAAAAAAGCAGCAAACATAACTGCATAAATTCCAACAACTATGGTTAGTATAAGATTTGTAACAAATAATTGTGAACGGAAAAATGCTTTTTTACGTAAATAAAATAGAAGCTTATTCATAGTTTTATAATTTCTTTAACTAATTAGTATCGCTTTTATAAAAATGTTACAATTTTAAAACAAAAAAATCGTTTGATTATCTCAAACGATTTTTCCCTTTTCATAGCAAAACGAAATAATACTGTTATTAATATTATTTCAAAAAAACCAAATCTAAAATCTATTAACTAACACAAACATATTATTTTTCTTAAACACACTTCAAATATACACAAAAAAACATAAAAACAAGAAAAATATTCATTATTTTGTATTTTTAAATGAATATTTATCTAAATGGCAGTTTTAGGAAATTTGATAACTTTGCTCAATTAAATATAAACGATGAAAAAAGATATAGAAATCCCTAAATCAGAACATGTTTTTGTTGCTGTAATCAATGAATGGAATGATGACTTTCAAGAAAACTGTTGGTATGCTTATTTGGTAAATGAAAATGATTCTCCTCTTGAAATGGCTATAATTGTGTCTAGAGCTTTCGGAACAATTGAAGGCGAACAACGTAAAACAGGAATGTTTAGACATGTTTTTGCAGAAGTTGCTGCAAATGGAGCTATAAAAGTTGAGTTACTTGAAAATAATGTTTTACAATTGAATAATGAATTTGTTGTAACTTATTTTCTAAATGGGGTTTTGTATGATAAAACTTTTTTATTCAGAACCAATACAATAAATATTAATGCAATGTCTGATATTTTAAGCATTGACAGAAAAGGAGTCGTAGTAAAATAAAAAAAGGGAAATTTCAATTAAGAAATTTCCCTTTTTTTATTTTATTTATAAATTAATCATTTTTAGGCTTATACATTAACGAAGCAATAATCGAGATTGATAAAACTCCTCCAATAATTGCTAACGAAACTGTTGATTGAAAATGGTAAAATGGCATAATCAACATTTTTGTTCCAATGAAAACTAAAATCACTGCTAAACCATAATGTAATTTTGAGAACATATCCATTGAATTTGCAAGTAAGAAATACAATGAACGAAGTCCTAAAATCGCAAAAATATTTGATGTATAAAGAATAAACGGATCATCTGGAGCAATCGCAAAAATAGCTGGAATACTATCAACTGCGAAAACTAAATCTGTAATTTCGATAACAGCTAAAGCAACGAATAAAGGTGTTACCATTTTGATTCCGTTCTGAACGGTAAAGAATTTATCTCCATCAAAATCAGGTGAAACTTTAAAGAATTTATGAACTAAACGAACACCAATGTTTTTTGACATATTCTCTTCATCTCCTTCTTTTTCAGGTAAAGCTGATTTTATACCGGCAATAATCAAGAAAATACCAAATATAAAAAGAACAACATTTAACTGTCTTGTATCTCCGGTTTCTGGGTTAATTCCTAAGAAAGGTAATGTTATATAAGTAACTTTAATCAATTGAACTCCAGCAAAAATAAAAATTGCACGGAAAAATAATGCTCCTAAAATTCCCCAGAATAAAACTTTATGCTGATATTCTTTTGGAATTTTGAAAAATTTGAAAACTAAAATAAACACAAATAAGTTATCGACCGAGAGTGCTTTTTCAATCCAGTAAGCGGCTTGATATTTAGAGAAGTTATCTGTGATTCCGTGAGGTTTATCTAAAACAAAATAAACAATACCACTAAAAACCATCGATAATGTAATCCAAACGATACTCCAAGTTAAAGCTTCTTTGTTTGAAATTGTGTGTGATTTTTTGTTAAAAACTCCTAAATCTAGAAGTAACATAATAACAACTGCAATTGCAAATCCGCCAATTAACCACGGATGGTTGATCATGTGATCATCAGGTAAATTTTCCATATATTTTAATCTAATTTTTCTGTTAATTTTTTAAACACTTTTTTCGGCTCTTTGCCATTGTATAATATGTCGTAAACGGCATTAATTATCGGAGTTTTTGCTTTTAATTCTAAGTTCATATCATAAGCACTTTTGGTCGCATAATAACCTTCTGCAATCATGTTCATTTCCATCTGAGCAGATTTTACAGTGTAACCTTTACCAATCATATTTCCGAACATTCTATTTCTAGAAAAAAGCGAATAACCTGTTACTAATAAATCTCCTAAATATGCAGAATCGTTTATATTACGTTTCATTTTGTGAACTTGCTTAATGAATTTTTTCATTTCGCGAATTGCATTACTCATCAATAAAGCTTGGAAGTTATCGCCATATCCTAAACCGTGCGCCATTCCGCAAGCAACTGCATAGATATTTTTTAACATCGAAGCATATTCTGTTCCGATGATGTCATCAGAAATTTTTGCTTTGATGTAATGACTTCTTAAACAATTGGCAACAATTTCGGCTTTGTTTAAATCGCCGCTGGCAATTGTAAGATAAGAAAGACGTTCAAGAGCAACTTCTTCTGCGTGACATGGACCAGCAATTACGGCAATGTTTTCTTGAGGAATATCATACGTTTGCATAAAATATTCTCCAACAATAGAATTTGTTTCAGGAATAATTCCTTTGATTGCTGAAATAATAATTTTATTAGAAATATCAGCTGTTAATTTCTGCATCTCTTTTCCTAGAAAAGCTGACGGAACTGCAAATATGATATAATCAGCATAAGAAACAGCTTCATTTATATCATTAGTTAAAATTAATTGGTCGATGTCAAATTCAACAGCGCTCAAATAATTTGGATTGTGTTTGTTAAGTTTAATTTCTTCGATTGCAGACTCACTACGCATATACCACGCAATTTCATCAAGGTTGTGGCATAGCATTTTCGCAATAGCTGTTGCCCAACTACCTCCTCCAATTACTGCAAACTTCGGATTTGTATTCATTTTAAATTGTTTGAAAAGCAAAATTAAAAATTTATAATTGTAAACCTATTATTTTAAAGTTAAGCAATCGATTAAAGTTTTGGTTTATATCGTTTTAACAAAACATTATGTTTTTGTTATATAACAATCAATTATGATTTTACGTTATTAGCTTGTATTAAGTAATTAATATTTTTTTGTTTTTGTTGAAAACGCTCAAGTTATGGTTCTTGAGCGTTTTCTATTTCATAAAAAAAGAATCAACATTTGTAGTTAATTCTTTTCTGTAATATTTATTTTTTGTAGAATAAATTATGATTGATATATTCCCAAACTTTCGGATGTAACATCGGTTGGATGTTTTTACCTTCTTTAATATTATTACGTATAAAAGTAGAAGAAAGTTCAATAATTGGCGCTTCCACTCTTTTTATTCTTGGATGATTTTCGAATTCTTCTGGAATGCTATTTTCTGATATTCTTGGATAAACATAAATATCATAATTCTGCAAAATAACTTCGTAATTCTTCCATTTATTAAACGATTCCAAATTGTCTTCACCCATGATTAAAGCAAATTCGTGTTTCGGAAATTTCTCTTCTAAATGCACCAATGTATTAATGGTATAATTAGGTTGAGATAATTTAAATTCAATATCCGAAGGTTGAATTTTATCAAAATTTTCGGTAGCTAAATGCACCATGTGTAAACGATGATAATCTTCTAACAAATTGGCTTTTTTCTTTAATGGATTATGCGGTGTTATCACCATCCAAACTTGGTCAATGTCGCTATTTTCTGCCAAATGATTTGCAATGATAATATGTCCAACATGAATGGGATTAAACGTGCCGAAATACAAACCAATTTTCATAATTTATTTATTTAAAAAGTCGGTAATTAATTTAAAAGCATCTTGTTTCGCTGTTTCTAAATCATGATTTTCTAAAATTACATCAAACTTTGGAGCTTCGGCGATTTCTCTTTCTGCTTTATCCAAACGCATTTGAATTTTTTCATCACTTTCAGTCTGACGGAAACGCAAACGACGTTCTAATTCTTCAACTGAAGGCGGACTCACAAAAATAGCTAACGTTTGTTCAGGATATTGTTTTTTAATATTTAAACCACCAATCACATCGATATCAAAAATCACGTTTTTTCCTAAAGCCCAAATACGTTCTAATTCGGTTTTTAAAGTTCCGTAATAATTGTCTTTGTAAACTTCTTCGTATTCAACAAAATCATTGTTTTTAATATGTTCTTGAAAATCCGAAGCCGAAATAAAATAATAATCTTTACCGTTAATTTCTCCTTCTCTTTGATAACGCGAAGTTGCAGAGATTGAAAAATCTAATTGTAATTCAGGTTTCGTTAGTAAGTGTTTTACAATCGTGGTTTTACCAGAACCTGATGGCGCCGAAAAAACAAATAATTTACCTGTACTCATGTTTTAAAAGTGTGTTGTTATGTAGCTATTAAAGTACGTTTAAAACTTGTTCTTTAATTTTTTCTAATTCATCTTTCATCTGAACTACTAATTTTTGCATTTCAGAATGATTTGATTTCGAACCCATCGTATTAATTTCTCTTCCCATTTCTTGAGAGATAAATCCTAATTTACGTCCGTTTGCTTCAGAACCTTCAATCGTTTCAATGAAGTAATCTAAGTGATTTGTTAAACGAACTTTTTCTTCGGTAATATCAAGTTTTTCTAAATAATAGATGATTTCTTGCTCGAAACGATTTTCATCAACATTAGCCTGAAGTTCAACTAAATTATTTCGTAAACGTTCTTTTACAATAGCAATACGTTCTGGATCTAAAGCAATAGCTTGATTCATAAAATTACGAATGTTTTCGATTCGATTTCTGAATTCGATTTCCAATTTAGCTCCTTCTTGTCTTCTAAATTCGTTGATGTATTGAAGGGCTTCAGTTATTGCAGTCTGAATAGCTTCCCATTCGTTTTCATCAATTTCTTGACGCTCCACTTTTAAAGAATCCGGCATACGAACTGCCATTTTCATTAGTTCAGTAGCATCTGCATCTGGGATTATATTTTTCATTTGCTCAATATACGATAGTACAATCGGAGCATTGATTTTACTTGAAGTTTCTTCTGCTGTAACTTCTGAAAAAATTGAGAAGTCCACTTTTCCACGCTCTAAATCTTTAGCGATTACGTTACGTAATTCTAATTCTTTCTCGCGAAAAGCCTGTGGAAGACGAACATTTAAATCTAAGTTTTTAGAGTTTAAAGATTTAACCTCAACAGTTATTTTTTTATTTGGAAGTTGCATAGTTGCTTTTCCAAAACCGGTCATTGAATTTATCATACCATTTAAATAAAGCCACAAAGATAATGATTTTAGTTGATTGATTAAATGAAAATTGAAGGCAAAAGAAAAGCGGTATAATCTATTTGTAGTTGAAAGATTTTTTTCCAATTACGAATAGATTAAACCGAGCTTATTATTCTTGAAACAAAGCATTTAAAGCTTGGTGTACTTTATTAAATTTAAAATCTTGAATCACTTTTTCAAAAGCTTCAGAAATTTGTTTGTTCATTAAATTTCCTATACTGCCTTCGTGTGTGTGATTTACTTCTTTTAAAGGTTTGTATGTTCCGTCTTCAATAGCTAAACCAATATTTTTGTAAGCTTCACGGAATGGAACTCCGTTTAAAACTTCGTTATTCACTACCTCAACACTAAATAAGTAATCGTATTTTGTATCGTTTAAAATAGTTTCGTTAATCTGAATATGATCTAACATTAAAACCAACAACTTCATACAATCATTTAACGATTCAAAAGCTGGGAATAAATTCTCTTTCAACAACTGTAAATCTCTAAAATAGCCCGAAGGCAAATTCGTAGTCATTAAAGCGATTTCGTTTGGTAAAGCTTGAATTTTATTGCAGCGCGAACGAATCAACTCCAAAACATCTGGATTCTTTTTATGTGGCATAATACTAGATCCGGTTGTTAAATGATCTGGGAATTTTACAAAAGCAAAATTCTGATTCATATACAACGTAATATCCATTGCCATTTTTGCCATTGTTGCAGCAATACTGCTCATTGCTTGGGCTAAAATACGTTCGGTTTTACCACGTCCCATTTGTGCATAAACCACATTGTAGTTTAATTGTTCAAAACCTAACAAATCTGTTGTCATAGTTCTGTTTAACGGAAACGATGATCCGTAACCTGCTGCTGAACCTAACGGATTTTTATTGGTGATTTTCCAAGCAGCCAACATCAATTCTAAATCGTCGATTAAACTTTCTGCGTAAGCACCAAACCATAATCCGAATGAACTTGGCATAGCAACTTGCAAATGCGTATAACCAGGAAGTAAAACGTTTTTATGTTTTTCGCTTAACGAAATCAACGTATCAAATAATTCTTTTACGTGAAGAACCATTTGCTCGATTTCTGAACGGAAAAACAATTTTAAGTCCACCAAAACTTGGTCGTTACGAGAACGTCCGCTGTGGATTTTTTTTCCAGCTTCACCGATGCGTTCTGTCAACATAAATTCAACTTGCGAATGAACGTCTTCAGCGTGGTCTTCAATCTGAAAATTTCCAGCTTCGATTTCTCGAAATATATTTTTTAATTCTTTTTGAATTTCTTCTAAATCTTCCGAAGTCAATAAACCAATAGATTCTAACATTTGTGTATGAGCTAAAGAACCCAAAACATCGAATTTTGCTAAATAGAAATCCATTTCTCGGTCGCGACCAACGGTAAATTTTTCAACGGTTTTATCTACTTCTGTATTTTTTTGCCAAAGCTTCATAATACAATTTGGTCTAACATTTTAATATACAAAGGAATTCCTTCCTCAATCTCTTTTACATAAATAAATTCATCTGCTGTGTGTGAACGAGCCGAATCTCCAGGTCCTAATTTCAACGAAGGAATACTTAACAAAGCCTGATCGCTTGTTGTTGGAGAACCGTAAGTTTCTCTTCCTAGAGCTATTCCAGCCTGAACAATTGGATGTTTTTTGTCAATACAAGATGGCTTTAATCTTGTTGAACGTGGATGAATTTCACTAATGGTATTTTCGTGAATAATATCCAAAACTTCTTCATTTGTATAAGCATCTGTGATACGAACATCAACTACAAAATCACAACTTGAAGGAACTACATTGTGTTGCGTTCCAGCATTTATCATCGTAACAGACATTTTAATTGGTCCGAACATTTCAGATTCTTTTTCGAATCGATACGTTTGAAACCAATTGATATCTTTTATTGCATTGTAAATGGCATTCTCGCCTTCTTCGCGTGCAGCGTGACCTGATTTTCCGGGTGCTTTACATTCTAAAACCATCAAACCTTTTTCGGCAATAGCCAAATGCATTTGCGTTGGTTCACCTACGATTGCAAATTCTAATTCACCTAATTTAGGAACAACAAATTCCAATCCGTGTAAACCAGAAATTTCTTCTTCAGCCGTAGCTGCAATAACAAAATTATATTTTAAATCTTGTTTGTCGTAATAATGTAAAAACGTTCCGATTAATGAAACCAAACATCCACCAGCATCGTTACTTCCTAAACCAAATAATTTGCCATCAATAATTTCTGCATTGAACGGATCTCGTGTATAATCTCTATTTGGATGAACCGTATCGTGATGTGAGTTTAATAAAATCGTTGGTTTTGATGAATCGAAATATTTATTGAAAGCCCAAACATTATTTAATTCACGATGTGTTTTAACACCGTGATTTTGTAAATATGTATCAATAATTTGAGCGGTTTTATCTTCTTCTTTACTAAAAGATTGCGTTCGGATTAAATCCATTAACAACCCAATACTTCCTTCTATAATCTTTTCCATTTAATGTTTATTTGGTGACGATTGTTCCAGCAAACGCATCTAATAAGTCATTTGCATTTTTAATAATTACCTTTGAAACACCTTTATCAACTGCTTGTAAGGCATTTGTAATTTTAGGAATCATTCCGTCTGCAATAATTTTTTCTTCAACAAAAGTATTAAAATTCAACTCATTAATAGAATGAATCACAGAATTTTCATCACTAATATCTTTTAAAACTCCTTTTTTCTCAAAACTATAAATCAAATCTACTTCATAAAATTGAGCTAAAGCTATTGCAATTGTTGAAGCCACAGTATCTGCGTTTGTATTAAACAACTGGCCTTGACCGTCGTGAGTTATCGCTGAAAAAACAGGAAGATAATTTCTATCTAACAAATCACGTAAAAAATCGGTATTGATGTTTTCTTCAGTGATATCACCCACAAAACCATAATCAACCTCGAAAATTGGACGTTTTTCTGCAACAATTACATTTCCGTCTGCACCAGTTAATCCCAAAGCATTTTCTTTTAAAGCTTGTAGTTTGGCAACAATGGTTTTATTAGTTAAACCAGCATAAACCATCGTAACTACTTTTAGCATTTCGGCATCTGTAATTCTACGACCTTTTACCATTTCTGGATTTAAACCTAATTTTTGACTTAATTCTGTAGCAATTTTACCGCCACCGTGAACCAAAATCTTTTTCCCTGGAATTTGATGAAACAAGTTTAGGAAATCAGTTAACGCTGTTTCGTTATCAATGATGTTTCCACCAATTTTTACAAGTGTTAGTTTTTCCATAGTTGTAATTTTAACCACAGATACACAGATTAAAAAATTATAAATCTGTGAATTTGTGGCAAAATAATTATTTATTTTCTAAAATACGTTTGATAACAACTTGAGCTGCCCAAACGCGATTTCCGGCTTCTTTAACTACTAGTGATTTTTCTGAATCTAGAATATCAGACCCTAATTCCAAATCACGGCGAACTGGTAAACAGTGCATTACTTTAGCATCGTTAGTTATTTTTAAACTTTCTAAAGTTGGCATCCATTCACCTTCTACAGGTAATATCTTTCCGTAATCTTTATAGCTAGACCAGTTTTTAACGTAAATAAAATCGGCATCTTTAAATGCATCTTCCTGATTATAAACCAAAGTTGCTCCTGAAGTAAAATCTTCGTTTAACTCATATCCTTCTGGTTGCGCAATAACAAAATCAACTAAACCTTGCTTCTGAGCTTCACACATCCATTCTGAAAATGAATTCGGAACAGCTTGTGGTAAAGCCTTTACGTGAGGTGCCCAAGTTAAAACAACTTTTGGCTTTTTACCGTTTGGAATATATTGCTGTTTTACTTCATCAAAAGTATAATCACCATTTTCGATAATCGTGATTAAGTCCGTTAAACTTTGTAATGGATGGCGTGTTGCACTTTCTAAACTTACAACTGGCGTATTACAGAATTTCAAAAATTTATTGAATAAATCTTCGCTATAATCTTCTTCAGCATCTTTTAATCCTGGGAAACAACGCAATCCTAAAATATCGCAATATTCACCCATAACCGCAGCTGCTTCGCGAATATGTTCTACAGTTGTTCCGTTCATTACAACTCCATCACGAGTTTCTAATGCCCAACCGTCTTTATCCATATTCATCACCATAACATTCATTCCTAAATTCATGGCTGCTTTTTGTGTACTTAAACGCGTACGCAAACTTGGGTTTAGAAAAACTAATCCCATCATTTTGTGTTTACCCAATGCTTCGTTGGCATTTGGAGAAGCTTTTTCTGATAAAGCTTCTTTTACAATTTGTGATAAATTATCAACATCACCAACCGAAAAGAATTTTTCCATTTATCTTGATTTCAAATTGTTACTATTATTTTAAGTCATAAAGTCAAATGTGATTCAGAACGAGGTAAATAATCTTTTTATTTAGATTTATCCTAGTGTCGGAATGACAGCTCTTTCCTCTTTTTTCTTTCGACTAAAAAACTAATATTTATTTAATTGCATTTTTAATGCTTCTAAAAACATATCTGCTTCTACTTTAGAAACGTTTAATGCAGGTAATAAACGAATTACGTTTGGAGCTGCATAACCTGTAAAGATTTTATTTTCGAACAATAAATTGTCTTTTACAGCTTTTAACTCAGTTGGTAAATCAATTCCAATCATTAAACCTTTACCACGAACTTCAGTGATTTTATCAAATGATTTTAATTCATTCATTAAATAGTTTCCAACTTCTAAAGCATTGTTCATTAAATTATCTTTTTGGATAACTTCTAAAACAGCTAAAGCCGCAGCACAAGCCAAGTGATTACCACCAAAAGTCGTACCTAACTCGCCATGCCAAGGAACAAATTTTTCAGAAATAGAAATTCCACCAATCGGAAAACCATTCCCCATTCCTTTTGCCATCGTGTAAATATCAGCTTCAACACCTGAATAATCTTGCGCATAGAATTTACCTGAACGCCCATAACCACACTGAACCTCATCTGCAATAAAAACAGCATCATACTGCGTAGTTAACGTTCTGATTTTTTGCAAGAAAGAATCTGAAGCTAATTGAATACCACCAACTCCTTGGATACTTTCGATAATTACAGAAGAGATTTCATTACCAAAATCTGCAAATGCTTTTTCTAAAGCTACTTCATCATTAAAAGGTAAGAAAACCACGTTATCAGTTTCGTTAACTGGAGCTACTATTTTTGGATTATCTGTTGCAGCAACCGCTAATGAAGTACGTCCGTGAAATGCATTTTTAAAAGCAACAATCTTTTTGCGTTTGTTGTAGAACGAAGCTAATTTTAACGCATTCTCATTGGCTTCTGCTCCTGAATTACATAAAAACAATTGGTAATTTGCTTTACCAGAAACCTCTCCCAATAAAGTTGCTAATTGCTTTTGAATAGGAATTTCAATGGAATTTGAATAAAAACCTAAGTTTTGTAATTGTTCTGTTAATCTGTTTACATAATGTGGATTGGTATGCCCGATTGAAATCACGGCATGACCACCATATAAATCTAAATATTTTGTTCCGTTTGCATCAAAAACATAAGAACCTTGTCCTTTTTGAATTTCGATTGCATTTACTGGATATACATCAAATAATTTCATTCCTTAATCTGTTTAATGTCTTAATGTCAAATGTCATAAAGAGCTCTTAATACTTAATACTTTTATCTTAATTCTTGTTAGAAAACAACCGCTTTCAATTTTAAACCTGCAGTTTCTTCTAAACCGAACATTAAATTCATATTCTGAACAGCTTGTCCGCTTGCACCTTTCAATAAATTATCAATAACAGAGAAAATTGCCAATTTGTTTCCGTGTTTCTTTACGTATAACAAACATTTATTTGTATTCACTACTTGTTTTAAATCGATATTGGTTGCAGATACAAACGTAAACGGATGTTCTTTATAATATTCTTGATATAATTTTACAGCATCTTCTTCAGACAAATCTGATTTTAAATAAACCGAAGCAAAAATTCCTCTTGAGAAATCGCCGCGTTGTGGAATAAAATCAATTTCTTGTTCAAAATTTGGTTGTAATGAAACCAAGCTTTCACCAATTTCATTTAAATGTTGATGTTCGAATGCTTTATAAACCGAAATATTATTGTTTCTCCAACTAAAATGTGAAGAAGTACTTAATCCTTGACCAGCACCTGTTGAACCAGTAATTGCATTGATATGAATATCATCATTCAATAAATTTGCAGAAGCTAATGGCAATAAAGCCAATTGAATAGCTGTAGCAAAACAACCAGGATTAGCAATATAATTAGCAGTTTTAATTTGCTCGTGATTCATTTCGGCTAAACCATAAACAAATCCGTTGGCATTGGCAGCTAAACGATGGTCTTGACTTAGGTCGATAATTTTAATGCTTTCGTTAAACGGATTGGCATCTAAGAACTTCTTAGCATCACCGTGCCCCACACATAAAAACAACACATCGATATCTTGTGATAATTCGTTGGTAAACAACAAATCGGTTTCACCAATCAAATCAGTATGTACTTTATATAATGGATTCCCAGCATTACTATTACTGTGTACAAAAGCAATTTCTGCATTGGGATGATTTACTAAAATACGTAGCAATTCACCACCTGTATAACCTGCACCACCAATTATTCCAACTTTTACTTTCTTCATTACTTTATATTTTCAAAAAAAGGCAGAAGCCAAAATGAACTTCTGCCTTAAAGTAGATAAAATTTATTTGTTGTTTACTTTATGCCAAATAGAAACTTGGTTTCCAAAAATTTTCGAGAATCCTTTAACGTCATCACCTGTCCAAGAATTATTCATCTCACCGTAAGTACCAAATTTGCTTGACATTAAATCGTTTTCAGATTCAATACCAATTACCGTGAAATAGTTAGGTTGTAATTGAACAATAACGCGTCCGTTTACTGTTTCTTGAGACGATTGTAAGAAAGCCTCGATATCACGCATCACAGGATCGTGGAATTGCCCTTCGTGTAAGAAGTTACCATAAAAAGCTCCTAATTGATCTTTCCAAGACAATTGCCATTTTGTCAATACGTGTTTCTCTAACGTGTGGTGCGCTTTTACAATAATGATTGGTCCAGCAGCTTCAAATCCAACACGTCCTTTAATACCAATGATTGTATCACCTACGTGAATATCACGACCAATACCATAAGGCTGTGCGATATCTTGTAATTTTTGAATCACTTCAACAGAAGTCATTGTTTCACCATTTAAAGCAACTGGCTCACCTTTTACGAAATCAACAGTTACTTGTTCAGTCCCTGATTTAGAAATTGGAGTTGGCCAAGATTCTTCAGGTAAATATTGGTTAGAAGTTAAAGTTTCTTTACCTCCAACAGAAGTTCCCCAAAGACCTTTATTGATTGAATATTTTGCTTTTTCTGCGTTTACTTCGACACCGTGCTTATGTAAATATTCAATTTCTGCTTCACGAGATAATTTTAAATCACGAATTGGAGTAATTACTTCAACATTCGGAACTAAAATTTCGAAAATCATATCAAAACGTACTTGGTCATTTCCTGCACCAGTTGAACCGTGAGCTACACATTCTGCTCCGATTTTTTTAGCGTAGTTTGCAATAGCTGTAGCTTGGCAAACACGTTCTGCACTTACAGATAATGGGTAAGTTGCATTTTTAAGTACGTTTCCGAAAATTAAATATTTAATACTATCGTTATAATAGTTTGTAGTTTCATCGATAACATTATGAGACGCTACACCTAAACTTAAAGCCCTTTCTTCGATTTGTTTTAATTCTGCTTCATCAAAACCACCTGTGTTTACAACCACAGAATGTACTTCTAAATTTAAATCTTTAGCTAAATAGATGCAGCAAAATGAAGTATCTAAACCTCCACTGAATGCCAAAACAACTTTCTTTTTACTCATTTTAATACGTATTGATGTTTATACAAATAATGTTACGATTTTACTACCTTTCAACTTCATTACCAATCGTTTAAGCAATGAAGATTTTTTATGCATATTTTTTAAACGCTCTTTCGCTTTTGTTTTTTCTTCGATTTTGCGTTTTAATTCTTTTTCTTTTTCTGCTGGATCCCAAAGCATAGCTGTACACAAACAATTGTTACGTTCCTTACTTTGTAAGATTTGGAAATTGACACAAGAAGTACATCCTTTCCAGAATTCTTCATCTTGCGTTAATTCAGAATAAGGAACTGGTTCGTAACCTAAATCCGAATTAATTTTCATAACCGCCAAACCAGTTGTTAATCCAAAAATTTTAGCATCTGGATATTTTTCACGTGAAAGCTTGAAAACTCCGTTTTTAATAGATTTTGCCAAACCACATTTTCTAAATTCTGGATTTACTATTAACCCTGAATTTGCTACGTAATTTCCGTGACTCCAAGTTTCGATATAACAAAAACCTGCCCAACGACCATCTTTATGAAGTGCGATTACCGATTTTCCTTCTTTCATTTTGTTTGCGACGTACTCAGGTTTTCTTCGGGCAATTCCCGTTCCTCGAGCTTTTGCTGATTCAAACATTTCATCACAGATTTGCTCTGCGTAACCCATATGCGATTCATTCGCTGGTATGATAATAAAATCCGATGGTTTATTCATTTGGAAATTATGGCTGGTCAAAATAATCTGAACAAAACACACGTATAGTGTAATGTTTCAATTAATATTATTAATAAAATTGTTTTTAAATGTTTAGCTAAACTAAGCCGTTTATGCTAAAAGACATTTCGAAAAGTGTTCGAAAATCAAGCCCTGGCCCTTATAGGCGAAAAGGGAGAAGTGGTATTCACACAACGTCGCAACATAGCTTGGATGCTATATTGGTCGAATAAAATATTTGTGTGAATTGAAATCATTTCCTTTTAGATGAAATTTTATGCTGCAAAGTTATCTAATATTTTTTTTAAAAAACAAGAAAAAAAGCTTTTTTTAACTTATACATACATTTGTAAATCAATAAATTACAAACATTTTTTTAAAACATTCACATAAAACAAACAAAGATATTATTTGTGATTTTTTAAAGAAATCATTTTTTTAAAGACAAAAAAACCGACATTCAAAAAAATATCGGCTTCAACTTATATATATTTTAATAATTTAAAAATTATTAACAAAAATAACATTTTAAAATAATCAATTTTAAAACATCATTTTAATGTTTTATTTTAAGAAAAGATTAACCTATCAATTCTCCTTCAGAAACTTCTTCACCTTTAAAGAAAGGAAACACATCAACAATCGGCGATTCTGAAATTGCAGGAATCGTAAATTCACCCATTGTGTTTTGCATCACTTGCATCGTATTATCAAAAGCTTCTTTAACATCATTGGCTTGAATTAACAAATAAAAACTTGTTTTACGTTCTTTTCCACTTTCTTCATCATAAGCTAAAAGAGAAACTTTAGATTTAAACCAACGATCAGAGTTTTCGAAATTATGAATTTCAGCAAAATTTGCCACTTTGATGTTTACAATTTTAAATTCTTCGCTAACAAAAGCAGCCATTTCTGTATTGATTCTAGATTCTGCTTCGGTGAACGAAAGCGCATCAACCAAATAAGGTTCAGAAACTACTTTTTGAACTCCACTTTCATCTATTTTTCTATATTTAACTTTGCATTCGTACCAAGTTGCACTCATAATTACTTTTATTTTTAAGGAACGCAAATATAGATTTTAAAGAAAAAGTAATAGACAAAAACAACAAATAGATATTCACAATTTGAGATTTTACCTCTAAATAACTAACAATTAATAATGTATCAAAGCTTGTACATCATAACCTTTCAATTTTTCTTTTCCGTTTAAGAAATCCAGTTCCATTAAAAAATTACATTGTACGATTTCACCACCAGCACGTTCAATTAGTTTACAAACTGCAGCAGCAGTTCCTCCAGTTGCCAAAACATCATCGTGAAGCAATACTTTTTCTCCAGGTTTTATCGCATCGATATGCATTTCTAAGGTATCTGATCCGTATTCTAATTCGTAAGATTCTGAAATAGTATCAAAAGGTAATTTTCGCGGTTTGCGCACTGGTACAAAACCGGCATTCAATTCTTGAGCTAAAAGCGTTCCGAAGAAAAAACCTCTACTTTCTACCCCAACAACTTTATCAATTTTTTGTCCGTTTAATTTCTCAACCAACAATTTCAAAGCTTCTTTACGAGCTTCAACATCATTTAAAAGTGGCGTAATATCTTTAAATCCAATTCCTTCTTTTGGGAAATTTTGAATATCTCTGATAAATGATTCTATTTTCATAATCAATTATTTTACAATTTTATTAATTTGATTCACAACCATTTCTGGTAAAATCGTGCGCATAGCATTTTCGTAACCTGGTACAATTTTATTTCCGTAAATAGATGTTGGAATTAACGGATATTGATTTCTGTCTGCGGTTAACGAATTTATTTCAGGTTGATTGAAGGGTACAAAACCTGCAAACGGATGAGTTTGCCCCCAAAGCGAAACCACCGGAATTCCGTACATTGCAGCAATATGTGCATTTCCAGAATCCATTGAAAGCATTACATCTAAATTTTGAATCACAGATAATTCTTCCTGGAAAGAAAGTTTTCCTGCCAAAACAAAAACATTATCAATTTGTTGTTGCATTTGGTTTAACAACTCAATTTCCTTGTTTCCTCCACCAAATAAAAAGATACGATAATTCTGATTTTCTGACAAAATTTGAATCACTTCTTCCATTAAATCTTTTGGATAGACTTTAGAATCATATTGTGCAAAAGGTGCAATTCCAATCCATTTATGTTCTTTATTTTCGACTTTAGAAATAATGTCTTCGTTTAGAATTGGTTTAGTTGGAAAAATCGGATTTTGTAACGAAACATTAAATCCTAATTTCTGTAAGGTTTCTAAATGACGATTTACCATTGATTTTACTGGAGCAAAAACTTTATTTTCTGTACGAGTTAAGGCTTTCTTTTCATCACGTCCTTTATCTGTAAAAGCAACTTTTGTTCCTGATAAAGCAAAAAAAGTTCGAACAATTTTTGAACGTAAAACATTATGAAAATCGGCAAAACAATCCACTTTCAGCTTCTTTAAATCGGTAAACAATCGATATAAACCTAAAAATCCTTTATGCCGATTATTTAAATCAACAGCAAAAAATTCGAGATTAGGAATATGATTGAAAAATGGCTTAAAAAACGGACGAGAAACCACGGTAACTTTCACTTCTGGATATTGCGAAACCAAAGCAGAAATAACCGGAACCGTCATTGCAACATCGCCCATTGCCGACAAACGCATTATTACAATATGTTTCATTATTCTGTAAATGCGTTTAAAACGGTTATTGAAAATCGGATGAATGTGTTATATCCGTATGCAAAAGAAAGCAACGGAACCACAATCATAAATAGAATTAAATATTTCCAAGGTTTGGAAGTTTTATTTCCGATTAGCTTCACAAATGAATATAATAAAAGATAATAAACACTTAAAAAACCTAATGGCAAAAGTAATACTTGAGCATACGGATTGAAGAACGACCAAATTACAGCACCAGCAATCACCAATAAAATGGTAAATATTAAAATCGAAATGGTTTTTGAGATTTTTTCCATAAATAAAAAAAGACTTTCTAAATCGGAAAGTCTTTCAAAGTTACTATTTTTTGTTCTGATATAAAACAGGGTTCAAATCATCGTCGTTGTACATTTTCATTTGCTTGTACACTTTCATATATTTATCACCGTTTTCGATATCAGTAATTAATTGACTGATTGAAGCGAACATATCATTTTTTTGGTCTAATAACACATCTAATTTCGCTTGACATTTTACTCTATGTTCCTCAGAAGCTGTTTCACGAGTTGCTTCTTCGTTCATGTGATAAATTTTTAAAGCTAAGATAGATAGACGATCGATTGCCCAAGCTGGACTTTCTGTGTTGATTTTAGCATCTGCTTTTACAACAACATCTTTATATTTATCTAAGAAATAACCATCAATATATTCAACCATATCTGTACGAACTTGGTTAGAAGCATCGATTTTTCTTTTTAAATCTAAAGCCGCAACCGGATCAATTTGTGGATCACGAATAATATCTTCATAATGCCATTGAACTGTGTCAACCCAGTTTTTTGCGTATAATAAATGTTCGATTGTTCCTTTCTCGTAAGGATTATTTATAGACTGATAAACATCATCAAATTTGTGATAATCAGCAATACTTTGCTCAAATATTGGAAATGCGAATTCTGCAAACATGGTTAAAAATTTTATTTACAAATATACTTTTTATAACTTTATAAACTCAAATTTTTATACAAAAAACCATGCATATTCACTATATATCAGAGCAGAATAGTATTCTAAATCACTTTTTAGCGCAACTTAGAGATGTAAACATCCAAAAAGACAGTATGCGTTTTCGTAAAAACATCGAACGAATTGGTGAGATTATGGCTTATGAATTAAGTAAAACCTTACCATATAAAGAAGTTGCCGTACAAACTCCACTAGGAATTAAAAATACAACAACCATAAAAGACAATGTGGTTTTATGTTCAATTTTACGTGCAGGATTGGCACTTCATACTGGTTTTATGAACTTTTTTGATGATGCTGAAAATGGTTTTGTTTCTGCATCTAGAATTCACGGAAATAAAGAAATCAAAGTAGAATATCAAGCAGCTCCGTCTTTTGAAGGAAAACATTTATTGTTATTAGACCCAATGTTAGCAACCGGGCATTCTTTAGTAGCGGTTTACAACAAACTACTGACAGAAGAAACACCTAAAGAAATTCATATTTGTGTGGTTATTGCTGCTCCGGAGGGAATTAAGTACTTGCAAGAAAACCTTCCAGATTATTGTCATTTATGGGTTGCAACTCTTGATGATGGATTAAACGAAAACAATTACATTATTCCTGGATTAGGTGACGCAGGAGATTTAGCTTACGGTGAAAAATTATAATTGCGTAATAAAAATCCAAATACTAATTCCAAGAACGCTTACCAAAGTTAATTCTTTCATCCAATTCTTTGCTAAGCGTTCCATATAATTTGCACCTAGAATAGACAAGGGGAAAAACGTATAAACCAACAAACTATTCATTTTGTGGTCAGAAAGTACATAAATCGAAACCCCTACTAAAAAGGACACAAGTAACAAATTATAGATTGCATGTAAACTTATAGGTAATTTCCTAATTTCTAAAACTTGAGAAAAAGCAAACAAACAAGCGATTGAAGTAAATAGTGCCAAAGCTATATTTTGATAAATATTTTCGAAATAAGTAAAATTAAAACTAACTACAGCGTGATCTTTCCAATAATTAATAAAAGAAATATCAGCATATAAAGTATAGGTATAAAACAAAATACTTACCGAAAACAACGAAATGAAAGGAATAAACCAATTTCGATAATCTTCTGAAACAAACCAAAGAATCGCAAAATACAACAGAATTATAAAAAGAATACTCCAAAAATGAAATAAGGAAGCGATTAAAATTAAGAAAGCAGCGTCAAAAATCTTTTGTTTTACATCTCGTAACGAATGAAGTGAAAAAATCCTACGCAATGCCAGCAAAACAAAAAAATTGGCAACAATAACTTCATTATTATCTAGAATAGTAGAAAATAGGATAAAAAAACAAGTGTAAAAAAACAACGAATACAAATTTTGATTCGCTAATTGATTTTTAAAAGTTATGAATTGAACCACAAAAACAGACAATCCCAAAACTAAAAACAAAATAATTTTATTAACCAAACTAAAACTACTTGTTGACCAAGAAAAATCAGTAAACAAATTCACTAAATACACCAATAACAGAGCTATGGTAATTAAAAAATAGTTGATTGGCCTGCTTTTAGAAAAAAGATTTGTTAACATGTATAATTTTTTTATTATTTATGTAAATAACTTGTTGATAAAATTATTACTTTTGTAGCAAAGTTACTATTTAACTTTTCTCATTCAGCAATTATTTAATAACAATATTATGTGGACATCTTTATTTGAAGGACTAGGTAGTTTTTTTACCGATTTTTTAATGGTACCATTTTTATGGCTATCTAAAGTAGAAAATGCAAACTGGTGGTTAGGTAATATCATTACATTTATTTTCATCATCATTTCTATTATTGCATTCTTCTATTGGATTAAGCAATTACAAATTTTCGAAAAATCTGGCGAAGATGTGCAAGATACAACAGCACATTCTTTCTTAAAATAATATACCTAAGTCACGATTCCGTCGTGACTTCTTTTTTATACAAAAATAATGACAATTAAAACCTACCAATCATACAATTTCCCATTTGAACTAAAAAAAGAAATTGTCGATTTTTTATTCACGCATCTTGAACAATTTGGAGATAGTAAGGAAGTAATTACTAAAGCACTAAACTATATTGTTGACAAGGGCGGACATTTAGTTCTTTGCCTTGAAAAAGAAGAGATAACAGGTGTTGCAGTAATTAATCACACACACATGGATAGTTATATACCTGAAAACATTTTAGTTTATTTAGCAACTGATTTAAATCGTCGAAGAACTGGAATTGGAACTTTGATCATGAAAGAAGTTTTAGATGTTTGCAGAGGAAATATTCTTTTGAGAATTGACGCTCATAATCCAGCAATTAAACTTTACGAAAAATTCGGATTCACAAATCCATATTTAGAAATGGTTTTAAAAAGATAAATACCTTTTTAAGAAAAAATTAAACATGTTTTTTTAAAATATTTAACCCCGAAAACTTTATTTTTCGGGGTTTGTTTGTTTTTACTTTGTTGTCAAAATGTTAAATGATAAAATTGATTTCATTTTAAAATGTTAATTAGCAAAAAAAATTAACATGAAAGAAAAAGTTTTGAATTTCATCAAACTGTATTTTAGTATTTACTTTATACTATTTATTTTCCCATTTCCACTTTTTGGATTTCCGATTATTGTAGATAACTTTTTTATCTGGTTTGGTCAAAACATACTCGGTTTAGATTTTGTAAAACAAGTAAGTACTGGAAGTGGCGATACCGTTTTTGATTTTGTAAAACTCGTTTTTGTTTTAATACTAGCTGCTATTATTACCATTGCTTTTATGTTTATAAAACCATCATTTCGAGAAAAAGTTACATCAATTTCAATTATTTATTCAAGATTCTTTCTAAGTTGTATGTTACTTAGTTACGGATTTGCAAAGTTTGCTGATGGGCAATTTGGATTACCAAGTTTATTCAGATTAGAACAAAGTATTGGAGAAATGTCACCAATGGGAATTTTATGGACATTTATGGGGTCATCGCCTGCGTATTCAGCATTTGCAGGTGTTTGTCAAGTAACAGCAGGTGTTTTGTTGCTATTCCGAAGAACTTATGTCTTTGGTGCTTTAGTAGCTTTTGGAGTTATGACAAACATTGTAGTTCTAAATTTTTGTTATGATGTTCCTGTAAAGATTTTTTCAACCAATTTGACCTTAATTTCCTTGTTTATCATTCATAATAATTGGTCACAAATTTTGATGTTTCTTATCGGGAAACCATCCAAAATTAATTTTGTTGGTTTTAGATTCAATAAAAAATGGCTACAAATAACAAGTAAAGTCTTAATTGTATTATATATTTTAGTTATAACTGTTGGGATGTCAATGTCTCGAATAATCAATACAGAAGAAAATGTAAACGAGAAATTCTTTGCTGTTTATAAAAATGAAAACCAATCAACTGATAGTTTGACATTAACCAAAATGATAATCGACGATGGTTATGCTCAAATATTTTATAAAAATGACACTGTAGTTTCTTGGGATTTTAAATTTGATGAAAAAGAAAACACAATGTTTTTTAAAGCAGCCGATTCAACAAAAACAGATATCAAGTTACATTTTAAATTCATTGAAAATAATAAAATTGAATTTTTAGATTCAGAAAAGTCTTTAGGAAAATTCAGCATAACTAAAAAAGAAGATTTCGAATTACTAAAACAAGGTTTCAATTGGACGAGCGAATATCCGTATAACAGATAATAATATTCTATATCATAAAGGAACACTCTTAATTTTTTTAGGGTGTTTTTTTTGTTAAACCACGATACAAACAAATGATGTTAGTTGGTTAAAATAACTTCAAATAACAAATCTTTATTAATAGAATTATCTAATATTTCCCATTGACTTCTTTTATAATTAAATTCAAAAATTCCATTATTGTTTTTTGATTCTTCTCTCCAAATTAGCGGAAAGCATCCATTTTCTTTTAAATTATGATCATTTATAATCCATTCTACAGCAATAAAAAATCCTTCTGAAGGAACTTTTATATTGTATTCCTCGAGTTGAATTGATGAAATAGAATATGACTTTCTACCTTTGCCAATTTTATTTGCTTTTCCTGTTTCTACAATTATATCTTCATCATTAATTAATTGATTTGGCTTACCATCTTTACTGTCAAATATTTTTATTTTAAAATTCACATTATCTTTATAACTTGTTGTTAGAATACTCAACTTTTTTAAAAAACAAATTTCTGTGTTTTTATCAAGATTAATTTGCTTAGCAATTAAATATGGTTCAGAATATTTCCCTATATAACCAGAAATTACATTTTCATTATTGACATTCCCAATCTTAATTTCTTTAGTTCCTAGTCGTGGAATGATAATTATTTCCTCTAAAGTTTCAGCTTTATCATTCAAATAAATAACAGAGGTTTCCAAACTTGTTTGAATGATTTCATAACCAATCGATTCAATTATAAATGTTTCGGTTTTCAAATCTTCAGGAATCGTAAAACTTCCATCACTTTCAGAATTGATTTTGAAAGTTCCTTTATCATTATAAATAGATGCATAAGCAACCGGATTTTCAGTTGTTTTGTCTTTTAGATAAAAGGTTTGTTGCGCAAAAGCCGATACTGATAGAAATAAGAAAAACAGGATTGGTTTCATGATTTTAATTTTTAAATATTAAACGTTAAACTAAAAAACTATTGCGCATCCAAAGCTTGTAAAGCAAAACTTCCTAGCCAATGACTTCCCATATAATCGTCATTTGAAATATTCGGAAATGCAACATTAAAATGTTTATCTGCTATTGGTTTTAAATGATTCAATTCGGGTAGTTTTTTTGCTATTTGAAACAAACAGGTAGCTCGACTGAAATTTAAACCATCTAAATGTACCAAATGCCCATCGGTTCTATCAGAAACTTTTCCAACTTCTAAATCGAAATTTTTATCAAACAATTGTGGTAAGAAGCCGTTTAACCAAGTTTTATATTCGGCTGTTGGTAAAACTTTACTCATTAACCAAGCTTCTTGCAAACAAGGCGATAGAAAATCGTGACCACTTGGCTCATAAACAATCGGACAGTTTTTATCATTCATAAAAAGTGCTTTTGCTTTAGATTCAATAGCTTCTTTAAGTTTTGAATTTCCAATCGTTTCGGCATATTCTAAACTCAAAGCCATTCCAAAAGCTGTATTATCGTGTGTTCCGGTTCTAATTGGATAATTTAATTTTGGAAGATATTCTAAATAACGTTCTGTAAAAACCGTTTCTAAAGGTTGTAAGTTTTTGTACCATTGTTGTGCTTTTGGATTATCTTTCCAAGTATAAAGTTCTTCTTGAAGCTTAAAATACCAAGCCCAACCATAGGTTCGTTCAAAAGTTTTGTTATGTGGTTCATCGAAGAAAGCTTTTTCTATAGCAACATTTTCTGGAGTAAAAACTCGAGTTAATAACGAATCGATTTGTCCGTTTTTATCCAATTCTGGGAATTGTTTCCAAAGCTTTACAACCGACCAATAGCCGTGTGCTGATGAATGCCAATCGAAACATCCGTAAAAAATGGGACGCAATTGTTTTGGAGATTTTAGTTCGGCATCAGAAGCTAGAACTTGTCCTAATTTATTCGGATATTCAACTTCCAAACAATGCAAAGGCAGTTCAATTATTTTTTGAGCTTCAGCTAATTCCAACTTTAAATTAGAAGCCGATGAAACTTCAACTTCTTCGATAACTTCCTTATTTTGACAGGCAATAAAAAAACCTGAAATCAATAACACAGAAATAATTTTTTTCATAATAGAAAAGTTTTTCTAAAGATAAACAAAATCATAAATATTAAAATAATTGAGATTAAAAAAGCCCCGAATAGAAAATACTATTCGGGGCTTATATTAAGAATTGCTTCTTATTAGTTTGCTAAGATATTAATCTTATTATCTTTTAATTCTAGAGTTCCAAAGTCGATTGGTAAATAGTATGTGTTAGCATCTATTTTCTCGAATTTACTTTCGAATTGTGGAGCAAATGATAAGTTGTTTCCAACGATTTTGATATTTCCTTTAGCTAATAAAGAAACGATCGGCGCGTGGTTTGACAACATTTGAAACTCACCATCTATACCAGGAACAGAAACCGAAATAACTTCTCCTGTAAATAATGTTGCTTCTGGCGATACTATTTCTAAAATCATAGTTTACAAATTTTACTATTAATCTTGCAAAAGCAAGTTTAAAAGTGATTATACTTCAGCTAACATTTTTTCTCCAGCTTTAATAGTATCTTCGATACTACCTTTTAAGTTGAAGGCTGCTTCTGGTAAGTGATCTAATTCACCATCCATAATCATATTGAAACCTTTGATTGTATCTTTTATATCAACTAATACACCTGGAATACCAGTAAATTGCTCAGCAACGTGGAATGGTTGAGATAAGAAACGTTGTACACGACGAGCTCTTGATACAGATAATTTATCAGCTTCTGATAACTCTTCCATACCTAAAATCGCGATGATATCTTGTAACTCTTTGTATTTTTGTAAAATCATTTTTACTCTTTGAGCACAATCGTAATGTTCAGCACCTAAAACTTCTTTAGATAAGATACGAGAAGTAGAATCTAATGGATCTACCGCAGGATAAATACCTAACTCAGCAATTTTACGAGACAATACTGTTGTTGCATCTAAGTGAGCAAAAGTTGTAGCAGGAGCAGGATCCGTTAAATCATCCGCAGGAACGTAAACCGCCTGAACTGAAGTAATAGAACCAGTTTTTGTAGATGTAATACGCTCTTGCATTGCACCCATCTCAGTTGCTAAAGTTGGTTGATAACCTACTGCAGAAGGCATACGACCTAATAATGCAGACACCTCAGAACCAGCTTGAGTAAAACGGAAGATATTATCAACGAAGAATAATACATCTTTACCTTGACCGTCACCAGCACCATCACGGAAATATTCAGCGATAGTTAATCCAGATAAAGCAACACGTGCACGAGCTCCTGGTGGCTCATTCATCTGACCGAATACGAAAGTAGCTTTAGAATCTCTCATACCTGGTTTGTCAACTTTTGTTAAATCCCATCCTCCATTTTCCATAGAGTGCATGAAATCTTCACCATATTTGATAATTCCTGATTCTAACATCTCACGTAATAAATCGTTTCCTTCACGAGTTCTTTCACCAACTCCTGCGAATACAGATAAACCACCGTGACCTTTAGCGATGTTATTCATCAACTCTTGAATCAATACTGTTTTTCCAACACCAGCACCACCGAATAATCCAATTTTACCTCCTTTAGAATAAGGAGCAATCAAATCGACTACTTTGATACCTGTGTATAAAATTTCTGAAGATGTAGACAAATCTTCGAATTTTGGAGCTGGTCTGTGAATTGGCAAACCATTTTCTCCTGTTTTTGGAAGATTCCCTAATCCGTCGATAGCGTCTCCAATTACATTAAATAAACGTCCAAATACATCTTTACCAATTGGCATTTGTATTGGAGTTCCTAATGCAACAACCTCGTGACCACGGTTTAATCCATCTGTTGAGTCCATAGAAATGGTACGAACAGTGTCTTCTCCAACGTGAGATTGTACTTCTAATACTAATTTAGAACCATCTACTTTAGTGATTTCTAATGAATCGTAAATTTTCGGAAGTTCAGCATTCGTAGTATCAAAAACTACGTCAACAACTGGCCCGATAACTTGTGCAACTTTTCCTGTAACTTTAGACATTGCTTATGTTTTTATTTAACAGCTATTTATCGTTTATGAAAAAACCTCTTTTTTCAGAGTGCAAAGATAATTTTTTTTATCTGAAAAGGAAAGTTTTTTATTGTATAATTTCTGTTTTTTTGATTTATGCGTTCGTTTTATTAATTATATGTTAATAAAAATTACACTTTCTAATCAAACATGAAACTAAATAAACTTTTTTGAATATACAATCGTTAATATTTTGGAGTAATACTTACAATTAAAATAAAGAAGATTTACAAAAAGCGATATTAAGAATCTAATTATCAAGAGTAAAAAGCCAACCTTTACCTACACCACCAAAATCCGGAAAACAATTTAAAATCATGATCAAATTCATAATCTCTTTTCTTATCATCCACATAATTTGAAACAATAAAAAGTTCTTCTCTCATTTTATTTGTTTGATTGATGTCTTTAAAATTTGAATAATCCGTAAATAAATTCAACCGATATACCCCTTTAAAATTTACCGCACCACAATAACTGGGGTAATCATTTCGTTGAGTTCGGAACATATTATCATAAATCAATCCTACATCTCGTGGATGAATATTCCCTTTTTTAACTTCATCTAATAGAATCTTATGATATAACTTATATGAACAATCATTATGCACAAACATTACTAACGACCATTCTTGAGCTAAACCTTTTTCATTTGAATTCATATAAAAAAGATTTTTAGCATCTTTTCTTTGTTCATAAAGATCCAGATGAGGTTTGTTGATTTCTTTAAAAATAGTGCTATCAGAAATACCTAACAAACGTTCCCCTGGGAATCCTTTTGCTAAAGTAAGATATATTAGTTTATCGGTTGTTTTTAAAATATTGATTTGATAATTGTTTTGACTTTTCGTTTTTTGATCTTGAATAGCCATTTTATAAATTTGATCTAAATAATTAAAATTAATTTTAGAGAGGTAAATTTTTCGCTTTTCAGCATATAAAGATTTTAGTTTTTTATCTTGAGATAACTGAGGTAAAACTTTTGCAAACAAAGGATAGCTTTTAAGATGTTCTAACTTCAAACCGTATTCAAAAGCCTGTTCGATATATTTTTGATAGGGTTTATCAGAGAAAATCGAGATTTGAGCTGCATTCACTAAATCTTTAACGAAAATATAATCATAAGCCCCAAAAACCTTATCATAATAATAAAGTGCACTATCTGTCTGACTTTGCAAAAAAAATAATTCTTCCGCTTTATTGATATCCTTATGATACTGAATGTAATCTTTTTCTTGAGCAATTGCGGTTAAACTAAAAAAGAAAAATAATATGATATTTCGCATAGTTGAAATTTAATTTAAAAACACCACAAAACAGGTTAAAAAAATTTTACCTATATTTTATTAAATACACAAGCTCAAAGTTTTTATCAATCTACTTTAAAATTTTACACAGAAAAGAGAACTTCTCCTTTTGGACACATAAAACTATATTTGTGAGTATCAACATCGAAAATCACATAATACATACCATCATATATTTTTCCATCAACAAAACACATGGTTCCATATTCATTTCTTGCAATTTTTTTTAAACCCAAGAAATTTCTAAAACTAGGGTTATCAACTCTAAATAAATTAAATTTTTTCATAAATAAACCATATTTAATTAAAAAAAATATTCAATAATTAACTTTTAGCATCTTAATTAGAAAATACAAATTTAAGTAAATTAAATTAACAATTTTAATAAATAATAACAATAAATTAAGTTAAAAAAATATATTTAAAAACAAAACAAGATTTCATAAGATAAAACAGATATAAAAAGCAAAAAAGAGATAACCATAAAAAAGAATACAAAGAATTATAGAATTTGGAAAAATAAAAAATAGGATTACCTTTTTAAGATAATCCTATTTTTATGTATAGTTTATTACAATCTATTCAACCGTAACCGATTTAGCTAAATTTCTTGGCTGATCCACATTACACTCTCTCATTACCGCAATATGATAAGACAATAACTGTAAAGGAATTGTAGCAATAATTGAAGTTAAGGCCTCTGTAGATTCAGGCATTTCGATGATATGGTCAGCTAATGCTTTTACTTGCGTATCACCTTTAGAAACCACAGCAATGATTTTTCCACTACGTGCTTTAATCTCTTGAATATTACTTACTACTTTATCATAATGATTTTGATTTGGAGCAATTACAATAACTGGCATTTGTTCATCAATCAATGCGATTGGACCGTGTTTCATTTCTGCTGCTGGATATCCTTCTGCATGGATGTAAGAAATTTCTTTTAATTTTAAAGCTCCTTCTAATGCAACAGGATAATTAAATCCTCTTCCTAAATATAAACAGTTTGTTGAATCTTTATAGATCTCAGCAATTTTGATAATGTTTGCATCCTCTTTTAAAGCTTCTTCAACTTTTTCTGGAATCAATTCTAATTCTAATAAATTACGTAAATATTCAGATTTAGACATAGTTCCTTTAGCCTCAGCTAATCTTAACGCGATCAAAGCTAAAACAGTAATTTGTGTTGTAAATGCTTTTGTTGAAGCAACTCCGATTTCCGGTCCAGCATGTGTATATGCACCAGCATGAGTTTCTCTAGAAATAGAAGAACCAACAACATTACAAACTCCAAATACGAATGCCCCTTTTTCTTTAGCTAATTTAATAGCTGCTAAAGTGTCTGCAGTTTCTCCAGATTGCGAAATTGCAATAACAACATCGTCTTCATTGATGATTGGGTTTCTATAACGGAATTCAGATGCGTATTCAACTTCAACAGGAATACGAGCAAACTCTTCAATCATATATTCACCAACTAAACCTGCATGCCAAGAAGTTCCACAAGCAACAACAATAATACGTTTTGCATTTGTGAATTTTTGAAGATTATCTTCAATTCCAGCCATTTTGATTAAACCTTTATCAGATAATAATCTACCACGGAATGTATCTTTAATTACAGCCGGTTGTTCGTGAATTTCTTTTAACATGAAATGCTCGTAACCACCTTTTTCGATCTGCTCTAAATTTAACTGTAATTCTTGAACATATGGACTAACCAATTCGTCATCTTTAATTTTACGAATTTTGATTGGTTTATGTAATCGAATAATTGCCATTTCTTCATCTTCCAAATAGATGGCGTTATTTGTATATTCAATAAAAGGAGAAGCATCTGAAGCTACGAAATATTCACCATCACCAACTCCAATTGCTAATGGACTTCCTAAACGAGCCGCAACAATTTCGTTTGGCTTTTTAATATCCATTACACAAATTGCATAAGCACCAATAACTTGGTTTAACGCAACCTGAACAGCTTTTCCTAATTTTAAATTATTTGTCTTTTGAACATCTTCAATTAAATTAACCAATACTTCTGTATCTGTATCAGACTTAAAAGTATAACCTCTTTTGATTAACTCTTGTTTTAATGGTTCGTAGTTTTCGATGATTCCGTTGTGAATAATAACCAATTCACCAGAATTTGAAAAATGGGGATGTGAATTTACGTCATTCGGAACACCGTGAGTTGCCCAACGTGTATGTCCAATTCCCATAGAACCCTTTAAAGTACCTTCAGCTTCAGCTCTTAATTCTAAGTCAGAAACCTTACCTTTTGTTTTACTTGAAATAAATTTTTCACCGTTAAATAATGCTAACCCTGCACTATCATAACCACGGTATTCTAATCTTCTTAATCCTTTAATGATTATTGGATACGCCTCTTTCGTTCCAATGTATCCTACAATTCCACACATGTTTTAATTGGTTTTTTTGGTATAAAATAAATCTAATTTCATTCTAGTGTTTACATCAGAGTGGTTGGGTCCGTGCAATATAGTTCCAAAAGGCGATGTAACTGAACCTGTTGGGATTTTTGAAATTTTTGTATTGAATGATGTCTTAGGATTTTTCAAAACATTAAATGTACTCAATGAAATGTCATTTGTAACTGCTAAACCAAGCACAACATTTGTTGAATCTTTCTTGATTAAGTTATTAATGTGATTTGTAACTCTAAAACGGTATTTTATTGTATTATTTTCAGATGAAACATCTATAATTCCATTGTATAAATTCTTCACTGGATTCGTTGTTGCATCTGTATTGTAATCAACTATTGTTGTATTGTTTTTGGCATCATAAACAAATAAACGATTAGGTTGCAAATCTGAATTATTAGTTTGTAATGTTCTATCAACATAAACTGTTAAAACAGCTTGATTGATTAACCAATCATTTTCTTTGATTACATCCAATTCATCTGCAACTCCATTCCCATCAGCATCGTTTCCGAAAAGAGAAATTGTAGCAATCGAACCATTATTTCCTTTAATCCACAATGGATTTGAAGCATTTGAAACTAAAGCGTCTTTATAATTTTGTGAATTTACATCTTCAATTAAATTAACTGTAGTTGCATAAGCTTTTGCTTCAGGTGAATATCCGATTTTTAACTTTAATGTTTTACGTTCACGTGTAGTATCAGTACTACTTTTGTCTGCTTTATAAACAATAACAAATTCACCACCAGAAATATTCAATTGTGCCAAAGCATTTTGACTTCCATTTGCTTCAACATTGAAATAAAGTCCTTTAAAATATTCTTTAAGAACATTATTGTTTAATATTGTTTTGTATTTACCATTAGCAAAAAATGCGTTTTGGAAATAATCATTATCCAAATCTAACCAAATACCTGGTTTTTTACGCTCTTTTACTGTTGGATTATTATTAGAATCATTAATGATTTGTCCCTCTTTATCATATTTATAAAGAAGAATTTCTTGATCACTTATTTTGAAATTCGTATTCTGAGAAGTTGAAGTCGAATTATTTAAACGTCCACCAGCAATTCCTTTTTTATTATTATCAAATAAAGATTTATCTGAAGAATAATATTCTTGAGTATCTAAATTATTATTCGGATCAAAATTTCTTAAAAGATATCCGTTCTCAAAAAGATTTAAAGTAAACGTACCGTTACCATAAACATTATTTAACTTGTAAGATGTGTTTCCGTCAGAATCAGTATCTTCAATTGAACTATTATATGGAATATATACATAAACAGAATCGATTACAGGATTGTTACTCACATTTGTAAATTCATTTCCGTTAGTCATTTCTAATTGTGTAACAAAATGTGCCGTTGTTTTTCCGAAAACAGCATCTTCGTAAACACCTAAATTATTCACAATTAAATTTTTTGTACTAACTTCACCTGTATTCACCATTGAAGCGTTAATATTCTGAACCTGATAAGATTCAAAACCAAAACCATCATCTCCAAAAATATCAGATCCAATTTCATTAAAATCGCTATCACATGATTGTGAAAATATAGCGATACTAGCGATTAAAACTCCAATTAACGATTTTCTTTTCATAATTATAATTTCTTATAAAAGTTGGTTTCTATAAAAGTCTGTATATATTTCAGACATTTTCTCTTTCGAAGTGAAAGGTAAGAAAGGTTTCCCTGAAGTTTCTATATAATTTGTTAAATCTGATGTTATGTTTTCTGATGAAATGATAACACCGTCTGAAAAATCAATCGCATTTTTCATGATGTTTTCGAAAGTAGCTTCTTTTAAAATTTCGATATCAATTGCATCAAAACCATCAAAAGCAACTTTTTCGTGCATATTTTCAGACAATTTCTGGTCAAAAGTCTTAGTAAATACAGATGTAACTATTTTTGTATCAGCAAAAATAGTTTCGTTTTTATAATATTTTTTCATGTAAAGCGGCAACATAGAAGCCAACCAACCTTGCACATGAATAACATCTGGTACCCAATTTAATTTTTTAACCGTTTCAACAACTCCTTTTGTAAAGAAAATAGCACGTTCATCATTATCTTCATACATTACATTTTCTTCGTCAACAAAAGTATGTTTACGTTTAAAATACTCATCATTATCAATGAAATATACTTGGATTCTTTCTTTAGGAATAGAAGCTACCTTGATAATTAGAGGCATATCCATGTCGTTAATTACCAAGTTCATTCCAGATAATCGAATTACTTCGTGTAATTGATGTCTTCTCTCATTAATACTTCCATATCTAGGCATAAAAATTCGAATCTGTCCGCCTAAATCATTAATCATTTTTGGAGTGTCAAACGACATTTGAGAAACCTCGTTTTCTGGTAAATATGGCACTACTTCAGATGATACGTATAATATCCTCTTATCTTTCATTGCGTTTGTATTTAATTATATTCTGTGTAAAAACATACAAAATTACAAAAAATTGTCGATATATTTATCTAAAATACTAATTTTGCATTTCTTATAAAACACATGTGATGTTAGTTTACACTACTCAAATTACACTAAAAGAATACTTAAGCCCTTTAAAAACAGAGGGTAAAACAATTGGATTGGTTCCTACAATGGGTGCAATTCACGAAGGTCATTTATCATTAATGAAGCTTGCATTAGACCAAAATGATGTTGTTGTAGTAAGCATTTTTGTAAATCCTACCCAATTTAACAACGCAAATGACCTTGAAAAATATCCAAGAACTTTAGAAAAAGACGTAAAATTGATTGAAAGTTTATCTGACAAAATCATCATTTTTGCACCTTCTGTTCACGATATTTATGAAGACAATGCTGTTGCTGATGTTTTTAAATACGACGGATTAGAAAATCAAATGGAAGGCGCAAATCGACCAGGTCATTTTAACGGAGTTGGTACGATTGTAAAAAAACTTTTTGAAATTTCTGAAGCAGACAAAGCTTATTTTGGTGAAAAAGATTTCCAGCAATTACAAATTGTTCGAAATATGACTTCTCAATTCAATTTACCAGTTGAGATTATTGGAGTTCCTATCTTTCGTCAAGAAGATGGATTAGCAATGAGTTCTCGTAACGAATTACTTTCTACCGAAGCTAAAAAAGAAGCTACATTGATTTATCAAATTATGCTTCAAGCAAAAGAATTATTCGAAACTAAATCTATCGAAGAAGTCATAGAATTTGTTGAAAATGAATTCAAAAAACACCCTAATTTTGAATTAGAATATTTCGAAATCGCTGATGAACATTCTTTAAATTCTGCTAAAGAAAAATGATAATGTTCGATTAATAGATAATATTTCATTAAATTAATTATAACTTTGCACCATGCAAGTACAAGTAGTAAAATCTAAAATCCACCGTGTAAAAGTTACAGGTGCTGATTTAAATTATATTGGAAGTATTACCATCGATATCGCTTTAATGGAGGCTTCAAATATTATTGAAGGAGAAAAAGTTTCTATTGTAAACATCAATAATGGTGAACGTTTTGAAACTTATGCAATTCCTGGAACTCGTAACAGCGGAGAAATTTGCTTAAACGGACCAGCTGCTCGTAAGGTTCATAAAGATGATATTGTAATTATCATTTCTTATGGAATTATGGATTTTGAAGTTGCAAAATCATTCAAACCTTCAATCGTTTTCCCTAATGAAAATGACAACTCATTAACCTAACGTTTGAATCCGAAGGTAAAAAAAATATTAAATATCTTACTCCCACTTTTGTTGGGAGTTTTTTTGGTTTATTACGCTTACAATAAATTCACGCCTGAACAATTAGCCGAAATGACTAGTTATTTCAAGGGCGCGAATTACAATTACATACTTTTATCTTCTTTATTTTCTTTAGTTGGATTATTCTCAAGAGCTTATCGCTGGAAATACGGATTAAATTATTTAGGATATAAATCCAATTTTCTAAATAATTTGATGGCAATTTCCATTGGCTATTTAATGAATTTAACCGTTCCGCGTTCTGGCGAAGTTTCACGAGCAGTTGTCCTACAGAAATACCAAAAAATTCCTTTTGATAAAGGATTTGGAACCATCATTTCAGAACGATTAATCGATTTGGTTTGTTTATTGATTTTTGTTTCAATTGCATTTATCCTTCAGTACAACCAACTAAAAGATTTCTTATTAGAAAAAATTCCTTTCGAAAGTTTATTGATTTTATTAGCCATTTTAGTGATTTGTGGAATAGTTGGAATTTATCTTTTGTTTTATTCTAAACTAAAGTTTTTCATTTTCATTCGAACTAAAATAAAAGGTTTAGTTGAAGGTGTTTTGAGTATTTACCGAATGCCGAATCGGATTGGATTTTTATTCCACACCGCAATTATTTGGATTTCGTATGTAGTAACCTTTTACTTTGGAACTTTAGCTTTACAAGAAACTTCAGATATTTCACTTGGCGTAGTAATGGTTGCTTTCGTTGTTGGAAGTTTAGCTGTTACCTTCACAAACGGAGGTTTTGGAGCTTTTCCGTTGATGATTTCCGAAATTCTTTTACTTTACGGAATTTCCGCAACTGTAGGAACTGCTTTTGGATGGATTCTTTGGACCTCACAAACTGCAATAATTGTTTTAATGGGCGGATTGTCGTTCTTGTTGCTTCCTGTCTTCAATAAAAATAAATAATTTCGTATATTTAGAATCTACTAACCTCTTATAAATTAAATTAATATGGTAAAGTTTCTAAGAATATTAAGTGCTATTTTGTTACTTTCAGGTGGAGCCTTGTTTTTCTATGGTTACAATTTAATTGGGGCTTTTTGCATGATATTAAGTTCCGGTTGTCTTTTAATTAATGAACGATTAAATCGTAAGAATTCGCAACGCAATGAAAGCTTATAAAACGTTTTTACTTTTATTGTTGTTTATTGCTTCTGTTGGAATGATTTGCTCGATGTTTATTAGTGAAGAATATTCAAAATGGATAAATAGAGCAGTTTGTTTAATCATTGTTTTTGTAATGTTTATAATTATACAAATGAAGAAAAATAAATAATTTCGTAACTTCACGCTTTAATAATTCTTTAGTCATTAGCAATAAGTTTAACTTACTGCATAATGCCTATTTCTTATAGCGTCAAAATGGCAAAAGTAAAAACTACATTCTTTTGTTCCTCTTGTGGAACGCAATTTTCAAAATGGTTAGGACAATGTACGGCTTGTAAACAATGGAACACAATTGTTGAAGAAGTGATTCAAAAAGAAGAAAAAGTAGCTTGGCAAACCAAATCTTCTGTTGGTGTAAAACGCGCTTCAAAACCATTATTGATTAACGAAATTGACAGTTCGCAAGAAGTTCGTTTAAATACGTTAGACGGCGAATTAAATCGAGTTCTTGGTGGCGGATTGGTTCCTGGTTCAATGGTTCTTCTTGGTGGTGAACCTGGAATCGGAAAAAGTACGCTTTTGTTACAATTATCTTTAAAACTACCTTATAAAGTTTTATATGTTTCGGGCGAGGAAAGTCAGAAACAAATAAAAATGCGTGCCGAACGAGTAAATCCAAATAACACCACTTGTTACATTCTTACCGAAACCAACACGCAAAATATTTTTAAACAAATAGAAGATATTCAACCTGATGTTTTGATTATCGATTCGATTCAAACCTTACATACCGATTATATTGAGGCTTCAGCAGGTACGATTTCGCAAATTAAAGAAACAACTGCCGAGTTGATTAAATTCGCAAAAGAAACGTCAACTCCGGTTATTTTAATCGGACATATTACCAAAGATGGAAACATTGCTGGACCAAAGATTTTGGAACATATGGTGGATACGGTTCTTCAGTTTGAAGGAGATCGAAATCACGTATACCGAATTCTTCGTGCCTTAAAAAACCGTTTTGGTTCAACTGCCGAATTGGGAATTTACGAAATGCAAGGTTCAGGTTTACGTGAAGTTTCAAATCCTTCAGAGATTTTACTTTCGCATCGCCAAGAAGAACTTTCAGGAACCGCGATTGCTTCAACTTTAGAAGGAATGCGTCCGTTGATGATTGAAGTTCAAGCTTTGGTAAGTACAGCTGTTTACGGAACACCTCAACGTAGTTCAACAGGTTACAATCTAAAACGTTTGAATATGATTTTAGCGGTTTTGGAAAAACGTGCTGGTTTCCGTTTGGGAATGAAAGATGTTTTCTTAAACATTACGGGCGGGATTTCAGTTGACGACCCGGCTATCGATTTGGCTGTTGTCGTTTCGATTCTTTCATCAAACGAAGATGATGCCGTTTCTAAAGATTTCTGTTTTGCAGGTGAAGTTGGACTTTCTGGTGAAATTCGTCCTGTAAATCGTGTGGACCAACGTATTCAAGAAGCTGAGAAATTAGGTTTTTCTAAAATATTTATTTCCAAATACAATAAAATTACGTATCAATCCAAACAAATTGAAGTTGTCTTAATTTCAAAAATTGAAGATTTGGTTAGTGCTTTGTTTTAATATCATTATAATTTTCATCTAATGAAATTCGAAACAGATAGACTTATAATCGTTCCGTTTGAAAAGGAACACATTCATGGATTTCTAGATTTTTACAATCAAGAAGAAGTTATGAGATTCGTCGGAAACGGAAATTATGATTGGTCAGAAACACAACTGTTAGAGAAGATTTCGAAATTCTCAACTTCCGATTTATTTACAATTCATACAATTATTTTAAAAGAAACATCTGATATCATTGGTGAATTTTCTGTTTTTGATAGTTTTAATACTTATGAAAAAGTAGAAATAGGATATATTTTAAATTCAAAATATTGGGGATTAGGTTATGCTACAGAATTATTAAAATCAGCAATTCTAAAAATTAAATCAGAATTTGAAGTTGAGTCCATTATTGCAAATATCAATCAACAAAACAAAGCTTCAATTGCAATTTGTGAAAAATTAGATTTTAAATGTATTGACAATCAATTCATAAACAACAACACTAGATTTACTTATATAATTTAATTAAAATATTACAAAAAACATTTGGTTCGTTGTTAAAAAAATGTATTTTTACTTAAACTAACTATTTATTCTTTGCGTATGAAAATAAACTACACTTATTTTATTGTCGGATTTTTACTTTTTTTCTTAATTAAATTTTTCTTAAATGATTTCATTTTAGATTATTCGATTTCGAATTTTTTATGGGCGTTGTTAGCGGGTCTTTTGACAAGTTTATTAATGAGTAAAAGAAACAAACCAATTAAAGATTTAAATCTTGAATTGAAACAAGGCGAAGAAATTCAATCTGTTTTCTATGTTTCAATCAAGCAAACCAAGTTCCATTGGATTTATGGTAATTTGTATGTTACAAACAAACGCATCTGTTTTGTTGACAAATTAAAAGGAAATCAACAATGCAATTACGATTTTCAGTTTAATGACATTAAAGAATTGTTATTATTACCTCAAAAGTTTTTGAAAAGCGAACGCATTAAAATCAACACAACTAAAAATGAAGTTTTTTATGTGAATGCGTTTGAAAACAACAAACAACTTTATGGTCAATTCGAAGCCAAACAAGCAATTAAAAGTTGAAGATAATCTTCAGCTTTTTTATTTTTATATATTTACGATTCACTAAAAATATTCTCCAATGAAAAAAAAATATTTAATTATCATCTTGTTTTTTACAACAATCATTCAAGCGCAGAACTTGCAAACTTCTCCATTTATTGAAATAGTTGGAACTGCTGAAAAGGAAATCATCCCGAATGAAATTTTAATTGCAATTACACTAAAAGAACAAGCTGAAGGTAGAAACAAAATTACCATTGAACAACAAGAAACACTTTTGCTTAATGAGTTAAAAAAGCAATCGATTTCGTTAAATAAATTAACATTCGACAACGCAAATGCTTATCAATTACGCGTTCGAAAAAAAACTAATGAATTGGTAACTCAAAAGAATTTCACCTTAAAACTTAATACAATTGAAGAAATTAATCGTGCGTTAGAAGCTTTTGATGAAGCTAAAATCAAATCGTTTTACATTGAAGAAATGTCTCATTCTGATATTGAATTGTATCGAAAAGAAGTGAAAATTCTAGCCTTACAAGCAGCAAAAAATAAAGCAACGTATTTATTAGAAAGTATCAATCAAAAAGTTGGAAATGCTTTAGAAGTAATCGAAGTTTCTGAAGGAAACAGTATCATAGGGAAATCAAATGTAGCTTACGCTAGTGAATTTGAACAAATAAATGATATCGGCTTAAAACCAATTCTTGTAAAATTTAGTATCAAAGCAAAGTTTGAAATTAAGTAAAAAACTAATTTCAAAACACCAATAAATAGTCTAATTGTATTAGTATGAAAAAATTCTATCTCTTTTGTATATTAATATGTTGTCAATTAATATTTAGTCAACCTTTAAAATTTTATGAAGGATTAAGTCCCGCTCAAGATTATTTCGATTTAAGTGTATCAAGATTAGATTATTATCAAAAAGTTAAAGCTAAACTTTTCGAAGATATTGAAGATCACTGTAAAATACGATTATTAGTTACTCCAGCTTTTAAACCAGAATATTTATTTCAAATAAGTGAAATTCGAAAAAATTATGAATTAGAGAAATATGTTGTTCAATTTCATATCGTGAACAAAAATATTCATTATGCGAAAAATCAAAAATCGGTAAATACTTCTAAATTTAAAGCCAATATAAATGTCGATGATGTTGAACTTTTAAGTAACGCTTTTAATATTGTGGTTGATAAAACGAGATATGAACGAAGTGATTTTGATATCTATGATGGTGTAAATTATACTTTTGGTGTTTGGGAAGCTGGTTTAAAAAATGGAATTGTAAATTCTCCTAAACTTTATGAGCAAACGTTGTTAATTGAAGTTGTAGATGATTTAATCTATCAAATAAAAAGAAAATTTAACGTATCAATAAAACCAGAACATAAAGAATTATTGCGCCAATTAATTGAGTCTAACAATCAAACTGTAAAATCAAATGTCTTGATTTTTGCAACCGAAATATTCAAGTTAATTGAAGAAAATGAACCAATTTATAATTCGAAACTTCAAAACGAAAGTTCTAAAAAATATGTAAGCGATGTACTGTTAGATTTAAAGAAAACGATATTAAAACAAATTACTTACAATCATTTTAATAAATCGACTTTAGTTGATTACTTAAATTCGGCAAATGAAAGTTTTATAAATCAAAATAAATATAATGAATCAGATGTAAATTATATCATTGAAGATGAGAATGTTTTGAACAATAATTTATTTATTAAAATAATTGAAATTGTAAATAAAACTGAAGATTAACTTCAGTTTTATTTATCTAAACTATTTTGTAAGTTTTCTAAAAACAAACCAATATGATAACCATCAACCAAACCGTGATGGACATAAACGGCGATATTGAAAATTTTTCTACCATCGCGTTCAAAAACTTTTCCTACAGAAATTTTCGGACAACTATCTGGCCAAGTAAAACTTCTTGCGTGTGTTAATCCGGTAAAATTCACAAACGGAACCGCCGAAAAATGAATGATGTTTTCTTTCCAATTACTATTCAAAAGTAAACCTGTTGTGTTTTGTACGCGCTCAATTTCCTTAATTGCATAGTCAGAGAATTCATTTTCATCTGCGATGTATTTCATAAACGAAAATCCAAAGGTTTTATCGGCGCGCATTACAGTTGCCGATGCATCGATTACATCGTGTAAAACAATTTGCTTGTCTTCAATTCGCAATCTAAAATTTTCGGTTTCGTTAATCGCAAACAAAACTTTATGCAAGTAATAATTAAAAAACGGAATGTTTTTACGCTTGGCTTCTTTATAAGCAATGGTTACATCAACTTCGGTAACTACTCCATAAAAAGGTTCTTCCATCGCAGAAAAAAACTCAAAATGTTCTTTTCTATTCCAGTTTTCTAGGTCAATTATTTGTTTCATTATAAAAGTAAAGGTAAAATTTCAGCGTTTGTTATCGCTGTATAAAATTTATCATGAACGATTTCATGGTCAATACGTTCGTGTGCCCAAGTGGTATGAAACGGAATATGAATCGCTGTTCCTCCAATATTCAAAACCGGAAGCACATCTGATTTTAACGAATTACCAATCATCAAAAAATCAGAAGCATTGATATCTAAACGTTTCAAAAGTTTTTCATAATCGATTTCGTCTTTTTCACTTAAAACTTCAATATGGTGAAAATACGGTCCCAAACCAGACAAACTTACTTTTCGATGTTGGTCTTTTAAATCGCCTTTTGTAACCACAATCAATTTATATTTTCCGTGTAATTGTTTCAACGTATCTTCAATTCCGTCTAAAAGAACAATGGGTTTCTGAAGCAATTCTTTTCCGATTTCGAGAATTTTCTCAGTTACTTTTATCGAAACCTTTCCGTCAGAAATCTTATTTGCCGCTTCAATCATCGACAAAATATAACCTTTGATTCCGTATCCATAAAAAGGTAAATTATTGATTTGCGTTTGAAAAAGCGTTTGCGAAATACTTTGTTTTGAAAGGAAATCTTCAAACAAAGCACAAAACTTTTCTTCAGCTTCATCGAAATAAGGTTCGTTTATAAACAAGGTATCATCGGCATCGAAACCAATTACTTTTATATAATCTTTCATAAAAAAATTTTCACAAAGATAAACTACATTCGAATCAAAAAAAATATTATATTTAAACTTCTAAACCAATGCTTATGAATCAATTACAATTTCCTTTGAATTTTAATTTCAAGGTTACCACGCTATCAAATGATTTTGAAGTGACTGATGCTTCAAACCGAACAATTTCATATGTTCGCCAAAAGATGTTTAAATTCGTTGAAGAAATTGAGGTTTTCAACAATCAGAACAAATCTGAATTAATCTATAAAATCAATGCTAACAAATGGATTGATTTTAATACTGCCTACAATTTTACTGACAAATCCGGAAAGCATTTAGGGAAAGTTGCCCGAAAAGGTTGGGTTTCGATGTGGAAAACTAAGTATGATATTTTCGATGATAAAGACCAACATAAATACGAAATTCGAGAACGAAATGCTTGGGTTAAAGTATGGGATAGTATGGTTGGAGAAATTCCAATTGTCGGGATGTTTACAGTTTATTTTTTTAATCCAAAATACGATTTAAAAGATTTGAATGGAAAGGTATTAATGACATTACACAAAAAACCTTCTTTTTTTGGTAGAAAATTCGAAGTTACAAAAGCGGGAACGATTGAAATTCCAGAAGAACTTTTGGTTTTGAGTTTAAAAATGATGGTTCTTTTAGAACGTAGAAAAGGATAGTTTAAAAATTAACTAAGTGCTAAATTTATTTTTAGCACTTTTTATTTATATTTGATTTAACCAATACAAAATCAATTAACTATGATGAGTTTTAAAAGTATTATTTTAATGGTTTTCTTACCTCTTTGCGCTTGGATGTGTGGTTGTGGAGAAGAAGATGACTTTGTTGAACCTGTTGAACAAACGGATAAAATTGTTGTGTTAATTGTTGACGACGCTACAAATATGTTTGAAGGAGGAAACATTTACAACTACAATGAACAATACAATACGTTCAATTTAACTGTAGAAAATTTGCCTGCTCAAGATGCTGGTTTTATAAAAGTGAATTTTGTTGAAGGAAACCAATTGATTTATTATGCTACACAAATTTTCAATGGCAATGGAACTATCATAATTCCAAATCCAATATACGACTCATCACATTTTCCGCCTGTTTTAACAAACGATTATGTTTCATTACCAACAACCTCAATTGAATTAACAAACGGCCCATCTGATTTAACAGAAGTAGAAACAAAATGGTCTGCAATTCAAAATTTAGAAACCGTCAGATGGGGACTTCAAAACACGACCTCTGAGGTTTATTATTTTAAGCAAAACTTGGATGGCGGATTTACTGATAATTCAAAATGGATATTTATTTTAAAATATTAAACAAGTAAAGCTTCTCTTTTTTATTGATTTTTTAAAATAAACCTTTATTTTCGCAAATACCAAACGAACAAATAAAACTAAATTTTGAAAGATTTAAAAAATCAAGAAAGTAACGAATTAAAACGTGGACTTTCAAACCGACATATTCAATTAATTGCTTTAGGAGGCGCCATCGGTACTGGTCTTTTCTTAGGAATTGGACCTGCAGCCGTTTTAGCTGGTCCGTCAGTTATTTTAGGATATGCATTAGCTGGAATTATTGCTTTTTTTATTATGCGTCAACTTGGAGAAATGGTTGTAGAAGAACCAGTTTCTGGAAGTTTTTCGCATTTCGCTTATAAATACTGGGGCACATTTGCAGGTTATGCTTCGGGTTGGAATTATTGGATTTTATATATTCTTGTTTCGATGTCTGAACTTACAGCTATTGGAATTTATGTTCAATATTGGTGGCCTGAAGTTCCATTATGGGCTTCAAGTTCGTTCTTCTTCGTCGCGATTACAGCATTGAATTTAGGCTCTGTAAAAATGTTTGGGGAAGCTGAATTTTGGTTTTCAATCATTAAAGTTGTAGCTATTGTTGCAATGATTATTTTCGGGAGTTACTTATTAATTTCTGGAACAGGCGGTGAACAAGCAACGCTTTCTAACTTGACTAACAATGGCGGTTTTTTACCTAAAGGTTGGTTTGAAAAAACAGCGGATGGCTATCAAGGATTACTTTCTGTAATGGCAATTATTATGTTTTCTTTTGGTGGATTAGAATTGATTGGAATCACAGCTGCTGAAGCTGAAAATCCAGAAAAAAACATCCCAAAAGCTACAAATCAAGTTATTTATAGAATTCTGATTTTCTATGTTGGAGCTTTAATTATTTTGTTTTCACTTACTCCTTGGGCAAATATTACCACAGAAACAAGTCCGTTTGTGACTGTATTTGATAACTTAAAAGGTTTACAATTTAATCTTTTTGGAAATGAAATCTCAGGAACAAATCTAATTGCAAATGCCTTAAATTTAATTGTGTTAACCGCTGCTTTATCGGTTTACAATTCATCGGTCTATAGCAATAGTCGTATGTTGTACGGATTAGCAGAACAAGGTAATGCTCCAAAATTTTTAAAACATTTAAACAAAAGTGCTTCTCCAACTCGTGCAATTATCGTTTCGAGTTGTTTCGCTGGATTATGTATCATCATTAATAAATTTGTGCCAGAACACGCATTTAAAATATTAATGTCGTTGGTTGTTTCTTGTTTGATTATCAACTGGGTAATGATTTCATTAACGCATATAAAATTCAGAAATGCTAAAAACAAAGAATCTATTAAAACAAAATTTCCATCATTCTTATTTCCTATTTCAAACTACATTTGCATTGCTTTCTTATTAGCAATTTTAGTAATTATGTATATCACAGGAATGAAAGTTTCAGTTATTTTGATTCCAATTTGGTTAGCTATTTTATTTGTGACTTATAAAATTGTTGAACAAAATAAATCATCGAAATAATTCGTATCTTTAGAAGATAAATCTAAAAATATGGAAATTATACATAAAGAATTTGAGAATAAAGGTGCTTTTATTGCACAATCTGAAGGAAAAAAAGCGGGTGAAATGACCTATTCGAAAGCTGGCGAAAAATTAATAATCATTGACCACACAGAAGTAGATTCAGCATTCGGCGGACAAGGAGTTGGAAAAAAAATGGTTTTAGCAGCGGTAGATTTCGCTCGTGAAAACCAGATAAAAATCTTACCATTATGTCCGTTTGCCAAAGCAGCGTTCGATAAAGATTCAAGCATTCAAGATGTATTATAAAACAAAAGCGTTCGATAGATTCCGAACGCTTTTGTTTATTTTATATATTAATACATTGTCTTTTTGTAAGTACTATTATATTGAGTAAGAGTTTAATTTAACAATACATTTTTCATAATTATTGATTTAGTTGTTAAGTAAAAATATGATTTTTTTTACAATCGATTGATTTAATTTCTACAATCCTTTCTTACTTTTGCAAAAAATTAATTAAATGGAATACGCAATAGTTAGATTAAAGAAAGGAAAAGAACGTTCAATTCAACGAAAACATCCGTGGGTATTTAGTGGAGCTGTTCAAAGTATTAGTGAAGAGTTAACAGACGGGCAAATGATTCAAGTTGTTGATACCGATGACAAACTACTAGGAACAGGTTATTTCAGCGATAAAGGAAGTATTGCTGTTCGTATTTTGACTTTCGGAAATGAAACCTTTTCTGATGATTATTGGAAACAACGCCTAGAAGCTGCTTGGAAATTGCGTACGCAACTTTTTTCTATAGAAGAAACGAATGCTTTTCGTTTAATTCATGGTGAAGGTGACGATATTCCGGGATTGATTATCGATTTTTACAACAACAATTTTGTAGTACAAGCGCATTCTACAGGAATTTATTTTCAATTAAAAAATATCGCTAAAGCCATTCAAGAAGCTTTTCCTGAATATTGTGAAACTATTTATTGTAAAAGTGCTCAAACACTTCCTAAAACTGGAACCGATTTCTTTCTTTTTGGAACTAATGAAAAAACAGTTGCAAAAGAAAACAATATTTTATTTAACGTAAATTGGGTTGAAGGTCAAAAAACAGGCTTTTTCTTAGACCAACGTGAAAACAGAAAACTTCTAAAACATTATTCTCAAGGAAAACGCGTTTTAAATACATTCTGTTATACTGGAGGTTTCTCTATTTACGCAATGAGCGCAGGAGCTGAATTGGTAACATCTGTTGATATTTCTCAGAAAGCGGTTGACTTAGCTGCTGATAATATGGAATTAAATTTCCCAGGTTCAAATCACCAAGCGGTTGCATCAGACGTTTTTGATTTTCTTAAAGAAAACAAACACCAATACGATTTAATTGTACTAGATCCACCAGCTTTCGCTAAAAGCATTAAGAGCAAACACACGGCAACGCAAGCTTACAAACGTTTAAATATTGCCGGAATGAAAGCTTTAGCTCCAAACGGAATTTTATTTACTTTTTCTTGTTCGCAAGTTATTGACGATGTTTTATTTTACAATACCGTTGCAGCAGCTGCTATTGAATCGGGAAGAAAAGTTCGTGTGTTACACAAATTATCCCAAGGACCAGACCATCCGGTAAATATGTTCCATCCAGAAGGTTCGTACCTTAAAGGTTTGGTTTTATATATCGAAGATTAATGGAAAATATATATAATCAAAAATTTGAACGAATTGAAAGTTTAACCCTTGCAGAATATGAATCGTGTACTTTTGAATCGGTAGATTTTACCAAGCAAAATTTAAACGGATTTAGTTTTATTGATTGCGTTTTCAACAACTGCAATTTAGATATGGTTGAAGTTGGAAATACCGCTTTTAAACAAGTTAAGTTTTTTGATTGTAAGCTATTAGGAATTCGGTTTGATACTTGTAGTCCGTTTTTATTTCAAGTGGAATTTGAAAGTTGTTATTTGAATTTGGCTTCGTTTTACAAAATGAAAATTCGAAAAGCAATTTTTAAAAATTGTAGTTTGGTTGAAACTGATTTTGCACAAGCCCATTTAGTTGAAGCTGATTTTTCTGATTCTGATTTAAGAAGAGCTGTTTTTCAGCAAACCAATCTAGAAAAAGCAAACTTCAATTCAGCTAATGATTACAACATCGATCCAGAAAACAACAACATCAAAAAGGCTAAATTTTCTGTTCCAGGAGTTTTTGGCTTGTTAGAAAAATATAATATCGTTATCAAATAGATTTAAAATGAATCCAGAGGTTTTCTTCTGGATTTTTTTTTAAAATTATTGTATACATTTTTTATAACAAAAGAAAAAAATCAAAAGAAGAAATAAAAACATTAAAATCTTATTTATTATCATGTCATATCTGAATTTTGGTAGTTTGTGATCGGGATATTTCATGTCCCAAAATCCTTTATTTGCATATTCTAAAAGAACTTTTGGAGTTACAGGAATATGATTAACATGTTTTCTAGGAGAAGAAAATAACAATCCTCCAATTCCTTGTGAAGCTTCTTCATCGCAATGAAAATACCATAAAAACCCATCTAAATTTACATGAAATTGTTTTGAATATTTTTCCATAAGTTCAAAATAATCGTCACCTGTTATACGAATATCAAATTCTAAATCAGCATCTGGTGAGACATTCTCACTAGCTGTTTCATCTTGAATAAATTTTATTAAATCTTCAATTTTATACATTTTAATTAAAATTATTATTAACCTGTCAGGTTCAGAACCACAAAAAAAAATTCAATTATACAATTTAACCGTTTAATTTACATAAAATCTATGTAAATAACTATAAAAACATAAAAACTTGTTAAACAATATATTAAATTTCTATTTCAACAATAAAAAATATAAATTAGTAAAATAGTTAAAAATAAATTTACAATGAAAAAATATCTAATAATCGTGTCATGTGTATTACTAACAAGTTTAGTTTGGTCACAACAAAAAAAATTTCAATTATCTAGCCACATTTTAGACATTACTAATGGATTACCAGCGGCAGGAGTAAAAGTTACTTTATCTAAACAAAAAAATGAATCTCAATGGATAGAAATAGAGCAAAAAATAACAGATACAAACGGAAGAATTTCTGATTTTTTGGAAAAAGAAAGTCAGAAAAATAACAACGGTATTTATAAGTTAACTTTTTATACAAATCCATATTTCGAAGCTCAAGAATTAAAAACATTTTATCCCTTTATCGAGGTAGTTTTTCAAATTCAAAGTGAAGAGCATTTCCATGTACCAATCACATTGTCTCCTTTTGGATATTCAACTTATAGAGGAAGTTAAATTACTTATTGATTTAAATAGTTTTATATTTCTGTAAGGCTATTTAATATATTATTGTCTATTAGGGGAAAATCCCTTGCCTTTATCCTTTATGTTTGAATCCGAAAATGGTTATTGTTATAAACAAAAAAAGCCCTACATTTCTGTAAGGCTTATCGTGTTTTTGCTCCCCCTCTTGGGCTCGAACCAAGGAAAACAATCCCTTTGTTCATAGGAGGTTTGGGGTATATGGTAAATGTTGTAAACCGATTTTTACGCCTTCTAAGCAAACTTAAGGAATTCTAGCGTAAGGTCGTCAACTTTTTTTACAAGATTTATAATGAACTCTCTATGTTTTTTACCTATAAAAAGTAGCTATCAAAAAATTACCGATTGTATATCTTAAAGCTACACTTCATAAACCCCATAATACATAAAGCTACTCCGGTTCCGTTCAACGGGCTTTCATCTCGTGCCCTCCGGGCAAGACGAAAGCTTAGTTATTAGTGGCTGGCTTTATTTTTCAATTCCAATTAATTCTTCAAATAAATCATATCTTTCATCTTTAACTTTCCCTTTCAATTTTTTTAGAATTTCTTCTTGTTCAGAAACTTTTGGTAAAGGAAATTTAATGGAAGTCATATCACTTTTTAATAGTTTTCCGCCATTTGGTCTGCTTTTTAAATAACTAAAATCTAAATAAGCAAATATCTCAATTAAATATTCGTGTAATAGTTTAGATGTATTTGGTTTTACAACGTGAGCGTGATTATTAACCCAAGATTTACCTTCAATTATATATCCTGTATTTTCTCCTTTTCTCCATTTTGCCCCATCTTCGCCAATTAAAACCAATTTTTCATCAAAGATAAAATCATCTATTTGACCTGTTTTTCCTGTTGCACCATAGTAAGGATATTTACCTGAAGTTCTCATTGCTTTTTTTACTGGCTTTCGTAAATGGTCTAATATCTCGGCAATTTCTTTATCTGCAAGTGTTGTTAAAGGATATTTTTTTACAGTTAAAAATTTATTATCTAAATTCTTAACATAAATCCTAAATTTAAAGTCATCGGAAGTAAAATCTATGTTTTGATATAATTTTTTTATTTCAATGTGATTAGAAAGTTCTTTTGGGATAACTGTAAATTTTTCTCCTTTGTAATTTGATAAAATATATGAACTAATCTTATTTGGATTTGTTAAACTATTTTCATCAAAAAGCATTGAATTTATTTTTCTTTCTTCATTATGTGGATAAGGATGTATTCCTTCATATTTTTTCATATCAGAATGCTCATAGCCAAGAAATTTTTTCTCTTCGTCTGTTTTTTCTCCATAATGAGAAAATATAGTTGTTTGGTTAAAAGTTAAGAGAAAATATAATAATTTCAACTTTTCATCTTTTAGAAAATTTTTATCGGTAAATTTTTCAACGTATTCTTTTAATGACAATTCTGGATAAATATTTTCTAAATAATGATTAACAATTTGCTCTTTATTATCAAAAGAAAAATCTGTTTTTTTAGTAAAAAAAGTATCAACTAATTTATTGGCGTTTAGCCAATAATTGTCGTTTCTTCTTTTTAAAAATAAAACAACAGTATTTTGACCCGTTGCAGAAAATGTGTTTTTTCCAAACTCGGAAACACCTAAAATACTAAAATATTTAATTATTATATCTCTTGCTCGTTGATGTATTCCAGAATTTAATAAAATAGTACTGGGTAGAATAATTCCTGCAACGCCATCTTCTTTTAATAATTGTTTAGTTCGCTCAATAAATAAACATTCAATATCATCGCTTTTATCAGTAATGCTTTTAAAAAGTTCAAAACTTTCATCTCCTTTGTGCATATTGAACTTGAAGTTTTCAACCGAATATGGTGGATTTGCTAACACTACATCAAAAACTGGGTTGTCTTTTGATGATGAATTACTTTTTAATTTTCCTATGTATAAATCTGAATTAAATGAATCTAAACCATCAGCATATAAAATATTAGCTTCTCCATCACCATTTAAAAATGACGCAACTTTAGTTGTTTTTGCTAATCTGTAATCTCGCTCAATCCCATAAACAAATTCACTTGCCCATTTATAACTTACTTTCCAACCAATTGAATTATCTTTTTGTGGTTTTGATTTAAAATCATCTTCGCTTTTTGATTGAAGTATTTTATCAACTCTGTCCATCGCTTCTGTTAAAAAATGCCCACTACCACACGAATAATCAATTAAATATGGTAAAAAATTCTGGTCTTTTTCTTGTATTTTTTTATTAATAATTCCTTCAAAATCTATGGATTTACAAATAAAATTAGCAATAGGAATAGGAGTAAAGAATTGACCTGCTTCTTGTTTTACTCCAATATTTAAAAGACGTTCAAAAAAGTCTCCTAAAAATTGTTGTTTATGTGAGTATTTAATTTTGTAACCCTCAAGTAATTTGACTACTTCTTTTACAACTTCTGAATTTTCAAAAAAAGTTCTTTCGTCAATAACTTCTTTGAAAGCAAACTCATTATTTTTATATAAACGTAACATTTGAAACATTTCTCTAATTTTTGAGTTGTTTGTGTTTTGTCCGTTTAATAGGTTATTTAACTCTGTATCAAATTCTTCTTCTGTAATATCGGCTACATCTAATTTTAAGTAGTCTTTCATTCCTTGTTTGTACAAATCATTTAGTTTTGTTAAAACATCTACAGGACTTTGACCATCTTTCCATTGAAAATTTAATTCGTCATTTTCAGATGAGTTGTCTTCGTCAACAATTTTACAAAGAAAAAGATTGAATATTTTATTATAAGCATTGTTTTTGTCGGACACTGTGTGTCTTCTTAATATTTCTGCAAATCGATTATAGATTGAGCCATCAGCATCATTTGTGTCAACAAATGACGTATCCATTGTCTTTAAATCACTTTTAATTAATCCTAAAAATTTTACATTATATGGTAAAATGTTTTTTTCAAAGATACCTTTTACTTGAAAAGTTTTATCCCATTTTTGGTAAATATCAAGTTGGTTTTCACAACCTCTGAACATTTCTGAATTTATAATATCATTTCTATATATAATTTCATTGTTCTCATCTAAAGTTGAAGCATAAAGTGAAAGATACTTTGTAACTGGTTCATTTAAGTAATAATTAAAAAGCTGTTCTTTTTTATAATCGTTTTGTAATATGATTTTTATAGCTTTATTGTATTCTTTACCCCATTGTTTACATTCAATCATCAAATATGCCTTGTCACTTTTGTCTGTTACAAACACATCCAAATGTCCTCCTACTTTCCACGTTTTTTCAAGTGAAATATTTTTTGGACTGTAACCTTTTTCAAGAAGCCTATTTACACATTCTAAAACAACTAAATTTTCTCCTTGACTGAAATTAGTAGTTGTGTTTCTCCCTATAGTTATTAACGTACCATAATCAATTTTACACTTTGTTAAATCTTTATTACTTAAATCAATTTGGATTTTGTATTTATTGTGATTTGAGAACTCTTTTTCCCAAATTCCATTCACTCCGTCTTTAATTTTAAAATTTAAAGCGTCTAAAAGTCTTTTTATGTATTCAATTTCTAATGCCATTGATTTTGTTTAAGTTTTTGTTTTGCAGTGTTTTCGGTAAGCTTGCCACTAACGTGCCTGTGATTTGCGAAAGTTGCGGAATTTAAAGCCAAAACTTTGGACTAAAAAACCAACTTAAGCAAAAGGCAACTAATTGGATAAATTTAAACAAATTATTCAATT